>WNGI01005649.1_pt1 | contig 15603 bp, 18 predicted proteins | sample 5400621 | NCBI WGS metagenome assembly WNGI01 (sample SAMN13153374, study PRJNA577476) | soil metagenome | isolation source: 20 cm soil or saprolite under Garry oak tree replicate 1 | place: USA:California | collected 2016-06-15 | reverse complement strand
CCTCCTTCTTCGAAGCAGACCTCGTCGACAAGCTGATGCTCTTCATGGCACCGACGATCTCGGGAGCGGGCCCGCGCCTGAGCGCGCAGGTCGCGCTCACCCACCAGAGCGCGCGAACCGTGGGCGACGATGTGCTCCTGACCGCCTATGTCCATGAGCCCTGAGCCACACGCCGACGATCGGCTGATCATGCTCATCTCGCGCTGGCTTGCGAGGCACATCGGCAACGCCGAGCTCGAGCGCGGGCTCGCGGAGAGCGATCGCGCCGAGCTTGCGCCAGGCCAGCTCGAAGCCGTGGACGAGCTCGCCGAGCACCTGAGGACGGTTGCCCCCGGCCAGCGCGGTGAGCTGGAGATGATCGCCCGCGAGACCCTCGAAGCACTCGCATCGGGCGTCTGATCTAGCCTGTCGGCGATGTTCACGGGAATCGTCCGCGAGCGCGGGCGCGTCGCCTCGATGCGGCAGGAGCCCGAGGGCCTGCGGCTCGAGATCGACGCCCCGGCGACCGCCTCGCAGCTCGGGGTCGGCGACTCGGTCTCGATCAGCGGCGCGTGCCTGACCGCGATCGCGGTCTCGAACGGGCGCTTCTCGGTGACGGCCGTCACGGAGACGCTCGACCGAACGACCCTCGGCCGGCTTGCGCCCGAGGACGAGGTCAACCTCGAGACCGCGACCCGGGCGGGCGACCCTCTCGGCGGCCATTTCGTCCAGGGACATGTCGACGCGGTCGGGCGAATCGCCTCGGTCGACGACGGACGCGTCTGGGTCGAGGCCGAGCCGGAGATCCTGCGCTACTGCGTCGAGAAGGGCTCGATCACGGTCGACGGCGTCTCGCTCACGATCGCCGCCCTCCGAGGCGACGGGTTCGAGGTCGCGCTCATCCCCCACACGCTCGAGGTGACTACGCTCAGCGCTCTGCAGAAAGGAGACGATGTCAACCTCGAAGTCGACGTACTGGCCAAGTACGTGGAGAAACTGATCCACCTGGATACGATTTGAAAGTATGACGCAGACTGCGCCGGAAAAGAGGCGGCATTTCGCCACGATCGAAGAGGCCATCGAGGACGTTCGTCAGGGCAAGTTCGTGGTCGTGGTCGATGCGCCCGACCGTGAGAACGAAGGCGACCTGACAATCGCGGCACAGTTCGCCACACCGGAAGCGATCAACTTCATGGCGACGTACGCGCGCGGCCTGATCTGCCTTCCGCTGACCGATGAGCGCTGCGACGAGCTGGGTCTGCGTCAGATGGCCGATCGGAACGAGGCACCGCTACAGACCGCCTTCACTGTCTCGATCGAGGCCAGAGAAGGCGTGTCGACTGGTATTTCCGCCCAGGACCGCTCGCGCACGATCCAGGTCGCGATCGATCCGACCAAAGGTCCGGGCGACCTCGTCCAACCGGGTCATGTCTTCCCGCTACGCGCCTCCGAAGGGGGAGTACTTCTGCGCGCGGGCCAAACGGAAGCAGCTGTCGACTTGGCTCGGCTCGCAGGCTTGAACCCTGCCGGGGTCGTCTGCGAGGTGATGAAGGAGGACGGGACGATGGCGCGCGTTCCCGATCTCGTCCGGTTCTGCGAGCGCCACGACATCAAGCTGGTCACCGTCGCCGATCTCATCGAGTACAGGCGCCGAACCGAGAAGCTCGTCGAGCGCACGACGTCGGTCCATCTTCCGACCGTGTACGGCGAGTTCCAGGCGATCGCGTTCCGCGAGAAGCTGACCGGCAAGCACCACATCGCGCTCGTCCGGGGCGAGGTGGACGGAGCAGAAGACGTGCTCGTCCGCGTCCACTCGGAGTGCCTGACCGGCGACGTGTTCCACTCGCTCCGCTGCGACTGCGGCGAGCAGCTCGAGCAGGCGCTGGCCCGGCTTGCCGAAGAGGAGAACGGGGTGCTCCTGTACATGACCCAGGAAGGGCGCGGCATCGGGCTCCTGAACAAGCTCAAGGCCTACGAGCTCCAGGAGGCGGGCTTCGACACCGTCGAGGCGAACCTCGAGCTCGGCCTCCCGGCGGACGCGCGCGAGTACGGGATCGGCAACCAGATCCTCGCCGACCTCGGGCTGACGACGATCCGCATCCTCACGAACAACCCGAAGAAGCTGACCGGTATCGAGGGCTTCGGCCTGACCGTCGTCGAGCAGGTTCCGATCGAGACCGCGCCGACGGCCGAGAACCGCCGCTACCTCGAGACGAAGCGCGACAAGCTCGGGCACCGGCTGCACCACCAGGATCTGCGCTTCGCCGAGGGCAAGGACGAATGAGCGAGCGGATCGACGAGATCGAGTCGCGACTTCGCGACATGGAGGCTCCGCCGCAGCAGGACGAGTCCCGCGACGGAGACGCGCCCGCCGAGCCCCTTGCAGCGGAGCCCGAGGCGGAGCCCGTCGCTCAGCACGCCGCCGGTGAGCTCCGCGTCCCGGACGGCTACACCGTCCTGTCCGGAGGCGTCGACGGGCGCCGCACGGTGGCGGTCGTGGTCAGTCGCTTCAACGGCGAGATCACGAACCGGCTACTCGAGCGTGCGCTCGAGGAGCTCGAGGAGGTCGGTGTCACGCGCGACTCGATCATGGTCATGCCGGTTCCCGGCGCGTTCGAGCTCCCGCTCGCCGCGATGGCGCTCGCGAAGACCCGCCGCTACGCCTGCGTGGTCGCGCTCGGCTGCGTGATCCGCGGCGAGACGCCGCACTTCGACTACGTGGCGAGCGAGGCGGCGAGCGGCCTCCAGCTGGCTGCGCTCGAGACCGGCGTGCCGGTCTCGTTCGGCGTCCTGACCGTGGACACGCGCGAGCAGGCCGAGGAGCGGATCGACCGCGCTGCGGACGCCGTGCGGACCGCTCTCGAGATGGCTGACGTCTTCTCCCAGCTCCGGGCGCAGGCCGCTGGCGGCTTGCACTAGCCCGCTAGACTCTTCCGTCCTGATGGCAAAGGTTTGCGCAGTCTGTGGAAAGAAGCCGTCCTTCGGTCACAGCCGGAGCCACTCGATGGTGGCCACGAAGCGGCGCTTCGACCCGAACCTCCAGCGCGTCCGCGTGCTCCTCGATGGACGCGCCACTCGCGCATACGTCTGCACTCGCTGCCTTAAAGCGGGCAAAGTCGAAAAAGCTCTCTAGCGCCCGTGGCCGTCGCGCGCTCCCGCCCGGCGAAGCCGGACTCCGCGCACGACTGACGCCGCTGACGGCACGGTGCTCTCCGGGCCCGTGCTCTCGCACTGTGCCCTCCGGCCCCGCACCGCCAGCGACGCCCCACGCACGCTAGAGCGCACACCGATATAAACGCTGCGATGAGCGAGCGCCCCAGCGTGCTCGAGCTCGCCGGTGCGGCGGAGAGCGCCCTCGACCGCAACCGGGCGCGCATCGACGATCTCAACGTCTATCCGGTGCCCGACGGCGACACCGGGACGAACATGCTGCTCACGGTGCGCGCCGTCCGCGAGGCGCTCGAGGCGGGGAAGTCGAACATCGCCCACGCCGCGCTGCTCGGAGCGCGCGGCAACTCCGGGGTCATCCTCTCGCAGATCATCCGCGGCGCCGTCGAGGGCTTCCAGGAAGACGGTTCGGTCGCGACCGCGCTCCGGCGCTCCTCCGACTCGGCCTGGGCGGCGGTCCGCAAGCCGGCCGAGGGGACGATCCTGACCGTGATCCGCGAGCTCGCCGACGAGGCCGAGTCGCGCCGCGACGACGAGCTGCCGGAGCTCCTGCACGCGCTCGTCGAACGCGGAGACGAAGCCGTCGCGCGGACGCAGGAGCAGCTCGACGTCCTCAGGGCGGCCGGTGTCGTCGACGCGGGTGCCGCGGGGCTGGTCGAGATCATCCGCGGGATCTCGGCGCACGTCTCGGGCGAGCCGCTTCCCGAGCCCGTCGAACCGGTGCCGCTGACCACCGACGCAATCCACCTGGAGCCCTCGCGTTACCGGTACTGCACGGTCTTCGTGGTCGAGGGCGAGAACCTCGATCGCGACGTCCTCGAGCGTGAGCTCGAGCCGCTCGGCGACTCGCTGCTCGTCGTCGGCGACGCGACGGCGCTCAAGGCGCACGTGCACACGGACGACCCGGGCTCGGCGCTGCGCGCGGGCACGGCGCTGGGCGTCATCGAACGGGTCGAGATCGCGAACATGCACCTCCAGACCGCCCAGCGCGAGGAGCGGCTCTCCCAACCGGGCCCGGACGATCGCCGGACCGCGGTCGTCGCGGTCGTCACGGGCGAGGGCAACCGCCGGCTGTTCGAGAGCATGGGTGCGACCGGGATCGTCGACGGCGGCGAGACGATGAACCCGTCGACCGAGGAGCTGCTCGAAGCGATCGAGTGTGCCCGTTCACGTCGTCCCGTCGAGCTCCCTTCAGGCGGGCCTCGGAGCGATGCTCGCGTACGACCCGCTAGCGGATGCGGCGGCGAACGCGAAGGCGATGGAAGGCGCCGCCACGGCGGTCGCGACGGGCGGCGTCACGGTCGCGTCGAGAGCGGTCAGCGTCGATGGACTGAAGGTCGAGCGCGGCGCCTTCCTCGGCCTCGTCGGCGGAAACGCCGTCGCGGGCGGGACGAGCTTCGACACCGTCGCCGCCTCGGTGGTCGACCGCCTGCTCGCCGAGCCGCGCGACGTCCTCATGCTGATCACCGGCGAGGACGAGCCCGAGCTCGGCCCGCTGCTCGCCCGGGTCGCCGAACAGCACCCGGACCTCGAGCTCGAGGTCCACCCGGGCGGCCAGCCTCACTATCCCCTTTTGGTATCGGCCGAGTAACTCCCTAGAGTGCTCCCGTGTCCGTTGCGCCCGTCCGCGTAGCCCTGGTCGAGGACAACGACGTGTTCCGGGAGGCGCTCGAGCTCCTCCTCGGGCTGCGCTCGGACATCGACGTGGTCGGCTCGGTGGGGGACGGGTCGAAGGTCGCCGATCTCTGCCTCCAGCTCGACCCCGACGTCGTGGTGATGGACTTCCGGTTGCCGGCGCTCGACGGCGTCCAAGCGACGCGGGCGCTGCGGGCCGCCTGCCCGGACGTCGCGGTGATCTGCCTCACGGCCTCGGCCAACCTACGCGAGGTCGACGCCCTCTTCGAAGCCGGCGCGGTCGCGTGCCTGACGAAGGACGAGCACCTCGACACGATCATCGAGACCATCCTCAGGGCCGCAGGCCATCCTTGACATGGAGCTGAGCGCCGAGAACACTGCGATCGTCCTCGACTCGACCGCTGACTTCCCCGACGCGCCTCAGCGCTTCCCGAACTGGCGCGTTGTCCCGCTCTACGTTCGCTTCGGCGACGCCAGCTACCGCGACTACGTCGACATCGGCGCGACCGAGTTCTACGAGCGGCTGCGAACGGCCGGGGAGCTCCCGACCACCTCGCAGCCCACGCCGCAGGACTTCCAGGCCGCGTACGAGGAGCTGGGCGGATTCGACCGGATCCTCGCGTTCTCCGTCTCGGCCAAGCTCTCCGGCACGTACGAGAGCGCGCTGCAGGCGGCCGAGGAGTCAGGCGGGCGCGTGCGCGTGATCGACACGGCCACGGCCTCAGCCGCGATCGCGATGCTCGCGCTCGGCGTCCAGCGGCGCCTGGAGCGCGGGACGACCGACGAGGAGATCGACGACTTCGTGACGCGCTTCAAGCGCGATTCGGGCCTGATCTTCACGCTCGACACGCTCGAGTTCCTCGCCCGGGGCGGTCGGATCGGCCGCGCCGCCGGCTGGGCCGGCCAGCTTCTGCACATCAAGCCCATCCTGACGCTCGAGGACGGCGAGGTCCTTCCGCTCAAGCGGGTGCGCGGCAACCGGAAGGCGATCCAGGAGTTCGCCGAGGCGTTCCGGACCGCGACGAGCGACGAGCCGGGGCTCCGCGTCGGCGTCGCCCATGCGGACGCGCCCGAGCGCATGGCCGCGGTCGAGCAGCTGGTCCGCGACGTGCGTCCGAACGCCGAGATCGAGGTCGCGACCACGCTCGGCCCGGTCGTCGGAACGCACGCGGGCCCGGGCACGGTCGGGCTCTTCTGGTTCCAGGATTGACCCCGCGCGGCTTAACGAGCGCCTTAACCAAGGGTCTCTAGTATCAGGCGCGGAAATCCAAAAAGATCGTGGGACGGGTAGAGGCACGAAGCCAGTTCCGCCAAAGGAGGACGATGTCTCGAATCGCACTAGTTGCCGCCGGTCTTGTGGCGGCGCTCGCGCTGGCCGCGCCGATCGGAGCGACCAGCAGCGTGACGAAATTGACCGGCACCGTCGGCCCCGGCTTCACCATCACCCTCAAGAAGGGCACCGCCAAGGTGAAGACGCTCAAGGCCGGCTCGTACAAGATCACTGTCAGCGACAAGTCGAACATCCACAACTTCCATCTGAAGGGCCCCGGCGTGAACAAGATCATCACGGCCACGCCGTTCAAGGGCACGAAGACCGTCACGGTCAAGCTGAAGAAGGGGACCTACAAGTACGTCTGTGACCCGCACGCGTCCCTCATGCACGGGAGCTTCAAGGTCACGTAGGAACTATCGCTCGATCCAGGGGGCGCGCAAACCGCCCCCTGGAGGCCGGGCGCCGAGCGCGAACGCCTCGCTCGGCTCCTCCTCTCCGCTCAACAACTGCTCGACGTACTCGGCGAGCGCCGGCCCGTGCTTGAAGCCGTGGCCCGAGCCGCCACCGAAGAGCCAGACGTGCTCGTGCTCGGGGTGCGGCGTGATCAGGAAGTTCGTGTCCTCGGTCAACGAGTACGGGCATGAGCGCGTGCCGACGAGCGGTGCACCGGCCAGGGCCGGGAAGCGGAGCGCGATGTACTCGCGCGCCTCTCGTTCCTTCTCCTCCGAGGGCACACGCTCGCCGGCGTCCGGGTCGAACGGAGGCCCCTCGCGATCGGGGCTCGCCTTGAAGCCGCGCCCGTCGAGGTCGCCGACGCCGTAGACGCCGTTGTCGAAGTCGACCCACCCGGGAATCGACGGCGCCTGCCAGCCAGCGGGCGCGCCGAAGAAGTAGACGTCCTGCCTCGTCACGCGCAGGTCGACGAGCTCGGGGAAGAGACCGGCGAGCCACGCGCCTCCGGCCCAGACGATGCGGTCGGCCTCGAGCCGGTCGCCGCCGACGAGCACCGCGTCGCCGTCGGGTGCCGCCGTGCCCGTGACGAAGTGCGCTCCGCGCTCGATCGCGAGCTCGACCGTGACCCTCGTCGCGTCGCGCGCCCGGAGCACTCCCGCTTCGGGCTCGAACAGGATCGACGCGAGTCCCTGTCCGTCGAAGCTCGGGAAGAGACGGGCGCCTTCCTCGGGCGCGAGCAGCTCGACCGCGATCCCCTGCTCTTTGAGGACCCGCTTGCTCTCCTCGCCCCAGCCGTGCAGGCCCGTGAAGAACCACGCGACGCCGGAGGGAACCAGAAGTTCGGTTCCCGTCTCGCGCTCGAGCTCGCGCCACAGGTCGAGCGCGCGGCGGGCCGAGCCCGTGTACCAGGCGTTGTCGCCGTGCGCGAAGCGGATCAGTCGAGACTCGCCGCCCGAGGCGGCTCGCACGTGGCCGGGCGGGTACTGCTCGACGAGCGTGACGTCCCAGCCGCTCGAGACGAGCCTCAGGGCCAGGGAGCCGCCGAAGATCCCCGCGCCGACGACGACGACGCTACGCAAGTGCGATCGGCTCGGCGCCGCCGTCGTCGAGCCGCCACGCCGCAAGCTCACGGGTGTCGGTGCGCAGGATCAGCCAGGGCCGCGCCGCCCAGAGGCCGGCCCGCTCGAGGTCGGCGCGCGACGGCTTCGGCGGCGAGCTCGGATGCGAGTGGAAGACGGCCAGCTCGTAGCCGTCGTCCTCCAGGAACCAGACCTCCGGCTCGACCTCGAGCCTGAACCGGTACGGCGACGCGTCCGCGTTCCGCCCGCGCTCGTAGCCGACCGCCCGCCCGTCGCGGAGGACGACGAGCCCGCACGCCTCGTTCGGCGCCTCCTCGAGCGCGTGCCGTTCGAGCTCGCGCCGCACCTCAGCCGGGACCAGCACAGAACTCGGCGTAGTCGACGTAGTCGGTGATCGTGGGCGAGTCGCCGCAGACGGGACAGTTGGGGTCACGGCGGACGGAGACCTCGTCGAACGACCCCGCCAGCGCGTCGTAGAGGAGCAGTCGCCCGACGAGCGGCTCGCCGATCCCGAGCACGAGCTTGAGCGTCTCCGCGCCTTGAATCGAGCCGATCACCCCGGGCAGCACGCCCAGCACGCCGCCCTCGGCGCAGCTCGGCGCGAGCTCGGGCGGAGGCGGCTGCGGAAACAAGCACCGGTAACAGGGCCCGGGCCCTGACTTAGCAACAGACTGTTGCAAAGTCGTCCTCGGGGCGAAGACTGTGGCCTGGCCCTCGAACCGGAAGATCGAGCCGTGGACGACGGGGATGCCGTGCCAAACTGACGCGTCGTTCAGCAGGTAGCGCGTCGGGAAGTTGTCGGCGCCGTCGACGATCACCTCCCAGCGCTCGTCGAGGATCCGGTCGACGTTGTCCGCACTCAGCCGCTCCCGGTAGGCGACGACTTCCACGTCCGGGTTCAGCTCGCGAACCCTCCGCCCGGCCGAGTCGACCTTTGGCTCCCCGAGTGCGGCCGTCGAGTGAAGGACCTGACGCTGGAGATTCGACTCGTCCACGAGGTCGTCGTCCACGATGCCGAGGCGGCCGATGCCCGCAGCGGCGAGGTAGAGCGCAGCCGGTGAGCCGAGGCCGCCCGCGCCGACGACGAGCACGTTTGCGGCCAGCAGCCGCTCCTGGCCCGCGACGCCGATCTCCGGGATCAGCAGGTGTCGGCTGTAGCGGACGCGCTGGGCCTCGTCCAGCCCGCCGGGGACCTCGACCGGGAGGCCCGCCTCGGCCCAGGCGACGATGCCGCCTGCAAGCGAGACGACGTCCTCGAAGCCGTGCTCGTGCATCGCCTTGGCCAGCCGGAGCGATCGGTTCCCGTGCGCGCAGTAGAGGACGATGTGCCGGTCGCGTTGCGGGTCGAGCCGCGCACCGACCTCGCCCATCGGAATGTGCTCAGAGCCCGCGATCGTCCCCGACTCGAGCTCCCACTCCTCGCGGATGTCGACGAGGGCAGGCGGATGGTCGGATCCGAGGAGCTCACGCGCACGCTCCGCGTCGACTTCGAGGACAAGCTCGCGGTCGCTCGCCATGCCCCAAGGATAATCCCGGGCCAGTGAGCCCCCGCGCGCGGATCATCGTCATCGCCGGCGCCGCCGCCTGTCTCGCCGCAGGCGGAACGGTTGCGCTGGCCGTGATCACGTCGAACGGCAAGGGCGGGAACGAGAACAAACCCGTCCCGCTGTCCGGAGCGCCTCCGCTCGCGCTCGACCTCGGAGTTCGCACCGATCCGGAGGCGAGGGCGCTCCGGCGCGCGGAAGGCCTCTTGCCCAAGCGGCGAGCCGCGGCCGGGCGGATCTTCGCCCGATACCTGTCGCCCGCGGCGCAGATCGGGGCCGCGTTCTCCGCCTGGCCGGGCTCGGGCCTCGCCACGCTCCAGCGACTCGCACAGGAGCACCCGCAGGACTCGCTCGTCCTGCTCCATCTCGGCTACGCGAACCTCTGGGCAGGAGACACCGAACAGGCGACCGCGGCCTGGCGGCGGGCGGCGTCCGCCCAGCCGGACACGATGTCCGCCCAGCGTGCCGACGATGCCCTGCATCCTGGATTCCCACCCGGCGAACCGCTGTTCGTCCCGAGCTTCGCGCCGCCGGCTCGCCTCGCCCTGCTGTCGCCCCCTCGCCAGTTCGAGCTCCTGGCGAGGGACGCGGCCAAGCAGGACCCGCACGCGAAGCTCCTGTACGGGGTCGCGCTCCAGCGGCTCGGGCGCCGCATCTCGGCTCGGCGGCAGTACGACGCAGCCGCGCGACTCGAGCCCGGCGATCCGGAGACTCAGGTCGCAGCAGCCGTCGGCCGCTTCGACAAGAGCAAGCCGTCCGCCGCGTTCTCGCGCCTCGGCCCGCTCACGAAGCGCTACCCACACGCCGCCACGGTTCGGTTCCACCTCGGCCTCATGCTGCTCTGGCTGGCGCGTGCACAACCAGGTGCGCTCGCCGAGGGCAAGCGCCAGCTCCGCCTCGCGCGCAAGGAGCAACCCGACTCGCCGCTCGCCCGGGAAGCGAAGCGCCTCCTCGCCGGTCTAGAGGGCGTATGAAAAATAATTCTCACGAATAGGACTTATGGACCGTAAAATGGGTCTTACGGCCTATAGACGCGCCTCTATACCGCTTGAAAGACTGCCGCGGCCTAGAGAACACGTTGACATTTCGACAGCTGCATCTACCGTGAGCGAAACCGGGGGAGGGGAACCGAGTTGAGCGGAGGGGAGCAAGGGACAGCGCGTGCTGGGGCGCCGGGGGGTGTCCTCGAGGTCGACGAGCTCTGGGACCTCGTTCAGGCTGGGCGACAAGCCGGAAAGCTCTCGGCCGAGGAGATCACGCTTGCTCTCGACGAGCAGTCTCTCGACACGGCGCAGATCGACGAGTTCTACGGGGTGCTCGAGGAGCTTCACATCGAGGTCGTGCCGAGCGAGGAAGAAGTCGAGGAGGAGCCGCTCGACCTCGACGCGCCGGACGTCTCGACCGACGCGCTCCAGCTCTTTCTGAAGGACATCGGCAAGGTCGACCTGCTGACCGCGTCGCAGGAGGTCGAGCTCGCGAAGAAGATCGAGCGCGGCGACCACTACGCGAAGCAGTGCATGGTCGAGGCGAACCTGCGCCTCGTCGTGTCGATCGCCAAGCGCTACCGCAACCAGGGCCTGCCGTTCCTGGATCTCATCCAGGAGGGGACGATCGGCCTCGTTCGCGCCGCCGAGAAGTTCGACTACCGCAAGGGCTTCAAGTTCTCGACGTACGCGACGTGGTGGATTCGCCAGGCCGTCGCGCGCGCGCTCGCCGACAAGTCACGGACGATTCGCATGCCCGTGCACGTCGTCGAGAAGCTGAACAAGATCGTGCGCTCGGAGCGGAAGCTCCGCGGCGAGCTGGGCCGCGAGCCGACGGCGATCGAGATCGGGCGCGAGCTCGACCTGAGCTCCGAAGAGGTCGAGCAGATCAGACGCAGCTCGCAGCTGCCGGTGTCGCTCGAGAAGCCGGTCGGCGACGACGAGGAGTCGGAGTTCGGGCACTTCCTGACGGACGAGACCGCGCCGCTGCCCGAGGAGTCGGCCGAGCAGGCGCTCCGCCGCGACACGTTGAAGCAGATCCTGTGCTCGCTCTCGCCGAGGGAGCAGAAGATCCTCGAGATGCGCTACGGGCTCGACGGCGAGCAGCCGCGGACGCTGGACGAGGTTGGGCGCGCGTTCAACGTCACGCGGGAGCGGATCAGGCAAATCGAGAACCAGTGCCTGAAGAAGCTTCGCGCGCTGGCGGATTGCCAGAAGCTTCGCGAAGTCGCCTAGTCGTTCGAAGAAAGTCCGGCGCGCTGCGCGCGCCATGACGACTTTCTTCGAATTGGTGTGGGAAGCCCGCCTCCGCGGCGTGTGAAGAACACTCGCAATAGACTCGCCCCGCATGAAAGAGCCGCCGCAGGAATGGATCGAGGAGCTCGACGAGTTCCTGCGCATCCCGAGCGTCAGCGCTGACCCCGAGCTCGTCGACGAAGTCGTGCGCGCGGCTGAATGGGTCCGGAACTTCATCCGCGCCGCCGGCGGGGTGGCCGATCTGGTGGCAACCGAGAAGCATCCGCTCGTGATCGGCGAGTTTCGCGCGTCCGAGCGCGCCACCGACGCGCCGACGGTGATCGCCTACGGGCACTTCGACGTCCAGCCGGAGGCGCCGCTCGAGCTCTGGGAGTCTCCGCCGTTCGAGCCGACCGTTCGCGACGGGTGGCTCTACGCACGCGGAGTCGCCGACGACAAGGGGCAGCTCTACATCCTCCTCAAGGCCGCCGCGCTGCTCGCCGCCGAGGGCGAGCTGCCGGTGAACGTGCGGTTCACGTGTGACGGCGAGGAGGAGTCGGGCGGGCATTCGATCATCGACTTCCTCGAGGGGGACGAGCGCGGCGGGGACGCGTGCGTGATCTTCGACGGGAACATGCTCGCGCCGGGGAAGCCCGCGTTCTTCGTGGCGACGCGTGGGATCGCGTACTTCCACGTTCGGGTGCGGACCGGGGAGAAGGACCTGCACTCGGGCGTCTTCGGAGGCGCGGCGATGAACGCGAGCCATGTGCTGCTGCAGGTGCTCGGTGCGGTGTTGCCGCAGGACGGGAGCGTGCCCGAACCGTTGCGCGCCGGGATCGTCAGGCCGAGTGACGAGGAGATCGAGAGCTGGGGCGTGCTCGAGCCGGGGGACGAGGTGCTCGGCGCACAGGGAGCGCGTCCGGCCGATCCGCGCGCGGCGGAGGACTTCTACCTGCGCACGTGCGTCGAGCCGGCGGTCGACATCCATGGAGTCCTGGGCGGCGAGCCGCAGCTCCAGAAGACCGTGATCGGGGTCGCTGCGGAGGCGAACGTATCGATCCGGCTCGTGCCCGGTCAGGACGTCGAGGCGATCGCTGCGGAGATGGAACGGTTGATGCGCGAAGCCGCGCCGGAGGGGGCCGACGTAGAGATCGAGTTGATCGCGAGTGCTCCGGCTGCTCTCGTGCAGCCCGACGACCCTGCGATCACGCTTGGCCAGGACGCGTTCGAGCGTGTGATCGGCGCGCGGCCGCTGCTGATCCGAATCGGCGGCTCGCTGCCTGTGATGGCCGCGCTCGAGAGCAAGCAGATCCCGACCATCCTCACCGGCTTCGACCTGCCCGAGGGCAACATCCACTCGCCGAACGAGCGCTTCCGCGTCGACCACATCGCGCTGGGCGTCGAGACGGCGAAAGAGCTCTTTCGCTCGCTCGGCGACCTCCGCTAACTCGCGTCTTTACAAGGGACAGGCCCTAACAAGGGACAGGCCCTAACAAGGGACAGGCCCTAACAAGGGACAGGCCCTTGTTAAGGCGCGACTAGTCCCAGGGCGGCGGGTTGTGCGTCCAGCGGCCGCCGACCATCGTGGCGACGACTTCGACTTCCGGTAGTTCCTCCGGCTCGATCGCCAGCGGGTCGCGGTCGAGGACGACGAGGTCGGCGAGGTACCCGGGCAGGAGCTTCCCCCGCGTTCGCTCCTCGCGTGCGAGCCAGGCCGGGGCGAGGATCGTCGCTTCGAACGCCTCCTCGACCGAGACCGCCTGCTCCGGATGCCAGGCATCGCGCTCGTCGAGCGTGCGCAGCACTCCGGCCCGGATTCCGGCGAGCGGGTCGAGCTCCTCGATCGGCGCATCGGAGCCGTTCGCCACGACGGCGCCCGTGTCGAGCAGCGACCGGTAGGCATAGGCGCGCTCGGTCATCCCTGCCCAGTTCCGCTCGGCGATGTCCCGATCCGACGGGGCATGGCTGAACTGGACAGAGGCGCTGACGCCGAGGTGACCGAACCGCGGGATGTCCTCCTCGGCGAGCAGTTGCGCATGCTCGATCCGCGGCCTCAGCCCGAGCGGCGCCCACTCGTCGCGGGTCTCCTCGAAGGCATCGAGCGCATCATGGTTCGCGAGGTCGCCGATCGCATGCACGGCGACCGGCCAACCGGCCCGAGCACCCGCGCGCACGATCTCGGCGAGCTCCTCGCGGCTCGTGATCTCGACCCCGGAGCCGTCGAGGAGCCGGGCGGTCTGCGAGCCGAGCGTCCCGTCCATGAACACCTTCAGGTAGCCGATACGGAGCCGGTCGTCGCCGAGCCCGGAGCGGAACCCGAGCTCCTCGAGGCGACCGATGAAGTCGTACGGCAGCGATTGCCAGACGCGCAGCGTCAGCGGGCCTTCCTCGGCCAGCCGCTGCCAGAAGCGCGGCGCACCGAGCCACCCGTCCTTGTCGTGCACGGCGGTCACTCCGCGGGACGCGGTGATGCGGAGCCCTTCACGCATCGCGTCCACGAACTCGTCGTCGGACGGGAGCAGGTAGCGGTCGCGGAACAGCCAGGCGGACTCCTCGCGCAGGACGCCCGTCGGCTCGCCGTCGCCGTCGACCTCGACCACGCCTCCGTCGACCCGGAGATCGCCGTCGGCCTGAGCGAGCGCGGCCGAGTTGAGCCAGAGCGAGTGGTAGTCGCGCGCCATGAGTGCGGTCGGCGTGTCTCCGGTGATCGCGTCGAGCGCCTGGCGCGTCGGCTCGACGGCGGGCGACCAATCGCCGCTGCGCCAGCCGCGCCCTCGGAGCCATCGCCCCGGCTCGACCGACCCGGCCGCCTCAGCGACTCGCTGAAGCGTCTCGTCGAGCGAGCCCGAGTCCTCGAGGCGCACCTCCCCCTGGGCGACCGCCCACGAGGGAAAGTGCACATGCGCGTCGCTGAAACCCGGCATCACGCATCGACCGCCGAGGTCGACGCGATCCGGCGTAGCGAGCGCGGTCTCGTGCGTTCCGACCCCGCCTGCCACCCGCTCGCCCGCGATCGCAACGGCCCGCGCGACGGGAATCGACGGGTCCATCGTCCTGATCGTCCCGTTCTCGAGGATCACAACAGCAAGAATGTCATCCGTGATAGATCACGTGACGCTCAACGTCGCCGACGTCGAAGCCGCGAAGGCGTTCTACGTCCAGGCACTCGCCCCGCTCGGCTACGAGCTGACGATGGACTTCGTCGAGGGCGCCGGCTACGCGGCCCAGGGGAAGCCGGACTTCTTCCTCGCGCAGCGGGGCGAGCCGAGCTCTCCGGTGCACGTCGCCTTCCGAGCACCTGACCGCAGGAGCGTCGACGCGTTCCACGAGGCGGCAATCGCCGCCGGCGGGACGAACAATGGCCCGCCGGGGATCCGCCGCGTCTACCACGAGTACTACTACGGGGCCTACGTCCTCGATCCGGAGGGCAACAACATCGAAGGCGTCACGCACGAGCCCGAGTGACGGGCCGCGCGAGGCCGCGGGCGCTGCGCACCGGCTAGGGTTCTCGCTTTCCCGCCCGAACTTGGTCATGCTCACCTAACCAACGCCTGCGGCCCATGAGTTTGACAGCCATGTGGTTCAGATCTCACCCCTGGGTCGTGGCCCTGATCGGCCTCGTGCTCGAGGCCGTGGCCACGATTCCGTTCGCGCTGCTCGACGCGCCGGAGACCTCGGCTGCGCTGGCCCTCCTGATCGCAGCCGCCGTCGCGTTCCTCGTCGGGCCGCGCTGGGGCGCTCTCGTCGCAGCCGCAGGCTGGGCGCTCTTCTTCGTCTTCGTCGTCGACCACGCTGTTCGAGCGCTCGTCGCGCTGCCCGTCTGGCTCGCTGCGGCGATCCTGACGGGGCTCGCCTCCGACCGCCTGCGCCGCGCTGAACGGGAGCGCCGCCGCGACGCGAGTGAGCTGGACGCAGTCCGGGGGGACGAGACCCAGGCGATCGTCGGTCTCGACCTCGAGGGGAACATCCTGACCTGGGACCGAGGAGCCGAGCGGATCTACGGCCATACCGAGGCGGACGTCTCCGACGCCGACGTCTCCCTCCTCGGCTCGGAAGAGGACAGCGCGCACATCCTCGCGGCGCTCGAGCGAGTGGCGAAGGGCGAACGGGTCGATCGCAGCCACCTCCGCCAGCGCGGACGGAACGGCGAGGAGCTCCTCGTCTCGATGGCGCTGATCCCGGTTCGCGACGACCGCGGAATCGTCGCCGTGTGCGCGGTCATCTCCGACGGGACCGAGCGAGTGCACGAGGCC
>WNGI01032521.1_pt1 | contig 15607 bp, 16 predicted proteins | sample 5400621 | NCBI WGS metagenome assembly WNGI01 (sample SAMN13153374, study PRJNA577476) | soil metagenome | isolation source: 20 cm soil or saprolite under Garry oak tree replicate 1 | place: USA:California | collected 2016-06-15 | reverse complement strand
GCAGCGTCAGTGATCGCCATCGATCGCATCCTCGCCGCCATCAAACGCCGTCGTTTCGTATCCGAAAGCAATTCGTCGATCAAATTGCCAAGCTTTTCACCGTTCGCGTCGGTTCCTTCGAGAACCTCAGCGGCATTGTTCCGGCTGAATATGGCCGCATTCAAGGATTGGTGATTATCGGTCGCAAACGGGTACGGCACCAAAATCGTTGGCAGTCCGAAGTAAGAGATCTCACTCAGGCTAGCAGCTCCGGAGCGAGCAACGATCAAATCTGCCGCTCCATATACATCCTCCATCTGGTAGTGGAAAGCAGCTACGAACGCAGGAATTCCCTCCTTCTGATATCGATCGTAAACAAACTGGTGTTCCTCACGTCCAGTCAGGTGGATGAATTGCACCGGCTTCATTGCGAAATGATGCAGGCCAGCTACGACAGCTTCATTAATACTATGGGCACCCTGGCTGCCGCCAAAGACGGCAACAGTCTGTAGTCCAGATTTTAAACGAAGATTTCGCGTTGCCGTCTCGCGGTCGATGGTACTCCGCAGACTGGTTCGAATCGGCGTACCGGTTACCTGGAATGGTTTTGCGGGGAAGTATTGCCCACATTCGGCGAAACCCAAGAGAACAGTATCTGCCAGCTTCGCGTTAATCCGATTCGCTTTCCCGGGAATTGCATTCGACTCGTGGATAAACGTAGGTGTCTTCAGCAAGCGTCCAGCGAGAATCGGTGCGGTAGAAGTAAATCCACCCATACCGAGTACAGCCGATGGTCGCCAGGACCGAAATAGATTCAAGCAAGTTAAAAAGCCGCCGACAAACTTTGCTGCAAAAGGAAAGATCTGCGGCGACCAAATCCGCGGCATCCCAATCGATGCTATCTTCTTAATCTCAAAATCAGTGCGGTTCCGGACCGCAATAGCGTCAATCTGCTTTTCGGAAATCAAAAGCAATACTTCATGGCCACGAGCTCGAAGAAGTTCGGCAACCGCTAACCCTGGGAACAGGTGACCACCGGTTCCGCCGCATGCAATCGCAAATTTCATGGAATAGAATTCAGAACTCGGACAGGTGTCGGACGCGGACCATCATCGCGGTCTGGCCGATTCCTCGCTCTTCCTTTCCCTGCCGGTAGATATTGATCAAAATGCCAACGCAGATAAGACAGAAAAACAGATTCGACCCTCCGTAGCTGATGAAAGGCAAGGGTAAGCCTTTGTTAGGCAGAAGTGAGGTGGTGACACCAATATTGACGAGCGCTTGGAGACCCACCAGGAAAGTGCAGCCGAAACCCAATAGCATGCCGAATCGGTCTTTTGCATTCAAGGCGATGAGCGTGCCGGCGGTAAGAATCAGGAGATAACAGAATACGATTACCAGAGTAACGCGTAATCCTAACTCTTCGCCGATCACTGGAAAAATGAAATCGGTCTCCGCGTACGGTAGGTAGTACATTTTCTGCCGACTATTGCCCAAGCCCAGGCCGTCGATTCCGCCGGAACCAAGCGCGATCAGACTCATGAACTGCTGATGGCCTTCTTTTTTTTCGAACTGATCGGGATGGATAAAGGCCAGGAGTCGTCCTTGGCGTTCTGAAATACGCCAAGCCAAAGTGAAAATACCACCTATGCCAACCGCCACCATGAGACCCAAGTACCGATAATTGGCGCCGGCAACAAACATCATCAGAAGAACGGTCAACCCGATCAGGGTGGTGGAACCGAGATCTGTCTCAGCGGCAATCAAAGCGAGCAGAACGCCAACCACCGCTAGCGGCACGACGATTCCGGGGAGCAGTCGGTGTTGAACCCGTTCAAACTTTGAAAACCACCAACTGACGAAAACAATGGAACCGAACTTTGCCAATTCGGATGCTTGGAACGTTGCCGGACCGGCCTGAATCCAACGTGACGACCCGTTGTAGCGTAACCCGATCGGGTGAACGAAACAGAGAATTAGCAGAATGACTGACGCAACCAGCCAGACCATCCAGCTCTTCTGCCACCAGTGATAATCGATCAATGCGCAAGCGATGGCTGCGATGAAGCCAACTCCAAGCCAAAAGCTTTGTTTCTTCAGAAGACGAAACTGGTCGCCATGACTGTCTAGAGCAAAAGCGCCAGTGCTGAATAACATTACGATGCCGATCGAAACTAAAACCGCGACCGCTAAAACCAAAATGTAAGCGCTTTGTTTATGCATGGTAATCGAGCCTAACTTGGCTGGGGAGGACGCTCACCTTGACCTGTCCTCGTGCGCCGCGGATTGGGATCGGGAGGTCACGATCCCTCTCTGGCAAATATGACATTGTCTATTCGATCTTAGATGGGATTTGCAGTCGTTGTCCGATTTGTAACTTCTTTGGGTCCTCGATGTTGTTCACTTTGAGAAGGTCGGCCGAGTTCACTTTAAGCTTCTTGGCAATGGAAGCAGGTGTGTCCCCTCGTTGGATAACGTAGTACTTCTCCAATTCCGAAGTTCCAGCGCTGGAACTCTGGTTAGACGCGTTCTTGCTTTCTTTTGACTCCAATAGCTTTTGAACGTCAGACGGCATCGATCTTGCCGTTGATTTGTCGGGAATAATCAATTCTCGACCGAGCGCGAGCGGAGCGCCGGATCTCAGGCCATTTGCTTGCTCCAAGTCGTGGGCCGTCAAACCAAACTGCGCTGCGATTCCAGCGAGAGTATCACCCGCGCGGACCTTATAGGTTCCAGCTAGAGACGGAATTGATTCTTTGCTGTTCGGCTTACTTGCAATCGTTGGCCCGTTCGGATTGGGGATCTGTTTGGTTCCATCCGGTTTAGGCAGACCATTCGTCTGCTGATGATCCTTCAGCGCACTAAAGGCAAAAATGCCGCCTACCGCGACCACGTGTAAAAGAAGCACAACTACAAAGGCCCGAGACAATTTTACATTTGGTTCTTCGACCAGGTACTCGTCCTCACTGTACCTTCCTGCGGCGCGGGGCGCAGCCGCTCGCAATTGTTTCCTGGGCGTTTTCCGAAGTGTTCGTTTTACCATTTTCACCTTGTTAGCTCCTTCACCAGTTGTCGGAATTGGTTTCCACGATCAGCGTAATTCTTGAACATGTCGAAAGAAGAGGTCCCCGGGGAAAAGAGAACGGTGTCTCCCGACTGTGCGTACCGCCGGGCCGTCGTTACGGCTTCAGAAAGTGTTTGGACAATGTGGCAGGGAAGATGGGCTGACCACTTTTTGGCGATTCGCTCTGCCATCTCCCCCAGCAACACCGCATGCTTCACCTGCCGCTCGGCCAGTGGTACAATTGAATCGAATTCGAATCCCTTATCTTTACCGCCGGCAATCAAAACGACCGGTCGTGACGCGGACTCGAGGGCTTTAACTAACGCGTCCAGGTTAGTGGCTTTGGAATCGTTAATGAAGGTAACTCCATCGAACTCCCCGACGTTTTCGCAACGATGAGGTAGTAACTGGTACCGACGCAGCCCAGTAATCGCAGCATTCCAGTCGATACCAAGTGCGTGCGCCACACCAAGTGTGGCCATTAGGTTCTCGGTGTTATGGATACCGGACAACCGAGTCTCTTCCAAGCGAAGGATCGGCTCATCCTGGAAATGGATCACGTTCTCACGACAGACAAAGTCGGCGTTATCACTGTAGGCGCTGAACGACATCCGCCGAGCCTTCAGAGACGGAAACGAATCCTGGGCATTGAGGATCGCGAAATCGTCTTTTCCTTGCTGTTCGAAGATTCGGAGCTTCGCCGAGCGGTATTCTTGAAGACTGGCGTAACGGTCAAGATGGTCCGGCGTGAAGTTGAGCCATACCGCGACTCTCGGATGAAATCGCGAAATGGTTTCCAGCTGGAATGAGCTTACCTCGACCGTAAAAACATCGATTCCGGCCTGATGGGAAATTGCTTCTGAAAATGGCATCCCGATGTTACCGCAAGCGACTGTTCGCATCCCGGCCCCATTCAGCATTATTTCAATAAGCTGAGTAGTCGTTGTTTTGCCATTCGTTCCGGTAATCGCTACGATTGGTTTATGGCAAAGGCGATAAGCCAACTCCAATTCTCCCGTAAACGTCACTCCTCGCCGCTTGAAATTCTGAACCAACTCTACCTGCGGATCGATCCCCGGACTAAGAACGACCAACTCGGAATGAATTTCTGCTCGCTCCGCTGCTTTCCCCAGGATCGTCTGGATACCGATTTGGTTGAGTCGTTGCGCCTTCTCGATCAAATCATCCGATTCTGCACTATCCAACACCGTTACGTCCGCACCTTCCCGCCGAAGCAGTTTGGCCGCTGCTTCGCCGCTGGTACCCAATCCTAAAACGATCGCGGTGGCGCGTTGGAAATTCATCGCAATTTCAATGTGGCTAATCCAAGCAGTGCAAACATCAGCGACATGATCCAGAACCGGACAATGACGGTGTTCTCCTTCCAACCTTTCAATTCAAAATGATGATGGAGCGGGGCCATGAGCAGTACTCGTTTGCCACGGGTTTTAAAGCTCAGGACCTGCAAGATGACCGAGACCGCCTCGATGACAAACACGCCTCCGACAACCGCGAGGAGAAGCTCCTGCTTGCAACAGATAGAAACCACTCCCAGCGTACTGCCGATAGAAAGCGATCCGGTGTCCCCCATGAAGACCCGCGCCGGGTGACAGTTAAACCAGAGAAATCCGAGTCCAGCTCCGGCCAGCGCCGTACAGTAAGCCAAGATTGCATAGGTGGAAGCGGCAGTGACCGTGCAGCCAGCAGCTAAGCCATCAAGACCGTCAGTCAGGTTGACCGCATTCGAACAACCTACGATAACGAAGGCGAAGAAGACGAGAGTAAACCAGCCCAGGTTATTTATGATTGGCTCCTTAAAAAAGGGAATAAAGAGCTCTTTCGCCTGGATCTCGAGGGAAGGATTCGTCAGAAAAAAGACAGTGACGATCAGTGCGAGCAGGAATTGGCAAAACAGTTTCACCCGGCCTGGCACACCATCCGATTTTTTCTTCGTGACCTTTAGATAGTCATCGACAAATCCAAGCGCGGCAGTCGACACAATCGTAAACAAGCAGAGCCAAATGAAGCTATTGTCCAATCGGGCCCAGATTATTGTCGAGACCGCCACCGATCCCATGAGGAGCACTCCACCCATAGTCGGCGTTCCCTTTTTCGCTCCGTGCAATTCGTTGAGCCGATGAACTTCTTCCGCTGTTCGGATCGGTTGTCCGAATTTCAGAGAACTCAATTTTCGAATCACTTGGCTTCCGAAAACCAGGCAAAGCAGGAATGCCGTCATCGCAGCGCACACCGCCCGAAAAGAGATGTATTGGAACACGTTGAATCCCGTGTTGATGACGTGCGGGGGCAAACTCAGGTAGTACAGGTAGTACATCATTGCGACCTCCACTTAACCTGCTTCGGAGTAGCTGCAAGTTGCTCGATGATTCGATCCATGGCCGCGCTTCTGCTCCCTTTCACCAAAAGCAGGTCGCCCGGCTCAAGAAATTCCGCGAGCGCCTCGGCTGCCTCTCTCTGAGTCGCCACCGTTCGGGTATGGTCAAGACCGGCTTTAAATGAAGCGGACGCAATCGGCTTGGCTCGCTCACCGACTGCAATGAGAAAATCGAATCCGTTTTCCGCGGCCGCTGAACCAACGCGTTCATGGCTCGAGAGACTCTGCTCGCCCAGTTCCCCCATATATCCCAACGCGGCAATTCTTCTCCCTTTCAGCGGCAGCTTAGCAACGGTCCTCAGGGCAGCGATAACCGAGTCAGGGTTTGCGTTATATGCATCATTGATGACCAAAACTTGGCCAATTTTCTCAATTCGAAAACGACCGCCTGGCAGGGAGGTTTTAGCTAGACCGTCGGCGCATTGGGCCAGCGACAATCCCAGAGTGCGCCCGATCGCGACGGCTTGCATCGCATTCTTTACCATGTGTTCCCCCGGAACCGGAAGGAAAGCAGGAACTTCACCACTCTCGTCCGAGAGAACGAATTCCTCACCATCGACGTGATGAGCTATTTGGCGGGCTTGGATCGCGCCTTGCTCAACCCCGGTCTTAATCGTTCGGGCACTGCAGTGCGCCGATATCCAATCGGAATATTCATCGTCCGCATTGAGTATCACAACGCCGGTAGACGGAAGATGCTCGGCCAGCACCGCTTTTTCGCGAGCTATCGCTTCCCGGGACCCCAGAAACTCAATGTGCGCTACACCAATGTTCGTGATTATCCCATAGCCGGGCTTGGCCATTTCAACCAGGGGCGCCAATTCGCCAATGTGATTCATTCCGAATTCCCAGATTGCCACCTGATGATTGCTATCTGCCATTAAAATGGACAATGGCACTCCAATATGGTTGTTGAGATTGCCCGCCGTTTTCGTCACCGCAAACTTTTCGCCAAGCACTGCAGCGACCATCTCTTTCGTGCTGGTCTTGCCATTGCTGCCCGTGATGCCAACGACTTGAACCGACAATTCAGTCCGATAAGCTCGAGCCAGCTGTTGTAGTGCTTGTAAGCTGTCGGCGACCTGAATCTGAGGGAAATTGCGCCATTCGGAATTGACAGTTTCCACCAGGGCCGCGACCGCTCCGCGCTTCCGAGCCGCTCCGACGAATTGGTGCCCATCGAATCGCTCGCCACGCAAAGCAACGAAGAGCTCTTGCGACGTCGAATTTCGACTATCGGTGCCGACACTGGTGACTATCGTCTCTTCTGAACCCCAGACGGCGCCTCCGGTCGCAACAGCAATCTGGCGGAGAGATTTAGGTTCCATGACTCTTCATCTCGACCGGGTTTTCCTCCAAGGCTCGAGCAGCGACCTCAATATCATCGAAAGGAATCGTTCGGTCGGCGAACTCCTGGTATTTTTCGTGACCTTTTCCGGCGATTAGAACGATGTCCCTCGGCTGTGCCAGTTGAATCGCTCGGGTAATTGCCTCGCGCCGGTCGAGTACCGACTCGAATCGCTTAGTCCTGAAGCCGGCCTCGATATCCCGTATGATCTGGGCCGGATCTTCTTTTCGTGGATTGTCAGAAGTGATGATCGAATAATCCGCGTTTTGATCAGCAGCCGCACCCATCAGCGGGCGCTTACTTTTGTCTCGGTTCCCCCCGCAACCGAACACGACGATCAGTCGATTCGGGCTCAAATCACGGCAGGTTTTAATCACATTCAGCAGCGCGTCATCAGTGTGAGCGTAGTCCACAAAGACCTGAAATTGCCGCCTGGCTGGTACTGCCTCTAAGCGGCCCGGAACTTGAGGAGCTCGGGCCAGTGCAAGTACCGCAGCGCGGACGTCAAGCCCAAGCGCTTGGATCGCGGCCAGAGCTGCCAGCGCGATCAATGGCAATCTTACCAGAAAACTTTTTCCTTTAATGCCCAGCTGGTAGGAAGTCCCAGTTGGCTCGATCTTGAAATTACTCGCCCGCAAATCGGCTCGTGCGCCCATTCCAAACGTTACAATCGATAGATCTCGACCGAACCGAGCAATCAATTGTTGTCCATACGCGTCATCAACATTGATTATCGCGGTCCGACTCTTTCGCTCACCGTCGCGCAGACCTGCAAATAACCTTGCTTTGGCTTCGAAGTACTCCTTCATCCCGCGATGAAAATCGAGGTGGTCCTGAGTAAGATTGGTAAAGATCGCTACCCGGAATCCAATTCCGTCAACCCGCTCGAGTTCCAACGCATGGGAAGAAACCTCCATCACGACATTGGCACAACCGGCTTCGACGCACTGAGCAAGAATCGATTGCAGATCAAGCGACTCCGGGGTGGTTCGAGAAGCCGGCAAGACTCGCTCTCCAATCTCATAGGAAACCGTCCCGATCAGACCGGTGCGTTGCCCCGCCCGTTCCAATAGATGCTTGATTAGATACGTAGTTGTCGTCTTTCCATTGGTGCCTGTGACTCCGATCATGCGCAATTGCTTCGAAGGGTTGGAGTAAAATGCCGCGGCCAATCGGGCCAATGCGTCTCGTGAATCCGGCACCTGGATATGCGTCACGCGTTGGGTCAATCCAGGTTCCTCTGGGACTCGCCTCTCGGGAGTCATAACATATTGAAGTGATTCGCCGATCAAGTGACCCGGTCACGATCGGATCTCTGAGCCGACGAACCAGTTGTTCCAATTCCATACTCTTTCGATTAATCATGACTTCGGAGCGTTGAAACAACTTTCTTGTTCTCCGTGCCGGAATCTGACGGAGTGGTGGGCTCGGTTGGCTGCAGGTCGAGATAGTCAGCTACCCGCTTGGCGATCTTGGCAAAGATCGGGCCGGCTACCGTTCCCCCAAATGCTTTGCCTTGTTTCATAACGGGATCATCCAGCAGCACCAAAAGCGTGAATTTTGGATCATCGGCCGGCATGAAGCCGACGAAAGAAACAACGTACCTGCCTTCCAGATATCCCCCTCTTGGATCGATTTTCTGCGCCGTGCCTGTCTTGCCGGCAACTGCAAATCCTGGAACCGCAGCACCCTGAGCGGTGCCCTCCTTACTGACAACATCTTTCAATGCGGCCACTACTTTCTGCGCGGTATTTGCCGAAACTACTCGACGAACGATCTCCGGCGAATAATTAGCGACGGTGCGGCCGTCAGAATCGACAATCTGCGAAACAATCATCGGCTTCAGTAGGTTGCCGCCATTTGCGACTACCGACATCGCAATCACCATTTGCAGCGGAGTAACTGCAACTGATTGACCCATCGGTATGCGGGTGATGTCAAGCTTACTCCACCGATAAGGGGGATTCACCAGACCGGGGATCTCCCCCGGTAGAGAGATTCCGGTGCGTTCTCCAAATCCATAGAGGCGGATATATTGGTAAAACCGGCTCTCACCAAGCTGTAGCGCCAGTTTCGCCGCACCGATGTTACTCGATTTTGCGAGAACTTGGTGGACGGTCAAAACTCCCATCGGATGAGCGTCTCGGAGCACCCGGCCCGCATATTGGAAGTGTCCGTTCTCGCAGAAAATCGTTGTGTCAGGAGTCACCAGCTTCTCCTCCAATGCAGCAGATGTGGCGACGATTTTGAAGGTCGAGCCCGGTTCGATCATATCGACGATTGGACGATTTTTCTGCGCATCGTCAGTCGCCTCTCTGATATTGTTACAGTCGAATGTCGGCCGGCTCGCAATTGCCAGAATTTCGCCGGTCTGGGGCCGAACCATGATGGCAGTTGCCATTTTCGGCTGATATTCCGCCCACGCCGCATCTAGTTCTTGCTCGACGATTGTTTGCAGACCGAGATCAACTGTCAGAACGACATCGCAGCCATTCTTTGCCACCTTCTCCTGACCACGGTATTGGACAAGTTCGCGCCCAGTGCGGTCTTGCTCGCTGTAGCGATACCCGTCGGTCCCCTGGAGAAACTCTTGCATCACCATTTCGATCCCTAGCTTCCCTTTATGCTCGCGATCGAGGAACCCGATCACCTGAGCCAAGAGCGGTCCGTTTGGGTATACCCTCACGAAGTCGGGGTCAAAGTAGATTCCGCGCAGTTTGCCTTTGCTGTCGCTAATGATCTTGCGGACGTGATCAGAGGTTTCCTCCGAAACCTCTTTCCTCTTTAGGACAACGTACTCTTTATTATTCTGCTTCGCCGCGGTCAGCTTATCCGCAAGGTCACCCGGATCCATTTCCAGCTCACCTGCGATTGCCTGTGCCAAAGCAACCGGGTCCCGGATGTGCGAACCATCAGCAATCGCGAGTCGGACCGGTAGGTTGTCAGCGAGCGGCTCCCGATGACAGTCCCGGATGATGCCTCTCCGGGCCCGGATAATTTGTTTGTGGACATGTTTTTCGGCCGCCAAGGCGGTGTAATCGTCATGCTTGATGACTTGGAGATAAATCAGTCGATAAGAGTAGGCGCTGAAAATCGCAACCAACCCAAAGCACACGGTGACGGCTCGCGTTTGTGCATCCCACCTCATTGGTTGCCGGCACGGTTGGAAACAATTCTCAATTCATCTCCAGCCGGGGCGCGTCCTTGATTAAGGCGAACAACCTGATCGGTAGTTATCGGGATCAATCCCCGAGAATCTTTCGCCAAGCTCTTCATGAGTTCACGCCGAGAACTCAGAGAGCCCAAAGTCGATTCGATAATTTGATTGTCGCGTTGAAGATCAGTCAGGTCTTTCTCCAAAATGATCTGCTCGTGACCAAGTTCGGTTAACTGATTCTTCAGATAGACATAAGAGAGACCGGCAACCGCAGCAAAGGTCATCGCGACAATCACTTTGCAGATGGATGAGGCACGGATCGAGTGAGTGGTCTTGTTCTGGGTGCGGTTCATAGAAGGTTCCGTTCAATTACTCTGAGTTTGGCGCTTCTGGATCGCGGATTGACGGCAAGTTCTTCGTCGCTCGGTTCAACCGGGCGTGACGTGAGTGATCTAAATCCAAAGCTTGGATTACGTTTCGGTTCGGGCCACTCCGGGCGATCCACCCACTCCTGGGTCACCTTGCGAAAGAATTGCTTTACCAATCGATCTTCCAAGGATTGAAAAGTGATCACGGCAAAGCGTCCACCCGGCTTGACTTGATCCGCGAGGAGAGGAAGCGCGCGTTCGATCGTCCCAAGCTCATCGTTCACCGCGATCCGGAGCGCTTGAAAAACGCGGGTTGCCGGATGTCGCGGTCCACGCCGCGGCAAAACCGCTTCGATGGCCTGCGCGAGTTCCGCCGTCGTAGAGAAAGGATGAGAAACTCGGGTTCGCACGATTTCCGACGCAACTCTCCGAGCCGCAGGCTCTTCCCCATAATCTCGAAAAATTCGAATTAATTCTGCTTCCGGTGCGTAGTTCACTAGATCGGAGGCTTTCCTCGGAACGCTCGGTCCCATTCTCATATCGAGGGGGCCGGAATGCTGAAAACTGAATCCCATCTCTTCTTTGAGGTAGTGAGTAACATCCGCGAAGTTGCTTCGAATGAGCGTCAGACGGGATGCGAATTCGGCCAGCGACGCCATGCTCTCGGCAATTGCGTCTGGGTCTTGATCTACTCCGATGACTTCTGCACCCGCTTCCAGAAAAGCCCGCGAGTGGCCACCCCCGCCGATTGTGCCGTCAAGGAACCTCTTCCCGGGCACCGGGCGCAAGTAGTCCAAGACCTCCCTAAGTAACACCGGACGGTGATACCCCTTTGCTTCGCTGTCTATTTCCGCGTCGTTTGCCAAGGCAATCATCACTTCCTTTCTTGGTCTCCTAGTTAAAGAATTTGTTAGCTATCTGGTTCGAACCCGCTACACGCCTAACATCCCTAGCACGTGCTGGAACGTCGGCGTCTCTTCGTCCAACGCCTTTTTCCAAGTGTCTGGATTCCATACTTCAAAGCGAGAATGTCCTCCGACCAGAACCACTTCCTGCTTAAGTTTGAGCTGGCGACAATGCTCGTCTGGAAGAACGAGACGACCTTGCTTGTCTGTCGTGAGATGCTGGGCACGGGAATAAAACTGGCGAATAAAACGCCGTTTCTCTTGCGCATTAAGCCGCGGGTCGCCTTCAACGCGCACTGCTACCTCCTGCATCACCTCGGGAGGCATCATCATCAATAATCCGTTTTCGAGGTCGGGTATGGCAAAGAACTCATCCGCCTCACCACGGCGCCACCGTGCCGGAATGGTAACGCGATTTTTCGCGTCCATCGCGTGCCGAAACTCGCCGGCAAAAATTGGCAAACCTTGATGAGGTGTTTCCATGGGAAATCATGGTCAAGAAAACCATTTCAAACCACAACGCCCCACTTTTACCCACTTCGCGCCAACCAGGTCAATTAAATTCGAGTAATCTTCCAACGTTTTTGCTTGCCTCTTTCTACGAGATTCGTTCCGCGGCCGAGAAAAACGGCTACTAGAGGCGAAAATCGGCCACTTTTGAAGGAGAGTTGTTCTTGTCCGTTCCAAGGACCTGTCGCTATCCGAGACGGGAACAACGGGCAGCCAAAAGGACGCTCAAATGGCATTACCCCATCGAAAATTACCGTTTTTTTAGGGGTAATTTGCTAAAAATCGGCCTAAAACCCCTCGTTTTCGGACTGTTTTATGCTATACTAGCGGTCCCTATGGCTATTCAGAAGAAAAACGCCTTTTCTCGTCGTCTGCCAGACCTCGTCACGGAAGAACTAGTTACTGTACTTTCGCAGAAGAAGTCTTTCGAGTTCAAGCAGCTCTTTGCAATCGTTCACGAAAACTTGCGCCAAAGGAACGCTGCGAGTGGAGGCGAGGAAATGCTTCGGCTGCGTGCGTATGAGAAATTACAAAATCTGGTAGCCCGCGGTGTCGTCAAAAAGAACGGTAAGATTTATAAGGGAGATTCAGGAGCGCTGGCTGCGATGACGGCAGCAAATGCGGCACAAGCCGCGGCTATTGCATCAAAGCCTTAGTGCGTTCTATGACGCAGGACTATCTGCCGGTGCTGCTCCAGGTCATCGTTGCGATCGGCTATGTGGAATGATTGCGCAGGGAGAGGCGCAACCCCGATTTAGCGTTAAATTCTACCTCGTCGCGATGCTCTTTATCCTGTTCGATATCGAGATCGTGTTCATGTATCCCTGGGCGGTGGTGTACCGGGATTTCATTGCCCAGTATGGAGCTCTCCCCATACTGGGCAGCATGGTTAGCTTCGTTGCGATCTTGATGGTTGGATTTGTCTACGCCATCAAGAAGGGAGCGCTGGAGTGGCGGCGCTAAACTAACGCTCAAGAACGTCTGCGGTCCCGATCTGTCCGCCCTTTCCACCTTCGTCCCGCCGTCGCTTCGCTATGGCGCGGCCTTTTCGTATTACGCGCACGCCGTAACTCGGAGAGCAGAGGCGGCATCCTGACTACGGCAGACAGGTCGGGCCGCAGACGTTTCCGAGCGTTCCTTTTCGGGCCGGCATCGTGATTGAGTGCGAAAATTTCTTACGATAGTTTCCTAAACGCTTAAGTTCAGACATGAAATCGATCACCGCTAAACGCGCTGTCTTTGAGGGTCGTGTCCAAGGAGTCGGTTTCCGTTTTTCGGTTAAGGAGATCGCTCAAGGATTTGATGTCGCGGGTTGGGTAGCCAACCTGCCAGATGGCCGAGTTCAGCTCGAGGTCCAAGGTGCGCCGGAGGAAGTCGAACAGTTTTTCGAGGCAATCTTTCAGAGCTACCTCCGGTCTCACATTCATCATCAGTCGATCCAAAACATCGATCCAACTGAATCGCTTCGCGGATTCTCCATCCGAAGATAAGGGCGCAAGCCGGCCCATAAATTCGCAAATTTCTAGACGGCCCGAAAATTCGGTCTCATATTCAATGGGAAATGCGGTTTGCGATCTTCGGCGATATTCACGCTAACCTCGAGGCATTTGAGGCCGTGCTCGCGGATGCAGAAGAGGAGGGTTGCGATCGAAACATTTGTCTCGGTGATATCGTAGGTTACAATGCCGATCCCAAAGCCTGCTTGGACAAAGTGCGAGAGTTGAAGTGCCCAATCGTCAAAGGCAATCATGACGATTACGCATCCACTTTAAATTCATTGGACAACTTCAATCCCCTGGCCGAGTCAGCGATCCGCTGGACGCGAGACAAACTCAGCGACGCGGACAAAGCATTCCTACGCGACTTGCCGCTAATCACTGATGTGGAGTCTTTCACCATTGTCCACGCCACTCTCGATGGACCAGGCGAATGGGGCTACGTGCTCAATCAACTCGACGCAGCCGCGAGTTTTTCTAAGCAGAAAGCGCAAGTATGCTTCTTTGGCCACACCCATGCACCACGGCTCTATATCCGTGACGGTTCCGTCGTTGGCCTTCCTTTGGAGGAAGTGGTCATCGAGCCACAAAGAAAATATTTCATCAATGTCGGTAGCGTCGGACAGCCCCGGGACGGAGATTGGCGAGCTGCTTACGCCATCTTTGATTTCGATGAAAAGATAGTGCGGTTACGACGGGTGCGTTACGATATCGCCTCGACCAAATTGAAGATCGTGAATGCCGGCCTACCCGCAAAATTAGCCGAGCGTTTGTTCCATGGCCGATGAGGGCAGTGTTTTTGGTCAAGCCAAGCTCGCTCGGCGATATCGTCCATACTCTTCCGTCGCTGCACGCATTGCGACAAAGCCTTTCCGATAGCGAATTCTATTGGATAGTAAATAGCGAATGGAGCCCTCTGTTGTTAGGCAACCCCGACCTGGCGGAAGTAATCCCTTTTCCGCGGCAAAGCTTTCGCGGACTGGCGGGAGCGCCCAAATTCTTGAACTGGTGCCGGCAATTGGGACGGTACGAACCAGATCTCGTCTTGGACTTCCAGGGCCTCTTACGCAGCGCATGGATTGCGCGCTGCACCCGGGGCAAAAGACTATTGGGACTGTCAGATGCGCGAGAAGGTGCTCTTTTTTTTTATCAGCAAACCGCTCCGGTCAATTCTCAACAACACTCCGTGGAACGGTATCTGGCGCTCGCGTCCCTGGCTGGCGCTTCCATCCCGGAAAAACCACAATTTGGATTGCCACCCGGTCGGGCGATCCCCGAGTTTGAACTACCGGATCGATTCGTGGTGTTGCACCCATTCGCGCGCGGCGCTAACAAATCGCTTTCATCATCCGAGATCTATGAGCTGACTCGGGCACTTGCTCCGTTGGCGGTGATCGTGGTTGGAAGGACCGAAACCGACTTTCGATTCGCTTTGAATGCGGCTTCCTTGGTGAACCAAACCGATTTGCTTCAGCTGATCTGGCTTTTGCGGCGGGCCAGCTTCGTAATCAGCGTCGACAGCGGGCCAATGCATTTGGCAGCCGCGATCTCTCAGCAGCTTTTGTCCATCCACTTTTGGAGCGATCCGAAGCAGGTCGGACCATATCGTAACGACGCTTGGGTTTGGCAAAATGGCCGGATCTGTCGGATCCGGGACTTAGAGTCCCATGCTGTGCAGCCGGCTTCTGTGGTGCGGCCGCACCCGATTCAGATCGGCGCGTTCGTACAAGAACAATTATTGCAAACACCGTGAGACGCTCGTAAGGAAAGCGTATGCCTTCATTCGATATCGTCTCGGAGGTTGATAAGCAAGAGATCGATAACGCTCTGAATCAGGCGAGAAAAGAGCTCAGTACTCGCTTCGATTTCAAGCAGAGCCAAGCCACCATCGAACTTTCGACACCGGATGTGATTGAACTCAAAGCAGAAGATGCGAGTCGCCTAAAATCGTTACATGAAATCTTAATCGGCAAACTTGCTAAACGAAACGTCGATTTACGAAACGTCGAACGTAAGGATCCGGCCATTTCACCACTTGGTCATGCTCGCCAGGAAATTCGGGTCAAGCAAGGACTAGAGGGCGACAAGGCGAAGGAAATCATCAAGGCAATTAAAGGTCTCGACGTGAAGGTGCAGAGCCAATTGCAAGACCAGCAAGTCAGAGTCACGGGAAAGAAACGAGACGACTTACAAGCGGTAATTCAGTTCCTTCGCGGAAAGGATTTTGGGGTCGCCCTGTCGTTTAAGAACTTCCGCGATTAGCCTTGGGTGCGGCGGTTGCTCGCAGCTTGACGTTCTCTTCAGTTTATTTTATTGATCGCTCAAATAAAATTATCTGTCCTCCTGACCCATGGGACGAACCCGGAGTTTCGATGACGCCACCTT
>WNGI01002640.1_pt1 | contig 15607 bp, 8 predicted proteins | sample 5400621 | NCBI WGS metagenome assembly WNGI01 (sample SAMN13153374, study PRJNA577476) | soil metagenome | isolation source: 20 cm soil or saprolite under Garry oak tree replicate 1 | place: USA:California | collected 2016-06-15 | reverse complement strand
AGAGCACCATGACGGCGATCATGGGACGCATGGCCGCTTACACCGGGCAGGAAGTCACTTGGGAGCAGGCGTTGAACTCCACCGAGAGTCTCATGCCAGCAAAACTCGAGTGGGACGCTGCGCTCGCCGTCGCGCCCGTAGCCATGCCCGGCCAGACCAAGTTGGTATAACTCGTCGCGCCGGCCTCGAAAATTGGCAATGGCCGCACAACACGCTATAGGGCTACCATCCCCAAGGCGCGCGGTGAGCAGTCTCGGTCGGCAAACTCTGGGCGGCGCGACTTTGTTGTGTGTCGTTGCTATTGGCAGCGAGTGCTCCCACGCCAACGTTCGTACCTTGACTGTGATGCGCAAAAATCTTGCCCTAGTTCGAAGCCTGACCGGCCCAAGAGATAAACCATCCGCTTAAGCTTATATATACACATCGTTGCCTGACAGGGGCGGTCGCAATCGTGGAATTCGAGTTCGTGGTGGAGATGAACTTGGTACAGATAGGAACCAACGAGTGCGGATGTTCTCAGGAATTCGTGGCCGACCGGCTTGTGACTTCCATTTCCAAAACAACTGGAAACCCTTGCGATGCCAGCCAATCAGGGTCTCGTGTTTGACGATGACCAAGGCCTCTTTCCAATCGCAGAGGCGAGACTAGAGGATAAGAAAGAAACGGGCGGAGTCGTTTAATCGTCTCGGTTGGACCTGTCTCTCCTCATAAAAGGCCAGTTGCTTTCGCAGGAAGAGGACCTCCACGCTCAGGGATGTGCGCGAGCGGAAAAGGAGACGGAAGAAAAGAAGGCCGTCCGCGACCAGATCGGTGATCAAGGTAAGCAGAGAATCCAGTGAGCGCTTTGTGTTCTCGAAAAGAATCGAAACATGGCCTGCCAGGATGGCCTACGGTCAGCCCAGCTGAGAAGTGTTTTCTGCCAGGCAGCGCTGGTTTCTTGCGTTTTCCAGCGCAGGGAAGCTGACAAATAAGTGCCAACATCTCTGTCAGATGGGAGCCGGGTGGAATTTTTGCGTACCACAGGATCGGCGCAGTCACTTCGATTTCGTTAGACCCGTAAATTTCTCCACCCCGAGCGCAGCAGGTCGCGCGGGTGTCTGCGGACAGGGAAATTAGGGCTGCGAAAATAGACCACGGTCACAAAGCGCGCCCGTACCGGCGGGTCACACACAGCGAAAACTGCTGTCCAAAGCGTCCCCCGCCAAAGTTCCGAGACTGCTGCTGCGTGCCCTGACTCCTGGTCAAGAACGTGGATTGTGCTACAATTTCGGCCAGAAATGACTACCGGCGAAGTTGGAGACGTATAGTTAAGATGTTGGTTTGAGTCCAACATTCTCCTTTGACTTGGCCCAGACAGTATTGATAGCTTGATGCGAGAATATGAGACAACTCCGACCAGTTATTTGGGCGAAGGGGACTTTTCTGACCCCACAGCACCTGCAGACGCAAGATCGATTTATCGAGAGCACGTTCCAGTTCCGTCTAGATGCGCTCCACTTTCGCCCATGGGGTTTCGCGGATCTTCGCATTCGTCATGAGGCATTGTCCGAAGGGAATTTCGCAATATCTGAGGCCCAAGGCATTTTTCCGGACGGACTTGCCTTTGAAATCCCCGAGTCCGATGCTCCTCCCGCACCAAGACCGTTGGCTGCGTTTTTTGAGTCCGAACAGCAAAGCGCCGACGTGTACCTGGCGATCCCGTCCGAACGGGGAACGGGGTTGAACGTTTCCGTCTCCAAGCAGAGCGCGGACACACGCTACGTCGCGGAAGTCGTGGACGTTCGAGACGAAAACACCGGTGCGAACGGGAAGCCGATTCAAATTGCGAGAAGAAATTTTCGTTTGCTCGTTGGCGGAGAATCTCGCGAGGGCTGCGTTGCGATGAGGATCGCGCGAGTGCGCCGAACTGCCGCCGCGACGTTTGAAATTGACCGTTCATTTATCCCACCACTGCTGAATATCACCGCGAGCGATTACTTGCTTTCTCTGCTTCGCAGGCTCGTTGAAATTCTTGCATCCAAAAGCAACATTTTATCGGGCACGCGGCGCCAAAAGAGCCAAAACCTGGTTGATTTCACCTCGGCGGACATCGCAAATTTTTGGCTGCTATACACTGTTAATAGCCATTTTCCCGTCCTCCGACACATTTATGAAACGCGTAGGGGACATCCTGAGAGCGCATTTCGGATGTTGTCATCGCTGGCAGGCGCATTGACCACTTTTTCGACTCGGATCCAACCGAGGGATTTGCCGACCTATGATCATGACGATCTCTGCGCCCGTTTTACGGACTTGGACGAAAAACTCCGGGAGCTATTGGAAACGGTCGTTCCGAGCAACTATATAGCGCTTCCCCTGAAACTCGTTCAATCGACAATCTATGCCACGACGATCGACGAAGACAAGTATCTGGTCGGCACGAAAATGTATTTGGCGGTGTCCGCGGAATTGGCGGAGGCGGAATTGATCAAGCGCGCTCCGCAACTGATCCGGGTATCCTCTGCCTCGCAGGTCGAACACATTGTCCGCCACGCCCTGCCTGGGTTGCAGCTGACGCATATGTCAAAGCCACCGGGAGCGGTTCCAGTACGGCTCAATTTTCAGTATTTTGCGTTAAATCAATCTGGCCCGGCCTGGGAAACGGTGATCCGGTCGCGGAATTTCGGGGCTTTTGTTCCTGGGGACATCCCTAACCCGCAACTTGAGCTAATCATCCTCATGCCACATACAACCTGATTCTAATTCTTTGCCCAGTGGCGGAGGCAAGACCGGAACCGAAATTCCCTATTTCCAGATCGGCATAAATCGAGCGATTTGTTACACTTGACATCTTTAGCAAGAACCGTCCATAGTAGGCCCCGGCGATGGAGCCAAGCACTCCAATTTGGTCGACGTCCTCCTCAATGAATCATCTATCCAAGGTTGTTTGGTTCGAGGGAATGTACCTCGGTCCCCATCATTTCCAAGCCCAAAGACGATCTTTTGAGGATTTAATTCATTTTGCCTCCTCAAATCTCTGGTTCGAGCCGTACGGTTTCTCCGGATGTGGACTTGACCCTGACGCCCTAAGGAACCGTACGGTGGCTCTAACTCATGCCCGCGGCATTTTTCAGGATGGACTCGTGTTTAGCATGCCGGAGAGCGATTCCCCGCCGGCCGCCAGGCCCATTGGTGACTTTTTCCCGCCGACTCGAGAGGCGCTTAAAGTAATGTTGGCGGTGCCTCCGTTAAGGCAGAATAATCGGAACTGTGCGTTCACTGCGGAAGAGGTCCGAACCACAGTACGGTACTTTGCGGAACCGAAATCTCTATGCGACGAGAACACCGGGGCTGACCCGCGCTTCGTTCATCTAGGGCGCAAGAATATACGCTTTGCTTTTGAAGGCGAGGAAGTGGAAGGGGAGTGCACGCTGCCCATTGGCCGCGTTTTGCGGGACGGGTCGGGAAATTTCATATATGACCCGAAGTTTATTCCCCCGTGTATTCAAATTAGCGCGAGCGAGCGCTTGATGATGATGCTGAACAGACTCCTGGAAGTCTTGGATGAAAAAAGCGCGGGGGTTTCTTTATCTCGACGGGGAGTGGCGAAATTTCAGGCGGCATTTTCTTCAAGTGAGCTTGCAACCTTTTGGTTCGCACACACGATTAACTCCAGCCTGACTGTGCTGCGGCATTTGTACCAGGCGGAGCACGGTCATCCTGAGCAGGTCTATGCAGAGATGACACGCCTGGGCGGCGCTCTCTGCACTTTTGGGATGAATTCGAATCCGCAATCTCTGCCCGCGTATGATCATTTTAATTTGGATCAATGTTTTCACGCTCTGGATGCCCACATACGGGCACATTTGGAGCTTGTCGTCCCTACGAACTGTCTAACGATCCCGCTGCAACCGACCGGCCGTTATACCTACGAAGGAGCGATTTTGGATCACCGTTGTTTGGGCCGAGCACGTTGGATTTTGGCTGTTCATTCAAATATTGGAGAAGCCGATCTAATTTCGAGAACCCAACGGCAACTGAAGATCTGTTCCGCGGAACTCCTGCCCGAACTCGTAAAAGTCTCGTTACCTGGACTTAGTTTGACACATTTACCGCTTCCGCCTTCTGCCGTTGCGCCGAAAGTGGATTTTCAATACTTTGGCGTCAGTAGGACAGGATCAACCTGGGAAAACATAGTGCAGACGCGGACGATAGGGCTGTACGTCCCGGGTGAGGTCCCAAATCCGGAAGTTGAACTTCTTGTTGTTTTGGAATCTTGAGGAGTCGTTGTGGGATCTACACTCTACGGAACTTCTGGCCAACCTCCGCCCGCGCGGCCGCGACGCGGCCAGACGCTGCCGCTTGTATATCAGCAATTGTTGACTGCCACGGTGCGAGTGCGAACGGACCGCCAATCGGTGACCGACTCACAAACATTCCGGTCGAACGTCCGAGCGGCGATACAAGCTGCGGAAAGAGAAGGTGTTGCAAAGGGCTACACCTCTGAAGACGTTCGCTTGGCTACGGTCGCCGTTGTCGCTTTCCTGGACGAGTCGATTTTGACGTCGTCGAACTCGGTTTTTTCTGACTGGTCGCGGATGTCTTTGCAACAGGAACTATTTGGACACAATGTCGCGGGTGAATCGTTTTTTGAGAACTTGGATGCACTCCAAAAACGCGCTGACTCGGCCGATGTCGCGGACGTTCTTGAACTGTATGGTCTTTGCCTGTTGCTAGGTTTCAGGGGACGTTATGCGCTCTCGGGGATGGAGGCGGTCCGGCCCCTAACTGAATCCATCTTGAGTAAGATTCGTCGTATTCGTGGGCCCTTGGTGGCCTTGTCTCCCTCCTGGAGCGTGCCGTCCACGCCGGTCGCGACCCAACGTAGGGACCCTTGGGTCCGAAGGTTGGCCTTTACCGCCATTATTTCTTTGGTATTCGCTTTGTTGTTGTTCGTAGGATTTCGGGCCCTGTTAGGATCGGGATTACCAAGCCTACGGGCAATTTCTGTTCTGCTTCCAATCTAGGGAGCCTCAATGAGATTTTCCTGGGAATATTTGGCCGCGGTTGGCGCCTCGGTTCTTGTAATCGTGCTGGCGTGGTTTTCCGGCAACTGGTTTCATGTGCTGGGTTTGGACCGCGCCATACTGACCGGAGGTATCCTGGTGATTGGGGCTGCATTGATCGGCGGCTTCCTTTTGTGGAAACAATCGAAGCAAGCTATTGCAGTTAGCGCTCCTAAGATGCGCCCAATCGAGGTCGAACAATCGGCAGGAGGTCCCCCGTCTAGTTCTGGCTTGGTTCCAGAAGACATCACAATGTTGATTCGTGACGCCGAATTGAAAGTTGCATCGGCCAGGCTGGGTCATGACGCCTCGTTCAATCGTCTTCGCGTAATCCTTCTTCTCGGCGAGGAGGGATCAGGGAAGACGTCCGCGGTCATCAACTCGGGTCTTGATCCGGAACTTCTCGCTGGACAGGTTTACCAGGGAGGTGAGGTCGCTCGAACGCGGGTCGCGAATTTCTGGTTCGCGCGAAAGTCGGTAGTTATCGAGGCTGGACCCGGCCTACTTACAGAACCGCGCCTTTGGGCTCGCCTGATTCATCGCCTTACCCTGCGGGGGTTCCGATCGGTTCTCGGTTGGAGGACTCAAGGGGAACGGGCAGCAGTGGTATGCGTGGACTGTGAAAAATTTGTCAAGGCAAATTCGGCGGATGAACTAGTGGGATTATCGCGGAAGTTTCGTACTCGCCTTGAGGAAATGTCGAGGATTTTGGGGAGTGGTTTTCCGGTGTACGTCGTTTTTACTGCAGCGGACCGGATTCCCTTCTTTGAAGAATTCGTCGCGACGATGTCCAGCGAGGAGGCTGACCAGGTTCTGGGGGTAACACTTCCAAAATTGGCGGATCCCTCGACGGGCGTTTACAGCGAGCTCGAAGCCAAGCGCCTCACCAAAGCTTACTCCTCTCTTTGCTATTCCCTCGCGGACCACCGCCCGGTCCTGCTCTCTAGGGAGAACAATCCCAACAAGCTGCAGGGTATCTATGAATTTCCCCGCGAATTTACCAAACTAACCAAGCAGCTCGTGCAGTTCCTTGTCGATTTGGGCCGCCCCAGCCAATTGCGCGTCAGCCCGTTCCTGCGGGGTTTTTACTTCACCGGTCTTCGGACTGTCGAGGCTTCTACCAGCTCGCCTACCACGATGGGAACGCAGACGATGACCTTGGGCCCGCCGCCCGTGTGGTCTGCCGATGCTACGAGCATTCTGCGCCAGGGAGAACTTGCCGGGAGCCGCGAATGGCAAGCAGGCACTCAAACTGATGCAACGGGAGCGCGCAAAATAACGCAATGGGTGTTCCTAAGCCATATTTTCAGTCACATCCTCCTTCAGGACCAGGGAGCGTTTGGGGCAAGTAACGCTAGCACCCGAATCAACTTCTGGCGGCGCGCGTTGTGGGCCACCGCCGCCATTCTTGGGACCGTCTGGATGTTGGGCTTAGGTGTGTCTTATTTCTCGAATCGAGCTCTCGAATCCAATTTCCTACGAGTCGCCCAAAGGGACGTTTTCGGAAAACTCTCATCCGAATCATTACCGCAACTTGAGGCGTTGCGGAATTCCCTTGAAGAATTGACGCGGTACGAAAGAAATGGCGTTCCGCTGCATCTTCAGTGGGGTCTTTACCCCGGACACGACTATTACGTGGAAGCCCGAAGAGTTTACTTCTTGCGTTTTCGGCAGATCCTCTTTGAGAAGATTCAGGACTCCATAGCCGACGAGTTGCGAAGATTGCCGAACACGCCGGGCCCCAACGATGAATATGTTCCGAAGTACGACACGTTGAAAGCCTACTTGATTACGACCTCGAATCCCGACAAGAGCACGCCTGAATTTCTTTCCCCCGTGCTTCAAAAACATTGGTCTGCAGGGCAGACGCTAGACAGCAGCAGTCAAGCGTTGGCCCGCAATCAGTTCGATTTTTACGCCGCTGAACTTAAATTCGAGAACCCCTATTCGTCGGACGTCGACGCATCTGTTCGGGACCGCGCGCGAGACTATCTCAACCATTTTGGCGCGGTCCCGCGGATCTATGGAGCCATGCAAAACGCGGCGGCTAAACAAGCCCCGGCGTTCAACTTTTATCGCGAACACCCGGACGCGACGGATTTGATTCGATTGGTTCCGGAGATTCCGGGCGCCTTTGTCAAAGCCGGGTGGGATTTCATGCAGAACGCCATCGCCCACTCCGACCAGTATTTTCGCGGTGAAGAATGGGTCCTCGGAAGCGCGAGCGAAGCGGTTACGAATCGGACTGACCTGGAAACACAGCTCCGTTCCATGTACCAAAGCGAATTCATTAAGCGCTGGCAGGATTTTCTGAAGAGCGCCAAAGTCGCCACTTATGGCGGCGCGCAGGACGAGGTCCGCAAACTCAAGAAGCTCTCGGCAAACGAATCACCGCTCCTGGCATTGATATGCGATGCCTCTCTTAACACAACCGCCCGCTCGTCAGATGTGGACAAGGCCTTCAAATCGGTCCAGCCGGTGGCGCCGTATCCCGGATGCGATAGCCGCGTTCCACAGATCACGGTCCCATATGTGGCCGGATTGGCCAAGCTTGAGAACTGCGTGGAGAACTCACTGTCATCGCCTGCTGAGCCGAAAGACGCTCTGCCGCAACAATGCGGCCCCACCGCGAACGACGCAAAACTGGTGGTGACGACCCAAATTATGCCTTCCTTGCCCACGGACCCGGTGTATCACATGGATCAGACCGTCAGGGACCTGCTGGAGGCTCCCATCTCAACTCCTTCTCCGCCCAAGCCCAAACTGGTCGGAGCCAAGGAGCTTTGCGATGGATTCGCCACGATCGCGGCGAAGTTTCCATTCAATCCGAACTACGCTTCACCGGACGTAACGCTTCAGGATTTTGACTCCTTCTTTCGGCCCGACCATGGGACCCTGCAGAAATTTATCCAGGACAATCAGAGTATACTCGTGTCTCAAGGATCCCGATTTGTCCCCAAGCCGGGCATCAAGCTCGATTGGAACCCCGGACTTACCTTTGTAAATAAGGCGCATTTTCTCCAGGATTCTCTTTACTCTGGCGGAGGCGCAGGGTCGATTCAGCTTCAATACAAATTCAACGTCCGCGCGACGCTTCCCGAGGGTGGAATTGACGGGGTCGCGTTCACTTTCAATGGACAAACGCAGAAGTATCCCGGCGGAGCGCAATCCAGTCCCTTTATTTGGCCTGGAAGCAGCTCTCAAGAAGCACGCATCAGTTACCAGGTAGGTGGCGGCCAGGATATCAACCTTCTCTCAGAGCGAGGACCTTGGGCGATCATCCGTCTGCTTTCGGTACCGGATGCGACAGTGAGCACTTCCGGCTCGGCGTTAACCGCGGAGTGGCACCCGCTTCAGCCCGGCGGCCACGGGCCCCTCATCATCAGCAAGAGCGGGCAACCAATCGTCGTGCATCTTGAGTTTGAGAGTGGGGGAGCGCCGTTTGTTTTGCAGAGAGGCTATTTCTCAACCCTGAATTGCAGGATAAAATAAGCGCTAACTTTTTCTAGCACCTTGAACATTTTCCCGTGAAGGGGAATGGCAGTATCTCAGGCTAAGAACCGGGAGCGAAGTTTAAGCCTGAATTCCGAGGTTTAGGGTAGATTTGGTTGACCGATTTCGGGAGGTAATTTGCAGACGCACCGTTCTGCCCCCCTCGACGTTTTCTTCAACCAGCTAAAACGTAACCGAGTTAGGGCAAAATGGTGCTTTTCAATTTCGTATTTCGGGTTTATGGGAACAAAAATTCAGGAAGGTAAAGCCGCGCTACGATCGGTCTCGGTGAGCCCCCCCCTTCCTATTGGCCGGGAACTGAACATTTCGGGCTCCAGCACGACGAGGGTGAAGCCATTCGGCGGGCGTTTCCCGTCGTCGCCGCGTTTCCCAGGACGCTGATGTGAGCTATGAGCTGAATCGAGACTCCACTCTGGCAAGGACCATCGTGGTTCGCGCGCCGCATGGCGCTACGCCAACCAAAAAAGAAGTACTAAGCCTCGCTGACAAAATATTTGGAGCCAGAGACTTTCCGATACACGGTTCCGCCAGCCACACTGACCGTTATCTGCGCTCTAAAAGTGTAAGTCCGCGTCCTCTCACCTTCGAGAGTAGTAACCCTAAATCTCAAGGAACTTTCGTAAGTGTCCCCGGTCGGTCTTGGTGCGTTGTAAACTTCATCGACGCATTGGTGGCTAATTGGCAGCTCAACGGACACGCCCTCGAGCGAGTAATCCTGACTTACTATGCAACGATCATCAGGCAGCAGATATTCCAAGCGCGAGATTGTCACGGGCCGGTTTGCCGTTACTGTGATTATCTGCGGCGAAGGTGGTGTGCCAACAATCCTAAAAGATATTCTCAAATCATTTGCGCTGCCTGCGGGCGATCTTTGTTGCTGCTCCTTCTCCGAAGCTGCCACTGATGAATTATCCGGAAGTCTTTCGACGCCGCGCTCCAGCTTCGAGAGGGCTGCCTCGCTTTGCGGCGTTTTCTTCAAACGTTCACCAACGCCTCTAAGCAAATGGCGCAGCGTGTTTGAAATCAGCGCCAGCATGCCTTGTTGCGTGCCCTGGCTAGCTCGGCCCGCAGCGGCCCCGGCCCTGTTTTTCACGCGATTATCCTGTGCACACATGTGGGTATGCTCGATGGCTCCCCTAAGTCAAGTTTTCGCACAACGTTAGTAGGCCAGTTCTCCAGTCTGAAGCCTTATCGCCCAAATGCTTCGGAAATTCACCGCCAAGGTTCGCCGAACAGATTCGTAAATTTGGGGCTCGTCAAGATCTTTCTTGGTAGCGTGCCGGAACCAATTCTGCAATGCTCGCTTGCCAAGAGCCTTCAAAATGTCTTTGATGAACGAGAAATCAGTGGGAATTTTCATAAACGTCTTATCGAAGACTACTTGGACATAACCCATTTCCTTGCTTGAATCGACCGCCTCAATGAGGAGCGCTTGAGCGAACCCCACGTCCTCTGTTGAGAGAGAAAATGCGTCGATAGGTTGGTCCGGAAAAAAGAATCGTAGTGTACGTCCGGCTTGCTCCTTTGAGATTACTACCTCCGCGGGTTGGAAATGCTTAAGGCTGCCGCCCATATTCTTGATCCTCTTATCTGAGTTATTGGACCTTCTGATTTTCTCGTACGAGGTCCCGTTCCGCTCCATTGGTGCTCACGCTTTTGACGCTCTTCACCCGGGCATATTCATCAAAGCAATCTGCTCCGCAGCTCGAACATTCACTATGCCTTGAGCATAATTTTCATCGCCCTTCTCGTAGAAAGATCATCTCGTCAAAAGAGATCTGGGATCATGCCGAAAAAGCGCAGGCGGGCCCAGTCGCTGCTGTTTTCGGCACCGGGCGAGGCTAGATTTGGCAGGAACACTTGCTCCGCACCCCCTCCCCAATATATATTGGCTCCTTCCCTCGCTAGCTGGCGCGCTGCCTTGCCAGTCCAACCGTAGGCGGGCCGCGTCAAGTAGATCACGCAGAACCAATCCATCTTGGGGTTGAATTCCTTGGCGACTGCCAAGTCAATCCTTGCAACCTCTGAAATCCCAAGGCCTTTCGGGTCGGCTCGCGAGACGATTTTTCGGAACGTTTCCCTGGAAAACCACCAGGGACTCCCAAATATTTCGTTTCCCTTTTCGCCGGTCCGTTTATTCGCCGTCGTGACGATCCGGCAGAATTCAACACCCTCCGGGAATAAATTCCTTCTCGGTGCAGAGGAAAAAGCAGATCGGGCGCCAGGCGAAGAGTCGCGCTCAAAGGAAAACGAATCATTCATGGCGCCCATCAGTCCCCCTTTGCACCTCAAGGCCGCAAAGGCAATGCCTTTTCCTGCTCCGTCGAGCGATTTTGTCCCACAGCAGAGCCGAGACGAATTAGAACGTATACCCGAGCGCGGCCAACGGAGCGGGCTTGGAATGCAGACCGCCCTGGTCGAGGCGCACCAGCACGTTGAGCGAGAGGACCAGCCTTTTCACGAGCGCAATTTTCAGCCCCGCGGAAGCGTTTGTTATGTTGGTGGACACCCCGGAGTTCGTGTCCAGATTAGGCCTCTGTACAGTTGCAGCGACGTATGGCGAATTATCCACATTGAAGTAGGGCCCCGATCCCGATGGTTGACGAAAGACGTCGCAACTTGGCGGAGGGTCCGGGTTAGACTGATTGTAATACATTGGGTTTGTAGTGAAATTCAGGTTGAAGCACGGGGCCAAGTAGGGATCATTCTTGACCACCAAGGATTCCCTATTGAAAACTCGCTGGCCGATGACATCGAACGCTACTGTAAGCCGCTTCGTGGCATAGGCATCCGCTCCCACGTCGTAGACGAATTCATTGGGAAGCTGTCCCTTTGTGCCAGTCGTGCCGATGAGGTCGCCACCAACTCCAGTAATGGTACTCCCATTCGCTTGAAAACCCGCCATAGCGTGGGGCGCGACCCGCGCGTGATAGGAGGCAATGACGAAGGGCTTCACTCCGTATGCGCCTGAGCCGAGATAGTTCATCGCGTCGCCCGTCGGGAAACGCACGTCCAATCCCGCTGCGATGCCCAAGCGCTCCCCCCGCCAAATCATATCCTTTAGACGAACGGTGACATCGCCAATTCCTTTTGCGGAACTGGCAGCAGGGCTGCTTCCTGGCGACAATCCGTTGTCCGGGAAGTTGTGTTGAAAGCAATCGACATTCTCGCCCGCTGTCACACTAGCCGGCGTGGCGAGGTTGTCCAAAGGGCACAGATTGCCGTCGTTGCCTTTACTAAAAATATGATCGGCGTAATACGTGCTTGTCACAATCTGAGCCTGGGAGGTAACGCCAAAAAGCACGTTCACATAGGGGATCACGACAGAGACATCGAGATTTCGAGTCAGGCCGAAGGTTACATAGGTCGTAATCTGGTGCAGGCGCAACTTAATGCTATTTTGTGTTTCAAATCGATCTCTTACAAAGGAGCAGTCGCCGAGTTGCGATCCGGCCGGATGCGCCTGGGGGTTATTGCTCGGGTTATAAACGAATGTTGCTAAATTCTGGTCCGGATTGGAGATGGTTGAAGGTGAGCATGTGATCCCGGGAGGTCCTTGAGTGCTCGGTTCAGAGTTATGCACATACACTGCTGGAATATTCGACAAATTCACTCCATCGATTTTGTCAAATTGAAAGAACTGGTAGCTTACCCCAATGGCCAAACGGTGTTTGCCAACCGTGTCCGCCCGCTCGCTCAGGATTGGACCCAAGCTATCGGTCGAAGTAACGAAAGTCTTGAGGGCGGTGTCAAATGTCAGCGAGAACCCAGACCCAGGAGATGCGAGCGGCAATAAGCCGAGTTGCTGTGAAATGTCACCGTTGATCGTCCCGAGAGACGCGGCGAGGCCGTTGTCGAAATGTCCTATGTGCTTAGGGTTTCCAAAGTCCCCCGACCCTGAAAGAGCACCTTGGGTCGCTGACCGCCCATAGATGTCAGGGAGCATACAAGCGAGCTTGCCGTTAAATCCACTGACCGGACAAGGCGAGGAACTCTGCGCGGAGGATCTCGCGCAGCACGAAAGAATGAGTGCCAAGACAACCGGTCCCATGTACCTCTTCATAATCCCCTCCTGAGGGCGGAAGTGTGCGCAATCAAGCGATCTTGAAAGCAACCAAAACTGTGAGTTTTCCCTGTACGGGGACCGTTAACGCACAAGGGGAGGCACAAGTGTAGTTATTTTTACTTATTTGTCAAGGAACAATTTCGTTGGTCGTAAATATTACTGAAAATTTACTATAAACCATTGGTTATTCTGTTTTGTGAGGCTGAAAACAATCTTTCCCGAACGGTTCTTCTTCTCGCTTAGCTGGGCCGTTCTTACCGTAAAGTCGGCCACAGCCGTGGCGCTTGTGCTGTCACCGTTTAGTTGGAAGCTGGCCTTGTCGTACTTGAGGCTATACTCGATGCTGGCGTTCTTGAACGTCAAATCGAGTTGACTCAATTTCGCTTTAGGTATGCCCAGCCAGACGGACTTCATTTCCCTCATGCTCTTGTGATTGTAAGCGTCTTTAAAGCGATCCAAAACTCCGGCGATCAAGGCGCGATCGTCGAGAGCAGGGGACGGAGGGGGTGGTGATGGAGGGGGTGGTGGCTTCAGGGTCGCGGGAATCAAATTATCCACGTAATCCTTCGCCTGATCGGCGTGGGCTCCTCGACCGGCCACGAGCTTCTGAAACTCATCCTTAATACTTCCGTTAAGCGCGCCCGTGTCCTTGCGTACCCTGGCCGCCTCGAAATCAGCGACAGCTTTGTCAAACCGCGCCCGCTCTTCCTGCTCCTGCTGAATCTTTTTTCCCCGCTCCGCAGCGTCTTGCACCTGCTTTTCGCGATCTCTGATTCGAGCTGCGAGATCGGTCGTATCCTGGCCGCCTGAATCCAAGAACTCCTGGTACTTCTGTTTCGCTTCTTGCAAGCTTTGTGCGTCGCCCTTGTCAATTAGGATGCGGGTTTGGTTCGACAGCCGCAAAAGGTCTCCCTTGGCGATTTCTGCATCAATCTCTTGAATCTTCTTCGCCGCTTCCTGCTGATGGTCCCCCTTCATGTCCACCACTCTCTGATACAGAACCTTGGCGCCTTTGGGGTCGATTGGCCTGACGGAATTCGCCTGCGAGAACAGGGCCTCCTCTGTCAGGTGGGCTGAAGCGATGGCCTCTTTTTCTGCAGCAGCACTGCGCAAAGCGGGCGGCGCATCCTTCGTCTCCTTCACCTGGCGATAGAGGGATGCGGCACGCCGCCATTGCTTCTGCGCCATGTAATCATCGGCCTGCTTGAAATCCTTCTTAGCCACCTCGGCAAGAGAATTACCATGAATCAAATCGTTCACCGCTGCGATCGCGTCTTCAGCGTCTTGCTCGCGATCGCCTTTGACATCTTTGGCCTTCCCGTAATCCGTCAAGGCCTCGTCGTACTTGTTCGAGGCCTGGGCTGCCTTCCCTTTGTCCATCCAGACATTCTCTTGCCTTTGAAGATCCTGAATCTCCTGAACCTTTCTTCGCGCCTCCGCCTCAAGGGACTCGTGCTTCTCGACAAGCTGTTGGTATTTAGCGAGCGAGTCCGCAAAACGGTGTGGATTGCCGGCCATCAACTGGTCAGCGTCGTTCATCAGATCGTGCTCCACTTTTAATTCAAAAGCGGTCTCAGTTGGGGGGGGTGGGCGGCGAACTCGAACATAATAGATGAGGCTTACTATCCCGCCGATTGCGACGACCGCCAGAGTGCTGATGGCAATCCGATTTTTCCAAAACGCGCGAGGCGATTCTTCCACGTGGGCGGGCGTGATATCTTCGGAAACGGCTGGATGTTCTACTTCAGGAGAGGGCTGGGAACGATCCGCGGCAATCGGATTCGCAGCCGGGGGGCGCACGATGATCGTAGCGTTATCCACGCTGAAAGTGCTGGTCCGCTCCTCCTGAACCTTCGATTCTGCAATTTTTTCCGGTTGCCTTTCCTTCTTGGCTCTGGCCTGTTTCTGCTCCTCAGCTTTCAGGCGGGCTTGCCTCTTTTCGATATCGCGTCTGATTTCGGCCAGCCGCGGATCGGAGCCCGAAAATACGCCCGTCTGGAGGGATCGATCCACAATCTTGGCAGCTTCCTCGAGATTTCTGGCGCGGACCAAAGACCGGGCAGACTGCAACGTCTCCTGTTGATCGCGCTTCTTTTGCTCCCGCTGCTCGATCTCCAATTTGGCAGATTGAAGTAACTGTCCGATCTCGGCATCCGGCCCCACTGATTCGAGCGTCTGGACCGCCAACTTGACCGCACCCTCTAGATCGCCCCGGCCGATCTTGGTCCTGATTTCCTTGATTCGCTTGTCCAGTACTTCGCGCTTTTCCTTCTCCACTTGTCGTGTCTTGGCGCGCTCCAGCAAGGCCGCCAGGCTCGAGTCCTTGGGGAATTCCTTCAACGCGGCATCGGCCGCTTTGATTGCGTCTCGGAACCGGCCGTTTTTAATTTCGATCCCGATCTTCTCGTTCCATTGATCCAACTGTTGTTTCCGCTCAAATCGAGCCTGTCCGCTTTTCGCCTCCGCAACCAATTTGGGAATATACACATCGTGTGGAAAGCCTTGCCGTAGCTTTTCTCCCTTTGCGATGGCCTCGGGGTATCTCCCTTCGTCCACCATCTTCTTTAAACTGGCCAGGTCTTCCCTTAACTGCTGTTCCCGGATCTGCTCCTGCCGCCCCTGCTGCGCCACCCCCCGCAGTTCCTTCGCCGCCGCATCCGTCGGCCATTGTTGTAGCAACTGATCCAGAGTCCCCAGCGCCCCTTCGTACTGCCGCGCCCCGATTAACTTCCTCGCCTCCCCCAATTGATCCTGCTTATGCTTCTCCGCCTTCTCCCGCTCCCCCTCATCGTGCCGCGCCACTTCCAGAAGCTTTACGATCTCCGTCTCTGCTGGAAATTCCTTCTGGGCTTCTTGCAACACTTCGATACACTCCCGGTACCGCGACCCCGTCCACAGCGTCCGCGCTCGCCGCAACGTCTCCGTCAAACGCCGTTGCCGCTCTCGCTCGGCCTTCTCCTCCTGTGCCCGCTTCTCCTCGATC
>WNGI01002638.1_pt1 | contig 15608 bp, 21 predicted proteins | sample 5400621 | NCBI WGS metagenome assembly WNGI01 (sample SAMN13153374, study PRJNA577476) | soil metagenome | isolation source: 20 cm soil or saprolite under Garry oak tree replicate 1 | place: USA:California | collected 2016-06-15 | reverse complement strand
CTTTTGGGGCCACCTCATACGGAGGTAAATAAATGTACATAGTAATGTAAAGATATGTCTGGGATCGTAATGATTACGAGGGAAGTAACTAATATTATAGCGACGTGTATCATGGGGGTTCGGGGGGGAGGTCACTGAAAGTAAAGGCGGTGGGGTTGTTCTTGAGGAACGTTTGAATAGCTTTGCCATTGTCTTGATTATAGATGAGGTCATTTAAGGATCTAAGGGAGGATGAGTATTTTGTACATTCTACGAGTATCATCGGAGTATGTGATGCCGGGAGTGGAAAGTACCGTATCCACAGTGATGGCAGTGAGTGGGTTTATCTGGGAAGAAGCGCCACTGCAGAGGGTTCATATGACTGCCAGTGGAAGCTCCAGTTTCCAACAGAATGCATACCGAAAGGCTCTTCAGGCAATCTCACGCAGGGAATCAACCAGAGCAAGAACCGTTGCTCCACTCTGCGCACGCTGCTTACCACCGTAACGACCGAAAACTCGGTCACTGTGTAGGATCCTCCGTTGGTGATCATCCCTTGCACATGCACGGTCCCCCTTTATCTGACACACGTCTAGCTTATCGGAAACTCCAGCGCACAACCTCCGCATTAACTATGAACGAGTTATGGGCAATACGGAGTCACGTTTCTTGGAATATGTCAGGTCTTCCACGTCCTCGTTAGCTGAAGATGTGCTGTGGAATGGATACCCAGCAGGTCTGGTAGATCGTTTGCGCACGTTCAACCCATGGATTCATCATCGTCCCGAGAGGAATCGCGAAGGACAAACCTCGAATCCTCCCAACACACAATTGTAAGATATCGCGCACTTGGATCTCCACTTTGCTACAGATATATTAATGAGTGTTCATGGACCATTCTGTTATGACTATAAGAATTGTAACATGGTCATTCCTATAACTAGTATTTCCGAGCGAGGTGTAAACATTCCAATAGTAGAAGCGCTATTCTGGCTGGAACCTGTTGCACTTGCACTGACGCTGGTCGTCGTCCCGCTTGGTGTTAGCGTGCCGTCAAGTGTCCACTTTATGACCGTGGAATTGGACGGTGCCGCGAATATGATGCCCAGGCCGACATCTGAATAATCAAGCGTAAACATGAATTGTTGCACCTGGCCAGTGTTTATGCCTTGCGAATAGCTGATTCAATCGTCAACTATATCCTGTCAAAACGGTAAACAGGTTGCAAAACAGACTTTGTATAGGTATCGCCTTCGTTTGCGATAACGATGCCATTGGAAGTCGAACCTGAGATCACTTGTACTTGCGCCGTATATCTGAAAGAGCTCAGTAGGCAATGGATATCGTAGAAGGGGGCGTTTACGTACGTTCCGGGATCTAAATCACCGAAAGGCGCAGCGATGTATGTTGTAGTGTCATTCGGTAGATTGAATGTGTTATCTAAGACGATATCATCAAGGATATAGGAGGAACATTTGCCAACTCACTGGAACCCGTCGCGCCTGCTATGCTGATCGTATCCCTCGTCTCCAAAATGATTCTCCTTTCCTCAACAATAGGTTCTTCCTTCAACGCCCTTCTTTGGTTGATGGAGTTGAGTACTTCTTCACAATCGATGCTAATAACAAACTCCTCTCCTGCTTGAATTCCTGAGCTTCTGATCATCGCACTGAATGTAGTCCCCTGGAAACTGTTTTGAACGCCTGGTATACAGTTGACAGCGCGCTCAATGGCCGGAAGGGCGTTGCCGCCTTCGTCGCTACTGGCAGGTGGAAACTGTCAAGGTTTCAACTAAAGATCTACATTGAGACCTGGAAATGACATTTTCACTCACTTCGTCGCATGAATTCAAGTCCGATGTGATTGTGCCGCTGTTGATCATACCGCGGCAATAGCGGGAAACGCACCCAGCAGCCCTCCGTTTTGCTGCCTTTGCGGATCTGGATATCTTTCCTGAGTACGTCAAAGTTATGGTATTCTGTCCCCGCATGCCTGCAAATACGTTAACGAGGCACGGAAGTAGATAAATTTGACCAAACGGCCCACCATTGCACATATTTCTCAATAGCTGCGAGAATATTTTCAAAAGTCGATTTTGGAGCGGGAATACCTTCACTCACAAGACCATTTTTTTTCCAATCAAGCTGGAATCGGACTATCTTGCCTGATTTGACGGTATCTGCGACGTTTTTGCAGTTGGGTTACCAGAAAGAAATATAATTTTTTCACGCACCTGACGATATGCACTCGCCGAGTTCGCATACTTCATTGCTCGAACAACCTTGCAATTATACATCAGCTTACGCCCCAACCGAATGGGAGAAAAATACAGACAAGTGTCACCGCAGCACGTTTCATCCGGTCCACAACATGGATTATTTGAGGAATTTTGGCAACACTGTCCACCGCTAACGCAACATCCTGTTGGGGATTGACTGCAACACGGTTCTCTGAGAAAATCTCGTTAGTATAGGTATATATATATGTATGTGTGTTAAGGACTTACCCAGCACCACAGCACCCAGTGGAGGCCGCACTACAACAGACAGTTCTGGGAGAAATTGTGAGTGATCTTCATTTGGATGCGTTTTCAAAACATACCCAGGGTCACAGCACACCTTGCCTCCCTGTCCAAATTGATGTAGAGTGAACGGTGCTCAAGTAGTACTGATACTTACGCAAGTCTGAGCATCTTTGGGGCAACAACTGCCAAAAAGGGGATTTACTGTCGTGAAACCACTGATTACTTTTATCGCACTAACCCTTTTCCGTTTTCAAAGCACTTTCAGCGCAATAATCAGGTCGTTGATATGTATATAGTTTATGAGTGGATTCTTACGTTGTCACTATCTCCACAACAACCATCCCCACACTGATAGGCAACAAATTTTTCGTGAGATTTTTCCCACTTGTCAACGGAAGACTTCCACATACGCAAAATTCCCCAGCGGCACAGCAAGTTGTGGCACTACAAATTGCTGTAAATGAGCGGATTAAACGCTTGAGATATCCTAACAAACAAAAATCAACGCACGTCCGCCTGGTCCAGCGCTGCATTGCTCAGATTGCCTAGCAAACAGGGAGGTTCCTCGGATGGGGTCCGAAAGATAATCGTGGACAGACGCGGGCGAAAGCATAGACGTATTGCTGTGCGAAACGTGAGCCAGGTTTGTCAACGCGTTGCATATCGATGTGCTGAAAAGTAACGATATGCCCAGAACCGTGACTGTCATAGTGGAAGTGTGGCGGGGTATTTCTGGGGACGAAAAACGCGCGCTTAACCCAAGTACCCATGATCATGATTTTATAAATTTCCAGTATTATCTCCTAAATGGAGACATGGTGGAAGGATGGGTGCCATGCTGTGCCATGTGAGAGCCTCGACAATCCCGATGCCGGAATGTGTAACTGGGGCATCATTGAGCAAAAAAAGGAAAACAAAAAACTTGAACGTGTCGAACTTCTTGCGATTTGACCGTTATTTGACAAGACGAAAACTAGAATCCTATCTTGAGTGTGTACCCTCCAGACACCGTGCTACTTACTGCTTGTCATCTCGTCATTGAAACTTGAAAGTGGGAGCGCGTTAATGATGATACAGATGTGACAGTGATAAATATCATGCCATTCGCACCTGCTTCAGTTAGGTAATCATAACAATCATCAGTTGTAGGTTCACATGGCTCCAAGGCACATCAATAATAATCCGTTCAGCTCGTTGAAGTTCGCAGCCTTGAGGTTCAGCCAATGTAGCCAATAATGGCAGAGCCCGAACTAAACTAACAAGACTGACACATAATAGGCAAGCTCCAAGGCACATCAATAATATACCCGATTACCGTCCACATCGGGATTCATTATATTCTACAGTTACACATACCAGATGCAAAATTACACTTCTTGCCCCGATCTCCAATGTCCATAACTCACTTCCCCCCTTTTCCTTCTCAATCGATGGGCTAGACACTTCTTCAATATCATCCCGCACTTCCTCCATCGCCCTCTTCGAAAGCCGCTTTATGTTTCTCAAAGTGCGACCCGTGGTTTCTTTGAAAAGTTGAATCATCAGTGATATAGGCTGAAATAAGCGAAAGACGGACGTACTCCAGACCAAGAATGGTGATAATCACCACGTAAGCTACGACAAGTCCAATAAAGATGCCTTGCACCTGGATCAACGTCGATCAGCACTTTTCGATGCCTTCCGGGCTAGCCAAGAGGCGCGTTCTCGGACTCCATGCACGCCCGCAGAATATGTTTCGTTCCTAGTTGGATTGTACTTTGTAGAAAAATTTGCGTTGACGGTACCAGTTAACATTGTCTTCAAAGGTAACAAGCACAATGATATAATTACACAAAACAAGCGGCATCTACATAACATGATATCAAGAATCAAAAGCCAGAAAATGCAAACATACACGAGTAATGCTTAGAGATCATCCAAAACCGCCATCACCTTTGAAACAACTTCCCTATCAGCGTTCCCTCCATCTCGGCCTGGCTGATAACCCTCCCTCGCCTCCAAAACTAAACCAAACAACTCTTGCAACACTTGCGGAAGATGCGTGTATTGTTCAACTGGCCTGGCCAGCTCTGTATGGATCGGGGAATACCCGGACACGCTGGTCTGTCTCTTCCCCGTCTCAGAAACATAGAAAAACCTGTCAATGGGCTGTGACGTCATCTGGCGCTTGACCATCCATATGTTACGGAACCTGTTGGCAATCGGCAGGTTAAGCGTCTGGTGGCCGAGGTCGAGGAGGCCCTTGATATCAGGGGACGTCGATGGGAGGTTCAAAATCCTGCCCATTGCGTCTACGACGACGTAAGTGTCGTCCTCGGCAAATATAGCAAGCGAGAAGCCCTCGTGTTCGAGGGGGCTATTCCTCAGCAGTGCGATTTTGATGTTTTCGCGCCGGGGCACGAATGTGTATGGATTCGGGTATGGATGTGCCAATGCGCGAGCGTGCCAGCTCTTGAGGTGAGCCTGAGTCATCGTGGTCGTTAATTGGGGTCGGAAGTCAAAGTATTCGAAACTTGGCAGAGGATTCAAGAGGAAGAAGTGAGTACAAATGGCATAGAAAGCCAAAACACTCCCAACGATGAGGGAAAGTTTAAGGCTGGGGTGCATCGTGCGACTCGGACATGCCACTCTGCGTTCATAATCGTCACGAGTGTCACGTGTCACATTCCACATAAACGTTCAGAGCTTTCGACGACACATACGGACGAACATTATTCCGCTTCAGACCCACTCTTTTCACAAATCCCTAATCTAACACAAAATACGATTCAGAACTTGAATCCTCCAGCAAGGCCCATCACGTTGTCTGGATCCACCTTCTTTGTGAGCGCCTTCAACCGCTGGATGTTAGCACCGTACATCTGGTTAAGCGGGGTGTCGAACAAGGCGTAGTTTGGATAAGCAGATGCTCCGTTAGCCACTGATTGGCCATTTAGGAACAACGCGCTTCGGAGAGTGGCTTTGCTCTGCCTTACGGCGGCATAAAAGTCGGTGTCAAACTCCGCAGATGCCCATGCATAATTGATGTTAAACGGAGACATGACCACGGAACGGTCTGGCGGGTACGCTGTGAATGTCGTGTTGTGACTTAGGATGGCCTGGGTGAATGGTTCAATATCGTATGAGACAACCACAGCCGATTTGCGTGCCAGAGCTTGACCCCAAAACTTTATCATTCGTAAGTTAGCCACGATGCAGCTAACAATATCGTGACCAATTACCATTGTTTCGTTTACGATAGCGTCGATGATGGTAGGGGTATACTCTAGGATCGGAGTAGTACAGAAGAGATTTCTGCAGTTGTGAAGTGAGGATGATGATCGGCACATGACATTTTGTCAACTTACCGTTTGCCAGCCGTCGCATTCGCAGGAATCGATTGAATCAAAGATAGTAGACTCCGCTGAGAGACATTTGCTTGGAGAGCCTGAATATTCATGAATCCGTCGAACATTCCACTTGGAGGGCTCGGTGCGTCATAGAACAGTATCTGTACGACAATGAACTAATGCAGCTCCAGTGAGCGTCGTTCCAAAATTACATATTAATAGTCATACTTCATTTCCCACGAAGTTAAGGGTGGTCAAAATACTTGCTTTCGGATCCTTGACTTGCGTGTTAAAGGTAGGGATGGCGGATCTGAGGTGTGATAGGGCTGCTTGGCTGTAGACAAGTATACCACCCCATACATCCGTTTGAGGAAATGTTTTCATAGTGAATTCGGTCACGATTCCCTGGAAAACATTGTCAACACCGAACTCTCATCATTCCGCGCATTAACTCACAAAGTTGTTGAACCCACCCTTCAAGCCGAACATAAGCTCAAGATTCGAGTTTTTCGAGACAATTATGATATCGCCTGTTGGGGTGACGAGTTTGTAGGCTGTAACCGTATCAAACCCTAGTCCGTGCTGGTTACTCTTAAACGAATATCCTAGAAAGACAGCTCGTTAGAATTTAGGGGTAAGACGGGGTCGTGTAGCGAACCTCCACCGAGAAGGAAACCAGCCACACCCACACCAGAAACTCGCCCGCCAAGGACGCTGACGTTATGGGCCATCAGCGCCTCATAAACATCGTCCCAGATGAGTCCAGCTCCAATGACAACGGTCTTTGCCTTTGCGTTGTATTTGATTTTCGAGAACTGGCGCATTGAAATGAGGACACCTCTGGTCGAGCTAAACCCTGGATTTGCCGAATGACCACCGCCCTTGACCTAAGAAAACTATTAAGGCAAAATATTCGGTAAAATTCTAAGAGCGTACCGCAAATGGTGTCTTGGTGGATCCCAAGATTTTGAGCTAAAATGTTCGCTTTATTATCAAGCTGACACCGGCGCGAGGGGATGAGGAAGATGCTCACAATCTTAGAAACGTCCTTGGATGTGCTTGGTTCGACTGTGCATACGGCATGCTCCACGTTGGTGAGTGACCAGGAGGTGATGTCTTTCGTGTATTGTGCGCTACCTACCGCCAGATCAGAAGGGCTACAAAACGAATATATTTTCTCGCTTACTGGCGTAGTAAACACGACTAGCGGATGAGACAGATTTTGAGATTTGTTTGCAAACTTTTGAGTAGTCGACGTTTTCCTCCCTTTCTTGAATCACTTTTCCATGAGCGAGTTGGAGAGAAAGCGCTAGAATCCACAGTATGCGAAGATACATTATAATTTTTTCTTCAGGAGCCTATACAAAACAGAATTCATCGCCGCAAGCTGTTAAATAAGTCATTGGGGTGTCTCAAATGCAGCGGGTAGAGAAAGTGCCGCACCTCCTAATTCCGAGAAAGCCTGATTTGTGAGTCGTCTCTTAGGAGTATATGCTGGCATTTCAGGCGCGCAGTACTGGATCCAAGCATTGTACGATAACAATAAGGAAGTTGAAGTTGAATGAAGCGCGACACTCGCAAAACGAAAACAACTTTTGCAAAATATCGGCCGCTTCCGTGATGCGATCAACATGGCATGCATGCACAAACAAATACTAAATTAGTTGACCCGCCATTGTGTCACGCGTGGTCGACGGAAGGGGCCTATACGCCACCACCTGCGCTCCACGTCCCAGCATTCTGGCAACCCATGTTTCAAATCGGAGGGTAAGGTCCAGCTGGACTAATCCCTAAATGAAAAGCGTAACCCCCTGGCACTGTGGCAGACAACCGAAATCCGCCGGCGCACAGTATGTTTCGAATGTGAACGTTAACGATGTGAACGTTAACGATGTGATAAAGCATTAACAACGTTCACAGAACATTTATTTCCGCTGTATCCGTGACAGTGAATTGACGCGCATAGTTACAGTACATTAGTCCGGAGAATGTAACCATATTCTCTTCAGGTATGGTCTGGGTCGCCTCACATCAGACTACGCGAGTCTGGGCACCCTGTAGTGAACACGGAGTAAGAAGATATCTTAACAGAGTGACGACGACTAACCTCGTATTCGAGATTGCCCTGGAGATATTCACATCCACTTCCTCGATCGCAGTTACCTTTGATCCCCGTTGGACATCGGACTGGATCACAGGGAGGACCGTGGCGACCCTTCTCTACACCGATCATCGGACTGTTTTCCTATAGCCGTAAATCAGTCTTCCCTGGCAAGATTAAAAGCCTGCTTTTCGAACTTCCCTCGCAGCTTTCTCGTACTTTCTGAAGCCACTTTACACATTTCTGGAAGGACTGAATGGGCAACAGAAACTCGGTGTGAATAGGCCTCCATACTATGATATTAAGGACTTACGGTTGATTCCTTCTCTAGCCGGTCCGCATCCTCAAGCCACCATCCCTTTGAAATGGGCCCTCCACTTATGCCTTGAAGACTGTGAGAGGATGGCTCGCACGTCCAGCTTTCCAGATTGCAAGGCATGACCCAGCATCCCGTTTCGGAATCCCAAGAACCACCGGCTATAGTTTCCTTTAACTTAGGGGTAGACTATCTTCAGCCGACCGCAGAAGGTCCGATTATGAGAGATACGCACTTCGGAGTCTTCAATGTGCGACTCTTGGTCAGTAATACTCCCAGTTATGCTCTGAGAGAATTTCGCCAGGCTGACAGCATGTTCAACAGAGTTTTCAAAAAGCAGAACATCACTATTCTGCATTGGTTCCACCAGTGGAACAGGTTCCTGTGAAGCCTTCTGTCTTTGTCTTCGACTATTCTTCGCGTGCTCGCGGAGAATCTCGAGAAATGGAGCCTTGTCGACGGGATGTATACGAGAACAGCTTCGAACCCGCTGGCACGATCCTCGAATATGGTTGACACAGACTTCCGATATCGTGGCTCGGGTACGATAGCACTTGGCATGGATTAGTTGTATGGCTAGCTCTGAATTCTTATTACAAACCTTGGCTTCCCCCAGCAATTCCATCATGCGAGGCAGGACATCCGCATATATAGAAACACTACTCGGCCTGTAAGGCTAGAGTCCAAAGCGAAAAAATTGGCGACAACACAGAATACCAAAGCAAAAGAGTAAAAATAATTTCACAATAATAATTTCAAGACATACCCGATCTGCGCCACTGGGGCGCATGCATCGCAGCGGCGACGAGGCATTGTCCATCTTGACAGTCATTATACTCGATTATGCGCCAGGGAGAAGGTATCACCTAGGAGAGTGGACGGATAAGAAAGTGGCTATGCGCATCATATTTAACCAGCGCGTCATCTGTTTCCCAGTGGACATGCTATATCGAGCATATCGTCCTCGCGTAGCTAGCAACTTCTACTGTATGATGGATTGGGTCCGGAGGCGGCGTCGTCTGGCATGACGCTACCGTGATCCTGAGTCACATTGACACGTGGCTGTCACCTGTCAGTGACAGACGCGTCGCGCCAAGCCTGCCAAGCCAAAGAAGGAGTCTAGGTAGGACCGCGGATAATCGGGGAGGAGGTTAGATATTTTTTTGGGGAAACCGGGTCGTTTTTGTCAGAACCGTAATCCAGCCTCCTCCAGGGGCTAAATCTGTCTATGTATTTCAGTCTGTTCCCTGACGGCCGCAGTGCCGCCGCACCTCCTCATACGGCAACGCCACGTGTATGTATTTTCCCCTTTTCGTTTCTTAATCTTATGTGTGAAACTCGCAACCAGGCACAGTTGACCACCTATGGCAGTTTGACGCTTCAAGTGTAGCGCAATATCGCTGGCAGTCAACGGTTTCTCCACTAATATTGGTCTTCGCTACGCGGTATCTCCCTTATCTATTGGAGAAGTCAAAAATACATCGTGCCTCACAATGGCACAAAGCTTCTGGTAACTTGGGTTAGGGCACCTGCACTCTCGCACTGCTATGCCACGTCTTTTCGCCATCTTACGTCTCTCCGTCTTCCTCTTTGCCATCTACATCTTTCTTTCATTTCGTCTCCTCATCTTTCTATCGGCCTTTTTAATCTCATTTGGGTTTACATATGCGAATTCGACTCTAAGCGATGCTCCTGGCAACATTGTGAACAAGGACCAACTGGATATTTTCCATCATATCAATGTCATCGTTTCGGTATTTCTTTCGAACAGCGATTAATACTAAACGCGTTATTAAACAATTTTTATAGCCCGAAAAAACAGCCAAGAACAAAGTCATGTACGTATCTACCCATACGCGAGTTAATGTCAATGAATTGTTCGACCGGCAGGAGCGACGTTGAAGGTCAATACTCAATTCGTAAATATCCGCTTCGAACGCGGCGCAAAACTGTAGTTGAAGCCGTTGATCCATTCACCTCAGAACTATGGGCCGATGATCGCGTCGCAGGCACCGCCAGCTTTAACACTACGAGAAAAGCCTGGTTGAGTCATCCTCTCGATCCGCCTTTGATCGCTCCCTTCAGCAACGCAAGTCCCGATACTGTGGACCTGCGTCAGGGTACCATCGTGACTTGGAGTTTGAACGTTGTTCAATTCAGCGACTTGGACTCGCTTTATGTTGATATTTGGATTCGGTGAGTGACATTGTGGTTTTCCCGAAGGATATCATATAATGTTGCCTATAGTGTCGGGACTGAAGGCGGCATACCACTCATGGTTTCCGGCATCAAGCAGTCTCATGTCAGTGCGATGTATGTCGTATACACCTATTACCCGCAACTACTAACAAACGTTTCCCAGTTGTTACTATTCATAACGAGGTTGTGAGCGATGTTCTTTGTGAGCCTACAGGGTCTTGTGTAAGATTACATGTACAGAAAATAGTGTTACAGTACTAAGGGATCTGCGATGTTCGTAAATCACCATCAAACTACTAATGTATGTCCGGTCATCTCCCCATTATCGGCGCAATTATCTATTCTTTTCACCCGATTCAATACACGACAAACAAAGGCCAGTACTAGCCTCAAGTTAAGTATGGTGAACCCATCACAAATTCAAGTCTCGACCGCACGACCACATGCCATAACACTGATATCGACTCCATACACACCAACCATGGTGTGTACCTCTTAGCGGATGATGAAGACATAAACATATGGATACTAAAAAAGTGTGTATTACAGTGACCTATCATGCGGCGCGGGACCTAAACGAGGATTTATTTTTTGAAAAAAGATCAGTTGTCTGAATGAAGAATGAGGACTCCTTATTGAACTTCAGCGTGGGTTTCCTCGGCGTCTACTGGCGCCTTGTATGTCTTGAGAAGCAATGAACTCACAACCACTGACCAAGAGCTACATCTCGTCAGTTGTAGGTATTCATTCCCGTCCCACATATAGACTTACGACAATCCCATGGCGAGGGACGCCCAAACAGGGTTAAGCCTTGCACGCTTGGCAGGGTATATCGCTCCTGCTGCTATTGGCACGGCCAATATGTTATACATCAATGCCCAACCCTTTTCGATTTCAGAAGAATCCCAAAGGAACATAAATTTCAGAACGCACGAAATTAAACTTAACCCGCTTTATGACCTTTTCGGACAGGTCTCTCAGGGTTTTAAGATTCCGAAGATTAGACGACATAAGAACGAAACTAGCGCTAGAAATCGCGATGTCACCTGAACAATACGACAATTTATCAGGGTGTTCATTTTGTATGAAAATTCACTTGCTTCCTGATCCCATTGCGATACCTAGGTCCGCGATAGAAAGGGCCTAGAAGTTATCAGCACGATCGCTGCAGTTTCAACCTCTTGTCACTCACTGGTGCGTCATTCACTCCATCACCAACCATCGCGACTATAGAGCGACCTGTCTTTGGCTTCTTTTTCGACAGGAAACCTTGCTGCAACTGTTTTACTTTATCCGACTGACAGTATCACCACGTTGATCGTCTCCCCTGAAAAAGGACTTTATGACAACAACGCACCTTCTCGTGAGGAAGAACGCCCGCGATGACGTTCTCACTTGGAATCCCCACCATCGATGCGACAACGCCCGCAGTCTTTAAATTGTCCCCAGAAATCATCCATGTTTCTATGCCCTTATCTCGATACCACGTCACAACTTCCGCCGCTTCCGGCCGCACCATGTCTGTAACTGCAAAAGCTGCTGCGAGGTTGAATTTCCTCTGTGTTTCTCCTCTTTGGTCGCAAATCGCTATAAGGACGATGCTCTTCCCTTGTGATTTCCAGGCCTCCAGGTGCAACCGAACGTCATTCAGGTCAACTTCATGTTCTTGAATCCAATCCTCACTCCCCATCACAGAGATGCATTGCAACTCGTCAAACACTGCCTTTAACCCTCGTCCGACAACTTCATCGAAGTTAGACATTTTCAAGGCGACCGCACCTTTCTCGGTAGAGCAATATTGTTGAATCGCTCGGGCCAAGGGATGTGTAGACATAGTCTCCATTTCCATAGCTATGCGTCTAACCAATCCTTCGTTCCATGTATGCTTGGCAAAGAAAACGAAGTCAGAAACCCGAGGTTCCCCTTCCGTTATTGTCCCTGTTTTATCAAATACGATGGTGTCTATTTGGGACATTTCTTGGAATGCTTCACCCCCACCACGCGCGAGTATTCCGTGCTTGGAGGCTAAGCCTAACCCAACGAGAAAGGCCGTCGGCGCAGCTAAACCAATGCCACAAGGACAGGCCACGACGAAGACGGCTATCGAGAATTGGAGTGACCATACAGCTATTTTGAGCGTTAGGTCGATTTCAGCGCCTCACGATACATTGCTTACCCCATCCACCTATTTTAATGTCAAGGTAATCCTTTGGAAGAACGCTCGAGTACCCGAGAATGAACCATATTAACCATGTGAGTACGGCCAGTAAAGTTATGATGGGGACGAAGTAAGCAGTGACCACATCAGCAATACGCTCAATAGGTGCGCTGTGAGTTTGCCCTTCACGTACTACTTTGATTATGTCGTCCAGCCTTTCTTCCAATGAGTGGTGGTTCCGGTGGAACTTCAGAGAAACTCACATTGTGCTTCCTGGAATGCTGGCGACCCTTACATGCAACATTCTGCCTTTGTTAATGGTTCCTACGTATACCATATCTCCCGATTCTTTTGTAACGAGTCGAGATTCACCCGTTAATGAGCTCTCATCAAATACACTCTTCTCGCCTTGAGTTATTGTTCCATCTGCGGGAGGTGAAGCACCGTGTGGGACACACATTATGTCTCCTATTTCCAGGAAATCCACGGAAATTTTTTCTACCTTCGTTCCCGGATATTGACTAGCACCGTCGCTACCATAAAATTTCGCGGTTCCCTTCTCGGTCTCTTCAAGAGATAAATTCGTTGGCAAAAAGGAATCGGGAACAACTATTAGTGCTTCTGCAGGCTGAGATGATGACAGTGCAGTAATGGCATCCGCAGTGCTTGACCTTCCACTTGACTGGATGTAACGACCTTGGATATCATAAGATGTTGTATCGACCATGGTTTGAAATATGCTTACCGATCAACAGAAACATGGTGAGAAAGACAACCGCATCAAAGTACGTTGTGTTATCTGGATTGTTGCTTCGTGGATTCAAAGCAGAGGTGATTAACAACGCTAATGAGGATATATAGGAGACCGATATGCCGCTGGAAGCCAGAAGATTCATGCTTCCGAATCTCGTGAATCTTTGAAGTAATGTTGCCGAACTTGTTTTCCTCCAAAGCGCCCTTATCTCCTGGATGCTATTCCAGTGAAAAATGCTTGCACTATAGAACATGACCGGCGTCGAAATGAACAAAAGTGCCCATACAAGACGGGACGCGTTGCCTGCCAAAATTGGCTCCATGAGAAACTTTTTCCCTGGATTCCCATCTTCGATCAGCGACATATATACGACCCCCAGGATAAAAGTTGGAACGGCTGCAATAATGGCAATGACAAGTCGGAAGAGCGTTTCTCGCTTTTCGCGTGCTTGGAGAGCTTTAGTCAAGTCCGTAAGTGTCGGTGGACGATGAATTGTCACTTTGTAGGGCGGATTATTCGATGACTCAATGACCTTTGCTATGTGCCGTATCGACAAAGGAGGCTTCGGGGCGTAGGATACGACCAGAATCGGGTCTAGATGGAACACCGGGGGCTTTTTTATGCTTATTTGGTCCGCCATTTCCTTGACTGCGTTTACAATTTTCTCTACGCATTGCCTAGTAGAAGGTCAAATCGCCAAGCCAAAAAAAAAAAAGAAAACTGACGGGGAAGAAATACCATCCACCTTGAATGCCACAGTCCGGATAGGCGTCTTCTCGGTCACAGACATGTTCCTGCATTCCGAATCGACACTGACAATCCGTACCTCGTATCCACAATCTTCAATGGCATCGCGCACGAGTTCCGCTAACTTGTCATGATCTAAAATGCAAGAACCAGAGCACTCTATGAGGCTGATAGAAATTGAATGTACGCCGGGGATGCAAGTCAGAGCGTCGGTGATGGTCCGAACGCAAGAGACACAGGTCATTCCTCCGATAGCTAAAGCGAGCCTAAACCTGTGAGGTGTCGCAGTTGGGTCATTTTCGAGTATCCGCCCACAGGGCAAATCGTCGTCATAGTCCTTTCTACACAGGTGACAAAATTGTCCATGAGTACCGCTCTTCCCACGTAAAATTTCTTTGTCATGTTGATCTTCATTGATTGAATCATTGATCGCACTGGAATATTCAATTCGAATGTCAAAGCCCACGTCAAGAAGTGAACGTTGGAGAAACCGCAGCTGCAATGCTGGATCGTGGACAATCCTGACGCGTTTGTGATAGAAAGATGTGTCCACAAGGGTAGGTTTTGGGGACAGGCAGTATAACGACTCTTCTATAGTACGAATGCAACTGTCATGGTCAAGGTAGGTTGTAAAGAGGAATTTGCACCGTATTGCATATATTCACCTGTTGCAGTGGAGGTTTTGGACATGGAAGACGGTTTCCATTGCTGCACTGGCACGGTCCATGCGGAGGACTTTGCACCTCAGATGGGATATATAACCACCACTGACTTTGGATGTATTGGACATTTATAAAATGACGATACGCCATATAGAGTATGTCGCCCTGTCTCCATCGAGCCTGATGATCGGCAACCTAGGCGAGGTCACCAGATCCCAGTTCATAAGCACCACTGACATCGGCTGTTCAATATGCCACACCGCTGTCATACACGGAACATTCGATAGCTCTAAGGAGTTACAATCTGCCGAATCCATGCTCAACCTCGGACTTTCGGGCCGCCGAAGCAATCATTTCACAGAAACTTCAATGCACATTTAATGCTAAAAACGCGAGAGGGGAAGCGTCAAATGGTTGTTAATACTGTTTGAGCTCAGACATAGTTTGACCGTGACATACTTTCTATACGGCAGAAATCCATCCAACGCATAGGCTTCAAAAACTTCCAGGATTTAGCCGCTTATCAAAGCATGAGAGCAATCTGTCCGTTCTCAGTTAAACCATTACATGTATGGTTCTGTCCGCTGCGTCAAGGTAAGCCATTCGAAAGTATGTTTAGAGTTAAATACCTTGTCCTCGTGTCCGATCCATCACCGTTATTAAGTGTCTTATCGTGGCTTTCAGATACTATGGGGATACATGTGAAAGATAACGTCGCAACTCAGCGCGCGGCGCCAGCTCCATCGCTTCCATTAAACAGGTACCTGCATTTTTTACTTCGTCTCTATGCGCTCAAAAGTCGGGCGTCACTATCTCCTGGCGGTAATTGTTCTGTTCCG
>WNGI01011458.1_pt1 | contig 15611 bp, 17 predicted proteins | sample 5400621 | NCBI WGS metagenome assembly WNGI01 (sample SAMN13153374, study PRJNA577476) | soil metagenome | isolation source: 20 cm soil or saprolite under Garry oak tree replicate 1 | place: USA:California | collected 2016-06-15 | reverse complement strand
GTCGGCCGGTGCGTCTGGCGCTCCTTCTCCCACTGCTCCTGCTTGCGGCGGATGTCGGCCTGGAGCTCGCGCTCCTGGTCGCGCAGGCCGGCGGCGCGCTCGAAATTCTGGTCGCGGACCGCGGCTTCCTTCTCGCCGTTGATCTGCTCCAGTCGATCCTTCAACGCGGCGACTTCGGGAGGCGGCACCTGCGTGGCGAGCCGCGCCCGCGCGCCCGCCTCGTCGATCACATCGATCGCCTTGTCGGGGAGGAACCGGTCCGTGATGTAGCGCTCCGACAGCTTGGCCGCGGACTCGAGCGACTGATCGGGGATCACCACGCGATGGTGCTCCTCGTAGCGCTTGCGCAGGCCCTTCAGGATCGCGATCGTCTCTTCCACGGTGGGCGGATCCACGATCACCGTCTGGAACCGGCGCTCCAGCGCGCCGTCCTTCTCGATGTACTTGCGGTACTCGTTCAGGGTCGAGGCGCCGACGCACTGCAGCTCGCCCCGCGCGAGCGCCGGCTTCAGCATGTTGGAGGCGTCCACCGCCCCTTCCGCGGCGCCCGCGCCCACCAGGGTGTGCAGCTCGTCGATGAACAGGATGATGTTGCGGTTCTGCGCGATCTCGTTGATGATCGCCTTGAGCCGCTCCTCGAACTGGCCGCGGTACTTCGTCCCCGCGATCACCGCGGCCATGTCGAGCGAGAGGACGCGATGGTCCTTGAGCGCGTCCGGGCACTGGCCGCTGGCGATGAGCTGTGCGAGCCCTTCGACGATCGCCGTCTTGCCCACACCGGGCTCACCGATGAGGACCGGGTTGTTCTTCTTGCGGCGCGACAGGATCTCCATGACGCGCTCGATTTCCTTCTGCCGCCCGATCGTAGGATCGAGCTGGCCTTCGCCCGCCAGCTGCGTGAGGTCACGGCAGAAGTGATCGAGCGCGGGCGTCTTGGACTTCTTCTCGCTTTTCGGTTGCGCGGGCTGCGTGCCCGACCCGCCGGCCGCCGGCGTCGACGGCATCTCGCTCCCCAGCAGCCGCAGCGTCTCCGCCCGCGCCTGCTCGAGGTTGACGCCCGCGTCGGTCAGCACCTGCGCGGCGATGCCCTTCTCCTCGCGCAGCAAGCCGAGCAGCAGATGCTCGGTCCCGACGTAGGAGTGGTTCAACTCCCGCGCCTCGCTCATCGCGAGCTCGAGCACCTTCTTGGCGCGCGAGGTGTACGGGAGGTCGGGCCCGGCGGCGGCGGCCGCCTTTCCCTTCTTCACCGTCTCTTCGATCTTCTGCTGGATCTCTTCCAGATCGACGTTCAGGTTGGTGAGCACCGCCGCGGCGACGCCCTCACCCTCGCGGATCAATCCCAGGAGAATGTGCTCGGTGCCGACGTACTCGTGGTGCAGGCGCGCCGCTTCCTCCCGCGCCATCTGGAGGACCTTGCGCACCCGATCCGTGAAGTTATAGCCGTTCATGCCTCGGCCTCGAGGATCCGCCGCACGTACGTGGCGCGCACGGTCGGCAACTCCGGGTCACCCGTCGAACGCCCTTCGAGCGCCGCCAAGTGCGCGGGCTGGGTGAAGATCAACAGCTTATTCAAAGTATATACACTCAGACCGGGGATCAGATTCAGGCCCGCCCCTAGCCTCACGCCGCTTAACAGATTCATCGTCTCTTCGAACGATATGCTGCGCGCGTACTTGAGCGTCCCGAACGCCCGCCAGATCTTGTCCGCGATGATCGCTTCGTGGTCCCGCATCAGGACCTCGCGCGCCTGCTCCTCGTATTCGATCACCTGCCGGACGATCTTGCCCAGGTGATCGAGCAACTCCTCCTCCGACTTCCCCAGGGTCGTCTGATTCGATAACTGAAAGAAGTTCCCGACGACCTCACTTCCCTCCCCGTACAGCCCCCGAAAGGTGAGGCCCACCTGCGACAGCCCCTGTAAGACTTTGCCGATCTCCTTCGTCAAGACGAGGCCCGGCAAGTGGATAAGCACGCTCGCCCGCAGCCCTGTGCCGGCGTTGGTCGGGCACGAGGTAAGATAGCCAAATTCCGGGTGAAACGCGAAGGGCAGGAGCCGACCCAACTCCGCATCCGCCGCTTCCAAATCGACATAGGCCTCCTCGAGGGCGAACCCGGAGCGCATCCCGTGCAGCCGGATGTGGTCCTCCTCGTTGACCATCACGCCCACCGGCCCCCGCACGAGCAGCGCAGCACCCGGCCGAGGACGGGCTTCACGATCCAGGCCGGCCAGCTCCTTCGACACGAGGTGCCGTTCATGCAGCAACTGCCGATCCGGCCGCTCCATCTGGTCCAGCCGGAACGTCACGGCGCCCATCAGCCGGTCGCTCGCCGCCACCGCCTCCTCCACGCGCGTGAGCACCGCACTCCGATCCGCGTCGCGGCCCCGCTGGCTGAACGCATAGCCCTGGAGGTTCCGGGCCAGCCGGATCCGGGTCGACAGCACCACGCTCCCCTTGGGTCCGGAGGCGTCGAGCCAGCTCATCCCGCCGTCGGGCAGGAGCGAGAGGTCGATCATTCCAGCACCCGGATGCGGTCGCGCAGCTCGGCCGCCAGCTCGAAGTTCTCGTTTTCGACCGCGCGACGCAGCTGTTCCTTGAGATCGAGCAGCCGCCGCCGCGGATCGGTGTCGCCCGCGCCCGGGGCGACGTACCGCTCGCCCACGTGTTGGCTGGAGCCATGCAGGCGCCGGAGCAGGTCTCGGAGATGCGAATCGAAGGCTTCGTAGCACTGGGCACAGCCCAGGCGACCGCTCTCACGGAAGTCCTTGAGGGTGGCGCCGCAGGACGAGCAGCGCAGCCCGTCGGCCGCGGTCGGCAGCAGACTCGTCGCGCCCTTCCCCATGGCCGTGATGAAGCCGCCGAGCGGAGACTTGAGGACGGCGACGCCCGTCTCCACACCCTTGGCCTGGGCGCACTGCTCGCACAAGTGGAGCGTGACCTTGGAGTCGTGCTCGACCTGGGTCAGGTTGATGACCGCCTCCCGTTCCTTACAGCTGTCGCACAGCATCAGGGTATCACGTCCACGGACTCCACAGCGGTGATGCGTCCATCTTCGAGCCACAGGATCCGGTCGGCGCGGGCCGCGAGAGGCCGGCTGTGGGTCGCTACGACCACCGCAGTCTCGAACTCCCGCGCCAACCGGAAGAAGATCTCGTGCAGCCGCTCGCTGTTCGCGTGATCGAGATTCCCTGACGGCTCATCGGCGAGGATGAGGCTCGGGTCGCGCACCAGCGCCCGCGCCACGGCGCAGCGCTGCTGCTCGCCCCCCGACAGCTCGGCCGGCCGGTGCGTCATGCGCCCGGCGAGCCCCACCTGCGCGAGCAGCTCCTCCGCGCGGGCGCGCGCCCGCCGCGGGGGCACGCTGCCGATCAGGAGCGGCATCATCACGTTCTCGAGCGCCGAGAATTCCCGCAACAGGTGATGAAACTGAAACACGAAGCCCAGCTTGCGATTGCGGATCTCGGCCAGTCCGTCAGGGTCGCGATCGGCGTAGCGCGAGCCTTCGAGCCACACGTCGCCCGCGGTGGCGCGGTCCAGCGCGCCGAGCAGGTGCAGCAACGTGCTCTTCCCCGCGCCCGAGGCGCCCACGATCGCCACCACCTCGCCGCGACGCACTTCGATGTCGACGCCGGACAGCACCTCGAGCGGCTGGCCGTCGCCGCCGGCGAAGACCTTGCGAATCCCGCGGGCCTCGAGCAGCGCGCTCATTCGTACCGGATCGCCGTGACGGGATCGAGCCGGGCGGCCTGCATCGCGGGGTAGAGCGGCGCTAGCGTCGCCACGAATAGGCTCGCGGCGATGACGAGGAGCGCGTCGAGGGGCTGCGTCCGCACGGGAAGGTGATCGATGAAGTAAATCGACGGGTCTATGTGGATCCACTCACCGCGGTTCACCATCCCGCCGAGGACGAACCCCAGCGTCGCTCCGAGCGACGTCCCGACGACGCCGATCAGGATACCCTGCGCCAGGAAGACGCGCCGGATGGAGGCGCGCCCCAGGCCCATCGCAAGCAGGATCCCGATCTCCCGCGTCTTGTCGCGCACGACCATGGTCAGCGTGCCGACGACGTTGAACGCCGCCACCACACAAATGAGAAACACCACGAGGGCCATGGCGAGTTTCTCGAGCTTGAGCGCCGAGAAGAGGGACGCGTTCTGCGACTGCCAGTCGAGCACCCGATATGGGTAGCCCAGCTGGATCTCGAGCTGCTGCCCGAATGCGGCGGCGTTCCACGGGTCCTCGAGTCGCACCTCGACGCCCGTCACCGCCGTGTCGAGGCCCGCGAAGCGCTGCGCGATGCTGCGCTTGAGGGCGACGTAGTTGTTGTCGTACTCGTACATCCCCGTGTCGAAGATGCCGGTGACCTCGAAGCGATGGAACTGCGGCACGAACGCGCCGAGGCTCGGGTTGAAGCGCGCCCCGGCGGGCGACACCAGCGTCACGACGTCGCCCGGGAAGGCGGAGAGCTTACTCGCGAGGCGCGTGCCCAAGGCGATCCCGCCCTCCACGTCCGCGCGGCGGGTGCGGAACCGGAGGTCGCCCTTGACGAAGTGATGCGCGAAGGACGTCACGGCGCGCGCGCCAGTGTCGGCATCCACGCCCACGACGACCACGCCCTCGGCGTAGTCGTGCCCCGCGGAAATCAGCCCTTGCGTCATTACGAACGGCGCCGCCGCTTCCACGCCCGGCGCGCGGCGCACCTGCTGGAGCACGCGATGCCAGTCGTCCAGCCGCAGCCCCTCACCGTAGGTGAGCACCCGCAGGTGCGGGTTGGCGACGAGGATCTTGTCACGCAGATCGGACTGCAGCCCGTTCATCACGCCCAGCACCACGACCAGCGCCATGACGCCGACGGTCACGCCGCCCACGGCGATGAGGGTGATCAGCGACACGAGCCGCGACGAGCGGTGCCCGCGCAGGTAACGAAGCGCGATCTGGCGCTCCAGCCGGGACGGCCACAGCTCGCGGGCGAAGCGCGCGACGAGCAGCAGCACCACCGCGGCCACGCCGATCCATACCGCGGGGACGGGCGTCGTCATGATTCAGGCCGCAGCATCGGAAACAGGATCACCTCACGAATGTTCGCCTGGTCCGCGAGGACCATCACCAGGCGATCGACCCCCAAGCCCACACCCCCCGTCGGGGGCATGCCGTACTCCAGAGCGCGCAGGAAGTCCTCGTCCAGCTGCTGCGCCTCCTCGTCCCCCGCCGCGCGCAGGCGTGCCTGCTGCTCGAAGCGGCGACGCTGCTCCTCGGGATCGTTCAGCTCGCTGAACGCGTTGGCGACCTCGCGGCCCTGAATGAACAGCTCCCACCGCTCGACCTTGGCGGGATCGCCGCGCTTGAGCTTGGCGAGCGGCGAGAGCGTCACCGGGTAGTCGCTCACAAACGTGGGCTGGATCAATGTGGGCTCGACGTAGGTCTTGAAGACCTCGTCAACGAGCTTGGCGCCGCCGAGCTGGTCCGCGGCGCCCGGGTTGCGGCGGCGCAGCGCATGGCGTAGATCGTCATCCGTCGCCGTCGCCAGGTCCACGCCAGCGGTCTCGCGCACGAGCGTCGCGTAATCCTTCCGGGCGAAGGGGCGCTGGAGAGACAGGGTCGCGCCGTGGCGCTCGAGCGTGGTCGTCCCGAACAGCTCGGCCACGAGGCTCGCGAGCAAGTCCTCGGTGAGATCGCGCATCACCTCGTAATCGGCGTAGGCCTGGTACCACTCCGCCATCGTGAACTCGGGGTTGTGGAAGCGCGACAGCCCCTCGTTGCGGAAGTCGTGCCCGATCTCGTACACCCGCTCGAGCCCCCCGACGATACAGCGCTTCAGGTACAGCTCGTCGGCGATGCGCAGATACACGGTCGTATCGAGCGCCTCGTAATGGGTCGTGAACGGCCGTGCGGTCGCGCCCCCATACAGCGGCTGGAGCACCGGCGTCTCCACCTCCAGATAGCTGCGGGCATCGAGGAACTTGCGAATGTAGCTCACGACGCGCGCCCGCAGCTTGAACAGCTCGCGGACCTCGGGGTGTACCGCCAGATCGGCGTAGCGCTGCCGGGCCCGGAGCTCCGGATCCGACAACTCGCCGTGACGGACGCCGTTCGCATCCTCCTTGCCGAGTGGCAAGGGGCGCAGCGATTTCGCCAGCACGGTGAGCCGCTGTACCTGCACCGTGGTCTCGCCGGTCTGGGTGCGGAACGCCGGGCCCTCCACGCCCACCACGTCGCCCAGATCGAGAACCTTGAGGATCCCGTACGCGTCGTCCCCCAACACGTCCCGCTTGAAGTACAGCTGGATCTTGCCGCTCGCATCCTCGAGGTGTCCGAACGTCGCCTTCCCCATCGGGCGGAGCAGCACGAGCCGCCCCGCCAGGCGATGCACCGTCTGGTCGCCCTCGCGAAAGCTCTCGAGCACGCTGTTGGCGGTGCCCGTGCGCTCGAACCGGTACGCGAACGGCTCGACGCCGCGCTTGCGAAGCTCCTTGAGCTTCTCGCGCCGGGCCTCCTCGACGAAGCTCGTCACGCCGCCTTGCTCCCGAAGCGCTTGAGGAAGGCCTCGATGAACGGATCGAGATCGCCGTCCATCACTTTGTGCACGTCGGTCACCTTCAGGTCGGTGCGGTGGTCGTTCACCATCGTGTAGGGCTGGAACACGTAGGACCGGATCTGGTTGCCGAAGGCGATATCCATCTTCTGCTTGTCGACCTCCGCTTTCTTCGCTTCTCGAGCCTCGAGCGCGCGCTCGTACAGTCGCGCTTTCAACATCTTGAAAGCGGTCGCTTTGTTCTTGTGCTGGCTTCGCTCCTGCTGGCAGGAGACCACGATCCCGGTCGGCAGGTGCGTGATCCGCACCGCGGAGGACGTCTTGTTGACGTGCTGCCCGCCCTTGCCCGACGCGCGGTACGTGTCGATGCGCAAGTCGTCCGGATCGATCTCGATCTCGATGTCCTCGTCCACCACCGGATAGACGAACACCGAGGCGAACGAGGTGTGCCGCCGGGACTGCCCGTCGAACGGGGAAATGCGCACCAGCCGGTGCACTCCCTTTTCCGCCTTGAGCAGGCCGAACGCATAGCGCCCGCTGAGCTGGATCTCGGCGGACTTGATCCCCGCCTCTTCCCCTTCGAGGAGATCGAGGATCTCGACCTTGAAGCCATGCCGCTCGGCCCAGCGGACATACATCCGCATCAGCATCTCGGCCCAGTCCTGCGACTCCGTCCCGCCCGCGCCGGGGTGGATGGTGAGCAGCGCGTCGCGCGCGTCGTCGGGGCCGCGAAGCATGTTCTGCAGCTCCAGGGCCTCGAGCTGCGCACTGATCTCGTCGGCCTCGGCGGCGAGCTCCGGCTCGAGGGCGTCGTCCTCATCCACCTCAGCCATGTCGTTGAGCGCCTGCGCGTCGTCGAGTCGTTTGCGCAGCCCCTGGTAGGGCTCGAGCCAGCGTTTTAATTCCTTGACCTCCTGGACCACCTGGCGCGCGCGCTCCGCGTCGCCCCAGATGCTCCCTTCGGCCATGGCATGCTCGAGCTCCGCCAGCCGCTTGGTCTTCCCGGCTACGTCAAAGAAAGCTCCGCAGCTCGTTCAGGCGCCGGTCGAAGTCGCGAAACCGCTCGGATAGGGCCATAGGGTAAGATAGTTAGAAGGCCTTGCCGCCTCCGGCGAGGATCTCGTTCAGCGCCTCCGTCCAAAACGGCGTGCCCTTCGCGAGATCGGCGCCAACTTGCTCGACGTACTCTTGCCAACTCTTCTCGATCTCGTCCTTGAACAGGAGCGGCAGCGTGCCGTCGCGGATCCCTTGCTGCCGCTTCTCCGGGTGGTACACGACCAAGTCCGAGACCAGCGCGCGCGCGAGCCGACGCGCCTTCTGCTTCGGATCCTGCACCATGAACGGGTTGACCGGCCGCAGAGGTCCGCTCATGCGTTTCCCCGGACCGCTCGTGGGGGCCGGCGCCGTGGGAGAAGGGGGCGCGGGTGCCGGCGGCAGCGGCGCCGCGGGAGCGCCGGGGCCGGAGGTTGCTGGAGCGCTCGGCGTGGCGGGCCCTCGGGGCGGAGGGGGGGACGGGGCGCGCGGAGTGCCCGCGGGCGGCGGGGTGGGCCGGGACGCCGGAGGCATCCCTGGAGCGGTGAAGGGTCGCGGCGGCGCGAGCCGGCATCGCCGGCCGGGGAGGGGGCCCTACGGGCGGCAGCGCGGCGGGCGGCGGCGGCGGTGGCGGCCGGGGGGCAGGAGCCGGGGCCGGCACCTGGCCAGCCGCGGTGGGCGCGGGGGTGAAGACGGGCGCGGCGGGTTGACCAGCAGGCACGGCGAAGACGTTGTTGCACACGCCGCAGCGCGCCCGTACCCCGCCGGCCGGAACCTTGGCGGGGTCCACGCGATACACCGTCTCGCACGAGGGGCAGGTGACGTTCACGCGCGCGGCCGCCCCTCCGAATCCTCGTCCAGATCTGGGTCGTGCCGCCGGTCGACCACGAACACCGAGCCCACTTGGGTTTTCGCGTAGCTCTTCATCTCGGTCGCGAGCTCGCTCACCTGCGCCGGATGGTCGAAGCGCCGATGCTGGTTCGTCACGATGCCGATGGAGAGCGTCATCAGGGGCACCCGGTGCAGCTGCCCGCGCCGATCCTTGCCGAAGTAGTACCCTGCCCGGCGGTCCTGTTCGTTGTACTGATACGGGATGAGCGTATCGAACACCTCGAGCACTTCACTGCACACCGCGGCGATGGATTCGAAGGGGATGACGAGGATGAAGTCGTCACCGCCGATGTGGCCCACGAATCCCGGAGGACCCACCATACCCTTCACCACATCGTGGAGAATGCGCGACACGATGTAGATGACCCGATCGCCGTCGTAGTAGCTGTAGCGATCGTTGTACTCCTTGAAGTGATCGAGGTCGGCGTAACACACCGCGAACAGGCCGCCCTCCTCCATGCGTCGGCGGATCGCCCGCTCGATCTCGGTCGTGCCCGGAAGACGCGTGGAGGGGTTGACCGCGACGTCGCGCGCCGTACGCGTCATCATCCCGTCGAGGCGCAGGATCTGCTCCGCCGGCTCGAACAGCGGCGTGATCACCTCGTCGGCCCCGGCGGCGAACCACGACTTGACGCCGTTGGTCGTGTGCCGCGTGATCACGGCCGCCAGCGGGACGATCGCCGAGTAGGAGTCGCCCTTGAGGCGCGCGCACAACTCGAGCCCCATCGCCCCGGAGCCGTCCGCGTCGATCACGACAAGCTGGGGCATCGAGCGCAGCACCATCTCCTGCAGCGCGGCCGGGTCGGGCACCGGGATGATTGCCAGGCCCTTCCCATCCGCCCACTGCCGCACACAGTCAGGCGCCGAGCGGCCGGCCGGCGAGAAGAAGAGAATCGTCGGGCGCGTTCGCACCTGGCTCCTCGCGTAAGGGTCGAGCCCGCTTAAACTTAGGCCATCACTGCTGAGGTGTCAAACGAACTCTTCAGAAGCTGAGCGAAAGGTCTACGGCGACACAGCCCGGGCCGAGGGTGGTGTGCAGGGCGGTGGGTCGCCGGACGGCACCTGCCAGCCGACTCGAGATCAGCGCATCCACGGCGCTGGCGACATGATTGGCGAGCAGGAGGCCAAGCTGGTCTTGGGCGTTCCGAAACGCGTTATCGCTCTTCGCGATCGTCGCGCGGTACACCTCCAGCTGCGACTCAGCGCCGCTCCACGACCAGCGGTAGCCGTCCCCGACGGCGTGGCCCTGGTAGAACTGCAGGGCGCTCGTGTATTCCGGGGAGCCCAAGTCTGGGGGCGAGTCGGGGTTGCGCCAGTACGTGCGACGCGCGAGCCGCCAGACGGCGCCGTTGTAGGTCGTGGTGTCACTCTCGGGGACGATCGCGGGCCCGGGGCTTTGGTTGAAGCGCCCGCTCGCCATGTAGCGCTCCATCGTCTCGAAGTACTCGAACGACGTGTCGCGCGCCACGGGCGGCGGGGCGAAGCCGCCCCTGGCGACCTGGAAGGCGAGGTCGCGGAACGCGGTCGCGGCGCTGCGGCCGCGATGCAAGAGCTGGAAGTAGCGAATCAGCGTGTACGCTTCCGCCGCGATATAGCCGGCCGCACGGCTCTGGTGCGACAGCCACTGCCCCGAGCCGGGGAGGGCCAGGGACGCGACGGGCCGCACCCAGAAGCGCCGGCGCGCCACGACACCTATCGAGTCCCCACCTGCCCTGGCGCCCGCCCCCGCCTGGCCCGCGCCGCTGTGCCAGCTCATGAGCGCCGCCACCCCGAAGACGAGCGCTCGAGCGCGCACGGCTAAAACACCAGACGGAACGAGACGAACGTCGGGTTGTCCGCCACGAAATCCGCGCTCGAGAGGAAGGTACGCGCGAAATCCACGCCGATGGCGCCGGTCGCGACGCCCATGCCCACGCTCGGCCCGCTGAGGCCGTCCCGCACGAAGGCGTAGCCCCCCCGCACCCGCAACAGCCGCTGGTACCCGATGTCCACGCCGAACCGCATCTGCGACTCACCGTAGCTTCCCCACGGGCTGTCCACGTCAGCCGCGACCTTCACGTCGATGCGGTCGTCGGCCGGTCCCGCCGCGTCGCCGCGCAACGCCACCCGGTACAGCGCGCCGACCACCAGGCGTGCCGGCAGGGCGTCGGCCTGGTCGCGGTTGTTGACCTGGAGCTTGAAGCCGATGTTGCGGACGGCGATCCCCACGCGGAGCGCGCCGTCGGGACCGACGGCGAGCTGGCCACCGAGGTCGACGCCGCTCGTGACTCCTTGACCGTTCGGAAAGTCGCGGCAGTCGCCGCTACAATCGACACGGAACTCGACCAGCTTGTAGTTGATGCCCAAGGTCAGGGAGCCGCCGAGCTCCGTGGCGTAGGAAGCGAGGAATTCGAAGTTGCGCGGGGAGATGCGGGCGATCGTCGCGCTGGTCGAGTCGGTGCGGTCCAGGTCCCCGTAGTCGAGCAGGTAGAGGGCTCCCCCGATCACCCCGACGCCGTGGGACCGGAAGTACGCTGTCAGGGCGTGCGTCGTGCCTGCGGCGAGGCTGGCGCTCTCGAGCGCGAACTCGTTCGCGCTCAGCGTGGCGAGACCGGCCGGGTTCCAGAACGCGGCTTCGCCACGCCCCTCGAGCGTTACGGCGGTTTGGCCCATGCCGACGGCCGCGGCGCCCACCGGCAGCGCGAGGAACAGCGCGCCGGCGTTGTTGACGTCCTGGCCAGATACTCGGACGGTCGGACCGACGCACAGCAGCGCGAGCAGCAGCCACCGTCCGCTAAAAATGCTTCGCCTCATCGATCAGCATGATGGGAATGTCGTCTTCGACCGCATAGATGAGGCGGCAGGTGTTGCACACCAGTTCTTCGCGCGGCGCCGTGCGGTGCTCGAGCGGACCCTTGCACTTGGGGCACACCAGGATCTCGAGCAAGTCGGGCGCTAGGCTCATCCGGCATACCCCAGACGCTTGAGTGAGGAGGCGTGGCGGCGCCACTTCCGCAGGACTTTGACGTGCAGTTCCAAGAACACGCTCCGCCCGAGCAGGGCTTCGATCTTGGCACGGGCGGCGATGCCAAGCGCCTTGATGGTGCGACCAGCCTCGCCGATCACGATGCCCTTCTGGCCGTCGCGCTCGACCAGGACCACCGCCCGAATATATACCGGATTCGAGCCCTCCCGGAACTCGTCGATCTCCACTGCCACGCTGTACGGAAGCTCCTCGTGCAGCAGCTCGAAGGCGGCTTCCCGGACGAACTCCGCCGCGAAGAAGCGGGTCGGCTGGGTCGCCATCTCGTCCGGGTCGTAGTGGAACGGGCTCTCGGGAAGGTGGAGGACGACGCGCGCCAGCAGGGCATCGAGCCCCTCCCTGCGCACCGCAGACACCACCACCCCGTCGGACGGTCGGACGGCCGGACGGCCGGACGGTGGGACCAGATCTGCCTTCGTGTACACCGTTATCACCGGTGCGCGCGGCGGCTGGTCGAGACGCGCGACGGTCTGGAGATCGGGGGCCGGGTACTCGGGGAGCGGGTGCAGATAGGCGATCACGTCGGCGTCCCTGAGGGCGCGCAGCGCCGCTGCCCGCATCGCCTCATGCAGCGCGTACTCGGGCTCGAGCAGACCGGGCGAGTCGGTGAAGATGAATTGCGCGTCGCCCTGCGTGAGCAGACCGACCACCGGCAGACGGGTGGACTGCGGCTTGGGTGAAACGATGGCGAGGTGCTCACCTATCAGGGCGTTGAGCAGGGTGGACTTGCCGACGTTGGGACGGCCGGCGAGCACGACGGTGCCGCACTGAGTCATATGGCGTCAAGACAACGGCGTAGAGCAAAGGGTGTCAAGGAGAGGCGCCGAGGGGCTTGTTGCGGGCGACGCAGCGCGGCATAGTGAGGCGGACCATGGATCGGAGGCCTCCCATACGCCAGACCGCTGCCTCGCTCCTGTTGTCGCTCGTCGCCGGGTGCGCCGGGCACGCCGAGCCGCGGGCGGCGGCACCGCTGTGGGTGATCCGGCTGGGCGCCGTCGAGACGTACGGGCCGGGGATCGTGAGCGCATCACCGCGCGACGTGCGATTCCGGCTGGCGCGGCCGGCACACATCATCGTGCTGCGGGTCACCCGCGACGGCAGCATCGAGCCCGTTTTTCCCGTGCGCGGCGACGAGGTCACGCAGCAGGGCGTGGGGCAGCACTTCGTTGAGGCTCCGGACTCCGAGTCGATCGCGCCAGCCACGCGGCTGCTCGACCCGGTGTTGCGGTCACCGGAGGCGCTGGTGCGCGCCGCGCGGCCGGCACCGCCCCCCGCATCTCCCATCGTGGATTCCACTGCGCGCTACTGGCTCGTCATCGCGTCCGACGTGGCGACGAGTGCGGGCGAGCTGCGCGCGCGACTCGAGTCGATGCGGCGGGAGTACCGTAGCGTGCAAGCGGAGCTGGAAGCGTTAGCGCGGGCGCTCACGGCCGGCCGCGCGACGACGTGGGCCGCGTACTACGCGCAGGCGGAGGCGGAGCGACCCTAGAACTCCTGGGAACGCGGCGCTTCGAGCTCGACGCTATCCTCGTCGAGCCGGGAGGAGCGGCGCCCATGGTCACGCCGGTTGCCGCGGCGCTGATTGTCGGGACGAAAGCGACGAGCTGCTGAACGGCACGACAAGGGGAGGTCGTATGATTCACAAGCACCTGCTCTGGCTCTCCGCGGCCCTCGCCGCGCTCAGTTGTGACAACCCAACGCTCGTCCCGGAATCGCGCGTGTCCGGGATCGAAGCCATGTCCTTCGCCAACTCCGCATGGTCGGATCCCGTAAACCTGGGTGCGCCCATCAATTCGTCGGCGAGCGAAATGAACGCGGCGTTCTCACCCGACGAACTCAGCCTGTACTTCGTATCCACGCGCGCGGGGGGGCTGGGCGGCGCCGACATCTGGGTGTCGCGACGGGCCTCGCTCGACAGTCCGTGGGCCGACCCGGTCAACCTCGGGTCGAACGTGAATGGCTCGGGCATTGAAGCGTCACCCGTCCTGTCCATCGACGGTCACCTGCTGTTCTTCTCGAGCGACCGTCCCGGCGGACGCGGATTGAATGACATCTACGTCGCGCGTCGCACCGACAAGAGCGACGACCTGGGTTGGGGAGCGGCGGTGAATCTCGGCCCCGACGTGAATACGGCTGCGTTCGAGGCGGGCGGGTTCTATCTCCAGAGCGGGGAGGACGGATCTGCGAACCTGTATTTCACGCGTGGGCCGAACACCACCGCGCTCGACATCTACGTTGCAGCTGTCACGGCCAATGGCGAAACCCGTGGCCCTGCGGTGCCCGTCGACGAGCTCAACGATGCAAATCCGGCGACGACCGACGCGCACGCGTCGGTCCGCACCGACGGGAGGGAAGTCTTCTTCTACTCGAACCGTCCAGGCGGCCTCGGCCTGAACGATCTGTGGACGTCCACCCGTCGCAGCGTCCACGACGCATGGTCGCCGCCAGTGAATCTTGGAGCGCCGATTAACACGACGTTCAACGACATTCAGCCAACTCTGTCCTACAACGGCCGCACCCTGGTCTTCGCTTCCAATCGGCCGGGCGGCCTCGGGGGCACGGACATTTGGATGTCGACCCGCGCACCAAGCAGCAAGGAGACTCGATGACCGTGACTTCTCGCCTACCCGCTGCGCTGATCCCCCTGTTGCTGCTCGCGTGCCGACCGGCGTCTAGCAATCCGACATTCGCGCTTGAGGCCGACCGCTTTGACAACGCCGAGTGGTCCGACCCCGTGAATCTCAGCTCGGTGGTCAACTCAAGCGCTGTCGACGCGAACGCCGCCCTGTCCCCCGACGTTGAGGCCCTGTCGCGCTAGGAAAACACCTGCACGAGCGGACAGGAGAAACCCGGCAGGACGTCTTCGCCGTCGAGCGACTCGTGCGCGTGCACGACGGCGAGACTCCCGTCCTGGCGGTACACGCGCGCCTCGGACCGCGCGGGATCCACGACCCACACCAGTTTCGTGCCGGCGGCGAGCCAATCGGCGACCTTGGCCAGGACCTCGGCGGGCCGATCGTCGGGCGACAAGATCTCCGCCAGGAGATCTGGGGCCAGCTCAGCGTAGCCCCGTGGCGGAATGCGCTCCACTCGCGCCCGCGCGACGAACGCGACGTCCGGCGCGCGAACGGTGTCCGGGTCCGAGGCGATCTTGAACCCGGTATCCTGCGCGAACACCGTGCCGAGCTCCCTCCGGCGGACGAAATCGTTCAGGTGATAGGCGAGGGTCGCTGCGATCGCTCCGTGCCGCGTGCCCGGCGGCTCGCGCACGACCAGCTGGCCTCGGATCAGCTCCGTCACCTTCCCCGGCAGCGAGATCCGCGCGACATCCCGGGCCGTCAGCAACGGAGAGGTGCCCACGTCCGGAAACATATCAGGAATCCTGCGTGCGATCGATCAACGCGGCGTCAACCCGCGGTGGCTCAATAGCCCGTGGCGTGGACCTTCTTCACCCGGGCCGTCAGGTCGGCCGGCTCGGTCCACACCACATGCCCCGTCGGCGTCACATAAATCCGCACGCTCTGAGCCCCGGGGATGAGCGTCGGGTAAAAGGCGAAGGACCACACGCGCGGGGCTCCTTGCACCTGCGGTAGCCCGTCCCAGAGGAACGTGGTCGTCTGGATCCCCATTTGCGGCGGCGGGTCGCCCAGCAACGTGGCGACGCCGTTGTAGGCGAGCGCCCAGGAGCCTCCCACGACGAACGCGGCGGCGAGGGCGAGGATCAGGAGTAAGCCGATCAGGCGGGACATGCTCGCAAGATGGGCGAGGTGCCCGCAAAAAGCGAAGCCCGCTCCGGTGATCGGGAGCGGGCTTCGGACGGGAAGCTGGCGGCGGCCTACTCTCCCACCCCCTCGCAGGGGCAGTACCATCGGCGCTGACAGGCTTAACGACCGTGTTCGGGATGGGAACGGGTGTGGCCCTGTCGCGCTAGTCGCCAGCAAAGACTTCGACGAGGATGTGTTGTCGTGTTGAGGCTCACCACTCGAGTCACCGAGAAGAGATCAAGCCTCACGGGCAATTAGTACGGCTCGGCTGAAGCGCTCGCGCGCCTTACACCTGCCGCCTATCAACCTGGTAGTCTCCCAGGGCCCTTCAGGAGCCTTACGGCTCGGGAGTGTTCATCTTGGGGAGGGTT
>WNGI01005849.1_pt1 | contig 15618 bp, 15 predicted proteins | sample 5400621 | NCBI WGS metagenome assembly WNGI01 (sample SAMN13153374, study PRJNA577476) | soil metagenome | isolation source: 20 cm soil or saprolite under Garry oak tree replicate 1 | place: USA:California | collected 2016-06-15 | reverse complement strand
CATCGACCTCGTGCCCCTCCGCGCGGCGCACGCAGGTCCGGATGATCGTCCGTACATCGCGCAGGAGGGCCACATACCCGTCGCCGAGCCGGTCCAAGAGTCGCGTCGAACCCTCGATATCAGTGAGGAGGAAGGTCACGGTCCCGCGCGGCAGGCTCGCAACGTCGATTGCGCGCGCCCTGATCTGTCCCTCGAGCCGCACCTTGCGGAGCTGCCCGTCGAAGAACCCGAGCGGGACGATCCCGTATTTCTTGGCCGCCCGGAGGAGCCGCTGCCGCGCGCGCTCCCGCGAGACGTCGTCCTCGAAGGCGACCTGATCGAAACGCGCCAGTGCGTTCCGGACGTGGGACGCATCGTTGATCGGCAGGCGCCTTCGGCCCTGCGAATCGATGTATGCGAATGAGCTGTCCGGCAGGCGTGCACGCGTACCGGCGTCAAGCGTTGGCATGAAGAACGGTTTTTCGCTCCCTCGGAGAACGAAATGATAACGGCGAAACGGGCCTACCCGGCCTGGCGCTAACCTCGCTGTGTGGCGAGGCGTCGGTTCACGTTCAGTGCCCTGCTGCCGCCGTACGCTCCACCGAGGAACGAGTGGAGACGGCGGGTGCATGCGGCGGTCCTCGAGTCACAGGCCGGACGCGGCGTCGGGTACAGCGAAAACGATCGGCTCGAGGTCCGGATCGACCTTTTCCTCGGATCGAGGCCTCTCGCGATGCTCGACATCGAGGAGCGCGTCAACGACGTCATCGACGCCCTCGGCGGATACATCGCCGGCCCGCGAAGCGAGCGGCGCATCGCGCCGATCATCCCCAACCCGGACCAGATCCGCCGCATCGTCCTGGAGAAGTCGACGCGGATCCCACGCGGCCGTCCGTTCGGGCAGATCACGCTGGCGCGGTATCGCCGGCGGCGGAGGGCGTGACCGAGCTCGGGACCGGCGCGCTCGTCTGGGCGGGCTTCGACGGGGAGCATGCGCCCGGCGCGCTCCTCGACGCGATCCGTGATGGCCGGGTCGGGGGCGTCCTGCTCTTCGCGTTCCGCAAGAACATCCGCTCGAAGGACCAGGTCCGCGCGATGCTCCGTGAGGTACAGGACGCCGCGCGTCGCGGAGGCCTACCGCCGATTCCGGCGGCGGTCGATCAGGAGGGCGGGAGCGTCGTGCGCGTCGGATACCGCGCGGTCTTCCCGAGCGCGATGGCCATCGGCGCGACCGGCGACCCCACGTACGCGCAGCGCGCGGCACACGCGGTCGCCGAGGGGCTGCTCGCCGATGGCATCACCGTGAACCACGCACCGGTCTGCGACGTGAACGTCGAGCCGCGCAACCCGGTCATCGGAACCCGCTCGTTCGGGGACGATCCGGGTCGGGTCGCGGAGCACGCCGCGGCGTGGGTGCGCGGGTCCGAGGGCGCCGGCGTCGCGAGCACGCCGAAGCACTTTCCGGGTCACGGCGATACCTCGCTCGACTCTCACTTCACGCGCCCGGACGTGGCCGTCGACCGCGCGACGCTCGATCGCCGCGAGCTGCTTCCCTTCAAGGCGGCCTTCGCGGCGGGCGCGACGATGGTGATGACCGCGCACGTCCGGTATCCCGCGCTCGATCCCGCTGCTCCGGCCACGATCTCACGGCCGATCCTCACCGACCTTCTCCGACGCGAGCTCCGGTTCGAGGGCCTCTGCGTGACTGACTCCCTCGACATGACCGGCATCGCCGACGCCATCTCGCCGGAAGAGGTCATCACGACGGGTCTCGAAGCCGGCGTGGACGCGATGATGGTCACGAGCGGTCTCGAGCGGCAGCTCGCCGCGGCGGCATGGATCGCCGAGCGCGTGCGCCCTGAGCGGACGCGCGAGGCCCTGGGGCGGGCGACGGATTTCCGCGCGCGCTTCGGGCGCGCGGTCCCTGACGCCGAGTTCGACGATCGCCCGGCGCGCGACCTCGCTATGGAGATCGCCGCGGCGTCGATCACGCACGTCGGCCCACCCCTGCCCCGGCTCGATGGCGCGCCCCGCGTCGTGTATTTCCCACCGACGCGCGCCTCACCCGTCGAGGAGCTGGCCGATCCCGCGGGCACGTTCGAGGCTGCCCTGCAGCGCGAGATCGGGCCGGGGATCGCGTTCTCGCGCGACGGCTCGGTCCCGGAGGGAAACGGGACGCTCGTGGTGTGCTCCACGAACGCGTACTTCCAGCCGGAACAGGCGGCGCGCGTCCGCGAGCTGCTCACGCGTGGCGGGATCCTCTGCGCGCTTCGCAGCCCGTACGACGCGGCGCTCGTTCCGGACCGTCCAGCGCTCCTTTCTTATGGCGACGTCCCGGCCTCGCTCGAGGCGATCGCCGCGGTGCTGGCGGGTAAACGCCCGCCGGCGGGCCAGCTTCCGGTGCGGTTGCCGTGAAGCGACGCGCTTTCCTGGGCGCCGCGGCGGCCACGGCGCTCGCCGCATGTGCGCCTTCAAGCGACGGAACCCAGGGAGACGTCGTCTCGGCGATGTCGCTTGAGCGCAGGGTCGGCCAGCTGATGAGCGTCGCGTTCCACGGCACGCGCGTCACGAGCGCACTCGAAGCGATGATCCGTGAGCGCGGGATCGGTGGCGTGATCATCTACGCGGAGAATTTCACCGACGCGGCGAGCCTCGCCAAGCTGATCGCGGATCTCTCGCAGATCGCCAGGGATGCGAAGACCCTGCCGCTGTTCTTCGAGATCGACCAGGAGGGCGGCGCCGTAAGTCGCATCGCCAAGGGCGCGACCATCCTGCCCGGCCAGATGGCGCTGGCGGCGACGCCCGATCCGGCACAGAGCGTGCGGAGCGCGGTGGCGATCACTGCAGCCGAGCTCGCGGCGATCGGCGTGAACTGGAACCTCGCGCCAGACGCGGACGTGAACGACGAGCCGACGAACCCGGTCATCGGGAACCGATCATTCTCGAGCGACCCCTCGCGCGTAGCCTCGCTCGTCACCACCGCGGTGCAGGCCTACGCAGCCGCGAATTTCCTCTGCTGCGTGAAGCACTTCCCGGGTCACGGCTCGACGACGGTCGACTCGCACACCGGCCTTCCCAAGATCGAGGCCGACCGAGCGACGCTCGACCGCGTCCAGCTCGCGCCCTTCCGCGCCGCGATCGCGGCGCGCGCGCCGGCGATCATGAGCGCTCACATCGTCGTCCCCGCGCTCGACCCCACGCCCGAGCTGCCGGTGACGCTCTCCAGACCGGTCCTGAGCGACCTCGTTCGCGGCACGCTCGGGTTCAATGGCGTGATCGTCACGGACGACCTCGAGATGGGCGCGCTCGCGAGCATCGGCGAGGCGAACGCGGGCCTTCGTGCGCTCCAGGCCGGCGCGGACTTCCTGCTCTTCCGATTCGACGAGACCGCGCATCTGGAGGCGCATCGCCGCATCGTCGATGCGGTCCGTTCCGGGGCGATTCCGAGCAGCCGGCTGGAAGCCTCGGTCCGCAGGGTCGTCGATCTCAAGCGCGCGTACAGCATCTATCTCGGCCGCCGCGACGCTCCCGCGCCGGACCTCGCCGCCAACGGGCGGGCAGCGCTCGATCTTGCCCGCGACGGCATCACGCTGCTGCGGAATCGCGCGATCCTGCCGCTGCGGGGCCGCGCGCTGGTGGTCGCGCCCCGGAACGCCGATCTCGCGGTCCTGGAAGAGCAGCCGAGCCTCGGCGCGGTCATCGCGCGCAAGCGCCCGGACACGGTCATTCAGAACATTCCGCTCCGGCCGACGAGCTCCGATATCGACCGGGCGGTGACCGCGGCGGGCTCGGTCGACACGGTGGTCGTCGGCACCACCGATCTGTTCACGTACTCCGACCAGGCGCAGCTCGTTCGTGCGCTGATGAAAGAGAAGAGCGTCGTGATGGTGTCGCTGCGTGGGCCGTACGACATCTCGACCGTACCCGACGTGCCCGCGTACGTCTGCGCCTACGGCGGCCGCGAGCCCAGCCTGGTCGCGGCGGCGGAGATCCTCCTCGGCGAGCGCAAACCCGTGGGCTCGCTCCCCGCGGATATCCCGGGCCTCTTCAAGATCGGCGCCGGCATGCGCGACTTCGCTTGAGCGAGGGCGTCTCCACCGCTCGAGCGAAGCCCATCGTCGACGCGGCGGTCGGAGAGCTGTTCACTGCCTGCGTCCTGCGCGTCGAGCGCGGCGCGGCGTCCGATACCTATGTTGCGGGAACGCTCTGCCCGGACCCGAGCGCGGGGCCGGACGGCCCGTGCAGCGCGGACTCGCTCTTCGATCTTGCGTCGCTCACCAAGCTCGCGACGACCGCCCTCGTACTCGCCTTCGTGCGCGACAAGTCGCTCTCGCTCGACATGCCCTTTCGGGAGCTCGTCCCCCAGTTCCGCGGCGGTGCGAAGGATCGCGTCACGCTGCTCCAAGTGATGACACACACCGCCGGGCTCGCGTGGTGGAAACCGTTCTGGAAAGAAGCCGGGTCGCCGGAGGAACTGATCGAGCTCGCGGCGAAAGAGCCCCTCGCCCAGGACGTCGGCGAGTTCCGCTACAGCGACCTCGGTTACATCATGCTCACCGCCGGCCTCGCGCGGGCGGGGGACGCCACGTTCGCCGAGCTCGTGCGACGACGGATCCTCGCGGCGGTCGAGACGGAACACGCCGACTTCGGCCCGCGCCCGCCGGTCGAGTGTGCCGCGACCGAGGGGGATCGGGAGTGGCGGCGAAAGCGTCTGCGCGGCGAGGTGCACGACGAGAACGCGTTCGCCATGGGCGGCGTGTCCGGCCATGCCGGACTCTTCGGCGCGGCCGCCGACGTCGCGGCGCTGATGCGCGTGTATCGCGAGGGCGCCGTCATTGGGAACGAGCTCGCGACGCTGGCGCGCACGGAGCACTATCGGGGCGGCGGAGTGCGGCGGGGCATCGGACTCGTGCTGCGCCCGCCCGAGGGGCTGCCGTTCTTCAGCGAGGACGCGTTCGGGCACACCGGCTTCACCGGGACGAGCACCTGGGTGGATCCGGTGAAGGACCTCACGCTGGTCGTGCTCACGAACCGCGTGTACTTCGGCCGCGCGAACGACGCCGAGATGCAGCGGTTCCGCAGCGCGGTGTATGAGGCGCTCTCGAAGCCCTGAAGGCGCGACAATTCGCCTGTGATCGCGGTCGGCATGATGTCGGGCACGTCCCTGGATGGCATAGATCTCGCCGCGATCGAGATCGACGACGCCCCGCGGCCGCATGTCCGCCTGCTCCGGACCGCACACCAGGACTACGACGGCGAGCTGCGCGGCATCGCCTTCCGCGCGGCCTCAGGCGAGTCCGACACGTACGAGCTCGCGGAGCTCCACGGTTTGCTTGGCGACGCCTACGCCGACGCCGCCACTGCCTTCATCAAGACTCTGGAGGCGCGGCCGGACCTGATCGCACTGCACGGTCAGACCGTCGCGCATCTCCCACCACACTCAACGCTCCAGCTCGGAGACGCGGCGCGCGTCGCGGTACGCACCGGCGTCACCACCATTGCCGACTTCCGGAGCGCGGACCTGGCGGCAGGCGGCGAGGGAGCTCCGCTCGTCCCGTTCGCCGACTACGTCCTCTTCGCCGATCGCGCGCCGATCGCGCTCCTCAACGTCGGCGGGATCGCCAACCTGACTCTGATAGCGAGCGCCCGCGCCGAGGGCGTCGTCGCGTTCGACACCGGACCCGCGAACATCATCAGTGACCTCATCGCGCTCCGGCAACACAAGCGTTTCGATGACGGCGGCGCGGGTGCGGCGCGCGGGCGGGTGAACGAGGATGCGCTGCGCTGGGCGCTGTCGCACCCGTATTTCGCTCGCCGTGCGCCGAAGAGCACCGGCCGCGAAGAGTTCGATCGCAAGTTCGCCGACGAGCTCTTTGAGCGCGCTGGCCGATCGATCGACGACGCGCTGGCCACGTCGGTCGCGCTGAGCGCGAAGACGGTGGCGGAAGGCCTCGCGCGCGAGACGCCGGCCGGCGTGCGCTGGCGGGAGCTGGTGGTCGGTGGTGGTGGAGCGCGAAATCCGACGCTGCTCGCGCGGATCCGCGAGGCGGTCGCGCCGCTCGCGGTCCGGTCGATCGATGAGCTCGGAATTCCGGCGGACGCGCGCGAGGCCGTCGCGTTCGCGATCCTCGGCGCGTACCGCTTGCGCGGCCTACCGAACACGCTGCCGAGCGCGACCGGTGCGTCGCGCGCCGTATCCGGCGGCGCGATCCACCAGCCCTGATGGCGAACCCGATCGTCGTGGGGATCGATGCGGGCGGCTCGAAGACGCGCGCCTTCGCCGTCGACCGCAGCGGCGCGGTGATCGGCCGCGGCGCGGGCGGCGGGGCCAATCTCCTGTCATCGCCGGATCCGCAGGGATCCATCGGCGCGGCTCTCGCCGAGTCGCTGGGCACCGCGGTGCCGCAGGCGATCGTGCTCTCCTGCTCCGGCGGCGATCGACCGGCGGATCGCGAGAAAGGCCGCGCCATCCTCGTGCGCCTCGTCGGACCGGAGGTTCAGATCGAGGTGACGCACGACGCGATCGCGGCGCTGTACGCCGGCAACCCCGCCGGATGCGGCGTCGTGCTCATCTCGGGCACAGGCTCGATCGCGTTCGGGCGGAACCTGGGTGGCGAGGAGCGCCGGGCCGGAGGCTGGGGCTATCTGATCGGCGACGAAGGGTCCGCGGTGTGGATCGGACTCGAAGGTCTGCGTGCGTCCGCCCACCACAGCGATGGACGCGGCGCCGCGACAACGATCACCGCGCATGTCCTGCGCGAACTCGGAGCGACCGTGTTCATGGACGTCATCCCGCAGCTCTACGGACGGCCGCATCCTGCGCCCGCGGTGCTCGCGGCGGTGCGGGCCGTCGCGCGCGCCGCGGCCGAAGCCGACGCGATCGCGGTGTCCATCGTCCAGCGCGGAGCGCACTCGCTGGCGCGCGCCGCCTCCATCGTGGCATCGGGACTGCGGCTCACCGACGGGCCGATCTACCTCGCCGGCGGCGCGTTCGAGTCGCTGCCGTCGCTCGAACGCGCGGTGCGCAGCGAGCTTCTGGCGATGCTCCCGCGGGCGACCGTCGAACCGGTCAGCGAAGAGCCGGCCATGGGCGCGGCACGTCTCGCGATGCGGCTCGCGTGGGGGCCTTCGTGACCGAAAGGGCAACCGAAGCGAGGAATCCTCGCGCAAAGAAGCTCGGCGCGATGTCGACACGGGAGATCCTCCAGCTGCTGAACGACGAGGACGCGACCGTACCGATCGCCGTTCGCAAGGCGATCCCCGCCATCGAGCGCGCCGTGGACCTCGTGGTGAAAGCACTCGCGGATGGACACCGACTCTTCTATATCGGGGCCGGGACCAGCGGGCGGCTCGGCGTCCTCGATGCGAGCGAGATGCCGCCGACGTTCGGGGTCGAGCCTGAGCTCGTGACCGGGATCATCGCGGGGGGTGACCACGCGCTGCGCATGTCGATCGAAGGCGCGGAGGATCAGCCCCTGGGCTTACGAGACCTCGCCGAACACATGACCGCCGGCGATGTCGTCGTGGGCATCTCGGCGAGCGGGCGAGCCCCCTATGTAGTCGATGCGATCGAAGGCGCGAAGATCGACTTGGGGGCGGCCGCGACGATCGCGATCACCTGCAACGCGGATTCTCCGCTCGCCCGCGCCGCTGACGTACCGATCATCGTGGAGGTCGGCCCGGAGGTCATCGCCGGATCGAGCCGGATGAAAGCGGGGACCGCGACGAAGCTCGTGCTCAACATGCTGTCAACGACGTCGATGGTGAAGCTCGGCCATACGCGCGACGACCTCATGGTCGATCTGCGGCCCACGAACGAGAAGCTCCGTCAGCGCGCCATCGGCCTTGTCCAGAATGAAGCGCGGATCACGGCGGACGAAGCGCGCGCCCGACTGGAAAAGTGGGGCTGGCACGTCCGCGCCGCGATCGAGGACCGGTGGCCCGCCGCCTCATCGTGAACGCGGACGACCTCGGTCGATCCGCGGGCGTCGACCGCGGCATCGTTCGCGCCCACCGCGAGGGGATCGTCACGAGCACCACGTTCATGGCCAACGCGCCCGGCGCAGAGAACGCCGCGGCGCTCGCGCGGGCAGCGCCGAAGCTCGACGTGGGGGCGCATCTCGTGCTCACGTACGCGCGGCCACTCACGGATCCGGCGCGGATCCCCACGCTGGTGCGTGCCGACGGTTCGTTTGGGCGGCCCGCGGAGCTCCTCGCACGAGACCTCGACCGCGACGAGGCGCTCCTCGAATACCGGGCGCAGTTCGCCCGCGCCGGCGACCTGATCGGCCGCACCCCCAGCCACGTCGACACGCATCACTGGGTGCACGACCAGCCCGCGCTGTCGTGGGCGGTGTGCCGGCTCGCGCTCGAGACCGGGGCGGCGGCGCGGACGCATACGCCCCGCCAGCGCGACGAGTACCGTGCCCAGGGCGTGCGCACGACGGATCACTTCGTCCGCGAGTTTCAGCACCCCGGCCACATCGAGGTCGCGGACCTCCTCGCCATCCTCACGCGCCTCGAGGATGGCGTGACCGAGCTGATGTGCCATCCGGGAGAGCTGGACCCCGCGCTCGTCGCGAGCTCGGCGTACGCGCGCGAGCGCCCGGTCGAGCTCGCGACCCTGACCGATCCGCGCGTGCGTGCGGCGCTCGAGCGGGACGGCATCGCACTGACGACTTTCGCCGACCTATGAATCCACGCGAGCGCGTCACTCTCGCGCTCTCGGGCCACGAGGTTGACCGGGTCCCGTTCGCGGTCTGGCGGCACTTCTATCCCGACGAGAACGAGGGCGCGGCGAAGCTCGCCGAGACGACGATCGCGTTCACGAAGCTGCATGAGCTCGATCTCATCAAGTTCAATCCGCGAGCCCACTACCACGCGGAGCCCTGGGGCACGCGCTATCGCTACGCCGGCGACCGCCAGCCCACGGTGGAGCGGTATGCGGTCAGCCGGAACGAGCCATGGGCCCGCATCCGCCGCAAGACGCTCCGCGAGCCCGCATTCAGCGAGCTGCTGTACGGGCTTCGTCTGGTGCGCGAGATGCTGCCGGACACCCCGCTCGTCGCGACGATCTTCACCCCGCTCGGCGTCCTTGAGCGCCTCGCCGGGAAAGAGCGCCTGCTCGCGGACCTGCGCGCGCGGACCGATGACGTGGTGAGCGCCCTGAACGAAGTCACGGAAACGTTCGCCGAGCTCGCGGCGGCGTGCTGCGAGATCGCCGACGGCATATTCCTCGCGACGACGAGCTGGGCGCGCCGTGACACGCTCGACGAGGGCGAGTACCGCCGCTTCGGGACGGCGTTCGATCTGCGCGTGCTCGCGGGCGCGCGTGGCGCGGCGCTCAACGTGCTGCACGTCTGCGGTCCCGGTGCCCGCGTCGTCGAGCTCGCGCGCTATCCAGTCGCCGCCGTGTCCTGGAACCCGCGCCTACCGGGTAACCCCGATCTCGCGGCATTTCTTGCGGCGGTGCCTGCGCGCGGCGCGGTCGGCGGCTTCTCCGATGAGGCCTTCCTCTCGCGAGGCACCGTCATCGCCAAACGAGAGGCCGCCCAGAGCCTTCTGCAGACCGGCGGGAGGCGCTGGCTCGCGGCAGGCGGCTGCACCATCCCGGTGGAGTCGCGTCCCGAGGCGATCGCCGCCGCGCGAGACGCCCTTCGTGGATAAGGCCATCTGGGTCGTACGCGACAAGATCACCAGCAAGAGCGCGATCGACGACCTCATGGCAGACGCGACCACGCGTGGCATCCACGACGTCGTCGCGCAGGTCCGCGGCCGGGGGGACGCGTACTTCCGGTCATCCCTCGAGCCGCGCGCCGAAGGCCTGAAGCCCGACGAGTTTGACCCGCTCGCGCATCTGGTTCGAGCCGGGGCTGCCGTGGGCGTCCGCGTGCATGCCTGGGCGAACGTGTTCTTCGTGTGGTCGAGCGCGCAGGGAGCGCTCCCGAGCTCCAAAGACCACCTCGTGCACCGCCATCCGGACTGGCTGCTGCGGCCGGGCGGCGTGAAATACCTCGACCCTGTGGGCGGGACCGACTGGGAGGGCATCTACACCGATCCGGCGAGCGCCGCGGCACGCGAGCATATCCTCGCGGTCTTTGTCGACATCGCAAAGCGCTACCGCGTCGAGGGATTCCACTACGACTACGTGCGGTATCCGCAGGTCAGCTACGCCTCATCCCCGGACGATCACGCCGCAGTGACGGCGCTGGTACGTGAGGGCGCTCTGCGCCTGCGCGCCGCGCGCCCGGGCGTGGTGATCTCGGCGGCGGTCTTTCCGGATCCGGATGTGGCGCGGGATCGCGTGCTGCAGCGCTGGCCCGAGTGGGCGCGCGCCGGATGGATCGATCTGCTCTGCCCGATGGCCTATCGGCGCGACACCGCCGAGGTGGGCCGGCTTCTTGCGAAGGCGCGCGCGGCCGCGCCCCGGACGCGGATGTGGGGTGGGCTGATGGCGTATGCCGGCGAGCGCACCCTGCTTGGGGATCAGGTGCGGGCTGCACGGGAGGCCGGTTGCGAGGGCGCGATCCTGTTCGCCTACGACCCGACGCAGCGCGATCTGCTCGACGTGTTTTCGTCTTCGTAACAAGTTTGGCGGGCCTTTCGCGACGGCCGGAAGGCCGTTCTAGGATGTGCGCCCATGCCCGAGCAGCCGACACCAACACCGGTAGCACCACCACCCGAGGAAGGCCAGCATCCCGATCCGCTCGCCTCCGCGGTCGCGGAGGCCGTCGGGAAGCTGCGACGCGCGGCCGGTCTTTCCGAACGCGCGGCCGCGAGACGCCTCGGTACGTCGCAGACGCAGCTCCGGCGCATGGAGGATCCGCGCTACCTACCGTCGCTGCGCTCGCTCGCGCGGGTCGCGGCCGCCTACGGCTACCGCCTCACGGTCGAGTTCCTTCCGCAGGACGCACCCAAGACCTCCGGCGGCTCCGCCCCCCGGCCGCCGAAGAGATCGGGCGCTGCTGCCCGAGGCGTTCGTCGTTGGTGATCGCGTAGACCCGCGCGCCCTTTTTTGTGAGCGCCGACGTCAGGGCCCGCGATTCCCCCTCCGTGGCACCGCGCGACGCGAGCAGGACCACGGGCGTCCTGGGCCGCAGCAGCGTCCGCGGACCATGCGCGAAGTCCGCGCTCGAGTAGGGCTCCGCCCAGACCCGGGCGAGCTCCTTCACCTTGAGCGCGGACTCGAGGGCGGCTGGGTAGAGGTATCCCCGCCCGAGGACGATGACCGTCGGCGCACGGCCGATGGCGCGTGCCAGACGCGTCGCGTCCGGCTCCGCGGCGACCGCCTCATCGAGCGCTTCGGGTAAGCCCGCGAGCGAGAGCGCGCTTCGCCCGCGTGCCTCGGCGGTCGTCGCCGCGAGAAGCGCGAGCGCGACGCAGGTCGCGGTGAACGTTTTGGTGGCGGCGACCTCACGCTCCCGGCCGGCGCGAAGCGCGAAAACGTGCTCCGCGGCGCGACCGAGCATCGACCGCGGCTGATTCGTGATCCCGATCGTCACGGCGCCGGCGCGGCGTCCCTCCGCGACGACCGCGGCGACGTCCGGCGATGCGCCGGACTGCGAGATCCCGATGACGGCCCCGCGCGCGTACGACGGTGGGGCGTGGTAACGGGTCACGAGCGACGGAGCCGCGAGCGCGGTCACGACGCCGGCGATGCTCTCGAACAGATACTTCCCGTACGTCGCCGCGTTGTCCGACGAGCCTCGCGCCACGAGCGTGATGTGCTCGACCCGGGAGAGGGCATGGCCGAGGGCGCGCGACTCGGGCCAGCCCTCGTCCAGGAGCCGGCGCACCACGCGCGGTTGCTCGGCGATCTCTGTCCGGAGTGACATCCCGCGGATGATGCCCCGAGCGGTACTACCGCACAGGACCATCGGTCCCCTCGACGGCGGCGGTCAAGAGAGCGAGCCTCGACGCCACGTAGTGAAGACGCTGGGGAGCGTGCCACCGATCAGGCGCCGCTGGCGGCGGACGCTGCGCTCCGGCCTTTTCTGGACGGCCCTGGGCCTGGGCGCCGCGAGCATTTCGTACGCGCTCAACATGGACGTCGCCGCACGCTCGCTGGGGTTCGATCGAACACTGACGTCGATATTCCTGGCACTGGTCCCGATCCCCGCGCTCGCGCTCGGCGTGCATAGCCTTGCGCTCTCGCTGCGCCTCCGGGCCGCCTCGCTCCTCGCCGACCGCACCGCGGATTATCTGAACGACCACCTTCCGCACGGGTACGTCGTCGTCCCGCACTACGGACCGCGCGACGGTGGCGACGACGAAGTGGCGATGGTGGTCATCGGGCCGCCGGGCGTGGTGGTGGTCGAGCCCCATGACGAACGAGGCGAAGTGCTCTGCCACGAGGACCACTGGTATCGCAAACGGAAGTTCGGATTCGGCCGGCGGATCGCGGGCATGTCACCATCGCAGCGCGCCCGCTGGAATGCCGCGCGCGTCCGAAGCGATATCGCGAACGGCGGATTTGTCCGTACACCCGTCGAACCGCTCGTGGTCTTCACGAGCGCGAGCCTCGGCGACGTCTCGAGCTCATCCGTGCCAGCGCTCGCTGGTATGGAAGCGATGGTCGACCGCCTGGTGCGCGGCGCACGCACCGACGTCTCAGCGGACCGGACCCGCGCACTCGCCGACACGCTCGCCGAACCCGTTCGCCTCGCCGTCATCTAGTTAGAGTTGGAGCTGGCCTAACAGGTCAGGCTGCGCGAGGACCGTCGCAAGAACGAACGGAACTTTCACAGGTGCGGGGCGGTATCACGCTTAGCATTTCGGCCATGACCGCGCGCATCGTGATCGTCGAAGATGATCCATCGGTGGCCGAGCTGGTCACGCTCTATCTGCGGAATGCCGAGTTCATCGTGGAGCACGCGCGCACCGCGGCGGAGGCTCGCGCGAAGATCGAAGCAACGAAGCCCGCGCTCATCGTGCTCGACCTGGGTCTTCCCGACGCGAATGGACTCGAGCTCTTCCGCGAGATCCGCGGTCGCGCCGACACGCCGGTTTTGGCTCTTACCGCACGGGCGGAAGACGTGCAGAAGATCGAAGCGCTCGAGTCGGGCATGGACGACTACATGACCAAGCCGTTCAATCCGAAAGAGCTCGTCGCGCGTGTCCGCGCCGTGCTCCGCCGCGTCGCCGGTATGCCGGGCGGCGGTCGCACTCTCGTGGTGGGAAACGTCCACATCGACCCGGCGCGACATGAGGTCCACGTCGGAGATCGGTCCGTCGCGCTTCGCGCGAAGGAGTTCGAGCTCCTCGAGGCGTTCTGCAGACAGCCCGGCATCGTGCTGACCCGGGATCGACTCCTCGAGGACGTGTGGGGCTTCGCGTATCCGGGAGAGACGCGCACCGTCGACGTGCACGTGAAGCAGCTTCGCGACAAGCTCACCGGCGCCGACGCCAAGATCGAGACGGTCTGGGGCGTGGGATACAAGCTCGTGGCGCCCGCCTGATCCGTGCCGCGAAGCATCGCGACCCGGCTTTTCCTCTCATACCTCGCGGTCGTTGTGGTCGGCCTCGCGGCGGCGGCGATCACGATCTCCGGGCTCCTGCTCCGCTACGAGAACGATCAGACGAAGCTTCGGCTCGAGGAGCTCTCGGCCCCGTTCCTGACGGCGATCCAAACGGGCGTTCGCGCCGGCCAGCAGCCGCGCGACATCGTCGCCGCGCTGACCGAGCAGGCGCACGCAGCGGATGCGCGTCTCCTGATCATCACGCCCCAGCGCCGCGTGGTGGTGGATAGCGAGGGCACGATGGTCAACGTCCAGCTCCCGCAGCCGGCGGCAACGAACATCGGGGAGTTCAGCGACGGCAGCGAGCAGTGGATCTTCGTACGTCAGCAGCTCCGTCAAGCAGCGGCGGGCGCCGGCGGTCTCGGATTCATCGTCGTAGCGCGACCGCGCGCCGTATTCACGGATACCCTGCGCGCGCTGCTGCCGTCGCTTGCCGTCACCGGACTCGTCGCCCTGGGGTTCGCGCTCATCGTCGCCGGTCTCTTGTCGCGCACCATCACGCGACCGCTGCGTGACCTTGTCGGCGGCGTGCGTCGCTTCGCAGGCGGGGACTACGGGACGCGCGTGTCCGTCGCCGGACCCAGCGAGGTCGCCGAGATGAGCACCGCCTTCAACGAGATGGCGGGCGAAATACAGCGGGCGCGCGGGAGCGAGCAGGCGTTCCTCGCGGACATTTCCCACGAGCTGCGGACGCCGCTCACCTCCATCCAGGGGTTCGCGCAGGCGATCGTCGACGGCGAAGCGCGCGGCGACGCGGTGTCCCACGTGGCCGACATCATCCACCGCGAGGCGCGCCGGCTCGTGCGGATGGTCGAGGGACTCCTGCAGGTCGCGCGACTCGAGTCCGGCGCGCAGCAGATGGCCCGCGAGGACGTCGCGCCGTCCCGGCTGCTCGAGAGCGCGGTAAACGCGCTGGATGTCCAGGCGCGCGATGCGGGCGTGCGGTTCGATGTTTCGAGCACCGTGGAGCTGCCGCCGGTGCGCGGCGACCCCGACAAGCTCGCGCAGCTCTTCCTCAACCTGCTTGACAACGCGGTGAAGCACTCGCCGCGCGGCGCGACGGTTCGAGTGCGCGGCGAGCGCGATGACGGCGCCGTCGTGGTGCGGGTGCGGGACGCAGGGTCAGGGCTCCCCGAAGGCGCGCAGGTGCGGTTGTTCCAGCGGTTCTATCGCGGCGAGAACGCGCTGCGGAACGGGGCGGGTCTCGGTCTCGCGATCGCGCAGGCGATCGCGCAGGCGCACGGCGGCTCGATCACCGCCGCAAACGTCGACGGAGGCGGCGCCGAGTTCGCGGTGCGACTACCTACCGCGACGTAGTCGGCGTAGGAGTACGGGCGGCCGCGATGATGTGGGTTCCGCCGTCGAGCGCTCCCGGCTCGCCACAGGCTCTCGTTTCCCACTCCATGAACTGCGCCGCGAGCCGTTCGTCGCCGAGCGAGCGGGAGAGCACCTCCTCGTTGCCGACCGATATGAAGTTCGAGGCGGACACAGCCACGATCTGACAGCGGTGCCGCCGCAAGAGCGACTCGAGCTCAGACCACCGGTACAGCTTCATGGGCTGCCCATTCGTCGTCTGCGCGGCCAATGCGCCGGTCCGCATCTCACGGTCGACCGCCTCCAGACCGAATCGTTCGACGAGGCCAAGAACTCCGGCGAGGTGCGCTCGCGCCGCGCCCACGAGCGACATGACGCTTGTGAGGAGGTGGCCCTCCGGCTTGGTAACGCGGACGAGCTCCGCGACGGCGGTATCGGCGCGCTCCAGGACGTAGCTCAATGGCCCGCCGTAGGAGACGGTCGCATCGAAAGCTGCATTGCCGTACCGGCCGAGGTCGACGATGTCGATGACCGCGCGCTCCACCACGGCGTCGTCGAGGCCCGCGGCTTTCACCTTGCCGCGGTTCAGCTCGATCTGCGCCGCCGAGATGTCCGCGACGGTGATACGCGCACCGAGCCGCGCGAGCTCGATCGTGAACCGACCGGGCCCGGCACCGATCTCCAGCACGTGGTCACCTGGCTGGATGAAACGCGCGAGGTAGCGCCGATGGAGTGCGAGGCTGACGCGATCGGCCACCGTGCGGTCGAGACGATCCCATTCGCGCTCGCCGTACTCATCAAAAAAACC
>WNGI01005635.1_pt1 | contig 15622 bp, 15 predicted proteins | sample 5400621 | NCBI WGS metagenome assembly WNGI01 (sample SAMN13153374, study PRJNA577476) | soil metagenome | isolation source: 20 cm soil or saprolite under Garry oak tree replicate 1 | place: USA:California | collected 2016-06-15 | reverse complement strand
CGCGCGGCCTCGGCGAGCTTGCGCCGATCGGGTGCGAGGAATGCATGGAGCGCTGGCTCATCCTCGGCGGGAGCGAGAGCGCGCGCCGCGCCGAAGTATCCGAGTGCGAGCGCGAGGGCCGCCCGCTGGCCGCGAACGTCGGCTCCCGAGGCCGCGTCGACCGCGCTGAGCGCGATGGCGTGGGCGTCGAGGCGATCGTCCGCGTCGAACGCTCGCGGCAGCTGAAGCATGAGGGAGGCGGTGGCAGACGCGGCGTCGTGGAGGACGGTGGCCCCGTGGTCGCCTTTGGACCATCGGGTCTGTGCATCACGGATGGCCGCGAAGGCTTGCTTGTGCCCACGCACTGCACGAATTCGCGGAGCCTTACCGGTGACCTTCTGGGCCGTGACCCAATCTTTGGCGAGCGGAGCGAGAGCGTTCATCAACTCGGGAAAATCCGGCAGCTCGCCAATGCGTCCGAATTCCCGTCCGCCGCGAGAGAGGATCCAGCCACCGTTCGCGAAACTTGTCGCGACGTCCGCGTCCGCCAGCTCCCGCGCCGCGAGCAGGAACCTGCGGTCGGGTTCAAGGCGCAGCACTTCGTCGAGAGCAAGGCGCCGCTCGAGCGGGTGCGGGGGCAGGGGCTGCGTCTTGAGACCGAGCTTGCCCGCAGCCTCGTTCTCCGTGGCGCTTTGCTCGCGGTTCCGTTGGTCGTCCCTCAGCTTTCGCTCCCGCCAACGCCAGGCGTTGACGCCGATCGTCGCGCTGGCGGCGAGGATGCAGAGGGCGATGAAGACCGCGATGCGTTTCATGAGCGCCTCTTCCACGGTAACGCAAGCCGTTGGCCCGCCGAAACAAGTGGCACGCGCACGAAGTGCGACCAACACCGCGCGGGACGCACCCGTGTTGCACTCGAGAGCGCCACGGCATCTAATGAGTGTGAAATTGGCTCCCTGCTTGCCGGCACAGTACTAGTTGGTCGTCCGGCGGGAGATGGTCATGAGCGACGAGAGATGGGAAGAGCAGTTCAGGCAGTTTCTACGAAAGACGGGCGATGACTTCCGCCGCACCGGCGAAGACATCAAGGCCGAGGCGCAGAAGCTGTTCGACGCCGCGATGGATCCGGAGAAGCAGCAGAAGGTTCGGGATCGCCTGAACGAGCTCACTCTCTGGGCCCGAAAGACCGCGCAGGGTGTGGCGGGAGCGGTGGAGGACGCCACCAGCAAGGCTCAAACCGCGTTCCAGCGCGCCACCGACAAGGTGACCGAGGCGGCGAACGCGTCGAGCCCGGCTGGAGAAGCGCATGCTGCGGCCAGCGCCGCGCGCAAGCCCGCGGCGACCGCGAAGAAGGTGCGCAGAGCAAAGAGCAAAGCCGCCAAGCCAAGACGAAAGATCGGCGGGAAGCGCAAGCGGTAGTGGTCACCGCACTGGTCCTCTCGGCATTGCACGTGCTCGCCCTGGGAATCGGGCTCGGCTCCGTCTTCATGCGCGGCCGGTTCCTTCGCGCGCTCCGAGCCGGTCCCGACCCGCGTGCGCTGGACGGTTTGTTCGCCGCCGATACGCTCTGGGGCGTCGCCGCCGCGCTCTGGCTCCTGACCGGGCTCGCGCGCGCGTTCGGACACGTAGAGAAAGCGCCCGAATTCTACCTGCGCAACGGTTTCTTCTGGATCAAGATGGCGGTTTTCGTGTCCGTCGTCGCGCTCGAAATCTGGCCGATGGTGACGTTCATCCGCTGGCGCGGCGCACGGCGGAATGCGCGCCCGCTTCCCGGCTTCGATCGCCTCCCCGGTCTCGTTCTCGTCGACGATGTGGAAACGGTACTCGTCGTCCTGATTCCGTTCGCTGCCGCGGCCATGGCCCGAGGCGTTTGGCTCTTCTGAGATCGACCGCGCTATTCTCCGCGCCATGCTGACGCGCGCCATTCTGAGGCGGCCCGGACCGGACTTCGCGGCTGGTCTCACCACCGGTACCCTCGGCAAGCCGGACCTGTCGCGCATGCTCGCCCAGCACGCCGCATATGCGGATGCGCTGTGCGCGCTGGGTCTCGAGATCGAGGTGCTCGACCCGCTCCCGGGTTTTCCCGACGCGTACTTCCTCGAGGACGTGGCGGTGGTGGTGCCGGAGCTGGCGGTCGTCGCGCGCCCCGGAGCGCCGTCGCGGCGGGGAGAGGCGGACGCCATCGTTCCGGTGCTCGCCCGCCACCGTGAGCTCGCGCGGGTCGAACAACCAGGGACGCTCGACGGCGGCGACGTGCTCATCGCCGGCCGTACCGTCTTCATCGGCCTCTCCGCGCGCACGAACGATGCGGGCGCCGCGCAGCTCGCGCGACTGCTCGAACCGCATGGCTATCGCTCGCAGACGGTGCCCGTGGCGACCGGCCTGCATCTCAAGTCCAGCGTGAGCTGGCTCGGCGGCGAGACGCTGCTGGTCAGCGAGCGATTCGCAGATTGGCCCGAGCTTCGCGCCTTCCGCCGCATCGTGGTCGACGCGACCGAGGAGCCCGCATGCAACACCTTGCTGGTCAACGGCGCACTTCTGACGCCCGCCGGTTTTCCCAAGGCGCGCCATCAACTCGACGAGACGGGACTGCGGGTCCTCGAATTGGATCTGACCGAGCCCCGCAAGATGGACGGCGGCCTCACCTGCATGTCCCTGCGCCTGTGAAGCGACCCCAGGACGTAATTCGGGGTAATCGCTCCTGGCTTCTCCTGCGGACCGATTGACGGCAGCCACCGGAGGCGCCTAAGAGGGGCTGGCCCTGCGACGCGACGTCGCAACCCGGGGTTGACCAACATCAGAAGAGAGGAGATTCCGATGAGGACTCTCCGACCGGCTTCGTATCTCGCATGCGCGGCGTTCTTGACGGCTCTGCTCTCGGCAACTGCCGCTCCGGCAAAGAAAGCCTTGATCCTCGGCACCACGGTGCAGGACGGGGCGAGCAGCCGCGAGGCCTCGTCGGCGAGGACCGCCGGCTTCGACATCACGGTCGTCGACGCTGCGACGTGGATGGCGATGACCCGCGAGGGCTTTGCCGCCTACGACATGCTCATCCTCGGCGACCCCGATTGTGGCTCGGTCGACGCGCTCGCCCCCGCGGAAGCTCACCCGGAAACGTGGGGCGCGGCGGTCAACGGCAATGTCGTGGTCATCCTGACCGATCCGGATTTCCACGCCGCATATCTGAGCGCGCCGCAGAAACTGATGGACAATGCGGTCGCCCACGCTGGCGCCCAGGCGGGCCGCACCGGCCTCTACGCGTCGCTGAGCTGTTACTACTCCTTCGCGGCGCCGGGCACCCCGGTGCCGGCGCTGAGCCAGATCGGCAGCTTCACCGTCCAGGGACAGGGCTTCTGCCCAAACTCGATTCACATCGTCGATTCCGGCAGCCCGGTCGTGAGCGGGCTGTCGGATTTGGATCTGTCGAATTGGGGCTGCTCTGCGCACGGCGGGTTCGACACGTGGCCGGCCACCTTCAAGGTGGTGGCGATGGTGCGGGACATTCCCTCGAGCTACGTGGCGCCCGACGGGACGACGGGCACCCCGTACATCCTTGCCAACACCGGCGGGAGCCTGTGCGACGCGGCCACCTTGCCCAGGCCCGACGCTCTCCCGTTCGGCGCCTTTACCTGGACCGCGGAGTTGTCGGTGTCCGACGCGGACGGGCTCATCGCCAGGAACGTCGCGCTCGGCCCGCGCAACATGGCGGACCAACTCAGCGTGCCGTACTTCCATCTCGAGACCACCGGGGTATCGGTCCCCCATGGGGAGTTGACTCCCGCCGGGGATCAGCCCACGGCCCGCACGCGGCTCGTCGGGTTCAGGGAGTTCTTCGGCGATCCGGCCGGCGTGGAGGCCACCTACGCGGTGGATCGGGTCCCGGCGGGCTCGCGCAGCTGCCTGATCATCCACCAGCGTTACGAGTTTGGCTCGGAGCTTCCGGATGGAGGATGCGAGCCCAGCGGATCGCTCCAGGGGCATGCAGGCCCGGTCACCTTCCCAATTCCCAGCGCCGGCTCGCTGCCGTGCAACCGATGGAAGCCGGGCGTCGACTACGAGTTCATCCCCGCCGACGGGGACGTACTGGTTTCAATCAACATCCCCCAGCGTCTGTTCTTCCGCGACGGCGCGCTGACTCCGAACGTTGCCGCCACCTTCCAGGATGACGACCAGATCAAGTTCATCCAGGTCAACCTCGACAAGGGCATCAAGGTAGACATCGCCGATCCGATCCTGCGACGCCAGGACATCGGGACCGAGGCCACGTTCAACGGCATTCACGGCGGCGCGGCGGGAGGCTGGGACAACTACCACCAATCGTTCAATGCGATTTCCGGCGCCGGGATGTCCCGAATGCGTGCACATGCACTGGCGCTGGGGCGCCCCGGCCGGGAGCGCTTACGGCGGTGGCGCGCCCCTCATCCCGCTGGGGTCGAACCAGGACGTGGAGTTCGCTGTGACTCGTTACCGCACCGGCGAGGAGCACCCCGCGGACTTCCATGCGCTGGTCGACGGCGAGAGTCTCGCCGGTCAAGACCTTGTCTTCTGGTACTCGGGAACAGGTCACCAGGCGAAGGACGTATTCTTCGATCACGGCGCCTTCTTCTCGAGCCTGGGGATCGCGGATCTGCGGCTGACCATGACCTCATCCGCCAGGAATGTGGCGCCGCAAGGCGACAAGGTCACCTACTCGATCACGGTGCAGAACAAGGGGCCGGGCACGGCCACCGGCGTGCTCGTCGGCGACACCTGGTCGAAGCCGCAAACGACCTTCAATGCCGCCTTGTCCAGCTCGCAGTGCCAGGGCTTGGGCTCTCAGCAAGCGGTCTGCAAGCTCGGAACGCTCACCCCGGGGACCGTCGCGTTTCTCAAGATCGTACTCGACGTGAACTCGCTCACCCTGGACTATCCGCTGATCGACTTCGCTTCTGTCTCGGCGCGACAGAAGGAGCCCACTCCGGACGACAATCGCGCGGTGGTCCGGACGGCGATCCAATGACGGCCACTCGTATCGTCGTCCTGACGCCCGCTGGGTTCCCAAAGGCGCGGCGCCAGCTCGACGATACCGGATGGCCGGTCGTCGAGCTGGATCTCACCGAGCCACGCAAGAAGGACGGCGGCTTCTCCTGCTTGTCGCTGCGGCTGTAAGCGAGCCGCAGCAACCCTGTGCCGCCAGTCTACTGGCAGTCTGGTTTGTGAAGCTGGATGTTGCCGCCCGCGAGGAGGTCAGAGGCGACCTTGACCCCGTTCAGCTGCAACTGGAACCAGTCGACCCCGCGGCCCGTCTCACCATTGTCCGCGACGTCCGCCTCATACGACCCCGCCTTGCCATCGATCTCGGCGGTCCCGCGCGCCTGCCGCCCGTTCGGTCCGAGGGCCTCGTACGGGCCGTATCCCGTGACTCCGGTTCCTTTGACGCGCGAGCCATTGCCGTGATCGAGGAACATCAGGTGACCCCAGAAGCTACCGTTCTTGATGCCTCCGGCCACGGCGAAGTTCGCTTTGGCATTCGGGTCGGATGGCGACACGATCCAGCCGCCACCCGTAACGAAGTCGGCTGATACCGTGTCGCACGGGGGCGGTGGAGGCGGCGAAGCCGGACAGGTGATGTCGGCATGTGCATGAGCGATGATCACGTCGGCGAGCGGCGCCGCGCCCGGCGTTGGATTGTTGATCACGACGTGCAGGGCGTTGACGTCCATGCTGCCCGATTGCCCGCTGACGGAGCTCGACTGCTCATTGATCACGACCGAGCCGGCATTGAGCGGCAGCGGGACGTTCTGGTTGGTGGCTCCGGAGATAACGATGCTCTGACCATTGATGACCAGGGTGGCCAGCTCTGAGCCACCGCTACTCGAGGGTCTGCTTCCGTTGCATTTGGCGGTGGCCCGCGACATCAGGAAGTCGGCGGAGATCGTGTTCCCAGCGGCGCTCAGGCTGAAATCCGCGAGCGATGCTTCTGAACGGCTCGCGTTTCCCTGCCCGACAGTACTGGCATGGGCGACGTCAGCTCCGTTCAGCGCCCCGACGCTGCCGAGCGAGATCGGCGGAACGTCCAGGAGCGAGGTCTCCTGGGCCCCTCCAGTCGAGGACAGTGGGCCGGTATCTCCGACCGTGATCGGCGAGAGCGGCGGAACGGTGGCCTGCACGACATACGCCTGCCCACTGAAGGCGGTCATGGAGGATGTCTGCGCAGTGCCTGCGGGTGCAGCGAAGAACCCGATCAGTGCGGCAAGCGTGACGCTGCGCCAGGGACGTGATGTTTTTTCATGTGCCATGGATGCAACCATCCTTTGTTCGTTGCCGCGTGGCCGCAGCGACGGATGTCGCCAACATCGGGCACCTCGTCGCAGGCGCCATCTGCCAAGATTGACGACGGATCTGACGGCCCTGCGTTCAGCCAAGGTTGAGCAGGAGGAAGCTTGGGTATCGTCAGGATCGAAAATTGGCGCTGTAGCAGAGGCTTCGCGTCCGCCTTCGACGGACGTGCACCAGCCGCGAGATCGACTGTCCATCCGCGACAGGCCGCGCAGGACGAGCCGCTCTGGCGAAGGGAGTGGGGTCGGCGCCGACGCAGTCGCCTACAGGTTGGGTGCGGATTTCCTGTCCCACAGTCAGCTCTCTTCGGTGGCTCAATCGGAGATCTTCTGCGGAGTGATTATGCCGGCATGATCGCTCTGACGCGTTGGCGGTGGATGTCATGCGCTGCCCGACTTCCTGCCGGGTGGAGGCTCGACCGTCAGCGGGGCGTTGAGTTGCGTCGTGTCCCCGGATCTGCGGCGGATGCGCTACCGCCCGAGCCGCCGGTCAGTGCGGCCAGCTGGCTGTTTGCGGTTCCCGGAAACCTCCGCGAGCAATCTCTGCGCCGCCGAACTGAAACGCTCCGGATCGCCATAGGAGCGCGCGACCAGCATCGCTCCCTCGAGCGACCCGAGCAGAAGGCGCGCGGAGTCGAGCGGCGGACCTCGAAAGCGGAGGACGCCTTGCTTGCGGCCCTCGTCGAACACCCTCGCCAGCCAGGACTCGTTCAGATCGAAGAATTCCTTCACCCCGGCGCGCATCGCCGCAGGCAGCGTCGTGTAATCCGCTGCCAGCATGCCGCACAGGCACATGCGGTGCTGGCGGAGCACTTCGGCATAGAGGTCGGCGTAGCGGCGCAGCTTCTCGCGCGCGTCCGCGGCGGAAACGTCGATCTCGCCCAGTGCCCGCCGGAATCCTGCGCAGTAGCGCGTGATGAGAGCCGACCCCAGCCCGGCCTTGGTGGCGAAATGGTAGTGGAGGCTCGCCTTGGTGATGCCCAGCTGGGCGGAGATGTCGGCGTAGCTGAACCCGTTGAAGCCCTGCGTCTGCACCAGGCGCTCCGCCACGTCGAGGATGCGCTGCGCGGTATCCATGCCGATCCCCTATCCGACTTACCTACCGGTTGACAAGTAATCTACTAGTTGGTAGGTCGTCAGCCGTCGTCACGCAAGGGGGTTACACATGGGCAAGAGCGGCAGCGAGCACCGGGCTTTCACCCACCCGGATGAAACGCGTGAATTTCCCAACGGCAAGGCGGAGATCCTCAACATCGGCGGAGGCGCCGTGGGCCGGCTGGTCTTCCAGCCTGGCTGGCGCTGATCGAAGGACGTCAAGCCTCTGGCCAAGACGAAGAGCTGCGAGGCGCCCCACTTCCAGTACCACGTCTCCGGCAGGCTCGCGATCCTCATGGACGATGGAAAGGAATTCATCGCCGGGCCGGGCGATGTGACGGCGCTGCCCAGCGGCCACGATGCCTGGGTGGTGGGCGGAGCCAGCGGTGGTGGTGGACTGGTGCGGCGCCAGCGACTACGGCAAGGGCGCCTGACGAGCGGTACAGACCGCGCTTCAATCTGAAAGGAGGATAGGGCGATGGACTTCCAGTCGTTGAATCTCGGTAAAGGCAAATGGGTCATGGCGAACTGCGGGAAGTTCCCAAGCGAGAAGAACTGCCGGCTGGTGATGATGGCGCCGGACTCTCAGCGCGGGGACCTCGTGGACGCGGCCGCGTCCCATGCGGTGGCGGCACACGGGCACCAGAAGACGCCGCAACTGCGCAAGGAGCTGGACTCCTTTCTGGACGTCGTCGAGATCTGACTCCGGCGAGTCGGCCGCGGCGTGTCGAGTGCCAACGAGGCTCACACCGCCGCGTTGGCCTGCTCCTTCCATCGTTGAGCGTTCACGCCGATCACAAGGAGCCACAGGGTCAGCGATAGTTCCGCAACGAAGCCGGGCGCGATCATGTAGGGGAACAGATGGGCCCCGAAAGCAGGTGCGAGGAGCCTCGCGAAACTGTGGATCACGTAGCACAGGCCCGCAATCGCCATCATCAGGCCCAGAATCCGATGCAGGAAGGCCGCCCTGTAAATGAGGTATCCGAGCAACAAGCAATGGAATCCGAAAAAGATCAGGGTTATCCATAAGCCCTGTACGTAGAGCCTGAGAGACGCGAGCGACAGCTCCTGCAGTTGATCTGCCTTGAACGCGGTCGAGTGCGCGCCTCCCAAGAGGACCAGGGGAGCGAAATGCAGGAGCTGGTTGGCGCCGTTCATGGCCGCGTAGACGAGCCTGAAGAAGGCCGCTAGCAAAGAGACGCTCCTGCTCACCGGCTTGAACAACTCGTAGAAGATGAGTGCCACTGCGGGCTCGCACGCGACCGTGATGAGAGTGGCGGCGCCACCCGAACGGTACAGCGGCTCGTGCGCCAGGATGTTGGTCGCCGTCGCTGCGGCGTCCCGATAGACGACAAGCCGGTCGCGAACGAAGAACTCGGCGAATGGGCCCGCGATGAAGATGATCAAGTACAAGGCGCCGGCGATCCTGGCCTGCAGGCGCGGCGACGCTTCTGCAACCCGTTCCGTCATTTCATGGCCTCCAGGAGGTGCCGCCACGCCATCATGATGACGCTACGAGAGCCGGAGCCCGAGATTTCCCAGCTTGCATGCTCGGACGATCACACCCCGTCCTCCGCCGAGCGTGCGTCGCGCTCCAGCGGGTGCCGCTCGTAGCCGTACGCGAGCCAGAGGAGCGCGTACAGCGGCATGAACAGCGGTCCCAGGATCAGGTTCTGCACGACGTGCCGGCGCTCGTGGAGCGCCAGCCTTAGCGCATCGGCGTCAGACGCGAACAGGATGCAGCAGCCGAGCGTCACGCCGCACCAGCCGCTTTCGCGTGCCCAGCGGCGCTCGAAGCCCGAGCCGGGCACGACCAGCCACTCCCACGCGCCATCGCGCCAGCGCTCAGGCCGTACCTGGCTCAACACCCACATCGGCAGCAGGAACAGCATCAGGCACGCGACAGTCGTCGGCGCCGCCCACAGGTAACCCAGGCGCTTCACGGGCTGACCCCGGTCTGGACCCGGTGACACGATACGCAACTCCTCATAGTACCACCCGCCAGTTTCGAGCAGCCGGAGCATGGCTTCGCTCACTGCTCGGCGCCGTCATTCGAATGGATCTGGTGGGGTCGCGCATCCGCATTCACGAATTGAAGCACGTTGCCGGCTTCGACCTCGAGGATGCGTGCACTGATTCCGTGCTCGTAGACAGTCGATGCAGGCCGCGATCATTGAATCGCGACGGCCAGCCCGGCATCTGCGCTGCGAGGAGGACGAAGATGAAAGCGATCGTGGTGAGCGAGTACGGAGACGCCGACAAGCTGGAGCTGCGCGAGCTGCCCGATCCGAAGGTCGGACCTGGCGCGGTACGTGTGAAAGTGGTTGCCGCGAGCATCAACCCCATCGACTGGAAGCTCTTGAGCGGCGCATTACGCGCCTGGATGCCGCTGCAATTTCCTGCGGTGCTCGGGTTCGACGTGTCGGGCGACGTCCTGGAAGTCGGCGCGGGCGTGACGCGTTTGAAGGTGGGCGACAAGGTGCTCGGCCGCCCGCCACGCGCATTCGCCGAGCAGGTCGTGGCGCGCGAGGATGCTTTCGCGCTCGTGCCGCCTACGCTCGACGTAGGCGACGCAGCCGCGCTGCCCGTGGTGGGCTTGACTGGCGCGCAGTTGGTCGAGGAAGCCGTGCAGCCGAAGCGCGGTGACCTGTTGCTCGTCACCGGAGCAGTGGGATCGGTCGGTCGCGTGGCCGTCTACGCGGCGCGCCGAATCGGGGCGCGGGTGATCGCCGGCGTGCGGGCGAAACAGAAGGGAGCCGCCTCGGAGCTGGGCGCAGAGCAGGTCGTCGCGCTCGACGATGATGCTGAGATCGCCAGGCTGCCGGAGCTCGACTCCATCGCGGACACCGTCGGCGGCGAGACGGCCGCGAAGCTTCTGCTGCGGCTGCGCAAGGGCGGCGTGTTCGGCAGCGTGGTAGGCGAGCCGACGGCGGCAAACCCTCGCAACGCGGTGATCCGCGCCATTCAGACGCACGACGATCCGAAGCGGCTGCGCGAGTTGGCAGAGGCCATGGCTCGAGGTGAGCTGCGGCTGCCGATCGCGTGGCGCTTTCCGCTTGCGCAGGTAGCCGAGGCGATGAAGTTTGCCTCGCGCAGCGGAGCGGGGAAGGTGCTGCTGACGCCGTGAACCATCAGGCCGAAAGGCGGCGCGTCTTGACGCGGCCCGATCATGCCGCGCGATGAACCTGAACCTTCGGACGCCCCAGGTGAAGGTACGCGCGATATCTTCCCGCGGCAGCAAGCTCGTCGACGGGACCCGAATTTTCTGTACAAATGGTGGGACGGCAAGATTCGAGCAGACCCGAATTGCTGGGTCCGCCTCGATCCCCACAGGACCGCGAAAGAAATCCTTTCGCGGCCGGGTCCATGGCGTGCGTCTCGGGGACTCTCCGGCTCGACATGTTCGCGCGCGGCGCCAACGGAAAACTCTACGGCCTCTCGTGGAACAGAATCGGGACGATGCTCCGGCTCGAGTCGGAGACCGCCGCCGCCGCCGTTTGATCAAGCAGATCCGTGCTCTCCAAGCATTGACCTCCCGCGCATTGACTCTTCGCGAGGCGCGGCGTAGCGACGCCTTGCAGCCCGCAAGCGGCTGTGCATCACGGGTCGCCGCACAAATGAAGTGAACATCGCGTTTCTCGGCGAAAGAAGGTGATGGCCGCGAGAGTACGAAGGGTCGCGCGCCGTCGGTCGGCGCCGGCATTCAGCATCGCATCACGGAGGGAACCAGCATGTCATTTCCATTGAAGTGGAGTCGCGCGACCCTCGGGGCCGCGTTGATCGCGCTCGCATTTGCCCGGCCAGTGTCGGCCGAGCGCAGCAATCCGAACTGTCCGGTAGAGACCGTCTTCTATGACCCCGGGAACGGCGAGGACATCATTCTTCCCGAGGGATACAAGGTGTCGGTCTTTGCCAAGGACTTGAACTTTCCGACGGGGATCGCCTTCCGTGGCAGCAAGGATCATTTCCAGGTCCTGGTGGTCGAGTCCGGGAAGGGCCTGCCCTCGGGCTCCAACGAGGCGACGGATTGCAACAGCAACAACAAGGCCACCGTCGGCGGCCCCACGTCGCCGACCAACCCCTTCACGCCCGATCTCACCATTTTCGATCAGAACGGACGATGCCTCGCCGGGCGACTTGACTATGGTGGGTGCCAATCCGGTCCGATCGGCAAGCCGAACGCGAGTGGACGTCCGAGCTACCAGAAGGATGGCCCGGCGCTCGGCCTTGCTTTCGAGCACGGCCTGTCCGGCGGGACGCTCTTCGGAACCGATTCGAACCAGGGTGTTCGCGGTGCGGTGAGCGGCAGCGGAAACAACACGTCCCGCGTGGTCACCATCGACCTTGGCGCCAACGCGGTGAACCCGTTCATCACCGGATTGCCCACCGGCGATCACCCGACCGAGCTGATCATCGTCAAGGATGGCTACATCTACTGGTCGCAGGGCTCGGCCACGAACGCCGGCGTGACAGGGCATGACAACGGAGGAGGCGGCAACCAGCACGACATTGCCTGCCAGAACGTCCAGCTGAGCAACAACACGTTCGACTCGGGCGACGGCCACTTCACCAGTGGCTATTCAAATCACGGCACCGCGCGGCCGCTCGCTGTCGTGCCGGCTTTCGAGGACGCCACCGATCGCGGCATGTGCACGGGCGCCATCCTGCGCGCGCCCACCCGTGGCAACGCGCAGAAGCATGTCGAGCCGGTCTCCTGGGGCTATCGCAATCCATTCGGATTGCGCTTTGCTCCCAAGGACCATGCGCTCAAGGGTGGCCTCTTCGTTACCGAGAACGGCGAGGACGAGCGCGGCGCCCGGCCCACCAACAACGCGCCCGACCGCCTGGCGCTCGCGCAGATGAACCCCGATGGCACACCCGATTACCACGGCTGGCCGGACCGCTTCGGCTTCCTCGATTCGACGCAGGCGGTATTCAATCCGCAGGGCGGACCGGGAGACGATCTCTGCAATCCGACCGGGACACCGGGAAACGCGACCACGTTCCCGGCCTGCAAGCCGGTCGTGATCTCGCTGGACACACCGGTGCGACATGTCTTCGATCATTTCCCGCAGCCGCCCGTGGCGCCGCTCGCCCTCGAGCCATCCGACGTCGCGGCGGTGGGCCCGGATTTCGCGCCCGACTCCTTCACCGGCAGGGTAGTGAAGAAGGGGGCCGCCCTCGTCGGTCGCGAGGGAGACTTCGGGTTCTCACCGGGGAACGGTGAGCCGGAGGCAGGACACGACATCGAGTTGGTGAACTTCAGCGAGCCCGATGAGCCGCTCCAGCTCTACCTCTCCCGCTTCGCCTACAACTGCCGCAAGGCGAATCAGCATCACGACCCAGACGGCAGTCCACGCTGCAAGGACGCGGCTGGAAACGACGCCTCGGAGGACCAGGCGTTCGCGAGCCAGGTGCGCGGAATCAACCGGCCCATCCAGGTCCTGTTCGGGCCCGACGGCGCCCTCTATCTCGTCGACTACGGCGCGGTGCGAGACTTCGGCCAGTCCGATCCCCGCAGCAAGTATCTTGGAGCGACGGACGGACCGCTCGTGCAGATCCCGAAGACCGGCGTGATCTGGAAGATCGAACGCACCGGGCGCGGCGGTCACCACCACGACCACGACGACGACGACTGATGTCTGCATTGCCCGGTCGCGCAGATCCACGCGTTGGGTCTGCGTGATCGGGTCAGGTCGTAGTGGCTGGGGTGTAAGGGACTCGACGAAGGTGGACTGAACAACACAACAAGCGTAGACACACGCGGATCAGCCAGTTTGATCCATGAGAACAGGGGTTGTTGAGAAGTTGCTGTCCTCTTCTCTTCGCGGCAGTGCTCGAGACTTCGCGGAATTCTTGGGGACAGTTTGGAGACCGCCTTGCGGACGACACGAGCTTCTGCGTGGTGGTCGCGGGGCTGCGCGCGATCCCGCGTCGCTGGGGCCGCGACTCGCCGCAGCTCTTGCGGAGATTCTGGCAGCGCTCGGGATTCCCGCGGACCAGATTCCGGATGAGCAGCAGCAGATGGCGCAGATCGCGTTCGCGCCAACGAGCAGCCGACAGATTCTTGCGCGCATCGAGAAAGCCCGGGAGAGCTTGCGCGCGGGGCAGGGCGTTCGCCTGGAGGATGTGGAGTGAGGCGGGATGGCGGTCTCGACTTCCGACGAATCTCGTTCGGACTTGACTTCGTCTTGCCAAGGCGAAAGTCGCCGGTTCGAACCCGGTGTTCCGCTCCGACCTTACGGGAGTCGCGGTCGCAGTCACGCCAGAGAGCGGCGTCTGCTATTGCTGTTGCAAGTAGTGTCTTCCGTTCGCCTCTTCGCCGATCAGAGCGAAGTCCGCCCGCGAGGTCTCGATGGCGTCGGATTTCCAGGTGAACCCGATCGATGGGACCTCGACGCGGGCTTCGAGCTGGCAGCGCGCCTTCCAGCCACGGAATCGGAACTGCTTGCCGGGATCGTCGATCACCACCGGTTCGTCGGTCGCGATCCAGCGCATGGTGATGTCCATCGACGCGGGAAGGCCTTCTGCGTCGCGCGCTGGCCAACGCGGCTGATCGATGACCTCGACGCGCGTCAGCCGCAGGGACGCCGACCGGCCGTCAGCCGAAACATCGAGCCCGCCCTCCGGTATGTCCACCACCCAGTACAGTCCGCTCGGCCGGATTGGGGGGTGAAAGTCGTGGACCTGGTTCTCGGGGACAGCCTGTGCCCGGAAGAGCGTGAGTCAGAGATGCGTCCACGCTCCGCGGCGCGCCAGCCTTCGCGAGGTCCAGCACTCGCCCTGCATGAACGAGTTGTCCGTCGTCCTCGAGCCGAAGGCGAGCCGGTTGCCGGCGCCGTCGACGCCCGACCCGATGAATTCGGCGGCGCGGGCGATGCGACCCTTGAAGTGATAGATGCTGGATGGCTCCAGCCCAGGCCCCGCCTGGTTGTGGCTGCCGTTCTTGTCCAGCCACGGAATCGGGTACGGCTCGTCGCTGCCGCCCACCGGCGCCCGGATGACTCCGCTGCGCTGGGCGGACGCTGCCGTGGCGCACCCGGCGAGCGACGGAGCGCCCATCGAGGCCGCGGTGAGCGCTGCGCCGCGGAGCAGGTTACGCCGTCCTGTGCGCCGCGCCTCGTGATCGCCTTCCATACCGTCCTCCCTTGGGTTGTCGTGTCGCCGGCAGAACTGAGCGATTCACGCCAGCGCGAGCAGATACCTCTGGCGAAGCCTCTATCCGTGTCCCCGCACTTCCGCTGTTCTCGCTTGCCCTGACATGCGGTGGGCCTCTGCATAGCACGCGGACCAACAAGGGGAGTGGCTCACGCCGCGAGAGAAAGCGGGGAAAGGCAGATCTGTTGCCACTGCCGGCGGTCGGGATTGACAGGTCGCGGGCGAAAGCGGGAATTTGTTGGTTCGACCATGGCATGAGGGTGGCCTCGGTCGTGCCCTCACGCCATTCAACTGGAAGGAGAGCAGACATGCGTCGCCTCCTCCGCATCGCCGTTTTCATTGTCCTGCTGGCGCCCGTCGCGCGCTCCTCCGCCCAGCCCGCGCCGGCGCGAGTGACGATCCTCTACGACGCGATCGGGAAGTCCACCCCTCTCAAGCATGGCTGGGGTTATTCGGCGCTGATCGAGTACGGCGGCCGGCGCATCCTCTTCGACACCGGCGGCCGCGTCGACGATTTCGCGAGCAACGTCAACGCGCTCGGCGTGGACCTGGGCCGGCTCGACTTCGTCGTGCTCTCGCACCGCCATGGCGATCACACCAGCGGCCTGAACCACGTGCTCAAGGTCAATCCGCGTGTCACCATTTACACGCCCGCCGAGCAACAGAACTTCCATACGCCTTCGGCGCCTGCGCTCGTCAACCTGATCCGCCGCCGCGTCGAGACCACGCCCGAGGACATGCACTATTTCGATGGAAAGGTGCCGCCGCAGATCGGCTCTGATTCACCGTGGCCGGATGCGAACTTCGTGCAGATCAGGACGCCGACCGAGGTGTTCCCGGGCTTCTGGCTCTTCTCGACCGTCTCCGAGGTGACCGGCACGAAGGAGATGAATGAGGTCGCGCTGGCGCTGAAGACGCCGCAGGGCCTGGTGGTCGTCGTCGGCTGCTCGCATCCGGGCGTGGAGAAGATCCTCGAAGCCGCGACGAAGATCGAGCCACGGGTCTACAGCATCTTCGGCGGATTTCACCTCGTCGACGTTCCCGATCCGGAAGTGACCAGCCTGGTGACCCGCTTC
>WNGI01002634.1_pt1 | contig 15623 bp, 17 predicted proteins | sample 5400621 | NCBI WGS metagenome assembly WNGI01 (sample SAMN13153374, study PRJNA577476) | soil metagenome | isolation source: 20 cm soil or saprolite under Garry oak tree replicate 1 | place: USA:California | collected 2016-06-15 | reverse complement strand
TTCTGGCCGTCGTGCTCCTCGCGATCGCCTCGTTTTCGTTCCGCTTTCACCCCCACAGCGGGCCGCTCAACCTGTTGGGCTACGGCCTGATCCTGGTGGCGGCGGGCTCGATCGCGCTCTCGCCTCGCTGGCCAGCGGCGGCCGTCGCTGTCGCCCTGGGCGCCACGCTCATTTCGCACGGCCTCGGCTTCGAGTCCTCACCGATCGACCTGGCGCTCATGGTCGCGCTGTTCAAGGCCGCCACGCCGCAACACCCCTGGCGCACGGTCGCCCTCGGCGTCGGGACCGTGCTCGGGTACGTCGCCTGGCAGCTGATCGCCTTCGGTCAGGTCTCGCTCAACGCCCTGGTGCTGGGCACGCTCACGGTCTCCGCGTTCCTCGGCGTGGGTTACGCCGTCGCGTCACAGCGCCTCTTCGCCAGGCAGCGTCGCGAGGACGAGATCCAACGCCGGGTGACCGAGGAGCGGCTTCGCATTGCCCGCGAGTTGCACGACGTCGTGTCGCACAGCATTTCGACGATCAATGTCCAGGCAGGTGTCGCGGCGCATGTCATCGATGAACGACCCGAGACGGCCAAGTCTGCCCTTCTGACGATTAAAGAGACGAGCCGGGACACGCTGCGGGAATTGCGCGGAATCCTGAACGTCCTCCGTCAGTTCGACGATGTCGAGTCGCGCCAGCCCGCCCCCGGCCTGGCCCAGCTGGACCTGCTTGTCGACACCGCAGCTCGGGCCGGCGTGCCAACCACGGCCACCATCGAGGGGACCGCCCGCCCGCTACCGGCGGCGGTCGACCTGGCTGCCTACCGCATCATCCAGGAGTCGTTGACGAACGTCATCCGGCACGCCGGCCGGGCATCGGCACGCGTGACGGTTGCCTACGAGCCAGACCGAGTGGTGATCGAGGTCAGCGATAACGGTCGGGGCGCCGCCATGCAGAGTGACAGCAATGGCTGGCAGGAAGGTCACGGCCTGGCCGGCATGCGCGAGCGGGCGGTGGCGGTGGACGGCGAGCTCGACGCCGGCCCCCAACCCGGCCGCGGATTCCGGGTCCGCGCATCGCTTCCAACGAACGGTAGCGGAACGTGATCCGAGTTCTGCTTGTCGACGACCAGGCGTTGGTGCGGGCCGGCTTCCGCGTGCTCCTGGACTCGGCTCCGGATGTGGACGTCGTCGGCGAGGCCGCCAACGGAGAGGACGCGATCGCGATCGCCCGCGATCAGCGACCGGACGTCGTCCTGATGGATATTCGGATGCCCGGACTCGACGGGCTCGAAGCGACCCGCCGGATCGTCGCCGACAAAGGCCTGACCGGGGTACGGGTGCTGATCCTCACGACCTTCGAGGTCGACGAGTACGTCTTCGAGGCGCTGCGGGCCGGCGCCAGCGGGTTTGTGCTGAAGGACATCGAGCCCGCGGAGCTGCTGCAGGCGGTTCGCGTGGTCGCCCGGGGTGACGCCCTCCTCTCCCCTACGGTGACGCGCCGGTTGATCGCTGAGTTTGCCGGTCGCCCCGAACAGCGCCGGATTGCCGCGGCCGACCTCAAGGTCCTGACCGAGAGAGAACGAGAAGTGATGGCGCTGGCGGCCGCCGGATACAGCAACGATGAGATCGCCGCCGAGCTCTTTGTCAGCCCGGCGACTGCCAAAACGCACGTGAGCCGGGCCATGTCGAAGCTCGGCGCCCGGGATCGCGCCCAGCTCGTCGTCATGGCGTACGAGACCGGTCTGGTCGCACCCCGTCTCCGCCCCAACTAGCCGCGAAGCAGACCTATGTGGTACTCGCCCAGACGAACCATTGCCGGATAAGGGCACGAAGGCCATCGGCATCGAACGCGATTGCATTTTCCAGGTCGGGCATGCGATAGGAGAGCCGAACGTGCGCGAGATCCGGGCCGACGGCGACAAACACCGTGTCCCCTTGCCGAGTCAGCGCTTCCACAATCCGTCTTTCATCAGCGGTGAAGTCGGCCAGATCAGCCGTCCGCTTGAGGTAGAGAAATCGTCCATTGAGTTGCAAGACGCCGACTGAGGTAAGGACAAGATCTTCCGCCCGCTCCGGGACGAGGGATTTTTCGTGCTGGAGCCAATCGAACCAGCCCGATTGCTCACGGTGGGTCTCGATCATCTCTATAGGCATAACGACGCAGGCCGCCGGGCTCCTTCGCGCCCAAATCCTTGCTAGCCTATGTCGATCCTGGCAAGGTCCGTTCGTAGTGTGGTGAGAGGCGGGCAAGGGCCCGCCCGTTACCAGGAGGAACATATGGCGCACTACTTGCTATCCGTTCACAGCGTCGCGGGCGAGCTCCGCGAGCCGATGACCGACGATGAGATGAAAGAGTCCTTCAGGCAGATCGGCATCCTCGAGGCCGAGATGAAGTCTTCGGACAGCTTGGTCCTGTCGGGACGCCTTCACGAACCCGATACTGCGACCGTCGTGCGGATGTCCAACGGTGAGGTGCTCACCACCGACGGTCCGTTTGTGGAATCGAAGGAGCACCTCGGCGGCTTCTACATCATCCAGGCCGACAATCTCGACGCCGCGCTTGCCTGGGCGACGAAAGTCACCAAGACGATCCAGAGGCCGATCGAAGTATGGCCCTTTGTGGATGTTCGGAGCTGACAGTCAGGCGAACGGCAACGCGGCACTCCCCGTCGATGAGACGGTGGTCAGCCGGATTTTTCGCGAGGAGTACGGGAGGTCGGTGGCGTCCCTCATCCGAGCCTTCGGTGACATCGATGCTGCCGAGGATGCGGTCCAGGAGGCGTTCGCCGTCGCCCTGCACAAGTGGCCGGGCGACGGCCTCCCGCCTAACCCGGGCGGCTGGATCACGACGACCGCCCGCAATCTGGCCATCGATCGTCAACGGCGCGAGGCGCGTGGACGTGAGCTCCTCCGGGAGGTCGCGGTGCTCTTGTCGCAGAAAGATGATCCTGGTACGGCCAGGGAAGTGGGACCCGTGGAGGACGACCGGCTTCGGCTGATCTTCACGTGCTGCCACCCGGCACTCTCGACGGAAGCGCAGGTGGCGCTCACTCTTCGGCTGCTCGGCGGCCTGTCGACCGAGGAGGTCGCAAGATCGTTCGTAGTGGCCGAAGCGACAATGGCGCAACGTATTGTGCGTGCCAAGCGCAAGATCAAGGCGGCCCGAATCCCTTACCGCATGCCCGAGGTTCACGAGCTGCCTGGCCGCCTGCGGCCTGTGCTAGCTGTCGTCTACCTTCTCTACAATGCCGGGCCGCCCACACCGGCCGAACCGGATCTCCGCCGTGAGGCGATCCGGCTGGCACGCGTGCTGTCGACACTCATGCCCAACGAGCCCGAGGTGGCCGGCCTGCTGGCGCTGCTGCTCCTGACCGAGTCGCGTCGCGCGTCGCGATCACAGCCTGACGGCTCTCTCATACTGCTCGGCGAGCAGGACCGTACCCGCTGGGATCGGGCGCTAATCGAGGAGGGTCAGGCGATCGTCCGCCGCTACCGTCGCCATCGTGCGCCCGGTCAATACCTGCTGCAGGCCGCTATCAACGCCGTGCATGCCGACGCCCTGACGGTCCAGCAGACCGACTGGTCGCAAATCGTCGCCCTCTATGACCAGTTGCTTGCGGTCTCCCCCACGCCGGTCGTTGCCCTCAACCGCGCCATCGCCATCGGCGAGGTGCAGGGCCCTGCTGCGGCACTGCGCCTGGTAAACGAGTTGGACCTTGGCGACTACTACCCATTCCACGCCACCCGAGCGGATCTCCTCCGGCGGCTGGGCCGGGCCGACGAGGCGGCAGCCGCCTACGAGGTGGCAGCCGCGTTGGCGCCGACGAAAGCTGAGCGCGACTTCCTCAGGCTCGGTGGCAGAGCGTCTCGCTGAGCCAATGTTATAGTGTCGGCCGGGGAAACGTTTCTCCGGTCCTTATGACTTGGCGGAGTAGATCGGTATCAGTACTGATGAGGCCGCTTCTGTCGCGTGGCGCTCTGGTTGGGGTCATGCTGCTGGCTGTGGTGGCCATCGGGCAAGCCGCTCCGCCTCAACATGCATTGCTAGCACAGTCGGCATCCATCCGGCCCCTGTCAATCGCCGACCTACGGTCCGATCCACTCCCGCGGCGCGCGGACGAGCGCCCGCCGCCCACGCCATCGGCGGAGGCCCAGACCATAGTCCCGCGGGTACCGATGGCGACGGTTCGGCCGAAGGCGCCGCCACCGCATGCCGCCGTTGGCACCGGCCAGTGGGGCCTGATCAATCAGGACCGCCAGGCCGCCGGCCTCGCTCCGCTCCTGTGGAACACCTGCCTCGCAAACGTCGCGACCGGACAGGCGTCGCGCATGGCGGCACAGGGATACATTTCACATGCCAACGGCCGCAGCCTGGATCTGGGTTGTCACCTGGGCCCGAGGAGCGGCGAAAATATCGGATTCCAGGGAGGCGGCATCAACGATGCGGCAATGAACGCGTGGTTCATGGGCGATCTGCCGCACCGGGCCAATATTCTGGGACCCTATCACTACGTCGGCGTGGCCTGGGTCCTGGCGCCCAACGGCACCGCCTATCTTGCCGTCGAGTTCGGTTAGTCCAGCCGGAGGGAAGCGCCGGTACGTCAATAGGAGACACGACGATGAGTGAATGGACGAGGGACGAACTGACAAGGATCGGAAACGCCGAGGAGCTGGAGATCGCGTCAGTCCGGACCGACGGCACGCGTCGAAAGCCAGTAACGATCTGGGTGGCCCGCGATGGCGATAGCCTCTACGTCCGATCCGTCAAGGGCCCCTCGTCGGCATGGTTCCGCGGCACGCAGGAGAGGCGTGAAGGTCGGATCCGGGCCGGCGGCGTCGAGAAAGACGTCACGTTCGTGAACGCCGACCACGCCATCGACGATAAGGTCGACGCCGCGTACCGGGCCAAATACCGGCGCTACGCGGGAAGCATCCTCAACAGCGTGCTAACCCCTGAGGCACGATCCACGACAACCAAGGTGGTGCCCTTCGGTCACCCGGCCAGCAGGTAACAGACTTCGGTCTCAAGCGCGGCCGGGTCTTCCCGCCAGTCGCCGTAGATCTCCCAGCGAGGTCCGGCGAGTACCAGGCCGCGTGCCGCGCACCACTCGCGGACAGCGCGGTGCGGCTCGGATAGTCGGTCGTAGGGGCCGCGATGGACAGTCCGGGCGACCCGGCCGCCGGGCAGGCTCGAGGGTACGACGTGGCCCGTGGGCATGAAGGGCCGGGTCACCTGTACTCCGACTTCGACATTGGGAATGTCGTCTTTATAGAGCATGACATTGTGCCCGTCGGTGCGGAGGTCGCTGTCGCGGAGGAAGGCCCAGACCTGGTCGAGCATTTCTTTCCACAGCGTCGGGAACCGCTCCCAGGTGGTGGTCGCGGCAACAACGGCGGTCGGACTTTCGGCAGTGGTAGTCAACTCGACCTCATACTCCATCTTGCCGTCGATGGTACAGCGGTGACCTTGATGGTCTGCAAGCGCGATGAGTTTCGTCGATCACGGCGGTCATAGCTGACAGAACCAGTTATCACCATCCTGGTCCGGCACCTAACGAGGAGGAGTTGCACGATGATCCGAGAACGCCTGGCGAAGACCCTCGATGGCGACGTGCTCGCCCCCGGAGATCCTGGCTATGACACCGCGCGCGCGGTATGGAACGCGATGGTCGACCGGCGACCACGCCTGATCGCGCGTTGCCGCACTGTCGCCGACGTGCGGGCCGCCGTGCGGGCCGCTCGCGATCTTGGGCTCGAGATCGGTGTGCGTTGCGGTGGGCATAGCGTGGTCGGCCTGGGGATTCCGGATGACGGGCTGATGATCGATCTGACTCCGATGGGGCAGGTCCGCGTCGATCCGATTCAGAAGCGCGCATGGGTTCAGGGTGGCGCGCTGCTGGGTGCGCTCGACCGGGCGACCCAGGCACATGGGTTGGCAACGACGGCCGGGAACGTTTCCCATACGGGAGTCGGTGGCCTCACCCTCGGCGGCGGCATGGGGTGGCTGGCCCGACAGTACGGACTTTCCTGCGACAACGTTGTGGCATTCGAGATGGTCACGGCGGACGGCGACGTCGTCCGTGCGAGCCAGACCGAGAACGCCGACCTTTACTGGGGACTGCGTGGTGGTGGCGGTAACTTCGGCGTTGTCACCGAATTCGAGTTCCGGCTCCACGAGGTCGGAACTACCGCGCGGATTACCGAGCTTTCATTTCCAATCGACGCGGCCGGCTCGGTGCTTCGCACCTGGCGTGACCTCAGCGCGGAGGCGCCTCGGCAGGCGACCTTCACCGCCGGCCTGCCGAGCGATCAGAACGTCGTCGCGGTCGGCTTCGTCTGGGTCGGCCATCCAGCGGCCGGGCAGGCAGTCCCAAGCATGAAGGCCCTTGGCACGCCCCTGACCGAGCGTGTGGTTGAGCTGTCCTACGTTGATCTGCAACGGATCGACGACACACCACAGGGACACTCACTACGCCGATACTGGAAGGGTCATTACCTTCGCGAACTATCGGAGGATGCGATCGAGGCACTGTTGCAGAGCCGGCGGGAGCCACCGGGCGGAGGTCTCCCGAATATTGGCCTGCAGGCGTATGGCGGCGCGATCGCCGAGGTGCCCGAACAGGACACCGCGTTCGCCTTCCGAGACACCTCATTCGAATACGTCGCCGCCAGCCGGTGGACGGACCCCGCCGAAGACGACAGACGAATCGCGCTCGCGCGGCGTACGGCCGCCGCTCTCGATGCGTTTGCGCAAGGCCAGTACGTCAATACCCTCAGCGACGAAGGTGCCGCAGGGGTGCGTCGCGCATATCCGCCGGAGAAGCTCGCCCGACTGACCGCGCTCAAAGACAAATATGACCCGCAGAACGTGTTCCATCTCAACAACAACATTCGTCCCTCAGAGCCAACAAGGAGGCCGCAGACATGAGAAAGCTCATCGTTTTGTCGTTCATCACGCTCGATGGGGTTATGCAGGGACCTGGTGGACCAGGGGAAGACGATAGCGGCGGCTTCAAATATGGTGGATGGTCAGTCCCGTACTTCGATGACGTCCTGGGGAATGTCATGGGTGAGCAGATGGGACACCCGTTCGATCTGCTCCTCGGTAGGACGACATACGACCTCTTCGCCGCCTACTGGCCCAGGGTGGGCGATGACAACCCGGGTGCGCCTGCGATCAATCGCGCGAGGAAATACGTTGTTTCACATCAGCCCGTCAACCTCGATTGGAAAACGACCATTCCGATCAATGGCGATGTCGTCGGGAAGATCAAGCAACTGAAGACCGAAGATGGCCCGGAGATCCAGGTTCACGGTAGCGGCAACCTGATTCAGACGTTGCTGAAGAACGACCTGGTGGACGAGTTCTGGCTCAAGACCTTCCCGGTGGCGCTTGGCTCAGGGAAGCGGCTGTTTGCTGAGGGCACGATGCCGGTGGGATTTGCGGTGAAAGACAGCCGGATCTCGCCAAGTGGGGTTGTCGTGAGTTCGTACGCGCGGGCAGGGGAGGTAAAGCTGGGCTCGTTCATGCTCACGGGTTCAAGCCAGGAAGCAACTCGGGACTGACGCCAGCACCCCGTGACCTCGGACACAATACGGACACCTGGCTCGGTCGGGGTGGGTGTAGGCCCCTTCAATCTCAGCCTAGCAGCGCTGTTAGCTCCGACCGGCTTTAACGCCCGCTTTTTCGAAAGGAGCGCCGACTTTCAATGGCATCCGGGACTCCTGCTTCCGGAGGCCACCCTCCAGGTCTCCTACCTCAAAGACCTCGTCACCCTGGTCGATCCCACGAGTCAGTACTCCTTCGTGGCATTCCTTGGTGCTCACAAACGTCTCTACCGGTTCATCAACCGGACGGAGTCTCGTGTCAGTCGTCTGGAATTCAACCAATACCTCCAGTGGGTGGCCAAGCGCTTACCCAATGTCGAATTTGGCGCCGAGGTCCGCGAGGTCAGGCTCGATGCGGACGGCTTTTCCGTGCAGGTCGACGACCGGACGATGCATACCAGGAACCTCGTGCTGGGAACCGGGCTGGTGCCCAATATCCAACCGTGGAGTCGCCCCTACCTCGGCAACGAGGTTTTCCACTCGAACGACTTCCTGCGCCACCCCATCGACGCGACGGGGCGGGTCGTCGCCGTGGTTGGCGGCGGTCAGAGTGGCGCCGAGGTGGTCTGGCACCTGTTACTGGACATCGCGCACCTTCCATCCCAACTGGTGTGGATCTCGCATCGCGCGAATTTCCTTCCACTTGATGAGTCGCCCTTCACCAACGAGCTCTTCAACCCCGCCTATAGCGATTATTTTTTCTCTCTGACTCCGGAACAGCACGACATCCTCCTTTCCGAGCAGCGGCTGGCGAGCGACGGCATATCGCCGGTCCTCTTGCAGCGCATTTACGACCGGCTCTACGACCTCGAGTTCCTGGAGCAGGCTGGGCGGCGCGTCCTCTTGCTCCCTGGCCATGAGGTCGTCGACATGCAGCATAGATCCAAGGGTTGCCACCTCACCCTCCGCGACCGATGGGGCGCGGCCCGAACGGCCGACGCCGACATCATCGTGCTCGGTACTGGCTACCACTATGAATTGCCCGAAGCGCTGCAGCCGCTCGCCGGCCGGTTGACCTGGGACCAGGACGGGTTTCCCGTTCGCGCCGATTTCTCGGTCGAGTGGGACGGACCGCCCGAGCTGCGGATCTACGCGCAGGACGCGGCTCGGCACATGCGCGGGGTAGCGGACCCCAACCTGAGCCTGATGGCGTGGCGCAGCGCCATCATCGCGAACAGTTTGCTCGGCCGACAGGTCTACGACGTTAGTAGCGAGAGCTCGGTCTTCGATTTCGATGTGACCCGATAATGGGAGGCTGAGGAGCCAAGTGGCCACGCAGACGGATCCATTCCAGCTTCCAGCCGGTCTGCCAGTGCCGGTCGACGACGGCGCCGCCGCGCATCTTATGGGTGCGCTCATTCCAGACGTCCGACTGCAAGCGACCGATGGTCGTTTGGTGTCGCTGGCGCGGTTGGGCAATTCTCGCACCGTCGTGTACGCGTATCCGCGAACCGGCCGCCCCGGCGAGCCCGAACTGACTCCAGACTGGGATTCGATTCCCGGAGCGCGAGGGTGCACCCCCGAGGCCTGCGCCTTCCGGGACCATCACGCCGCGTTGAAGGCGGCGGGTGCGGGCGTGTTTGGCCTCTCAACCCAGTCCATCCCCCACCAACAGGAACTTGTTAACCGACTGCACCTGCCCTTTCCCGTCCTCTCCGATGAGGACCTCGCGCTGACTCAGGCCATGCGTCTGCCCACCTTTCGAGCGGCCGGTCAGACGTTACTGCGCCGGCTCACCCTCGTGATCCGCGATCGCCGAGTGGAGCATGTTTGGTACCCGGTGTTTCCGCCCGATCTCCATGCCGAACGCGTACTTGAATGGTTACGCAGTCGTACGAGCAGGTAAGTAGCCGAGAGGATCAGTGAGGTAGCGCTGCAGCGGACCGAAGCCTACTTGGCTCGCGCCAGGGCTCGATGGACCCTTTCGCCGAGCGCGGCAAGCCGATCGACCGGCTCATTACTGAAGACGAACCTGACGTGCCGGTTGGCAACCTCGTCTCCCCAACCGCGCATAGGGGTGGCCGCCACCTTTTGCTCCAGCAGCCGAGCAGAGACGTCCATGCAATCAAGCCCGAGCGCGGCGACATCCAGGAGCAGCGACCAACCGCCCGCGGGCCGCACCACCGGAAGTCCCGCGAGCTGCTTGAGCGTCTCGTCGCGACGTCGCTGCCATTCGGCGTTCGCCGCGGCCAGATCCTCGTCTCTCACTCCAAGGGCGACACGTGTTCCGATCTGGTTGAACCCGCTGGGTACCAGGCCGTTATAGATATGAACGCGCGAGACATCGTTGACGAGATCACCGGGCGCAACGACCCACCCGATGCGCCAGGCGATCATGCGTTGCTCGAGCGTCGGTGAGCCGACAGTGACCGTTCGATCGCGCATGCCAGCAAGCGCAGCCGGATGCCGGATCGGCCGGCCGTCGAAGAGGACGCCTTCGAATCCGCCCCAATACAGAAGTCGAAGGTCGCGCTCGCGGCAGATCGAGGCGATGGCACCCCATTCGGCATCACTCACCACCCACCCCGACGGAAAGGACGCGTTGTTGATGAACACCACCCGCGTGTGGTCGGAAACGGCGGCCCGCAGAGCCCCCAGATCGAGGCGCCACTCACCGTCGATGACCTGAAGACGAACGAGTCGCGGCGTGGCACCGACGAGTCGCACCCGGTTGAGCATGCCCGCATAGGTCGGGTCGGTCAGGATGACCTCGTCCCCAGGATCCGTCAAGCAGAAGAGGGCATCAAGCATCGCGTCGCCCTCGCCGCAGGTGATCACAATTTCGCGGCGACCGTCGTAGCGGGGTCCGCCGTGTCGCTCGATGTAGGCGGCCACCGCGTCTTTGAGATCATCCCGGCCGGTGAACGGCAGCCAGCTGTTGGCCTCGTCCTCGCCGATGGCTGCTCGGGTCGCCTCCATGGCGGCCTCAGGCGGCGGGATATCGGTATCGAGGTTCTCCATCCGAAGGATGTCTGGATCGGTGCCGGCCGCGGCCGCCACCCGATCGATGTTGAAGCCGGGGATCTGCTCGAGCCGCCTGACACTCATCGGTCCGTTAGACCTGGTGTTGTGGTAGGGCCATCGGACATGCCGCCACGGTAACACTCGGGAAAGACGACGCGGGCCGGCAGCAGTGCCGGCCCGCGTTCTGAGAATTCTGGCTAGCGCGGCGCCATCTTGAGCAACCCGAACGAGGCGCCCTGCGGATCGGTGAGGATCGCGAAACGTCCGCCGGGGAATTCCATCGGCGCGACAAGTTCGCGCGCGCCGGCCTGCGTGGCCGTCTTGAACGACTTGTCGACGTCGGCAACTGTGAAGTACACGAGCCAGTAGCTCGGCACCTGCGGCGGAACCATGGCCTGCATCTCCTGGCCGCCGGCGACGCTTTCGCCGCCGAGCTGGAACTCCGTGTACGGCGGTTGGTCCGGGCCCATGTCATTAGCCTTCGGCGTCCAGCCGAATACCTTCTGATAGAAGGGGATCGCCTTGTCGACGCCGCGCGCGCTGAGCTCCGCCCAGCCGAACGTGTTCGCTTCGCCGACGGGGAAGCTGCCCGTCATGGCTTGCGGTTGCCATGCGGAGATGACGGCGCCGGACGGATCCTGGAAGGCGCCCATGCGACCCTGGTCTCCCACGTCGAAGGGGGGCGCCACCACCTTTCCACCGGCGGCCTCCACCTTCTTGGCGAGGCCATCGATGTCGTCGGTGCCGATGTAGATCGACCACGCCGTCGGGGCGTCCGGCGACATCTTCGGCCCGATACCGGCGACTTGCTTGTCGGCGACCTTGGCCATACCGTAGCCGCCATATTGCGGATCCGGATTCACCTCGATCTTCCAGCCAAACACCGTCGAATAGAACTTTCGTGACGCTTCGGCGTCAGGGCTCGACAGGTCGGCCCATAGCGGCTTGTTCGCGACTGCGGTTTTGGCTTGCGCCATAGCTTGCCTCCTCTAATCGCTTGCTAACGTCGAATCGTCACCCGAGCGATCTGCCTGCCGGGTGAATCCCTATTCTGCACCCTCAAGGAATGCGCGTCGGTCTTCGATCTCGATGGCCGAGTGTTCCTTTCACGTGAGGCCTCCTGGTTTTGTGACGGGGATTACCGGTGTTACGCCGACCAGGGCGGCGCTGACGTTCCACAGTTTGGCTGTCATTTCGGTGTCGAAGGCGATCTTGTTGGGCCTCTTGCTCTTGCGGTTGGCGAAGAACCGGCCGGTCACACCTTCCATGTCCGGTGAAGAGGCAAGATAGATCGACGTCCGGGCACCCTGCGACGGCGTCTTCAGCAGCGGGAGGATCACGCGGCTCATGACAGCGAACCACCGGGCTTGGTCTTCAGCGCCGAAGTTGCTGCGCACGACGCCGGGGTGCAGGGAGTTGGCGGTGACGCCGGTGCCATCGAGGCGGCGGGCCAGCTCCTTGCTGAACATGACGTTGGCGAGCTTGGACTGGTTATAGGCGCGCTGCCCAGAGTAGTTGCGAGCGCCCTGCAGGTCGTCAAAGTCGATTCGGCCCATCGACTGTGCGCCGGACGAGACGGTGACGACCCGTGCTGGTGCGCTGGCTTTGAGCCGATCCAGAAGCAGGTTGGTGAGCAGGAACGGGGCGAGGTGGTTGAGGGCGAAGGTTTGCTCCAGGCCGTCGGCGGTCGGGTGTCGGTGTGCCCAGAACCCGCCGACGTTGTTGACCAGCACGTCGAGCCGTGGGTAAACCTGCAGGACGCTGACGGCGAGCCGACGGACCTCGGCCTGAGCGGTCATGTCGGCGGCGAAGGCGTCGACGGCCGAGTTCGCTGACGCGGCACGAATGTCGGAGGCCGCCTGTTCGGCGCGGGCCAGATCGCGACCCGTGATGCCGACCCGCGCGCCCATCGCGGAAAGCCCGATCGCGGTGGCCTTGCCGATTCCGCCAGTGCCGCCGGTGATCAGGACGACCTTGCCAGCCATCGGGAGTGCGCCACCCATAGCCCGCGCCTCAGACAGTGGTCTGCCCTTGATAGGCCTCCGGCTTGAAACCCTTGAAGAAGAGCCAGAATGGCAGCACCAGCTCAAAGAAGAAACCGGGGATCGTGAGATACAGCCCGATGTGGATCCCGAAGATTTCGGCGATCGTCCCCGCAACGAGAACCGGGTAGCCGATCAAGCCCGAAATCGCCAGCCACCTGGGGATCAGCTGGGTCCGGAACAACAGCAAGCACATGAATACAGCCCCGACTCCGAGCGTCATCTCGCCCATCTGGTAGGCCGTGGCGTTCGTCTGGACCAGAATTGACCCGAGGGTTTGCGCCCCAGCCTCACCAGCGTGCTTGGCCAGGGGGACGATCAGGAGGAGAGCGAGCACCCCTATGCTCAGCAGGACGACCTCGACGATCATCGTCGCCAGGTAGGCCAGGGCGGTTCTCTTGCTGTGCTTCTCCAGGATCGGGAAGAACAGTACCCCCTTCGCCACATCCACCCCGGTGTTCAGGAACATCAGAAAGGCTCCGATGACCAGGATGGTTTGACTCGCCGCAATCGTCGAGAGAAAGTTGGACGCGCCGACTAGGGATGTCACCAGGCCGGATCCCACCCCGTAAGTGAGAAACCCGACCAGAAACAGTGCTCCAATCAACCTCGAATACATCTTCCGAGACCGCGCCCAATCACTGAGCTTCACGTTCGCCTCAACCGGGGCCTCCAAGGTCGCAGGCCCGTGGCCATTGGTCGTCGGTTTCGTATCGATCATGATCTCCCCTCCTTGGGAACGAGGCGCTCGCCTGGCGTTGACATCTTCACGCCGATCACGAGCAGGTATCCGACCATCCAGATTTCCGCGATGGCTGACACGATGTTGACGTACCCATGAATTGCTTTCCCGATGTCGGGAAGCAAGAATGCCGCGACCATATCGACGAGGTAGCAGGCGCCACCCACGATGAGCGTGACGCCGAGCGCCTTGGGAAACCACCCTGACTTGTAGGCGAGATATCCGAGCGGCACCAGCCACAGGCCGAAGAAGATCGACGCGATCAGCAGCCCGTAGTGCTGGGCGTCGACTAGGAGTAGGGCCAGGGCATTGGACCCCGCGGCGCCGAAGCCGCCAAGGTTCACCGCGCCAGTTGCGACCCGCATGCCCTCAAATTCGAAAACCGCGTTGAGCATCGTGATAGTGGCCCCGATGGCGACGAGGACGACCATGGCCCGCGCCGCGCCTTTGTTCACGTGCTTGAGCAGCCGGTAGAGGATCAATGCGAGGAAGACCCAGATCGTGTTGTCGAAGAAGTCGGCGACGACGCCCAGACGCACCAGTCCGGAGTTGGCGATGAGGTTCGCGGCGGTGGTCGCCGCGTTACCGGCGACGTAGATTTTCGGGTAGACGAAGCCCTGGGCAAAGCCGCCGAAGATGCCGACGAGGAGGTAGAGGACGCCGGCAAGTCTCGCGCCGCGTTTCGGCGAGGTTACGATTATTCGGCCCCCAACTGGAGTCTGGGCGGTTGTAAGCCCGTCGCCATTGGTCGCCGGTTTGGTCGCGATCATGATCTGACGCCGTTGCTTACGGTGACGACGACCTTCCCTCGAGCGTGTCCGCCGCCGACATGGTCGATCGCGTGACGGGTCTCGCTCAGCGGGTAGGTTCGGTCGATGACCGGTGTGACCTTGCCGGTCTCGATCAAGGCACTCAGAACAACCAGGTTCTCCTGGTTCGGCGACACGATGAAGGTCGCCAGGCTCTGGCTCACGAACGCAAACGACACCTTCGCGCTGATAAGGCGACCCCCACTGGCGACCCACCGATGGTCGAAGCCCCCGCCGTTCGGCACGAGCATCCCCCGTGGAGCGAGGGCACGTCGCAGGTCGGACAATGCGTGGTTCGCCACGTTGTCGAGGATGAAGTCGTAACGCTGGCCCGTCCGCGTGAAGTCCTCTTTGGTGTAATCGATGACATGGTCTGCGCCGAGCGACCGGACCAGGTCCACGTTTCTCGTGCTCGTGACGCCGGTCACCTCCGCTCCGAGCGACTTCGCGATCTGCACCGCGAAGGTCCCGATGCCACCAGAGGCCCCGTTGATCAGGACCCTTTGCCCGGCTTTGACCTTGCCATGATCCCGCAGCGCCTGCAGGGCGACGTATCCCGCCATGGGGACGGCCGCCGCTTGCTCGAAGGTGAGGTTGGTCGGCTTCGGTGCTAGCGCGCCTTCAGAGACGGCCGCATACTCGGCAAAGGCGCCGCCCAGATGCTTGGACGAGCCGAAGACCTCGTCACCCGGCCGAAACCGCGTCACGCTCGTACCGACAGCCTCGACCTGCCCCGCTACATCCGTACCTCGGACCGGATTCTTTGGCTTGCGCAGCCCGTACACCGGGCGGGCGATAAACGGCAGGCCGCCCATGATCGCCCAATCACCGGGGTTGACGCCGGCTGCCCGAACGCGCACGAGCACATCGCCCTCCCCGATCTCGGGCTTGGCGATGTCCCGAAGATCCAGCACCTCGGAGCTGCCGTACGTGTCCTGAACGACGGCCTTCATCCTGGTTCTTCTTGTCGTAGTTGCGCGAATCTCGGTCGAAATCATTGGTTCCACTTCCTTCTTGCCTTGCTGGGCTTGTGCTTACACCGTAAGCTTGTTGGCTAAGCCTACCACATACAGCGTAAGCCTGCACCGGACTTACGGTGTATGCTAATCAGTGAAGCTGAGGTAAATGGGCGCGCAAGCTAAACGAGCGGCAAAGCGCCGCGCAGCCTTGTCCAGGGAGCGGATCCTGCGTGCCGCCATCGGCCTCGCCGATCGAGGCGGGTTCGAGTTGCTCAGCATGCGCAAGCTCGGCGACAAGCTCGGCGTCGAGGCGATGTCGCTCTATAACCACGTACGGAACAAGGAGGACATGCTCGATGGCATGGTCGATGTCGTTTTCAGCGAGATCGATCTACCTCCCGGTGGCGTGGACTGGCGGAGCGCCATGCGGCAGCGGGCGATCTCAGTCCGCCAGGTTCTGACGCGCCACCCGTGGGCAAACGGCTTGATGGAGTCGCGAACCACCCCAGGGCCTG
>WNGI01002631.1_pt1 | contig 15623 bp, 18 predicted proteins | sample 5400621 | NCBI WGS metagenome assembly WNGI01 (sample SAMN13153374, study PRJNA577476) | soil metagenome | isolation source: 20 cm soil or saprolite under Garry oak tree replicate 1 | place: USA:California | collected 2016-06-15 | reverse complement strand
CCGCGGATCCCAACCCGCTCGATCTGTGACGGCTCGATACGCCGGCGGAAGCCCAGCATGCCGAGGATCGCCAGCTTCGCGGCCGGGTCATGGGCATCGACATCCGCGCTCGGATCCGCCTCGGCCAGCCCGCGCCGCTGCGCGTCGGCGAGCGCATCCGCGTAGTCGGCCCCAGCCGCCATCGCATCCAGGATCGAGTTCGTGGTGCCATTCAGGATTCCCATCAACGAATTGATGCGGTCCGCCGCCAGGGTCTCGGCCAGGGTTTCGACAATCGGGATGGCGCTCGCCACGCTCGCCTCGAACCGCAGCGGACCCAGCTGTGCCAGCGCAGGCCCACGCGCTGCGATCAGTTGCTTGTTCGCGGTGATCACCTCGAGGCCCGACTGGAGCGCGCTGCATATATAGGTAAGGGCCGGGTCGATTCCGCCGATCAATTCGACGATCGCGTCCAGGTGCGGCCGCTTCAACAAGGCATCGGCCGGAACAAGGGAAGCGGGTGCCGTCCGCCCTTGGGGACGAGCGACCGCGATGGCATCCAGGATGATCGGCCGGCCGGCGGCGCTGGCGACCCGCTCGCCATCCTCGATCAGCCGCCTGGCCAGGGCGCCGCCGACGTGGCCCAACCCAAGCAGGCCCACCCGATACGGTGCGCGCATTTCCGGAACGGTAGCATGGCCGCCATGAGCGCCGGCATCATCGAGCGCTATGCGGCCCACCTGCCGGTGACCGCAGCCACCCCGAGAGTGACGCTCGGCGAGGGGTCGACCCCGCTCGTCCGCTCGTCGCGGATCGGTCCGTCGATCGGCCTCGATCAGCTGTATTTCAAATATGAAGGCCTCAACCCGAGCGGATCGTTCAAGGACCGCGGCATGGCGGTGGCCACCGCGAAGGCGCTCGAGGCGGGCGCGCAGACGCTGTTGTGTGCCTCGACCGGCAATACGAGTGCATCCGCCTCCGCGTACGCGGCACGCTGCGGTCTTCGCGCCGTCGTGGTCGTTCCCGCCGGCGGCGTCGCCGCCGGAAAGCTCGCCCAGGCGCTCGCCTACGGCGCGACGGTCGTGACCGTCAAGAGCTCGTTTGATGCCGCGCTGAAACTCGTGCGGCAACTCGCCGACCAACCCGGCGTGGCGCTGGTGAACTCCGTGAATCCGTTTCGGATCGAGGGACAGAAGACCGGGGCATTCGAGATCGTCGAGCAGTTGGGCAAGGCGCCGGCGCAGCTCTTCATCCCGGTCGGCAACGGCGGCAACATCACCGCGTACTGGCGTGGCTTCGGCGAGATTGTCATGACCACCGGTGGATCAGCTCCGCGGATGCACGGCGCGCAGGCTGAGGGTGCGGCGCCCCTGGTTCGCGGACGGCCGGTGGCGCGGCCGCGAACCGTCGCATCGGCAATCCGGATCGGCAATCCCGCGTCATGGGCAGGCGCAGTGGCGGCTCGCGACGAATCAGGAGGGACGATCGAGGCGGTCAGCGACGTCGAGATCATGGCGGCCCATCGCCGGCTGGCCCGCGAAGAAGGGCTGCTCGTCGAGCCGGCCTCTGCCGCCGGGGTCGCCCTGCTCCTTCGCAAGGCCAAGGCGCGACAGGTCATCGATGACGGCGCCGTCGTTTGCGTGCTGACCGGCCACGGGCTGAAGGATCCGCAGGCCCTTACCCGAGGCCTCAAAATTCCGCGGCCGGTCGCGCCAAGCCTGGCGGCGCTTCGCCGAGCGATCGGCTAGGCTGTCATCGAAGGGGCGAATGAAAGAGGGGAACTTCCTGGTTGGTAGCCGCCATGCCAGCGAGATTCGCTGGCTGTTTCAGGCCGGTCTCCTGGTCTTTACGATCACGGTCGCGATCGGCATCCTCAACGGGTTTCACTTCATCACCCTGCCACGGCAGGTCCTGCTCACACACGTGCATGCCGGCACGCTCGGCTGGATCACGCTTGGGGTGATCGCAATCTGCCTCTGGCTGTTTGGCGAGGAGAGCGCCGCCCCGGGCAACTCGCAGGCGGTGCGGGCCCTGAGCCTGCTGGCCGCGATCGGCATCCCCATTTACGTGCTCGCCTTCCTGAGCGGCAACTTGCTGGCCCGAGCCATCTTCGGTTTTCCCGTCCTGATCGCGATCGTCGGGGTTCTCATCTGGCTGATCGGCCGGCTCGGCCGCGTGACCATGACGGTCCCGCGCCTCGCCGTGCTGGCCGCCATTACGACGCTGGTCGTCGGGTCGACGATCGGTGTCCTGGTCCAGCTCGAGCTGGCGAGCAAGAACGCCTTCCTTCCCGAGGGTGCGATCGGCGGCCATGTGACCGCGCAGGTCGTCGGCTATCTCGTCCTGATCGGCATGGCCATCAGCGAATGGCGCCTGAAGAACACGCCGGGCCTGACCTGGCCCGGAATCGTCCAGGTCGGCTTGCTATTCCTGGGCGGCATCCTGATCACGATCGGCGCCCTGCTCAACATCCAGGCCCTGCTCGGCGCCTTCATCCCCGCCGAGCTGATCGCCGTCATCATCTATTGTGTCCGCCTTGGTCCTCAGCTCCGCCGCGTGAACTGGCTCGCGCCCACCAGCGAGCGGCATTTCGGGTTGGTTGTTCCATACCTGGTGATCAACCTCATCCTGCTGGTCTGGCTGATCACCGGCGTCGTCACGAAGGTCTACGCGCGCTTCGAGCTGATTCCGATCTGGCTGGTCTTCGCCTTCGACCACACGATGTTCATCGGCGTCATGTCGAACTCGCTCTTCGGCCTGATCCAGCAGGCGAGCCGTGCACGACAGCCGTTTTGGCCCTGGGCCGAGCAGGTCGTCTTCTGGGGCATGAACGGCGGCATGATCGGCTTCGTGCTGACCCTGGCAGCGGACCAGCGCGGCCTCGAGAAGCTCTTCACGCCGATCATGGGCGGCAGCATCCTTATCGGCATCATCACGTACACGGTCCGGCTGCAGCGGCTGCGGAGCGCCGCTCCGGCCCTAACGGCGGCGCCCGCCTGACGGTGTCGGAAGGTCTCGGCCAGCGCCTCATTAGCCGCCGCCCGCTCAGCCGGTTCATCCAGATCGATCGGCTGGTCAAGGTCGTGACCGCCACCGGCACTCATACCACGCCACCCTTCTATTTGCCTCATGGCCGCTATACGGTCTTCCCGGACGCCGATCCCGAGCGATCCGCCCGCTCATTCGCACTGTTCGACGAAGCGGGTCGCGGCGTCCGCGACGACTGGAGCCAGTTTCCCCCGGACGTGGCCGGCCTAACCGTCCCCCTGGTGCAGCATGAACTGAAGGCGGGGAAATACCGGCTGACCATCGAGGCGAGCCCCACCTGCGCGTGGCGGGTGCAGGTGGTCCTCAATTCGATGATGTCGTGGGAGGCACCGCCCCGAGCGTGGCTGCCTCCTGGACCGCCACCGATTTCGATCACACTGGGGAACGGTGCGAGTCCGGTCTTTCAAATCGCGGAAACTGGCAACTACGCAATGGACCTCGTTGTCGGAGGGTTTACGCGAGGCCCTCCCCACCCCAAACGCCTCTGTCCCTTCCGCCTCGACCTGCGGGCGGCCGACGGTCATTCGGTTCATCTCGCAACCGGCGAGTCCGACAGCGCTGGGTGGCCGAGCTGGACGTTCCTCGGCGCGGGTCAATGGACCGTCGATATGGACACGCCGTGCGATTGGCAGCTCGTCGTCAGGCCGATGGTTGGTCCGAGCGGGGGCGGCGCCCGCTGGTTTTAACCAAGCGCCTCGATGACGGCATTCGCCATCGCCGTGGTGCCAACCGTGGGCTGCCCGTCCAGAGCGATGTCGGCGGTGCGAAGCCCGCCAGCCAGCACGCGGGACACGGCACGCTCGATGGTATGCGCGGCGTCCTCCTGGTTCAGTGACCAGCGCAGCAGCAGCGCCGCGCTCAGGATGGCGCCGATCGGATTGGCGATGCCCTTGCCCGCAATATCGGGCGCCGATCCATGAATTGGTTCGTACAGGCCCAGGGTGCCACCACCCAGGCTCGCGGACGGCAGCATCCCGAGCGAACCGGCCAGCATGGAGGCCTCATCGGTGACGATGTCGCCGAAGAGATTTTCGGTCACGACGACGTCGTACGCCTGGGGCCGACGAAGCAGGTCCATCGCGAAGGCGTCCACCAGCATGTGGCTGCACGCAACGTCGGGATAGCGCTCCGCCACCCGGGTCACCACCGTGCGCCAGAGTCGCGAGGTCTCCAGCATGTTTGCCTTGTCGACCGAACACAGCCGTCGCCGGCGAAGGCGAGCCAGCTCGAAGGCTCGCACCGCGACCCGCTCGATCTCCGGCGTGCTGTAGCGCATGGTGTCGACCGCGGCCTCGCCTCGCGGCGTCGAGTAGCGCCGCTTGGGTTTGCTGAAGTAAAGCCCGCCGGTGAGCTCCCGCACAACCATTAGATCGACGTCCTTGACCCGCTCCGGACGAAGAGCAGACGTGGCAACCATGGCCGCGTCGACCCGAACCGGTCGCAGGTTCGCAAAAAGCTCGAGTCCTTTGCGAAGGGCGAGCAGGCCAGAGCCCGGACGGAGGGTGCTCTGCGGCGCCGCGTCGTCCCATTTCGGTCCGCCGACCGCGCCGAACAGAATGGCGTCCGCCGTCTTGCACAGCCGCAGTGTCTGCGGACGCAGTGCCACACCGAAGGCGTCGACGGAGGCGCCACCCACCAGTTCCTCGACGAAATCGAGCTTCAGACCCACCCGGGTGCCCGCGGCGTCGAGCACGCGGCGCGCAGCCTCGGTCACCTCGGGGCCGATGCCGTCACCGGGCAGCACAACGATCCGAACGGCGGTCGTCACGCCAACAATCATGACGAATGAAGGCGCCGAGCTGACAGGCTAGCTGGCGATCGGCAAGGTGACCCGAACTTCGGTCCCCTTCCCCACCTCGCTCGTCAGGTCGATCGAGCCGCCATGAGCGGTGACGATGTCTTTCGCGATGGCGAGCCCCAGCCCCGCTCCCGGTGAACCCGGGCCCTTGACGAAACGATCGAAGACCCGCGAACGGACCTCCTCGGGGATGCCCTCTCCGGTATCGCGCACGGCGATACTGACCTTGTCGCCCGAACGCCTGGCGCTCACGATGACGCTGCCGCCTGACGGCGTGTGACGGATGGCGTTGGAGAGAAGATTGGCCAGGACACTGCGGATCCGCACCGGGTCGGCATCGAGGGCCGGCGTGTCCGCCGAGATCTCGGCCGTCAGCCGGACCCCGCCGCCGTCCGCCAGGCTTTGAAAGGCGGCCAGGCTACTGTTGATCAGGACGCCGACCTCGACCGGTTCGCGGTGCAGCCGCAGGCTTCCGACATCGGCGAGCGTCATCGTGCCGAGCGCTTCGACCAGCGTTTCCAGCGATGCGGTCGCATCCAGGATCGGTGCGAGGTGGGGCTGGTCGCCGGGATACACCCCATCCCCGATGCCTTCGGCCTGTCCGCGGATGATGGCCAAGGGCGTGCGGAACTCGTGCGTCAGGTCGGCCACGAAGGCGCGCCGGTTGCGATCCGTGGTGGCCAGCCGCGCGCTCATCGCGTTGAAGGCCCGGGCGAACGTTCGGACTTCACGCGGCCCGCGTTCGGCCACCTGGACCCCATAGTCACCCGCCTCGATCCGACCGGCGGCGTCGACCAGCTCGCCGACGTTGAGCGCCATCCGTCGGAATCGGCGGCCGGCGCGCGCGACAAGGACGACAAACAGCAGCAAGGACGCGACCGCCAAAATCCTGACGGGCGGGTCAGCGCCGATCAGCCCGACCGCGGTCCCGACCAGCACGACGCCGATGGCAAGAACCACGGCCATCAACAAAAAGGCGGCGGCCATGAACCAGGCCACCCGCCACATGAAGCGGCGTCCCATCCGGGGCCACGTCGGCCGACCGGCCGGTGGCCAGGCCTCTCCTTGCGGCCACCAAGGCGGCGGTCCCGGTCCGCGCCAACCAGCGCCGCGCCAGCCGGGCCCGCGCCAGCGCCCGCCCCAACCACCATGTCCGCTCATCGCCGTAGGTCCGCGAACCGGTAACCGACGCCAAACACCGTCAGCAAGTAGCGTGGATTATGCGGATCCGGCTCCATCTTGCGGCGAAGGTTCTTGATGTGGGCATCGATGGCGCGCTCGTACGACTCGAACGCGACCCCGCGAACCGCGCTCAGCAGCTGAGCTCGGCTGAAGACGCGGCCCGGCTGGCGCGCCATAGTCGCCACCAGCTGGAACTCGGTGGGCGTCAACTCGACCCGCCGCCCGGCGATCGTCAGCCGCATGCTGGGTATGTTGAGCTCGACGTCGCCGGCGCGGATCAGATCGGCGGGCTCGCGGGCCGCCTCACTCCGGCGCAGCACCGAGCGGACACGGGCGACGAGCTCCTTGGGACTGAAGGGTTTCGTCAGGTAGTCGTCCGCGCCCAACTCGAGACCAACGAGTTTGTCGGACTCGTCGGCGCGCGCGGTCAACATGATGATGGGCACCGCCCCATTCCGTCGCAGGGACCGCGTCACGTCGAGACCGTCCAGTCCCGGCAGCCCCAGGTCGAGAACGACGAGATCCGGATGCTGGGTCGCGGCAGTTCGCAGCGCAGCGGGCCCGTCGGCCGCCGCCAGCACGTTGAACCCGCCGTGCTCGAGGTAATCGCGGACGAGCTGGACGATCTGCGGCTCGTCGTCGACCACGAGGATCGTCTGCATGAGCGCCATCCTATGACGTGGGATGAGGCGGAGTGGGGAACTCCGCCTCTCAAACGGGAGGGAGGAAGTCGGCTAGACCTGTGTCGCCGTTTGCGCCGGGGCGCCGCCCGCCGGCGGGACGTTACCGTGCGCCCGGTCGTGCCAGGCTTTGAGCGTCGCCTCGATGAATGGCGGGAGCGTCATCGGCTGCTCCGGCCCAGCGTGACCGCCATGCCCGTAGCCGCCGAAGCGACCCCAGCGTCCGCCGCCATAGCCGCCGCCCATCATCTGACCCATGGCGTAACGGCGCCAGCGGCGCTTGCGGCCCAGGATCGCCAGGCCGAGCCCGAGCCCGCCGAGCAGCGCCAGCTTGCGCTTCCTATCGTTTTTTTGATCGTTCATCTCGTTCTCCTTCTTCGGTTTGAATCGGTACTGCCCTCATCCTGCCCCCCACCTGTGAACGAGCTGTGAAGGATTGGGGGACCTGTCGACATCGCGGCATCACGACAGACAGCTGTCAATCGCGGCAGGCAGAATCGACGCGCGTCCGGAGCCGGCGGTGGTGGGACCCGGAGACCACTGCCGCCGGCACCGGCGTTAGGGAAGTCCCACCGCGATCCGCATCGCCTCGGCCTTTGACAATCCGGACTCGATCCGGTAGGTGACCCCACCGTGCTCCCAGACAAGCGTGTTCGAAGCCAGCCGGAGGGTCTCCGGCTGACTGTTGCCTGGGCCGGTCTGAATGATGATCATGTGAGGCTGCCCCGCAATCCACCAGCCGGGGTCGCCATTCACGGAGGTTTCCTCAAGGGTCGTGTCCGGGCCGAGCTCCTTTGTGATGTATTGCGGCATCAGGTCGCCTCGGAACTCCGTGACCAGCAGCCCTAAGCCGGTTTCCCTGACCAGCGGGATGCCCGGCCTCGGCTTGTAGGCGAGCGCGACCTCGCCACCTGGCGGACCACTCGCCACGTAGACCGCGTCCGGCTCACCCAACGCCGGCGGCACGACAATCGTGAACCTGACGGACCGTTGCGCCTCCTCCAGGGTGGTGAGGCGCCCGAGGTCGAGCGGTGTCGCCGGCGACAAGGAGGGAAGCGGCGATGGCCCCCGGGTCACGATGACGCCGCGGACGTGGAAGAAGTGCGCGATCGCATCGCGAGTGGCCGGGTTGATCAGGGCCGCGGCGCCCGCCAACACAACCAATACCGCGGCGACCAGCGCGAGCCGTCGCGGATCACGCCACAGCGCGATGGGTCGAAGCGGCATGGCCGGTCGGGCAACGATCCGGGTACGAACGGCGGTGGCCAGGTTTGGCGTTGGCGGATACGGATATCGCGGGCCGAGCTCGCGAAGCGCCCGCTCCAGGGAGTCAGCCATCGGTCTCTCCCGCTGCCGCGGGCAGCCGCAGGTCAGCCGGCAGAACCGCGCGCAGGCGACCAAGGGCGCGCGACAGTCTCGACTTGACGGTCCCCTTCGGGCACTTGAGCGCTTCCGCCATCTCCGCCTCGGAGAGGTCGAAGAACAACCGATAGGCAAGGATCAGGCGGTCGTCAACGCGAAGCCGCCGCAAGCCCGCCACCAGGGTTGCGCGGAATTCATCAGCCTCGGCCGCCTTCTCGGGAGAGGGGGCCGCCTCTCCCGAGGTTTGGGCGACCAGGGCCCGCTGCGCCAGGGTGGTCCGCCGGTGCGCCGCCATGCGGCGATTCCGCGCCTCATTCGCGACGATCCGGAGCAGCCAGGGCCGAAAGGGAGCGCCCGGCCGGAACCGGCCGAGCGCGTAGTAGGCGTTCACGAACGCCTCTTGCGCGGCGTCCTCCGCGTCCGCAGCGTCACCCGTGACCTGATAGGCGACGCGGAACGCCAGCTCCTGATAGTGCTGGACGAGTGTTTCATAGGCGTTGACATCGCCGTTTCTTGCGCGTTCGACGAGAGCGGTGTCGTCCAGTGGCCGGCCCTCCACGGATCGATTGCTATCCCTTCATACCAGCCGGTTGGCCCCCTGGTTCCAACCTCGTGCGACAAAGGCGGACGGAACGACCGGTGCGGCCCCGCGGTATACGGGCATGCACCGGCTCGTCACTGGGATGCTGCTTGTGGCGATGGCTACTGCCACCGTTCTTCCAGGGCCGGGGCGGCACACGCGCGATTATGCCTACTCCGGATGCCGCTGGCCGAGCGGGCAGATACCCTATACCGACGACACGGGCCGGTATGGCCGGGCGACCGCCGCCGCGGCTCGACGCTGGAGCTTCAGTACGCCGGCGGTGCAGCTCCACGCCATGGCAGCCGCGGCCTGGACGGTGACAACGGCGAACCTCGGCCCAACACAGGTGTATGGACTCACCCACTGGACCTGTGACCGCGGTCGGTTTGTCAGCGTAATCAGCTATTACAACACCTACTACACCGATGGTTTCACGTTCGAGCAACGCGTCAGCCTGATGACGCACGAGATGGGACATGGGCTCGGCTTGAGCCATGGGACGGCGCCCGAACGCTGTCCGGTGCCGATCATGACGCCCAACTTTTCGGACACCTGGGGCCGCTGCCACGAAGCCTGGCCGCAGGCCGCCGATATCGAGGGCGTCGTCCTCCTCTACGGCGGAGCGGGCGGCTAATTTGCTCCAGTCTGCCGATCGACCCGTTCCAACACAAGCAAGAACTCCAGGGTCAGATGCGGATCCACCACGATTGGGTCACCCTCGCCCGGCAGCCGAATCCCGAAATCGTGGGTGTCGATCGCCATCGAGCCGACCGCCTGGACCCCGCCAGTCGTGGTTTGAACGTCGACCGCGACCGCAACCGGCCGCATCATCCCGGCAACGCTGAGATCACCGGCGACGATCATGTGTCGTGGCCGGCCGGTGAAGACGGGTAACACGGTGCGGTGCAGCGTGAGAACAGCGAAGGGGTAGTCACGCGTATCGAGGAAGTCTCCGTAAAGCTCGTCTCGATCTTGCGCCCTTCTGCCTGGCAGCGCATCGATGCTGGTGAGCGTGTTCAGCTCGACGGCAAAACATCCGCCCTGGATGGCGATTTGCGCAGGATCGACCTGGCGCACCCGAAGGTTTCCGGCAACCTGGTCGGTGCGCGCGACGGCTTCGTGTGGCAAGGTGATGTCCAGGAATGTCTCGTGGGCGCGGTAGCCGGCCTGCGTCCCTGCGCCCGTGACCCAAAGATCCTCGCCCCTCGCTGTGGACGCGGGCGCCGGACAGGCGGCCTGCAACCGATTGGCAGCGGCAGATGGCGTGGCCGTGGGGCGAGCTGCGCTTGAGGTGGGCGTCAGACTAAATGCGGCGGCCTTTCGCTGAGCGGCGGCGTAGTTTGCCGCTCCGAGAATGCCGAGCAACACCAGTCCCCCGCCCGCCGCCGCGCCAAAGATGATCAGTCGCTTTCGGTTCACTCCCCTGATACCGCTGGGCGGCCGAGAAGGTTCCCACGCCGATCAACGCGCGATCCGCAAATAGACGGCGCCGCGGGCGTCCAGGTAGGTCACATCACCCGCCCGCACGATCCGAACCATGGTGCTCTCGCAGGCGGGGCAGCGCAGCACGAGACCAGGCGCCTGGACGAACGCCAGCAGGCTGCCGACCTCGCCGCTGCGCCCGCAGCTGGCGCACTCGGTTGGAGCCCCGGTCATGTCGGCGGTAAAAACGTCGTAGAGCATGCCGCCGGCGGCGTTGCCATCGAGCATCAGTGCGCGATTCAGATCGCCGTCCTGTTCATCCATCGCAATCCTCCTCAGGTTCCGGATGGGCCGAATCGCTCGGTGCGGATTCGCCCCGCCGGGATACCCAACTCCTGCAAGTTGTTGGCCGCCGCCTCCACCAGTAAGGTCGGTCCACACACGTACGGTCGCAACCCCGCCTCCAGCTGGCTGGTGATCTCCTTCAGCATGGCTCGATCGATCCGGCGGTGGAAGCCGTTCCAGCCGGCGGGCGCCTGACGGGTGTAGGTATAGATGACGTCGACGCCCTCCCCGTGATCCTGCAGCATTTGCAGCTCGGTCGCATAGAGCACATCGTCCGGCGATCGGACGCTGTAGAGCAGGCGAGTCTGGATCGACGAGCGTGCCGCGACCCGGTGTCGAATCATCGCCATCAGCGGCACGACTCCGGACCCGCCGCCCACCAGCAGCAATGGGCCACCCAGAGCGACGTCCCAGATGAAGTAGCCGCCGATCGGGCCACGCAACTCGATCTCGTCCTTGAGCTGCACGACATCGTGCAGATAGGGCGAGACCTCACCGTCATCGATGCGTTCCACGGTCAGTTCGATACTGCCCTGTTGTTCGGGTTCAGAGGCGATCGAGTAACTTCGCTGTGTCTGGTATCCGTCAGGTGCCGTCAGCCGGATGTCGTAGTGCTGGCCGGCATGATGGGCAGTCCAGTCGGGCAATGCGATGGTGAAGGTCTTGGCTCGAGGCGTTTCTTGATGGATTTCTGTAACCGTGCCGAGCTGCCAGCGCAGGGCATCCGCCATCAGTCGCCGCTGTACCGCTCTTCCTTCCAGGGATCGCCGCGACGATGGTACCCGAGGTTTTCCCAGAACCCGAGCCGCTCCCGCTCTTCGAGTCGAAAGCCCTGGATCCACTTGGCACTCTTCCAGAAATAGAGATGGGGCACGACCAGCCGGGCCGGGCCGCCGTGTTCCGGCGTCAGTGGTTTCTCGTCCTGCTGGTAGGCGATGAACGCCTGGTCATTGAGGAGATCGGGGATTGGCAGGTTGGTTGTGTAGTCGCCGTATGAGTACGCCGTGACGAACGCCGCCCGCGGATCGAGCGAGACGGCCTGGAACAGGGTGTCGACACTGACCCCCTGCCATTTCATGTCCAGCTTCGTCCACTTGGTGACGCAGCTGATGTCGACGACGTACGTCTTCGACGGCAGCTTGAGAAACTCGTCCCAGCTCCAGCTGACCGGCTGCCGGACCAACCCTTCGATGGTGAAGCGCCACTGGTCGAGTCGGATCCGAGGGGTCGGCCCGGCCGACAGCACCGGCCAATCGTCGACCAGATACTGGCCCGGCGGTATCCGGCCAGCCTGCTCCGGCTGACGCCGCCTGCCGAAAAACCCACGCGAGACGAATCGCTCCCCCATGGCGCCGAACCAGCCTACTCGCTTTGCCGGACCTGCGTGGCGAGCGAGAAGCTCGACGCAACCGGCACGCCCCTGCGCAGCGTGTTGAGCACGACGCAGTATTTCTCCGCGCTGCGCAGGAGGCGCTCGGCGCGCTCGCCCCGGACATCCTGGGGAACGGTAACCCTCGTGTTGCAGCGGATCGCGCTCAGCCCGATCGGATAGTCGCCCATCGCGAGCGTGCCACGAGCGTCCCAGTCCGCCTCGATCTCCACCTCGAGCGACTCGAGCTCGATCCCCATGTTCGCGGCCACCATCCGCAGCGTTGTCTCCTGGCACGCGGCGAGGGCACCAAGCAGAACATCGCCAGAACAGGGAACATCGCCGCTACCACCGACTGCCGGGTGGGCGCCTGATCTCCATGAGACGGCCGGCGCCGACTCGGGAACCACGGCGCAGTGGAGTGGGTCGCTCAAGTCGCTGTGACCGCTGCGCACGCGGAGCCGAATCTGGGCCGACTGGGGTTCCCTTTTGTACCGCTCCCGGATGGGAGCCTGCAGCTCGCGAACGTTGACGCTTGCTCTTGTCACGGTATGCTCCCTTTGCTTCTGATTGGTAACGATGGAACTTTAGGCAGGCCTATTCGTTTGAACCTTGTGTCGCGCAAATGGGCAGCCGTTGTCGCCGGTGTCGTCCTGGCCGGTATTGTCCTATTTGCCGCAATTCGGCTTGTGCACCCGATGGTTGGGCCATCGATCGCGGCTGTGTCGGCCGCGCGTCTTGAGGAGTCTGGAACCGTCTTGTTGAATCCGTTTCCATGGGATCGCCCCGAGATAACCCAATCCCAGGCCGAGCGGCTGGCTTTGCAGCAGGCGCCCGGCGGGACCGTGCTCCAGTCGGTCCTTGCTGAAGTCGTCGAGACGAACGGCGGGACGAAGCAACCGCGGCTCTGCTGGGTCGTCAGCCTCCCGGCTTCGTTGGTTTCCTCATATGGACCGCCCGGCAGCGCTCCTTTCCGCGCGACCTTCAACCTGGTGTTCATCGACGCCCATTCCGGCGATTTCGTCTTCGGCTCTGCCGGCGGCTGAGCGTAGTCTTGGTCGATGGCCGACGAACTCACCGTGCTCGACGGGAATACATTCTTCGTCTCTGATCGGGCAGGCGATGTCGAAGCGGGAGAGACGCCGAACGGGTTCTTCCATGCCGACATGCGCCATCTGTCGACCTGGCGGCTGCTCATCAATGGCCGGCCCCTGTACGTGCTTACCAGCCGCACGGTCGACTACTACTCCGCGGCTATCTTCGGCACCCTCGCCACGGCAAGCGTTGGCGAAAACCCGCCGATCTCGGTCCGGCGAGATCGGTTTGTCGCCGTCGGCTTGCACGAGGATCTAACGATTCAGAACCACAGTGATCAGCCGGAGAAGGTAACTATCGACGTCGAATACGGCAGCGATTTCGCCGACCTGTTCGAGGTCAAGGATCACGCGCCCCGGCGCGGGCAGATTCGTGCCGAGGTGAGCGCGGATCACCTGCGGTTGATCTACACGCGCGATGACTTTCGTCGCGAGACCATCATCAGCTTCGGTGAGCCCTTCGCCGTCGAGCCCGAGCGAGCGCACACCGAGGTGACCCTGGAGCCGCGCGGCGAATGGCGCACGTGCGTCGACATCGCTCCAGTTGGCACTGGCGAGATGTATCGCCTTCGGCACGGCGAGCGGGTCTTCGGCAATCCCAAACCCGACATGCCAACTTCGTTTGAGCAGTGGATGGCGCAGGCACCGACGCTAATCACCGATAACGATGTACTGCTTCACACCTATCGTCGCAGCCTCGTCGACCTCGCCGCGCTGCGGTTCCGTCCGCTGAAGACACTCTCCTATTCGCTGCCGGCCGCCGGCCTTCCGTGGTTCATGGCGCTGTTCGGTCGCGACAGCCTGATCACGGCATACCAGGGGCTGCCCTTTCAACCCCACCTGGCTCGCACCACCCTCGAGGCGCTGACCCACTGGCAAGCGAGTGAAGACGACGCGTTTCGCGATGCCGAGCCGGGCAAGATCCTCCATGAGCTGCGGCTTGGGGTGCTGACCATGCTCGGCGAGCGCCCGCACAGCCCTTATTACGGCAGCCACGATGCGACGCCGCTGTTCCTGATTCTGCTCGATGAATACGAACGCTGGGCCGGTGACCACGATTTCGTCCGCGGCCTGCGGCCGGCGGCGATGAGGGCGCTCGAATGGATCGAGCGCTACGGCGACCGAGATGGCGACGGCTACCTCGAATATCAGACGCGCTCCACCGAGGGCCTCGTCAACCAGTGCTGGAAGGACTCGTGGAATTCCATCCTTTTCAGTGATGGCACCGTGGCTCAGGGACCGATCGCGACCTGCGAGATCCAGGGATACGCCTACGACGCGCGCGTCCGGATGGCTCGCCTGGCGCGTGATGTCTGGGACGACCCGCAATTGGCCGGCCGGCTCGAACGCGACGCGGCGACCTTGCGCGAGCGCTTTAACCGCGACTACTGGATCGAGGCCCGCGGTCACTACGCCATCGCGCTCGACGGAGAGAAGCGCCAGGTCGACGCGATGACCTCGAACGTCGGGCATCTGCTCTGGTCGGGCATCGTGCCGGACGACCGCGCGGCAACGTTGGTGAAGCGGCTGATGTCACCGGAGATGTTCACCGGATGGGGGATCCGAACGATGTCGGCCAGCGACGCCGGTTACAACCCAATCGAGTACCACAACGGCACGATCTGGCCCCACGACACTGCACTCATCGCCGAGGGGATGCGCCGCTACGGCCACCGCGAACAAGCGTCCCACCTGGCGTTGATGCTGATCCAGGCAGCCGAGGCGTTCGAGTATCGCCTGCCGGAAGTCTTCGCGGGTTTTCTGCGGGAAGAGACCGGCGCACCGGTCGAGTACCCAACCGCCTCCCGACCCCAGGCGTGGGCTGCCGGCGCGCCACTGCTTGGGCTGCGCACCGCGCTCGGCCTCGACGTCGTCGATGGGGAAATCCGGATCGACCCCCATCTCAGCGAGGGTTGGGGCCAGGTCCGGCTGGAGAAAGTCCCCATCGGCGCGACCGAACCGGCTGCCCTAAGCCGGTGACGTCCGCCGCCGATGATGCCTGCGGTGTCGTTCGCCAATCTGCTGGTGGTTGCGCTGGTGGGCGCCGGACTGGTTTCGGTCGTGGTCTTTCCGGTGCTGGCGCTAACGCTACTGCGCTATTCAAGACATGACGTTACGGCCACGCCCGCCCTACAATCTGCGCAGACCGCACACGGAGTAGGAGGGGACGGATGACTGATCGGCGCCGCTGGATCCTGGTTGCCGCTGTGCTCGGGTCCGGCATCGTGTTCCTCGACTCGACAGTGGTCAATGTCGCCCTGCCACGCATCGGCCGGGATCTTCCGCGACTCTGGTTCGGCGTCCTCGAAGGCCAATCGTACGTCTACAACGCGTATCTCCTGACCCTCAGTGCCCTGTTGATCCTGGCGGGCGCTCTGACCGATTTCTATGGCCGCAAGCGGATGTTCATCTTGGGCTTGATCGGGTTCGGCGCGACCTCGGTGCTGTGCGGGCTCGCGCCAAACATGGAGCTGCTGGTGCTCTTCCGAATTTTCCAGGGCGCCGCTGGCGCTCTGCTGGTCCCCGGGTCACTGGCGCTGATCACGGCCAACTTCGAAGGCGAGGCGCAAGGGCGGGCGTTCGGGGTCTGGGCCGGCGCCTCGGGGGCGACGACGATCCTCGGCCCGGTGGTGGGCGGCTTTCTCGTGGACTCAATCTCCTGGCGCGCCGCGTTCCTCATCAACGTGCCTCTCATCCTGATCGCGCTCTGGGCGACCTACGTGCATGTTCTCGAGAGCCGCGACGAAGAGGCGACCGGGGC
>WNGI01002628.1_pt1 | contig 15626 bp, 13 predicted proteins | sample 5400621 | NCBI WGS metagenome assembly WNGI01 (sample SAMN13153374, study PRJNA577476) | soil metagenome | isolation source: 20 cm soil or saprolite under Garry oak tree replicate 1 | place: USA:California | collected 2016-06-15 | reverse complement strand
TCAACTGCGTTCTGGACCAGGTCGTAGCTCGACGGCGACTTCGGCAGGCCGGCGAGGATCGTCGCCTGGGCGAGGGTCAGCTTGTGGAGGTCCGTCACCCCGAAGTAGACCTGGGCGGCGGCCTTGATCCCGTACGCCTGGTTGCCGTAGTAGTTCTGGTTCAGGTAGGCCGTGATGATCTGCTTCTTGCCCTCGATGCCGGGGAACGCCTCGGTCAGCCGGATCGACTGGATGATCTCCTTCAGCTTCCGTTCGGCCTGCCGCGACGGATCCTGGACGAGATCGGGAGGCAGGAGCCTCTGGCGTACCAGCTGCTGGGTGATCGTCGACGCGCCGCGAGCCCTGCCTCGGAGGCTGTCGATCCCGGCCGAGATGATCGCCACGGGATCGAAGCCGCTGTTGTCCCAGAAGGTCTTGTCCTCGATCGCGGTCTGGGCGTCGATCGCGATCGGCGGGATGTCGGCGAACGTCACCACGGAGCGTGTCGTGGCACCGAACCGGGCCAGCTCGACCGTGCCGGTCCGGTCGTAGATGATCGATTCCTCCTGGAAGCCGAGCTTGTCGAGATCGGTTGGGGGGTCGAGGTTCGCCGAAAGGCTGCTGAAGGCCGCCACGGAACCGGCGGCGAGGACGAAGCCGAGACCGGCAAACAGAACCCAGATGATGATCGCGATCATCCCCGCGGCCGAGGGCTGGCTGCGTTCGCGGGGCAGCTGGCGAGAGGTGACGCGCGGAGTCTCGTTCACGGGTGCTCCGGTGGGGAAGGTCAGGCCACAGCATGCCATGCGCGGCCGATTCGGCTCCGTTTGGAGGGACGAGCGAGGCTACGAAGGCGTGACAGTTAGCCGACTCCGACCCGCGCCAAATAAGCCGTCGGCGTCGGCGGCCAAATGGTTCAGACGGCGGCGAACCGCGGCAGGTGAGCCTGATTGGCGGCGAGGATCTCCGTGAGGAGCCGGTCCGCGATCTCCCAGCGCCCGACCAACGGGTTGGCCAGAAGCGCCCGAAGGGCCATGTCTCGATCGCCGCTGCGGGCCGCCGCGACTGCGAGCTCCTCGTAGGCCTTCGCCTGCTGGACGAGGCCGCGCATCTCGGGCGCAAGCGGCGCCAGCCGCAGCGGATGAGCGCCGTCGCGGTCGACCCGGGCGGGGATCTCGACGACCGCCTCGTCCGGCAGGTCCGGCAGGGCGCCGTCGTTGCGGACGTTGACGACCTGGACGTCGCCCGCGCCGTCGTGGAGCGAGGCGATCAGCTGTGCGGCGGCCTCGCTGTAGAACGCGCCGCCGCGATCGGCCAGAAGCGCTGGCTTCTCGGCGAGGTGCGGGTCGCGGTACATCTCGAGGAGGCGGTTCTCGATGTCGATGACCTCCTCCGCTCGGGTCGCGTGACCCTCGGTGAGCTGCTCCGCGAGGACGGCATCGAACTGGTAGTAGTAGCGGAGGTAATAGGAGGGAATCGCGCCGAGGATCCGGACGAGGTCGGCCGGCATCCCGAGGTCCGCGGCGAGTTCGTCGAGGTTGTCCGACAGCAGCTCCGGCAGGCGGTCTACACCGTCGACCCGGATCGCCCGCTCCCAAGTGAGGTGGTTCAACCCGACGTGTTCGAGCTCGACCCGCTCAGGGCTGACCCCGAACCGCGCGGCGAACCGGCGCTGGAAGCCGATGGCGACATTGCACAGGCCGATCGCCCGGTGGCCGTCGTCGAGCAGGGCCTGGCTGACGATTCCGACCGGGTTCGTGAAATCGACGATCCAGTGGCCGGGTGCCGCTCGCCGCGCCGCGCGCTCCGCGATGTCGAGCACGACCGGAACCGTCCGGAGCGCCTTGGCAAAGCCGCCGGCGCCGGTCGTCTCCTGCCCGATGGTGCCGTGGCGTGGTGGCAGGGTCTCATCGAGATAGCGGGCTGCCTGGCCGCCGACCCGGAGCTGAATCAGGACGAAATCGGCGCCGTCGAGGGCGGCGTCGGTGTCGGGCGTCAGGATCAGCCGGCCCGGCCAGTCGAGGCGATTCAGCATCCGCCTGGCGAGACCGCCGACGACTTCGACCCGATCGGGATCCGGATCGAGCAGGATCAGCTCGTCGACGGGCAGGCGGTTGTCGCGGAGAGCGAAGCCCTCGATCAGCTCCGGGGTGTACGTGCTGCCGCCACCGACAACCGCGATCCGGACGCCCACCGGCCCTCCATCCGACCCGATCGCCGACATGATCTCGTCGAGCCATCTTGACATCGACCCAGCGGACCGGGAATGATTGCTTATAACGTTATCACCATTCGAGCGGCTCGCAAGAGGATCCACGCCCGACGATGGCCCGCTTCCGGCTCGAGCTCGGTCCCGTCCCGCTCCATCACCAGGTCTACGTCGACCTGGTCTCCGCGCTCGATTCCAACGAGTGGCGGCCGGGCGACCGGCTGCCGGCCGAGCGCGAGCTGGCCCAGCGCTACGGGTGCAGCCTCATCACGGTCCGGCGGGCGCTCTCCGAGCTGGCTCGCGAACAACGGATCGAGCGGACGCGCGGCCGCGGCACGTTCGTCCTCCACCCGCGCCTCGACCTGAACTTCGGCGGCAGCCGTGGCTTCGCGGACGAGATGCTGACCCGTGGGCTCGATCCCGCGACCCGCCTGATCGCCGCCCGACCGGAGTCGGCCGGTGAGGCCGTCGCTGCAGCCCTCGATCTCGAGCTCGGCTCGCCGACCCTGTATCTCGAGCGTCTTCGCCTCGCAGGCGGTGAGCCGCTCCTGCTCGAGCAGGTCCACCTGCCGGCCGAGCGGTTCCCGGGGCTGCTCGCCTCGGACCTCGAGCACAACTCGCTGTACGACCTTCTTGTCGAGCGCTACGGGACACGGATCGTCCGGGCCCGCGAGGCGCTCGAGCCGGTCCTTCTGCGGACCCGCGAGGCCGGGCTCCTCGACCAGGCCCCGGGCCGCCCAGCTCTCCTGGTCGAGGGCATCGCCTACGCCGCCGACGGTCGACCGATCGAATTCGCCCGAAGCTACGTCCGAGGGGATCGGACGCGCTATTACGTAGAGCGGGTCGTCGTCCGGGCCAGGTGGCCCGACGTCGAGCCATCGTCCGCGCCTGGCGGCTACGACCGTGAGGCACGAGGAGCCGTTCCCGCAGGGGCGGTCAAACGGAGAGGAGGAGCGTGATCAGTACAAGCGCCGACGTTCGGCTTGAGCGTCAAGGTCGGATCATTGAGAGGAGGACCATGCGTACCAGGCTTTTCAGGGTCGGCTCGCTCATTGCGGTCGCCGCCCTCGTCTTCGCCGCGTGCGGGACATCGTCGCCCGCGAGCTCGGCGCCGGCCGTCGTCCCAAGCGCGTCGGCCGCGGTCGCCACGACCCCACCCTCGACGGGGCCGGCAACGGTTCCGCCCGGCGGGCCGGTCGAAATCCGCTGGTTCTGCTGCATCGGCGGTGGTGATGCTCCGGAGCAGACGGCGGTCGAGAAGAAGGTCGTCGACGACTTCAACAAGTCGCATCCGAACATCCACCTCACGTTCGAGGCCGTTCCGTACGCCGGGGCGAATGCGGCGCTCGCGACCGAGATCGGCTCCGGCAACGGCCCCGACATCGTCGGCCCGGCCGGCATCGGCGGGGCAAACGCATTCAACGGCCAGTGGCTCGACCTTGCGCCGCTCATCGCCTCGACCAACTACGACCTCTCGGGCTTCCCGTCCGACGCGGTCGACATCTACAAGCTGTCGGATGGCCAGTTCGGAATCCCGTTCGCGATCTATCCGTCGGCCCTGTTCTACAAGAAGGGCCTGTTCGATGAAGCCGGTCTCGCGGAGCCGCCCCACAAGTACGGCGACAAGTACACGATGCCGGACGGCAGCGTCGTCGACTGGAACTACGACACCGCCGCGAACATCGCCAAGATCCTTACCGTCGACAAGGCCGGAAAGGACGCGACGCAGGCCGGTTTCGACCCGAAGAAGATCGTCCAGTGGGGCTTCGAGCCGCAGCGCGACGACCTGCGCGGCCTCGGCGCCTACTTCGGTGCGGGCAAGCTCGCCGCCGACGACGGCAAGACGGTCCAGATCCCAGACGCCTGGGCAGCCGGCTGGAAGTGGTGGTACGACCGGATCTGGACGGACCATTCGAGCATGACCAACGCCCAGTTCACCAGCCGCGACATCAACCCGAAGGACTACCCGTTCTTCACCGGCAAGATCGCGATGAGCGAGAACTTCCTCTGGTCGACCTACGGCGTCAAGGACGCCGGCGACGACTGGAACCTTGCCGCGATCCCGTCATACAACGGTCAGACGACGGCGGCGTTCAACGCCGACACGTTCCGGATCCTCAAGGCGACAAAGCACCCCAACGAGGCGTTCACGGTCCTGACCTACCTCCTCGGTGACGCCTCCGCGGAGCTGCTCACGGCCTACGGCGGGTTCCCGGCCCGGACGGCCGAACAGCCAGCCGCGCTCACGGCGCTCCAGGCGCAGTTCACCCAGCCGGTCGACTGGCAGGTTGCCGTCGACGGCGTCCAGTTCGCCGACAACCCGAACTTCGAGTCGTTCATGCCGGCCTACAACGAGACCCTCGGTCTCGTCGGGTCGGGCGGCAAGTACCTGACCAAGTGGTCATCGACCCCGGGTCTCGACATGGACAAGGAGATCCAGGCGCTGAAGACCGAAATGCAGGGCATCTGGGACAAGGCGAAATAGGCGAGTGATCGTCCACTCACCAACCTGCCGGGTCGGCCGATGACGGCACCCGCGCGATCAGGACCGGGCCGGCTCCGCCGGCCCGGATCACGCCTCGCCCCGTTGGCCCGGCGCGAGGCCCGCTGGGGCTTCATCTTCATCTCGCCATGGATTGCCGGCTTCCTGGCGTTCACCCTGATCCCGATGATCGTGTCGCTCGTCTTCACGTTCACGAACGTCAACCTGAACCAGGAAGAGCCACTCCAGTTCGTCGGCCTGAAGAACTACGCCAACATGCTCAGCGACCAGCAGACATGGGATTCGCTGGCGGTCACGATCCGTTTCGCCCTCTTCAACCTGCCGATCGCGATCACCCTGCCCTTCGTCATCGCGCTCGCCCTGAACAGCCCGCTGCTGCGCGGCACCAGCCTGTTCCGGATCGGCTGGTTCCTGCCCTACGTGATCCCGTTCGTGTCGGGTGTCTTCGCCTGGCAGGGCATGCTCAACCTCGAGACGGGCTGGGTGAACATCCTCCTGCGGCTAATCGGCATCAGCAATCCACCGAACTGGCTGCAGGACACGACCTGGATCTACCCGAGCCTCGCGTTCATCGGCATCTGGTCGATCGGGGCCGCCCTGATCGTCAACCTCGCTGGGTTGAAGGGGATCCCGAGCGAGCTCTACGACGCGGCGCGGATCGATGGCGCGGGCTGGCTCGCCCAGCTCCGCCACGTGACGCTGCCGATGATGTCGCCGGTGATCTTCTATTCGCTGATCCTCGGCGTCGTCGACGTCCTCCAGTACTTCCTCGTCCCGCTCGTCCTCAACAACGGGACCGGCGAACCCGCCGGGACGACGAACTTCTTCAACCTCTACCTCTACCACACGTTCTTCAGCTTCCAGAAGATGTCGTACGGGGCGACGCTGGCGTGGCTTCTGTTCGCCGTCACCCTGGCGATCACGCTCGTCCTGTTCCGGACGTCGCGTCGCTGGGTCTACTACGCCGGCGAGCGGTAGCGGGCGATGGGACTCCTGACCCGCCCGGCTGCAGCCCCCGTCGCGGCGACCTACAGGCGCCGCCGCCTGCCGCGCAGCGCGGGCAAGTCATTCCTCTTCACGTTCATCTTCGTCGTGCTGCTGGCGAGCTTCCTGTCGCCGCTGCTTCGGTCGCTGGCCGTCTCGCTCCAGACGCCGGACCAGGTCGGCAAGAGCGACTCGCCGGCATATCCCGCCGTCCCCGGGACCTACCAGTACCTCGGCAAGAGCTACGACCTCTACGCGGTGCCAATCGAGGGGGCGATCCGCTCGCTGGCGTTGGTCACGAAAGGTCGCGCAGAGAGCAAGTTCGTCGATCCGGGCAATCCGGCGGCCGGTCTGATCACGTGGCAGGGGAGCTGGCGGACGCTCGATCGGGCCTGGATCTTCTCGCCCGAATGGAAGAACTACACCGATGTGTGGAGCCTGATCTCGTACCCGCGACTGCTCTTCAACACGATCGCCATCGCCCTCATCGGCATGGTCGGCACGATCGTTTCATGCACCCTCGTCGCGTATGGGTTCGCCCGCTTCCGATTCCCCGGCCGCAGCCTCCTGTTCACCGTCCTGATCGCGACGATCTTCCTGCCGTTCGCGGTGACGGTAATCCCGACTTACACCATCTTCTCGAAGCTCGGCTGGGTCGGGACGTGGCTGCCGCTCCTCGTTCCGACGTTCTTTGCCAACGCCTACGACGTGTTCCTGCTCCGCCAGTACCTCATGTCGATCCCGCGCGAGATGGACGAGGCGGCCGCGATCGACGGCGCCGGGCCTTTCCGGACGCTCATCTCGGTGATCCTGCCGCAGGCCTGGCCGGCGGTCATCGCCGTCGCCATCTTCCATTTTGTCTACTCCTGGAACGACTTCTTCGGGCCGCTGCTCTACCTCTCGACGAAGCCTGAGCTGCAGACGCTCGCCATCGGACTCGCCAGCTTCGAGGGGATCCACTACCGAAACCCGGCATACGTCCAGGCCGGAACGATCATGACGATGATCATCCCGATCGTGATCTTCCTGATCTTCCAGCGTGTCTTCACCCGCGGCATCGTCATCACAGGGGTGGAGAAGTGAGCTCGTTCCGGGTGGCGCTGACATTCGACGCGGAGCACCCGGATCGGCCCGCCGCGGACGGCAACGCCGATCGGCTCCTCGACGAACTCGCCCGCCTGGATGTCCGGGCTTCGTTCTTCGTTCAGGGCCGCTGGGCCGAGGCCTACCCCGCGACGGCCCGGCGGATCGTCGCGGCCGGTCATCTCGTCGGAAGTCACTCGCACTACCACGTCCGGATGCCGCTCCTGACCGCGGACGGGCTGGCGACCGACATACGCGACGCCGAGGAGGCGATCCGCGAGCACGCGGGAATTGACCCGCGGCCGTGGTTCCGCTGCCCCTTCGGGACCGGCGCCAACGATCCGGTCCTCGTGGGCCGGCTGGCTGGGCTGGGGTATCGGGAGGTCGGTTGGCACGTCAGCCCCGAGGATTGGAACCCGGCCAACTCGCCTGCGGACGTCATCCGAACCGTCGTCGACGGAGCCGCGGAGCATGCCGACGGCGCGGTCGTCCTCCACCACACTTGGCCGGACCAGACGCTTGCCGCGATGCCGGAGATCGTCACCCGGCTTCGGGATTCCGGCGCGACCCTGGTCGGTCTGGACGAGCTGTCGGACCTCCCGGGGCTCCGCCTCGAGCCCCAGATCGTCGGCAAGCGGTGAAGATCGCCGCGGTCCTCGCCGTCGACGGCGGCAACTCCAAGGCCGATGTCGCGCTCGTGGCCGCCGATGGGACGCTCCTCGCGGCGGTTCGTGGTCGGACCACGTCGCATCAGGCGGTCGGCCTCGAGGCGGGCCTCCTGCGGCTCACCGAGCTCGTCGAGACCGCCGCCCGCGAAGCGGGTCTCGATCCGGCGGCCCGACCGATCGCCTCGCTCGGCGTCCACGCGCTCGCCGGCGCCGACTTTGCCGCGGACGTCCGGATGCTCGCCCGGGGCCTCCACGAGACCGGGCTGACCGAGCGCGACGTCGTCGTCAACGACTGCATCGGTGCGCTGTGGGCGGGGGCGACGGACGGCTATGGGATTGCGCTTGTCTGCGGCGCCGGGATCAACGCGGCCGCGGTCGCCCCGGATGGTCGCGTCGCCCGGTTCGACGGCATCGGCGAGCTGTCGGGCGACTGGGGCGGCGGCAACGCCGTCGCGATGGCCGGCCTCGGGGCGGCCGTCCGGGCCCGTGACGGGCGGGGCCCGAGGACGGAGCTCGAGCGGACGATCCCGGCCCACTTCGGGCTCACGCGGCCCGCGGCTCTGACGCGGGCGATGTACGACAAGCGGATCCTCATGGATCGGCTTGGCGAGCTTTCGCCCGTCGTCTTCGCGACAGCTCGCGGTGGCGACCCGGTGGCCCGGGCGATCATCGACCGCCTGGCCGACGAGCTGGCGACGATGACGATCGCGCTCGCGACACGACTCGGGATCAAGCGCCTGCCGGTCGACGTCGTCCTTGCCGGCGGTGTGTTCCGAGCCGACGACAAGGCCTTCTTCGAGCGGCTCGATGCACGGATCCGATCCGACCTGCCGGCGGCGAACCTGATCCGGCTCGACGTTCCGCCGGTCGCCGGGGCGGCCCGCGAGGGCCTCAAGCAAATGGCCGTTGGCGGGCCCGATGCGATCGCCGCGGCCCGCGACCGGGTCCGCCGCGAGCTGCGGAAGTGGCGTCCGTAGGTCGCTAAGCTCCGCCGCCCTGGGCCCCGCCGCCCCGCCGCCCCGATTCTCGCCTCACGAGCACATCGGACAGATTCGCGCGCGTCCTCGACCAGAATTGGCCTGAATCTGTCGATCCCGCACGCCCCACGTGAATTTCGAGCAAAAGGGGGGGTTCTGCCTCGTCCCGCACGTCACATATGCACGTGCCACGAGAATCGCGGCGTGGCGACCTATCAGCGCAGGGACAGCGTCTCCGCGTATGGGATCAGCCAAAGCTTGGCCGCGACCGTTCGTGATGCGAGGTTGTCCCATGACGTGCTGTAGAGCGGCTCGCGTCCCTCCTTCTCGACCGCATCTCGCCATGCCGAGACCACGAGTGCCGCGAAGCCCAGGCCCCGATAGCGCTCGATCGTGTCGACTCCCGCCTCACATGCATTTGGCCGCTTGCGAGCGCAATAACAGGCCGAGACGACCGACCCGTCGACCATGACACCGACAACGGGCGATCGAAACGCGAGGACCGATCGCGTGTATGGGAAGTTCGATTCGAGGAGAGGCGCGGAGGTCCCGTCGATGACTATCGCAAGGGCTTCGTTCGGGAGGTCCACCCGATCACCGAATCGGTAGGCGGGGCCGTTGGATTCGTCCTCGATTGGCCCTTCCCGGTCGATGGCTTTTCGCAGTGGTGCGTAAAGGGATCGGGGCGGTCGCTGAAAGTCCCACGGAGGGAGCTCCCGGGCAATATCCCGACAGGCGTCGATCGTGGCCTCGCCAACATCCGCCCGAAACCATAACCGGTGCGTCGTCTCGTCGCGGGCCAGGAACAAACGGGGCGGGGGATCGTCGCCAGGCTCGTTGAGACCAGCCAACTTCCCGTCGGTGTCCATCCGGAAGAGCACGTCAGCGTGCTGATCGAGGAGCCGGGCCTCGTCGGCGGCGTTAGACATTTCTGGTTTCGGACCCCAAGGCTCTCACTGGATCGGTTCGCCCGGTCTCATCGCGCCGGCCGACGCCGTGCATGAGTCTCGCTCATGAATGTCGCAGCGATCGCGCATGGCCGTGCGCAGGGTCGCGACGCACCGCACCGGAGGACACTTCCGAACGGCCGCAGGGTCGAGCGCATAGGGAGCCGATCTCATGATTGAGCCTCGCATGCAGGCCGAGCCCGGAGAATTCTTTGTCAGTACTCTTGACAAAGCCACGTCAGCTCCTCCATCCTGCGCTTTGTCAACTCCCTTGGCAAAGTGCGCCGCCATCGAGAAGGGCAGCACGGCGCCGCGACAGAGGGCCCGATGCGACTTCCCGGCAAGGCGACTCACCAGCAGACGCGCGAGCACAACCATCGCCTCGTCCTGCGCGCCGTCTATGAGTTCGGGCCGATCAGCCGGGCGGAGGTCGCACGCAGCACGGGCCTGACCAGGACCACCGTCTCGGATGTCGTCACCGACCTGCTCGACGACGGGATGGTCGAGGAGGTCGGGCGGGGACCGTCGAGTGGCGGCAAGGCGCCGATCCTGCTCAGCATCGTCGGGAATGCCCGGCAGGTGATCGGTCTCGACCTCGGCGAGGCCGTCTTTTCGGGTGCGCTCGTCAACCTCCGCGGCGAGGTTCGCCGTGTCGTCGAGCTGCCGGTCGACGGCCGCAACGGCGACGATGCCCTCGCCCTCGTCTACCGGCTCGTCGACGAGCTGCTCGACGACACGGTGGTCAGCCTGCTCGGGATCGGTGTCGGGACGCCGGGTCTCGTTGATTCCCGCACGGGCACGATCCTCTGGGCGGTCAACCTCGACTGGCAGAACCTGCCGCTTGGCGGCCTCCTCAGCGAGCGTTATGGCCTGCCGACCAACGTCGCCAATGACAGCCAGGCAGCGGCCCTCGCCGAATACACGTTCGGTGGCGACGGTCCTCGCCAGGCCAACCTCGTCACGATCAAGATCGGGCGTGGCGTCGGTGCCGGTCTGGTCCTCAACGGCATGCTGTTCCAGGGCGACGGCTTCGGGGCGGGCGAGATCGGCCACGTCGCGGTCGTCGACGATGGGGCGGCCTGCCGATGCGGGGGTTTCGGCTGTCTCGAGACTGTTGCGAGCAGCCGGGCCATCGCGAGCCGGGCCGCCGCCCTCGCAACGGAGCTCCGAACGCCCCTGGCCGACACCGCCCCGGGCGGCGACCTCACGTTCGAGGCGGTTCTCGGCGCCTATCACGCCGGCGATCCAGCCGCCCGCACCGCGGCGCTCGAGGCCGCTCGCTACCTTGGGCAGGCCGTCGCCGGCCTGATCGGCGCTCTCAACATCGGCCGGATCGTCCTCGATGGACCGGTCACCGCGTTCGGCGATGAATGGCTCGCGGCGGTCCGAGACGAAGCCGGTCGCCGGGCGTTCGGCCTGCTCGCCCGGAACACGGCGATCGTCGTCGGGCGGTTGTCGCCAAATGTCGTCGTCCTCGGGGCGTCGGCCCTGCTGATCACCCGCGAGCTCGGGCTGAGCCTCAGCCGATGATGGACGGTCTCCTCCCCGCTTCGGGTTCGTCGGCGGATGTACGCCCGCACGACCGCGACCTGCGCGTCGGCGTCGACGTCGGCGGCAGCAAGATCGCGATCCTCGTCGTCGATGGCGACCATGGGATCCGCGGCCGGCTCGTCGTCCCGACCCCCGTCGGCAGCCCCGACACCGCCGCCGATCACATCGCGGCGACGGTCGCGACCGCCCTCGCGACGGTCGGCCTGAGCGTCGACGGCGTGGCTGCCGTCGGCGTCGGCGTGCCCGGACGCGTCGACCCGGTTGCCGGCGTCGTGTCTCTGGCGGTCAACCTCGGCTGGCACCGACTCCCGCTGCGCGAGCAACTCGAGGGGCGTCTCGGGGTGCCGTGTGCGATCGAGAACGACGTCCGGGCCGCAGCTGCCGGGATCCGCGAGCGGCGATTGCTCGGCCAGGTCGAGGACTTCGTCTATCTCAGCGTCGGGACGGGGATCAGCGCGGGTGTCGTCCTCGATGGGCAGCTCTACCGCGGGACGCGAGGCCTCGCCGGTGAGGTGGGCCACATCGTCGTCGACGCGGAAGGGCCGGTCTGCATCTGCGGACTCCGCGGCTGTCTCGAGATGATGGCGTCAGGACCGGCCGTGGCCAGGCTCGCCGAGGACGCCATCCGGGCCGGCCGGCAGTCCAGCCTCGCGGCTTGTCCGACGATCACGGCCATCGACGTCCATGCCGCCGCAGCGGCCGGCGACGCCCTGGCGGCCGAGATCGTCGCGGCCGCCGGTCGCGCTCTCGCCCGGGCGATCCACGGGCTGATCATGACCTACGACGTCGAACGGGTGATCGTCGGCGGCGGCGTGGCCGGGGCCGGCCGACCTTTTCTGGCGTCAATCGAGACCGCCCTCGATGCCGCTCGGGCGTTGTCGGAGCTGGCGGCGGAAATGCTCGGACCGGGCATCGTCGAACTCCTGCCCGACGGCTCCGACACCGGGGCCTGGGGCGCCATCACGGTCGCCAGCTCGATCGACGGTTCCGTCGAAGGGCAAAGGAGGTGGTCGCACGCGATGCCTTGACCTGAGGGATGGGATCCGGCGTGCGGGCCATTCGCGCCCGAGCCGACAGTCGCAAACACGAGGAGGAGCTCAGTGAAACTCAAGCAGACTCTCGCCATAGGGCTCGCGGCGGTGCTCGGCATCGCGGCATGCTCGGCGCCCGCCGCCAGCCAGGCACCCGCCACATCGGCCGCCCAGAGCGCGGCACCAACCACGGCCGCGAGCAGCGCGCCTGAGGCGCGGACACTGACGGTCTGGCTGATGAACGGGTCGGCCGGCGACGACCTGATCAAGCAGCTCAACGACGAGTTCACAGCCGCCCACCCGGGCGTGACCGTCAAGTACGAAGTCCAGCAGTGGAACGGCATCGTCAGTCGCCTCAACGGCGCGCTCGCGGCACCCGAGCCCCCGGACGTCGTCGAGACAGGCAACACCCAGACTGCCAACTACGCGGCCGCCGGCGCCCTCATGGACCTAACGGACAAGCGAGCCGACCTCGGTGGCGGAACGTCCGCCGACAGCAGCAGCGCCGATGAGGCATGGCTCGGCGGCCTCAACGACTCGTCGATCTGGGACGGCAAGCTGTACGCCGTGCCGTTCTACGCCGGCAACCGGATCGTCATCTACAACAAGGACCAGTTCGCCGCCGCTGGCATCGACCCGGCCTCGATCACGAGCAAGGCCGCCCTCATCGACGCGGCGAAGAAGCTCCAGTCGAAGAACAAATCGGTCGCCGACTATTCCGGCCTCTACATCCCCGGTCAGAACTGGTACGCGCTGATGAGCTTCATCGAGGATCACGGCGGCCACATTGCGGTCAACGAAAGCGGTACCTGGAAGGGCACCCTCGAGGCCCCGGAGGCGCAGGCCGGCATCCAGGACTACGTCGACTACTTCAAGGCGGGCTCCACGGGCCCGGCCGACAATGACGAAGCGAACCCGGAGCAGGCGACGGTCATGGCCGCCGGAAAGGCGGGCATGATGATCGCCAATCTCTGGGAGCTCGGCTACACCGAGTCCAAGGACGCGGCCATCAAGGGCAAGCTGGCCGTCTTCGCGATCCCGAGCAGCACCGCCGGCAAGAAGGCCCCGGTCTTCCTGGGCGGCTCCAACCTCGGCATCGCGGCAGGCAGCAAGAACCAGGATCTGGCCGTCGATTGGGTCAAGCTCCTGACCGGTGAGAAGTACCAGAAGCTGATGATCGCGGCCGGCAACGTCCCGAACTCGAAGAACCTCGCCGCGACTGCCACATCCGAGAATGCCAACCTCGCGGTCGCCGCCGGCGCCGCCGCGGCCGGCAGCTTCGTCACCCCGCAGGATCCCCGCTGGGCATCCGTCGAGTCGGGCGCGAACCCGCTCAAGGACATGCTCACGAAGGTCCTCACCGGCAAGGCGAGCATCGCCGATGCTGCCAAGGCCGCCGACGATGAGATCGGCGTCCGCATGAACGTCGCCCAGTAAGGGCCCCCAGGATCGTGCTCGGGAGCGTCGAATGATGGTCGAAGGGCAGGCGGAGGCCGGCATCGGGCCGGCCATCGCCACCCCTCGCCGCGGCGGCGCTCCCGCTCACGGTCGCTCCGCGGTCGCCCGCGCGCGGCGACTGCTCCACTACCTGCCTCTCCTGCCGAGCCTTTTCGCGTTTCTCGTCCTGCTCGGCTACCCGGTCCTCTTGGCCGTCGTCATCAGCTTCCAGAGGATGGGTCTCCGCGAGCTCGTCCAGCGGACGACGGTCTGGATCGGGCTCGAGAACTACGCCTCGATCCTGGCCGACCCGACGTTCTGGGCGGTCGCGATCCGAACGCTCGGGTTCACGGCGTTCAACGTGGCCCTGACGATGATCCTCGGAACGCTCGTCGCGCTCCTGCTGGGCGCCCTCGGGCGAGGGATGCGGCTGGCGCTCTCGATCAGCCTGATCCTGGCCTGGGCGACGCCGGCGCTGACCGCAAGCGTCATCTTCCAGTGGCTGTTCGACAGCAAGTTCGGTGTCGTCAACTGGGCGCTCACGAGCGTCGGCATCTTCGGCGACTACACGAACCACTCCTGGTTCGCGACCGGTCTGTCGACGTTCGCGGTCATCAGCCTGCTCATCGCCTGGCAGGCGATCCCGTTCGTGGCGTTCAGCCTGCGAGCAGGGATCCTGTCGGTCCCGACCGAGCAATACGAGGCCGCCCGAGTCGACGGTGCGACGGACCGAGCCATCTTCCGGCGGATCACGGTGCCGTCGCTGCTGCCGCTGTTCATGATCCTTACCTTCCTGTCGGCGATCTGGGACTTCAAGGTCTTCACCCAGATCTGGACCGTCCGTCAGGGCGGGCCCGCCGGGGAGACCGTGACCCTGGCTATCTACGCCTATCTCAAGGGGATCGCCGGCGCCCAGTACGGGTTGGCGTCGGCCGTGGCGGTCGTCATGGTCGTCCTGCTTGCCCTGGTCCTGATTCCCTACATCCGGACGATGCTCCGGACGCAGGAGGACCTGTGAAGCCGCGCCGGCTCCGGCGGATCGCGGTGAACGCCATCGGGCTGGTGACGATCATCGCGTTCGCGTTCCCGGTCTATTGGATGGCTTCGACCGCCTTCAAGCAGCCCGGTGACATCCAGACCTACGTCCCGAAGTTCGTGCCGTTCCCGCCGACCCTCGACAACTTCACGACGGCCGTGACCCGGCCGTACTTTCCGGACTATCTCCGCAACAGTCTCGTCATCTCGATTTCGACGGTAGTTCTCGCCCTCGTGGTCGGGCTGCTCGCGGCGATGGCCGTCGCCCGTGCTCGCTTCCGCGGCCGGCGGAGTTTCTTGCTTCTCGTGGTCGTCGCCCAGATGGCGCCGTTTGAGGCCCTTCTCATCCCGATGTATCTCGTCCTCCGCCAGGCCAACCTGCTCAACCAGATCCCGGCACTGATCCTGACCTACTTCATCTTCACGTTGCCGTTCACGATCTGGGCATTGCGCGGGTTCATCGCCGGCATCCCCGTCGATCTCGAAGAGGCGGCGATGGTCGACGGGGCGAACCGGTTCCAGGCGTTCTGGCACGTCGTCCTGCCGCTGCTCGCGCCAGGGCTCGTAGCGACCTCGATCTTTGCGTTCATCACCGCGTGGAACGAGTTCCTCTATGCCTACGTGCTGATGCGCGACACGGCCAATTTCACGCTCCCGGTCTGGCTGGCGACGTTCCGGACGGCCTTCGGGACCGACTGGGGCGGCACGATGGCGGCATCGACGTTGTTCACGTTGCCGGTCCTGGTCTTCTTCCTGCTGATCCAGAACCGGATGGTCGGCGGCGTCACCGCTGGGGCGGTCAAAGGATGAGCACTGCGCCGACGCTCGACGGCGACGCGAGCGACCCCGCCGCCGAGAGGCGCGACGTGGGCGACACCGTCCTCGGGTCGCTGATGCTCGCATTCGACGGATTGGAGCTGCCGCCAAACGTCGCCGAACGGCTGGCGTCGGCGCCCGCGGCTGGCGTCACCCTCTTCCGTTTCTCGAACGTCGCCGACCCGGGCCAGATCCGCTCGCTCGCCGCGGCGATCCAGGCCGCGGCCACCGGCCGACCGCTTGGCGAAGCGGGGAGTCCGCGACATACGGTGACCCGCCTGCCGATCCTCATCGCCGCCGACCAGGAGTGTGGCCAGCTCATCGGGCTGGGGGATGGGACGACGCCGTTCGCCGGGAACATGGCCCTCGGGGCGGTCGGCGATCCGGCACTCGCCGAACGAGTTTG
>WNGI01002627.1_pt2 | contig 15627 bp, 15 predicted proteins | sample 5400621 | NCBI WGS metagenome assembly WNGI01 (sample SAMN13153374, study PRJNA577476) | soil metagenome | isolation source: 20 cm soil or saprolite under Garry oak tree replicate 1 | place: USA:California | collected 2016-06-15 | reverse complement strand
CCGCTGGCGATCCATCGGCTCGCGAGCGGGGCCGACGCCGAGCGACGCATCGCCGCGCTGCTCGAGGAGGTGGGCCTGGACCCGAGCTTCGCCCAGAGTTACGCGCACGAGCTCTCGGGCGGCCAGCGGCAGCGGGTGGGGATCGCCCGTGCCCTCTCGGTCGAGCCGCACTTCCTCGTGCTCGACGAGCCGGTGAGCGCGCTCGACGTGTCGGTCCAGGCGCAGGTACTGAACCTGCTCGCCGACCTGCAGCAGCGGCGCCGGCTCACGTACCTGTTCATCGCCCACGACCTCGCGGTCGTGAAACACATCGCGGATCATGTGGCGGTGATGTACCTCGGCAAGATCGTGGAGCGCGCGCCCGCGCCCGTCCTGTACGCCGGTCCGCGCCATCCTTACACGACGTCGCTGCTCTCCGCCGTGCCCGTGCCCGATCCCAAGACGCAGCGCCAGCGCATCGTGCTGACAGGCGACGTGCCGTCCCCGGCGCACCCGCCACCCGGTTGCCCCTTTCATCCGCGCTGCCCGCACCCCAGGAAGGACACTCGCTGCCGCACGGAGCCGCCGGCGTTGCGTGAGGTCGCACCGGGGCAGCTCGCGGCCTGCCACTTCGCGGAGCAGCCACTGTGATCGCCCGGCTGGCCGTCATTGTCCGCGACCCCCAGTTCTGGGTCCCCGTCGGCGTGCTCGTCGCCGGCCTCTTGGTGCTGCGGTGGATCCGCTAGCTCCGGCCCCCCCGCCCCCTCCGCCGCTCGACGCGCGCCGGCTGCGGGGCCTGCAGCTCGCCGGCATCGCCAGTGGTTTCACCGCCGGTGCCTGGCTGGGCGCGGCCGAAGCGCCCACCAAGATGGTGACCCTCGGCCTCTCACCCGTCGTGATCTCCCTGGCGATGGTGCTCGGCGTGTTCCTGGCGCGGTGGAGCCTGCCCGCCCTGCTCCGCGGCACGACGGCGATCGGGGCGGACGTGCGGCAGGCGCCGCACCTCATCGTGTGGGCGGTGCTCGCCGGCTGCCTCTGGGCCGTCGCCAACACGCTCACCATCTTCGCCATCCGCGACATCGGCTTGAGCATCGCGTTCCCCTTATGGAACGCGAACAGCCTGCTGGGCATCGTCTGGGGCGCCGTGTTCTTCAACGAGCTTCACGGGTCCGGATGGCGGCGCCGCCTCGGCGTACTCGGTGGTGCCGCGCTGATGTTCGCGGGCGCGACCCTGCTCGCAGTCGCGTCATCGGCCGGTGCACCGGCGGGACACGCGGCGCGCGGCGTCGCCGCCGCGCTCGCGGCCGGTGCGCTGTGGGGCACGATGTACATCCCCTATCGCAAAGCCTACCTCACCGGCATGAACCCGCTCGCCTTCATCACGTTCTTCACGGTGGGCGAATTCGTCATGATGCTGGCGCTCGCGCTCGCCGACCGGGGAGGCGTCGCCCCACTCGCCGCGGAGCTCGCCGGCGCGCGCGACGTGCTGTTCTGGCTCCTGCTCGGCGGGTTCGTGTGGGTCGTCGGTGACCTGTTCCAGCAGTATGCGGCGAAGTACGTCGGCATCGGCCGGGGGATTCCGCTGTCCAACACGAATCAGCTGTGGGGGCTGGTGTGGGGATTGCTGGTGTTCGGCGAGCTGCGCGGCGGTGCCGCGACGACGTACGGACAGGTGATCGGCGGGTCGCTGCTGATGGCGCTGGGCGCGGTGGCGATCGCGCTGGCCTCCGCCACGGGCGCCGAGCACCGCCGCTGGCAGGAGGCGGCGGCGCGCGAAGGCGCACGCTACGGCATCGACCCGGCATACGTCCGCGCCGCACTGGCCGGCGAGAGCGCCAGCGGGTCCCCGGGCCGCCGCACCTGGCTCGATTGGATGCTGGTCGGCGGCGCTACCGCGATCTTCGTCGGGTTCGGGATGGTGGCCCGCCTGCCGCAGTTGACGGTCGGGTGGGGATGGGTCGCGGGTCTCACGCTGGCGATGATGGCGCTGCTCTCCGGCACCGGCTGGCTGCTATGGCGGACGACGCGGTTCAACTGAGGAAGCGACACCTCCAACATGATCAGATTGCTTCGCTGCGTCACGCTCGCCCTGCTCCTTCCCGCTGCGCTCGGCTCGCAGCAACCGGCCTTCACCATCGAGCAGGTAATGAGCGCGCCGTTCCCCGACGAGCTCAGCGCCGCTCCCGCGGGCGGCGCGGTGGCCTGGGTCTTCAACGCGCGAGGTGCCCGGAACATCTGGGTCGCCGCACCACCTGACTACGCCGGCCGGGCCGTAACGGCGTACGCCGACGACGACGGGCAGGAGGTGGGCGATCTGCGCTGGACGCCCGACGCCCGCGCCATCGCATTCGTGCGCGGTGGCGGCCCGAACGAAAAGGGTGAGTACCCGAACCCCCATAGCCTGGTCGCGGGCGTCGAGCAGGCGGTTTGGGTCGTGCCAGTTGCCGGGGGAAATCCACGACGCATCGGTGAGGGACGCGCGCCGGCGGTCTCCCCTAAGGGCGACCGCGTGGCCTTCGTGAGGCACGGCCAAGTCTGGTGGGCTTCGCTCGCGGACACGGGGTCCGCCGAGCAGCTGATCCATGCGCGCGGCTCCGCCCGCTCGCTGCGCTGGTCGCCCGACGGCTCGAAGCTCGCGTTCGTGAGCGACCGCGGCGACCACGCGTTCGTCGCCGTCTACGACATCGCCACGAAGCTGTTGCGCTTTCTCGACCCGAGTGTCGACTCGGACGCGGAGCCGGCGTGGTCCCCCGACGGCCGGCGCATCGCCTTTCTCCGCAACCCGGCGGGAGCGGAGGGACTACCCTTCACGCCGCAGCGGACCGGCCAGCCGTGGTCCATCCGCGTCGTCGATGTGGGGACCGGCGCGGGGCACCAGGTGTGGATCGCCGACCCGGGGCCCGGCAGCGTGTTCCGCGAGGTAGTCGGGGAGAATCAGATCCGGTGGGCGGCGGGCAACCGCATTGTGTTTCCCTGGGAAAAGGACGGCTGGACGCATCTCTACGCCGTCCCGGTCGACGGCGGCCGGGCCACCCTGCTCACGCCGGGCGGCTTCGAGGTCGAGCACGTCGCGATGAGCCCCGACGGTGCGACGATCGTGTTCAGCTCGAACCAGGACGACATCGAGCGGCGACACATCTGGAAGGTGCCGGTGACGGGAGGCCCCCCGACGCCGCTGACCCGCGGGACCGACCTCGAGTGGACGCCCGTGATGACGGGCGACGGTCGCGGGGTCGCGTTCATCCGGGCCGGCACGCGCACGCCGCCGCACCCCATGCTCCTGCTCGGCACCGCTGCCCCGCGCGCTCTCGCCCCCGGCGCGATTCCCGCGGACTTCCCGGAGACCGGGCTGGTCGACCCGCAGGCGGTGCTCTTCCCCGCCGCCGACGGGATGACGATCCATGGTCAGCTGTTTGTGCCGCGCGGCGTCAAGGCGGGGGAGCGGCGGCCCGCCGTAATCTTTTTCCACGGCGGCTCGCGGCGTCAGATGCTCCTGGGGTGGCACTACTTCTACTATTACCGCAACGCGTACGCGCTGAACCAGTACCTCGCGAGCCGCGGCTACGTCGTACTGTCGGTCAACTACCGCAGCGGGATCGCCTACGGGACGGAGTTCCGCGAAGCGCTGCACTACGGCGCTCACGGCGCGAGTGAGTTCAGCGACGTGCTCGGGGCGGGACTCTACCTGCGCAGCCGTCCGGACGTGGATCCCAAGCGGATCGGCCTGTGGGGCGGCTCGTACGGCGGGTTCCTCACCGCCATGGGGCTGGCCCGCGCCTCCGACCTCTTCGCCGCGGGCGTGGATCTGCACGGGGTGCACGACTGGAACATCGAGATCCAGAACTGGGTCCCGACCTACGACCCGACTAAGCAGGCAGACGCGGCCAAGCTCGCGTACGAGTCCTCACCGATCGCGTACGTGAAGGACTGGCGCTCGCCGGTATTGCTGATCCACGGCGACGACGACCGCAATGTGCAGTTCAGCCAGACCGTGCAGCTCGCCGCCGCGTTGCGACCGCAGGGGGTCGACGTCGAGCAGCTGATCTTTCCGGACGATATCCACGATTTCTTGACGCACGCGCATTGGGTCGCGGCCTACGAGGCGGCGGCGGCGTTCTTCCAGCGGCGGCTGGGTCGTTAGCGCACTCCACCCATCAGCCGCTGGACCGGCTTGATGAGCGCGAACATGACGGCCGCTGCACCCAGCGCGACCGCTGCCGTCACGCCGAACAAGGTGGGAAGGGGCGTCGTACTGATGAACCCCGCCGACCAGCCGGCCAGCTTGTTGCCCACCGCATTAGAAAGGAAGAACACGCCCATCATGAGGCCGACGATCCGCGCTGGCGCGAGCTTTGTCACGACCGACAGCCCCACGGGGTAAAGGCACACTTCACCGAGCTCCTCGATGAAATACGCCCCCACGAGCCACAGCGGGCTGACCTTCACCCCGCTTTGCGCGGCGGCCCCGGCCGGCATCAGCAGCACGAACGCCAGTCCCACGAACAGCAGCGCGAGCGCGAATTTCGCCGGCGCGGACGGCTGCCGGGCCCCGAGCTTAATCCACAGCCAGGCGAAGATGGGGGAGAGCAGGATCACGAACGCGCCCTGGATCGACACGAACCACGACGCGTACAGCTTGATCCCGAGCAGCTCGAGGTGAACATAGCGGTCCGCGAAGAGTGTTAGCGTGGATCCGGCCTGCTCGTACGCGCCCCAGAACAGCGACGCGAACACGAAGAACACGAACACCGCCGCGATGCGCTTCCATTCGTCTCGTGTGAAGCTCCGAAGCCACTGCCACAATCGCATCACCAGACCCAAAAGCCTCGGCCCGATCGCCTGTTTCGGCGATGGCAACGCGGCCGGTCGGGCGGGGCCAGCCAGCCGCGCGATCGCCGGCTCGAGATGCTTGCGACCGACGACGTATTGGACCAGCCCCAACGTCATACCGACGCCAGCGCACGCGAAGCCGAGGTGCCAATCGATTCCTTCGGCGATCTTACCCGCGACGATCGGCCCGACCACCGCCCCGACGTTGATGCCCATGAAAAAGATCGAGAAACCGGCGTCGCGGCGCCCATCCCCCGGCTCGTACAGTGACCCCACGAGCGTGGATGCGTTGGGCTTCAACAATCCCGTTCCGATGACGATGAGCCAGAGGCCGGCGTGGAAGAATGGCAATGCGTGGAACGCGAGCGTGAAATGACCCAGCGCGATGATCGCTCCCCCGATGAGCACGCTGCGGTATTGCCCTAGCCAGCGATCGGCGACGAAGCCACCAACGATCGCGAGCAACCAGACACTGCTGACGTAGTTGCCATAGACCGCGCCCGCGTGCTTATCGGTGAAGCCGAGCGCCTTGACCATGTACAGGAACAGGAACCCCCGCATCCCATAATAGCTGAACCGCTCCCACATCTCGGTGAAGAAGAGCGTGGAGAGGCCGCGGGGGTGACCGAACCACGACGAGCCGGGCGGGGGCGTCGTCACTCGAAGAGTTCGTTCTGCTCGACGGGCTCGCGAGTCTGAGGCGCGCGCAGGATCTCGCCCAGCCGCTGCTCCCATTGCTCGACGTCGAGATGGTGCTCGCTTTGAAGGGTCCGGCGCAGCGCCGGCGAGAATTCGTGGAACGCGGTGAGCAGGTCCGTGACCGCCTCCCGCAGCGCCTGCACCTGGAAGCCATCGCCGGTTGCGCCCATGTCGTCCAGGATGCTCTGCTCGGTGCGCGAGGCGATGATCGGCTCCGCGCGCCCCTGCACGAAGACGTTGGTGCGCCGCTTGGGACCGCGCTCCTCCTCGATCGGCATCAAGCCGATGATGGCGTCGGAGCGCCAGTACTTGCCGTAGCCGAGAAAGACCATACGGTCGTGCTTGATGTCCATGCTGCCTCCCGAGCGCCGCCCGTCCGCCGTGCGGGGCCCGGGCCCGAAGGCGTCACGGAACCAGGACAGCACGCCGCGGATCACGCTCATGGTTAGTCCTTCTTCATTTTCTTCTTGAGCTCCCGGAGCTGCCGGTCGGCGGCCGCCTCGCGCGCGGCGCGGTCGAGCTGCGACTTGAGCAGCTCGTCCGCCGGGTCCACGCCGGGACGCGGCCCCCCAGCCGCCTGGAGGTCGCGCCACGCGCGCTCGGCCGAGCGCTCCGCCTCGCTGAGCGGTCGATCGCGCTCGGCGCGGACCAGCTGTCCCTGCATGTCCCCCAGCTCGCGCTCGTACAGCGCGAGCTCGCCCTGCAACGCCGCCAGCTTCTTTTCGAGCACCTCGACGCGCTCGCGGTGCTTCGCCGCGAACCGTTGGGCGACGTCCACCGTCTCCCGGTCCTGGATCTCGGCCGCGAGCCGGCCGCGACGCTCGGCATCGGCCAGGCGCTGGCGCTCCTGGGTGAGGTCGCGCTCGCAGCGCGCCACGGCCTCGCGCGTCTCGCCGACGGCCAGCTTCGCCTCCACCACCGCCTCTCGCATCTGCCGCGCCAGGTCGCGCAGGTCTCCCGGCGGCGTCGCCGCGTCCAGAGCGGCGCGCAATGCGTCTCGCAAGCGCTCGAACACCGGACGCTAGCTTTTCCGGACCGTCTTCGCGAAGAACGACGAGAACACCTGCTCCACCGCATGCGACTTGCACTTGGGGCAGGTCGGTCGCTTGCGTCCGTGCTCCTCGATTGCCTGTTGCTGGCTGAAGCGCGTGTGGCACTCCGTGCAGCGATACTCGTAGATCGGCATGGCGGGCTTTACGATATTCCCCGCGGAAACCGGGGTCAAGTTGACGCTGTAGCGACGCGCCGCAATGATTGCACCCATGCGGAGTCACGTCGCGTGCGTCGCGGTCGTCGGGCTGGTCGCGGCGGCGGGGTGCAACCAGGGCCTCTCTCCAACCCCCGCCTGTCCCAAGGGCTTCGTCGGGATCTGCGGCACGGCGACGGTGCGGGGCACCCTCCCTGACAGTACGCAGGCCCTGTTCATCGTGGCGTACAGGACCTTCCCCGAGAGCATCCAGGCGCTCCTCACCTTCCAACCGCTGCCGCCGCCAGCGGTGTTGCTTCCCCCCTCGGGCGACAGCACGCTGTTCTATACGCTCCCGCTGCCCAGCGGACGCTACGAGTGGGTGCTCGCCGTCTGGCAGAAACAGGGGACGCTCAAACCCGACTTCTCGAACGCCGACACGCTGTTTCGGGAAGCAGGGTTCTACAAAGATGCCGGGAACACGACCTCGCATGGGTCGGGGATCGTGGTCGTCGACGGCACAGCCACCGACTCGATCGACTTCGTGATCGATTTCGGCGACATGCATCGTATCTGCACGTACTTCCCGCCCTGCCCGTGAGGCCCGTGCTGCTGGGCGCCCTCGCGCTGCTGCCGCTCCGGGCGCTGAGTGCACAGGAGACCGCGGTCCTCTATGGCTCCGTGCGGGACAGTTCGGGCCAGCCGCTACGCGCGACTGTCCGAGTCGTTAACGGCGCCGCTGCGGGCGTGGCGGATGCCCAGGGCCGCTACCACCTGAGCGTGCCGGCCGGGCTGGTCATCGTGCGGGTCGGGTTTCTCGGCTATCGGTCCCTCGACGACACCCTGACCCTGGCCGCGGGGGATTCGCTCGAGCGCGACTACCGCCTCGGCCCCGCGGTCGTGCAGCTGCAACCCCTCATCGTCACCGCCGCCAAGCGCTCGCAGCTCTTGAGCCAGGTGGTGACGAGCGTCGCGCTCGTCAGCGACACCGACGTCGCCCGGCGAGCGGTCACGACCGTGGACGAAGCGGTCGACAAGACGCCGGGCGTGCAGTTCTTGAACGGTCAAGTGAACATCCGTGGCTCGTCGGGCTACGTGCAGGGGCTCGGCAGCCGGGTGCTGCTGCTGGTCGACGGCGTGCCCGCCAACCAGGGGGATCGCGGGGGGATCAATTGGGACCTGGTGCCGCTCGAGGACGTGGCGCGCGTCGAAGTGGTGAAGGGCGCAGGCTCCGCGCTCTACGGCTCGGCGGCGCTGGGCGGCATCGTCAACGTGATCACGCGTGAGATCTCTACCGGCTTTCACGCCCGGGGCCGCGTCGTGGGCGGATGGTTCGCCGACCCGCCCCACGACATCTGGAAGTTCCGCGACTACAGGGGCGCTCAGGAAGGCCTTGATGTCACGGCGTCGTACGGGAGCGACGTGGCGCGCGGCCGTTTCACCGCCGGCGGCTGGCACTCGGACGGCTACCGCGAGCAAGACCGACGCAACCACTGGCAGACCGCGGGCAAGGCGCAGTGGGTCCCGAGCCCGGAGACCCAGGTGACGGCCTCCGGCTCGTGGGCGAGCGATCAGTACGAGACCCCGCTCATCTGGTGCGTCCAAGGGAGCTGCGACGACCGCGGCCAAGCCTTCCAGCCCTTCATGATCGACGCGTCCGGTCGCGGCGCCTTCACGCGCTCGGACAAGGGCCTCCTCGCCGCAACGGTCGAGCACCGCGCCTCGGGGCACTTCGCCTGGCAGGCCCGGGGCTCCTGGGGCCGCACGCACTTCACGGATTTCCAGCGTACGCGCGATGACTGGGGCGTGGCCAATCGGTACGGCGTCGAATTCCGCGGCGACGTGCACCCGAGGGGCGACCGCGTCTTGACGCTGGGTACGGAAGGCACGTTCTCCGACGTGCGTACCAATATCTTCACCGGCGATTCCAATCCCGCGAGCAACGTGGTCCGAACGCACGATCAGCGCGAGTTCGCCGCCTATGCCGAGGGCGAGCGTCAGCACGGGAGGGTGTGGCTGGCCGCCGGCGTACGGATCGATCACATCGACGTGGACGGCGGCGGGCTCGCGACCGTCCTGAGCCCGCGTCTCGGCGTGGTGCTGCCGACGGCGCGCGCCGGCGTGTGGCGCGCCTCCGCCGGCCGCGGCTTCCGGGCCCCGTCGCTCGCCGAGCGGTTCGTCTCAACCGTCGTCCAGGGTATTCCGGTCGTGCCGAACCCCAACCTGGACCCCGAGACGGCGTGGTCGCTCGAGCTCGGCAACGGGGCGTCGCTCTCGTCCGCCGTGCGGACGGACGCGGCGCTCTTCTGGACGGAGGCCTACGACCTGATCGAGCCGACCCTGGAGAGCGGCCGGATCCAATTCCGGAACGTGACGCGCGCCCGGCTCGCGGGACTCGACCTGGCCGTCACCGCCACGCCCGCGGTGGCGGGCCTCACCGCGACGTTGTCATACACGTTCCTGCATGCCCGGGAGCTCGCGCACGACACCGTCCCCGAGCGCGCGCTCGCCTTTCGGCCGAAGCACCTGCTTACCCTCAGCGCCGACTATCAGCGTGGCGCCATCGGCGTCGGGGGCGACTTCCGTTACACCAGCCGCCTGGACCGAGTGGAGATCTACGAGCCCGATCGGCGCGTGGCGGAGAAGGTCCTCGACCTGCGGGCGAGTGCCGTTTGGGGGGCATGGACGCTACGCGCCCAGCTCGCCAACGTCCTCAACTACATCTACAGTCAGGTGCCCCGCACACTCTCTCCCGTCCGGACGCTCACAGCCGCCATGACCTGGACCTATTAGATTCGTAGGATGCTCGACGGCGCTCTGATCCTGACCCTGCTGCTCCAGGGGTTCCAGGCGTCCCCGCTCGACGGCACCTGGGAGCTGACGCGCATCTTCCGCGCAGGCCCCGTTTCCACCGCACGGGCCGTCCCGATCGACTCCACCGTCTACCTGCGCATTACCCTCGAGACACACGTGGGTGACTGGATCTCGGGGCGGCTGTACCGGCGCTATCTGGGCGAGCCCGACCGCAGCAAGGTCGAAGCCGGCCCACTCCGCGGAGAAGGGCGTTACATCATCGGGGTCGAGATCGAGAAGCCGGCCTGGGCACGCGCGCGCACCGCGGCATGGCTCGTGGGCGACACCCTGCGCTTCGGCACGTCGCTCGTCCCCGACGCCGACAGCCTGGAGCTGAGGCGCGTCAGCCCCGACGCGCCATATCCGGCGAGCGTCCTCGTGGTTGTGACTCCTTCATGACACGGCTCCACGTGACGCCGTTTTACGTGACGCTGTCTTGTTTGACGCCTTTGTTGTCCTGTAGCGCCGACCAGTCCCGCTCTCCCACCTGCGGCATGGCGCAGATCATCGGGCCATCCCTGATCCAAGACCGGCTGCGTCAGTTGCCGTTCGTACTGACCGACGCGCCGCGCGGGTTGCCGGGCACGCTTCCCGTCCGGGTTGTCGGCACACGCCAACAGAGCACGGTGCTGGTCAGCTACACCAAGGGCGCCTTGACCATGGAGTATCAGGGAGCCGGATTCCCCGCCGGGTCGGTCAGCGACAGTACCGCCTACGCCCTGCTCGTAGTGGACGATTCCACCCAGCGGGCTCAGGGGGTGCTGATCTACGAATCGCGTCGCCCTCCCGAGGGGTACCCGAGCATCGGCGCCTTCGCCGGTGAAGGCAAGACGATCCCGTTGTACGGCGTGCGCGTGGCATGGGCGAGCGTCTCGAATCCGAAATGCCCGTTGCTCGGCGCCCCGGTGGGCCCCCCCAGCTCGGCGCAGTGACTCGCATCGTGGCCGTGAGCGCGACGCGCCGCACCGACGCGGGGCGGGAGCGCGTCGCCCTGAATACCGCGTACGTGTACGCCCTCATGCGCGCCGGGCTCGTCCCCCTCCTCGTGCCACCCATCCTGGACCCGGAGGCGGCTTGCGCCGCGCTCGACGCAGTCCACGGTCTCGTCCTCACGGGGGGCGAGGATGTCGAGCCGAGTCGCTACGGGGCGACGCCCCACCCCAAGCTGGGCGAGACCGATCGGGCGCGCGACGCGGTTGAGCTCGCCCTCATCGAGGGCGCCGAGCGACGCCGCCTCCCGATCCTGGCCATCTGCCGCGGCATCCAGATCCTGAACGTCGCCCTGGGCGGCACGCTGTACCAGGACCTGACGAGCGAGCGCCCCGGCCCTGTCGACCACGCCGATACGCGCTCACGCCACGGGCTGCGCATCGAGTCCGGCACACTGCTCTGCCGTACGCTCGCGACGGGGGAGGCAAGCGTGAACAGCCGGCATCACCAGGCGATCCGCGAGATCGCGCCGGCGCTGCGCGCCACAGCTTGGGCGGAGGACGGGGTGATCGAAGGAGTCGAGCGGAAGGATTCGGGGGGACCGTTGGTCTTGGCGGCCCAGTGGCACCCGGAAGAGGACGTGGAGGACGCGCTATTCCGCGGCTTCGCGGAAGCGATCGCGTGAGCATCGCTTTCCCGTCGGTCGAATGGGTGAGCGCCTACGGCACGGCGATCAACGCGAGCGACGCGTATCGCGCCGCCTCCCTCGAGTGGACGCACGGTCCGGTTGCCCTGGTGGTGAACCCGCAACCGGAAATCGGGATCGGCGAGCCGGTGGGCATCTGGCTCGACCTCGATCGAGGCACGTGCCGCGAAGCGAAGGTGGTGTCGCAGAGCGAGGCGGACCAGGCAGCGTTCGTAATCTCGGGCGACTATCAGCATTGGAAGCGCGTGATCCGGAAAGAGCTTGGCCCCATCGCCGGGATCATGCAGCGCAAGCTCATGCTCAAGGGTTCGCTGCCGATCGTGGTGCGCTTCGTGAAGTCCGCCGAGCAGCTGGTCGAGGCGGCGACGACGGTGCCGACGCGGTTCTTGGACGAGTAGGAAATCCCAATGTAGGGGCGCAGCATGCTGCGCCCCTACCGGTCAAAGATTCCGCAGTATCTTCTCGGGAGTCGACACGTTCGGGAAGAACACGCGATCGCTCAAGCGATTGAACGCCACCCGCAGGGTGGGGAACCGCTCGGCGGCGGCGCGGTAGATCGTGGCGACGCCGAGGTGCTCGGCGAGCCGGTGCTGCGCCGCGAGTCGAAAGCCCTGCCGGCCCAGCTCGTCGTAGTACGGCAGGTCGGGCCCGCCCTTGCGGGAACGCCGGGCGGCGATGTAGTCCGGAAACAGGCCGGCCAGCCAGAGACTGTAGTTGCCGAGATGCGCACGCAGCAGAAACGCCCGTTCCCCGGCGTCGTCGAGCCCCGTGAGGTCCTCCACCATGTCGACCAGGTAGTGGTAGGTCTCGTCGTCGGTGCGGCGGATGCGCACATGCCGGTCATGGTCGCCGAACTCGAGCAGCAGCGCCGCCAGGTAGTCGGCCAGCGCGCGGTCGTCGACGCCGGCGGCGCGCAGCGTGTGGCGCACCGCCACGTAGGTGAACAGCGCCGGCGACGGGACCATGAGCGTACGCAGGGCCAGCAGGGCGGCGAGCAGGTCGGGCTCGTCGAGCAGCTCGTCGGGTCCCTGCTCGAGCAGCAGCCGCTCGTACCGCGCCCGGCGCGCGGCGTCACCGCGCGCCAGCGCGATCGCGACGAGCAGGAAGTCCTGCGCGCGCAGGCGACCACGGACGTTGGCCAGAATCATGCCCAAACCTCCTTCTAGCGCTGCTACCCCCCGACCTGCGCCCGAGTTGCTGGCGCGCCTCACGACGCTCGCCCAGGAGCTGGCCGGGGCGTTCCGGCCCGCCACCGTCGTCGAGCTGGTGGCGCGCGCGCTCGCCGAGCTGCTCAGACCTGACCGGCTCTCCGTCATACTACTTGACGCCGAGTCGAACCGCCTGGCGGTGACGTACGACACGCACCCTGTCCCGGCGCGCACCGACGACCCCCTGCTCCAGCTGGCGTTACAGCGCGGGCCGCTCGCGTTCCCCAAGGACGTACGCGAAGAGGCCCGCCGGCGCGGGGCCGATTTACCCGACGACGCGCCTTCGCCCGGCTCCTGGGTCGGCGCGCCCCTCGTTGCCGCCGGACGTACGATGGGGGCGGTGTCCCTCTCGAGCGGGCGGCCGGGCGTGCTGGGGAAGGCCGAGCTGACGCTCGTGTCCGCCGTGCTCGCTCAGGCCGCCATCGCGCTCGAGAATGCCCGCCTGGTGGAGCTCCTCTCTTCCGCCAAGCGCGAATGGGAGAAGACGGTCGACGCCATCTCCCAGGCGATCTGCATCGTCGATGCACACGGCACTGTGCGCCGCGCCAACCGCGTGTTCGCCGACCTGATCCAGACCGCAGTCACGGCGATCCCCGGCCGGCCGTGGCTCGGCCTCCTGCCACCCGCCTGGTCGGACCCCGTGGCGCGCGCCATCGCGGAGCCGTCGGCGAGCCCGGCGGAGATCCGCGTCGGGGAGCGCGTGCTGCTGCTGACCGCCATCCCGATGGCCGAGCCGGGCTCCGCGGTCCTCGTGTTCGAGGATCAGACCGACCGGCGCCGCCTGCAGGATCAGCTCATACAGTCTGAGAAAATGTCGGCGATCGGTCAACTGATCGCCGGAGTGGCACACGACCTCAACAACCCCCTCGCCTCGGTCGTGGGATTCAGCGACTTCCTGGCCGAGGCCGGCGACGTCCCGCCCTCGCTCCAGGAACCGCTCCAGGTGATCCGGCAGGAGGCCGAGCGGGCGGCGACGATCGTCAAGAACCTCTTGTCCTTTGCCCGCAGCCAGGAGGGAGAGCGCACCCGGCAGCCGATTCGGGGGCTTCTGGACTCGACCCTGGCCCTGCTGCGCAACCAGCTGATGGCACACAAGGTCGAGGCCGCCCTGGACGTCGAGCCGGGGCTCCCCGACGTCGAAGTCAACGCCAACCAGATCAAACAGGTGTTCGTGAACGTGATCAACAACGCGTGCCAGGCGATCGCCAGCGATGCGCCGTCCGGCCGGGTTTGGATCACGGCGCGCCGCGTGCGCGACACCATCGCGGTGAGCGTCACGGACTCGGGCCCCGGCATGACCGAGGAGGTCGCCGCGCGCGTGTTCGAGCCGTTCTTCACGACCAAGCGGGAAGGCGAGGGCACGGGACTGGGGCTCTCCATCAGCCAGGGGATCATGAAGGAGCACGGTGGGCGCATCACACTCGACACGCGGCCCGGGGCTGGCGCGATCTTCACGCTGGAGCTGCCGATCGGCGCGCGCGCCGCGCGCGCCGAGGCCGCGCCGCTCCCGCCCGGCGAGTCGAAGCCGCTCAGCATTTTGGTCGTGGACGACGAACCGCACATTCTGCATTACATGCGGGCCACCCTCGAGAGCTGGGGCCACAGCGTCGAGGTGGCGAGCGACGGCACCTACGCGCTCGAGCGCGCCCTGGCAGGCCCGTTCGACGTCATCATCTGCGACCTGCGGATGCCGCATCTCTCAGGGCGCGAGATGTATACCAAGCTCGCCCGGCAGGACCCGCGCGTCGCCGAGCGCATCATTTTCGCCACCGGCGACACGGTGCGCGGCGATACGCTCCAGTTTCTCGAAGCGCTCGGCCGGCCCTACCTGCACAAGCCGTTCACGCTGGCCGAGCTGCGCGCCGCCCTCGGCCATACCGCGAAGCAACCGGCCTGAGGGGGGCGTGCGCGTCCTCCACGTCGACTCCGGCCGGGAATTCCGGGGTGGTCAGAACCAGGTCCGTTTGCTGGCCCGCGAGCTGGCCCGCGAGCCCGGCGTCGAGCAACGACTCGTCACCCGGCGCGGCAGCGAACTGGCCCGCCGGGCCACGGCCGATGGCGTGGCGGTCCGTGAGATCCCCTGGGCCATCGGGCTCGATCCGCGGGCCTGGTGGCGACTGGTCGTCGAAGCCCTGGCTTGGTCACCCGATCTCATCCACGCCCACAACAACCACGCCACCACGGTCGCCGTCTGGGCTCGACGCTTCCTCGACTACGCGAGCACGGCGCCGCGTGTGGTCGCGACGCGCCGAGTGGTGTTCCCGGTGCGCCGCCGCAGCGCCCTGCGCCACGCGGACGCGGTCGTGGCGATCTCCGACGCCGTGCGGGCGTCGCTTGTGGCCGCCGGGTTCCCGCCGGGAGAAGTGAAGCTCGTTCCCTCCGGCATCGATCCCGACGAAGTCCGTCTCGCCGCCGCGGCCCCGCTCGACGTCCGGGCGAAGCTGGGGCTCCCCGCCGGCGCTCCCATCGCCGCCAACGTCGCCGCGCTCGAGCCGGCCAAGGATCAGCGCACCCTGATTCGCGCGGCGCGCGCGGCGCGGGCCAACCGCCCCGATCTCCATTGGGTGATCGCGGGCGACGGCCCCGAGCGCCAGGCGCTGGCCGCCCAAGTGCGCGGGCTCGACCTCGCCGATCGGGTCCACTTGATCGGCCACGCCTCTCAGGCGGACGCGTTGCTGCGCGAGAGCGACGTCGTCGTCATGTCTTCGCGGGCCGAAGGGCTCGGGACCGTGGTGCTGCACGCGTTGGCGTTGGGCAAACCGGTGGTCGCGACGGCGGGCGGCGGGCTGGGGGAGATCGTGCCCCCCAGATGGCTCGTGCCCGTGGGGGACGCCGACGCCCTCGCACGGAGCGTGATCGAGGCGCTGGACCACCCCTCCCCCATCCCCTTGCCCGAGCAGTACACGGCTTCCGCCATGGCCGCCGGCGTCTTGGCCGTGTATCGCTCGCTCGTCTAGATTGCAGGGCCATGATCTACGTCTGCGTCCCGGTGCACAATGAGGCCCGCACGGCGGGCCTCGTCCTGTGGAAGGTGCGTCAGGTGTTCACGGCATTCCCGCGCGAATACCAGCTGCTGGTCCTGGACGACGCGTCGACGGACGACACGCGCGAGGTGTTGGCGTCGTACGCCAAAGTGCTGCCGATGACGATCGTGACGCACCGCGAGCGCCGGGGGTACGCGCGCAGTCTCGAAGAGCTGCTGCGCCTCGCGCTCCAACGAACCGACCGCCCCAAGC
>WNGI01022379.1_pt1 | contig 15629 bp, 17 predicted proteins | sample 5400621 | NCBI WGS metagenome assembly WNGI01 (sample SAMN13153374, study PRJNA577476) | soil metagenome | isolation source: 20 cm soil or saprolite under Garry oak tree replicate 1 | place: USA:California | collected 2016-06-15 | reverse complement strand
AATCTGCTGCACCCAGCACGGCTAGTCCGCCGCTTCCGACTACAGCGTCCGTGGAAGCGGCGGGACAGGACGCGCACCTGACCCAGGTCGAGGTTGCGCGCGCCTTCCCGCAAGTCTGAGAGGAAGGTGACGCGATGCCTATGCCGCATCGCACGCAGATGCAACTGATCAAACGCCGGCTCGTAGGCAAGGACGGCTCCGAACGCGTGCGCGAGCTGAGGGCAATCCTCGCCGAGCTGCCGGGGTACAAGAACGGCCCGTACGCAGACATCCGCAAGTGGGTCGAGTTACAGCTCGACCACGCGCGGGTGCAGAAGCGCGTGACGCATCGCGACTCGATCGCCGTCCGGCGGGAGGGCGCCGCGCAGATCGCGCTCGTCGGCCCACCGAACGCCGGTAAGTCGTCGCTGCTGCAGGCGCTCTCCAACATCCAGATCAAGACCGGCGCCTACGCGTTCACGACCACGCGGCCTGTGCCGGCGCTCACCCGGGTCGGCGGCGTGCTCGTGCAGTTGGTGGAGATCCCTGGCCTGATCGAAGGCGCGTCCGAGGGTCGCGGCGGTGCACGGCCGCTCCTCGGCGTGCTTCGCGGTGCGGACGCGATCCTCTTCTGCCACGACGCGGGCGCGCCGGTCGACGACTTGCGCGCGGTGATAGACGAGGTGTCGGAGGCGGGAATCGAACGCCCGTCGGTGCTGGCGGCAACGAAAAGCGACGAGGCGGACGGAAGCGCGCTGCGAGCAGCGTTCCCGGAGCTTCAAGTCGTGGAGGTCAGCGTGCTCGATGACGCGAGTGTCGAGCGCCTGCGCGAGACGATCTGGCAGCTGACGGGACTGATGCGGGTCTACCTACGTGACGGCGAGCATCCGATCGCGTTGCAACCGCCCGCGACGGTGCTCGATGTCGCCGATGCCATTCACCACGACCTCGGCGCACGCTGCACGGGCGCCCGCGTCTGGGGACCGTCGGCGCGCTTCAACGGCCAGCAGGTCGGCCGTACTCACGAACTACAGGACGGTGACACTGTCGAGGTTCTCGACTAGCTGGTCGGCCAGCGCGGTGCGCGCTGGCCGACACGTTCGGCCTCGCGCCAATCTTCCCGCGTCGGGACAAACACGTCGATCACGACCGCACCCTCGGGCCCGACCTGGACCTCGTGCGGGACGTTGCCGGGAATCGACCACGTGTCGCCGGGACCGAGCTCGCGGGTCTCGTCACCGACACGGAAGACGAGCGAGCCGCTGAGACACATCCCGAGCTGCTCGTTCTCGTGCTGATGTTCCGGGACATGACTATCGGCGTCGAGCTCGATCACGCCGAGTGTGATCCTCTCGCCGTGGACGACGCGGCCGTGCACGCTGTTCCAGATCCGTTGCAGGTCGAGCGAAGGAAGACCGGCGAACGCACTCATGCCTCAACCTTGTCCCGGCGGTGCCAGCGCATGAAGCCACAGTCGTCGCACGAATACGCGATCGCCTCCAGCCCGCCTTCGAGAGCCATCAGGGTCGAGACGCCGTCCAGCAGAATCCACTTCGGGCTGCCGCACATCGGACATTTCCGGGTCTCGTCGGTGACTTCTTGCCCCACATCAGGAGTTTAAGAGGTCTTTCCCCGAGCACCTACGGAACTACGCCACTGTGACCGGGGTCGGGTGCTTCGGCTCGTACAACCCGAGCTCGCTCCCGCCGGGCAGCCGGATTGCTGTCACGAGGCCGAAGTCCTCGTCGCTGACCGCCTGACTGAACTCGACCCCCTTGGCCGTCAACTCCTCGACCGTGGCTTCAACGTCGTCGCACATGAGGTAGAGCTCATGATGCTCTTCGCCCTCGGTGGGATGGAGGCCGAGTTCGCTAGGCGGGAGAGCGAAGATCAGCCACCCGTCGTGAGCATCGACGAACGAGAAGCGAAGCGTGTCGCGGAAGAACGCGCGATCAGCCTCCGCGTCCTTCGTATAGATCAGCGCGTGGACTGCATTGATCAAAGTGTCCTCCTCGATCGCTAGCCGCCCTGGACCCTACTCGGCCAGAAGTCGGTAGCCCACTCCCCACACGTTGAGGACGTACACACCCCGCCCCGCGGCAGCGAGCTTCCGGCGCAAGCGCGACGCATGCGAGTCCAAAGTCCTGGTACGTCCCAGCGAACGGAAGTCCCAGACCTCTCTGAGCAAGTGCTCCTTCGTGAACACCCGCGTCGGATCCGTCATCAGCTTGAGCAGCAACTCGTACTCCTTGCCCGCGAGCGCGACCGGCACGCCGTCGACGGTCACACACCTCGTCGCGAGATCTGCGGTGATGGGCCCGGCCCGCAATGTCTCGTGCGCCGCGGGCGTCGTGCGCCGCAGCACGGCCCGAATGCGCGCCAGGAGCTCTTCGTAGTCGAACGGCTTCGCAAGAAAGTCGTCGCAGCCACGGTCGAGTGCCCGCACGCGGTCGACCGCGTCCGACTCGGGCTCGCCGAGGACGATGACGGGGACATCCCCGTGACGCGCGCGACATGCGTCCAGCGCGGCCGTGTCTCCGAGAAGGACGAGATCCGGTCGCGCCTCGGCGTCCACGACCTGGAAGCCGTCGTTCGTCAGATGCCGCTCGAGAAAACCGCGTGTGTCGGGCTGAGGTTCGGCGAGAAGGACGGCCTTCGACATGCGAGCGAACGTAGCGCCGGCATCACCGCGCGGCCAGATGTCCTTTCTCGCAAAAGCGTGACGAATGATCTACAAACGGCCGCTTCGGACAACGCCCCAGAGGAGCCAGAGCCCGAGCAGGCCGGAGAATGCGAAGCCGATCACGGAGATGATGTTGATCCCGAGCACGTGTGGTCCCGTCTTGGCGAAGATGCCGATCAGGCTCGATCCGATCAAGCCGCCGGCGACGACCATCGCGATCACGAGCCGGTTGAAGACGACGTCCATGCGGTTGAGCAGGTCGTCGAGACCCTTGTGGACGAATCCGATCTCGATCTGCCCGTCCCGAAACTCCTCTAGCACGTCGTGGATCTGGTACGGGAGCTCGAGCGCCATTGCGCCAAGACGCAACGATTCCTTGCGAGCACGGTTGGCCATTCGCTGTGGCGTGAACCGCTCCATCATCAGACCGCGTGCGTACGGGCGCGCCACCTCGAAGACGTTGAACTCCGGGTAGAGGTCCACGCCGACGGAGCCGAGGGTGGCGATCGCCTTGTCGAGCAGCAAGAACCGCGAGGGCAGCCGCAGGTTCATCGAGTAGATCAGCTGGAAGGCCTCGCGGATCACCTGCAGCGGATCGATCTCGGCGAGGCTCGCCCCGTAGTACCTGTAGTAGAGCTCGCGGATCTCGGTGAGGAACTCCTCCTCCCGCTCCTTCGGATACCGCACGCCAAGGTCGGCAAGGCGGCGGGGCAACGCGTCGACGTTCTCCGCAGCCGCGTCGATGAACATCCGCGTCAGCTTCGTGATGTCGTCGTCCGTCAGCTTCCCGACGGCGCCGAAGTCGACAAGGCCGATCTGGTCGCCGTTCCCTAGCACGAGCACGTTGGCGGGATGTGGATCGCCGTGGAAGAACCCGTGGCGGAAGATCATCGTCATCCACGTCTCCGTCATCAGGTACGCGATGTCGCGACGATCCTCGAGTGACCAGTGCTCCGGATCGATGTCGGCCACCTGGATCCCCTCGATCCACTCGAGCGTCAGCACGCGGCTGCGCGTATAGGTCCAGAAGACACGCGGCACGCGAACATGCGGATGGCCGGCGAAGTTGCGGTGGAACGTGTCCGCGTTCCGTGCCTCAAGCCGATAGTCGAGCTCCTGCCGGATCGAGCGCGCAAACTCGTCCACGAGCTGGTGCGCATCGATGAAGTCGAGCGCACGAACGCGTTCTTTGGCGATCTTCGCCGCCTGGTAGAGCAGAGCCACGTCGGCTTCGATCTGTCGCGGCGCACCTGGGCGCTGCACCTTGACGGCGACCTCCTTGCCGTTCGGAAGCGTCGCTCGGTGCACCTGGCCGATCGAGGCAGCGGCGATCGGCTTCTCGTCGAACTCCGCGAACAGCTGGCCGATCGTGAGGCCGAGGTCTTCCTCGATCACCTTCTCGACGTCGGAGATCGGAAACGGCCGCACGTCGTCCTGCAGGCCGCGCAGCTCCGCAATGATGTCGGGGGGAAGCACGTCGGGCCGCGTCGAGAGCAGCTGGCCGAACTTCACGAAGGTCGGGCCGAGCTCGTCGAGCATCTCGCGCAGGTGCTGGCCGCGTTGGGAGGGTTGGCCGTCGTCCTCGAGTCGCGTCCCACGCCGCGGGAAGAGATCTGTCAGCCGGTGGGTGTCGAACCAGTAGCCGAAGCCGTGCCGAACGGCGACCTGCGCGATCTCCGAAAGGCGTCCGAGGTTGCGGGTTGCGGTCTGGGCCACCGCTTCAGTGTGACGGATTACTCCGGCCGGACAAGCGAAAATGGGCGCTGCCGAGCCCATGGGCCCGGCGGAGTCAGCAGCGACTCCACCCGGAGGTACGCAAGGCCGACCAAGAGCAGGTCGGAGCGCCGCTCCACGCAGAGGTACCTGGGGCGCCATTCCGGCGTGAACTTCCGGCTGAACACGAGGAGCCGCTCGAGCTGGAAAAGACGGTCGCCGACGCGGAGCATTGCGCGTGCGACCGCAACGAGTCGGTTGCGCGGCGTCTCCGCGAGCAGGTCTGCGAACACGCAGAAGTTGAGCGAGATCTCCTCCGCGTCGCGCTCTCGCGCCCAGCCGAGCAACTCGACGATGAGGTACTCCATCAAGCCGTTTGGTGTATCGCGGCAACGGCGCATCGCGCCCAACGAGAAACCGCGTCCACTCGGCACGACATGGAGAAAGCCGCCGACCGCGTCGCCGTGCTCGGCGATCGCGAAGAACGCCTCGGGCTCGCGGAACTGATCGTCCATCGCCATCGAGAAGCCGCGCTCGACGTTCGAGCCGCGCCACGCATCGGACACACGCTCCAGCTCCGTTCGCAGCTCCGTGTCGACGTCACCTGCCGCGACGACGCGGAACCGGTAGCCCTCCCGCTCCAGACGTGTGACCGACTGCCGGACCTTGCGAATCGCCCGTCCCTCCAGGGAGAACGTCGCGGGTCGCACGACTGCTTCGTCGCCGATCTTGATCGCGCGCAGCCCCAGCGAGCGCGCTGCCGGCAGCAGCTCGGCGCTGACGCTGAGCAGCGCGAGCCGCCAACCACGCGCGTGGCAGACGCGCTGAAATTCCGTTAGCAACTGCGGCAGCTCGGTCTTGTCGCCGACCGGATCGCCGCTGACGAGCGCGCAGCCGCCGACCACCTTGTAGGCGACGAAGCTCCTGCGCGTCGGCGAGAAGAAGTAGCTCTTGTCCCGGCGCAGGCTGAAGAAGGAGAGGCTGTCGTGACCGTGCGAGCGCACGAGCTTGCGGACGAGGCGCCGCTCTTCGGCGGACTGACGCACCCGTTGCGAGATCGGCCGCAGCCAGAGATGCAGCGCCCGGAAGCCGAGCACGAGGCTGAAGGCGGCAAGGACGTCTTCGATCCGGTCGCCGCGGAAGCCCCGCAAGTCGAGCACGACGACGAGCGCGGCAGTCGTCGAGAACGCGAGCGCCGTGATGACGAGGGGTCGCACGAAGAGTGGATCGCCCGGAACGTCGAAGCGCTTGCGGAACCGGAACAACGCCGCAAGGACGAGCAAGCTCAGCGAGGCCTCCTCGACGTCGAGGCCTTTTGCGAGATGCGCGATGGCCAGTCCGACGACCAGCACGACCGCGAGCTGCCACGCGCGGCGTCGTCTGCGCGCAAGCGAACGTGAGAGCCAGATGAGCGTCAGCCCGAAGGTGAGCGCCAGGATGCGAGCGGCGCCAGGGAATCCGGGCGGCAGCACGCCGCGCACGAAGTCCGAACGGTTTGCGAACTCAGGAGTAAGAGCGGAGACGATGCCGGTGGCTCCCACCGCTGCGGCGGCCCAGGCGGAGGCACGGCACGTGGCCGGGACTCGACGAGACGCAATCTGTGCTCGAGCTGCGCGACGCGCAGCTCGAGCTCGTCCCAGTCGTCGCGCGTCACGAGACCGAGCTCGCGAAATGCACCGTGGAGTGTTGTTCCCGCACGCTCGCCAACGCGGACGGCGTCACCGCGCCACCGCGCCGTCGCTTCATCGATGAAGCCGCGCACCTCTTCCTTGCTCATACCCCCGCGCGCCGCGAGCGAGTCCGCCAGCTCGTCCGCGCGCTCCGCCGTCAGCGAGACCGCCCCGACGAGCGCGAGCATGAGCCGCTTAACGGGCTCGTCCATGTGGGCGCGTGCGTCTGCGCTGCCGTCGGCGTTCGCGTTTTGCAGCCGCAGCAGCGGCCGCCGATCCATCCGTGGGCGCGACGGGCACGAAAGCCGGCGCGGGCTCGTCGGCGGCCTGCTCCTCCGCTTCCTCGAGCACCGCCTCCATGCCTTCTTTGCTCAATATGTCGCCCTTGCGCCGCGCGTAGTCCGGCTCGCGTTCTTTGAGAATCGTGAGCAGCGGTGCGGCGATGAAGATCGACGAGTACGCGCCGGAGGCGATACCGACCATCAGTGCGAACGCGAAGTCCTTCAGCGTGTCGCCGCCGAACAGGAAGAGCGCACCGACCGGCAGCAGCGTGATGAACGACGTCGCCAGAGAACGCCGGATCGTCTCCCAGAGCGACACGTTGGCGATCGTCGCGAACGAGGACCGCCGCATGATCGGGATGTTCTCTCTGATGCGGTCGAAGATAATGATCGTGTCGTAGATCGAGTAGCCGAGCACAGTCAGGATCGCGGCCACGGTCGAGCTCGTCACCTCCCGCCCGAGCAAGGCATAGATCCCGACACAGATGACGACGTCGTGGAGCATCGCGACGATCACCGGTCCCGCAAACTTCAGATCGAAGCGGATCGCGATGTAGAGGACGACTAAGAAGAGCGAGACGAGGATCGCGATGATCGCCGACTTCGCGATCTGGCGGCCGAAGCTCGACGAGACCGTGGTCGCGCCGGGCGCGGTGGTCTGGAGCCGGTCCTCGAGCGCGCGTGTGACCTGCGTCAGCTTCGCGCTGCTCAACGCCTTCGTCCGGATCTGGAAGGTCTTGTACTGGCTGTTCGTCCCCGGGCCGCGGCCCTGGATGACCGCGTCGCCGTAGCCCAGAGGCTTCAGGACCTGACGCACGTCGCCGGTCGTGTGCGCCACGGGGGTCTTGAAGGTCAACTGGCTCCCGCCCTTGAAGTCGATGCCGAGGTTGAGACCCCTCAGGCCCAGTGCACCGGCACCCAGCACGACGATCGCTCCCGAGATCGCGAACCACAGGTAGCGCTTGCGCATGAAGTCGATCTGCAGCCACTTGGCGGTCTGCTGGCCCTGCGCGCCCATGAACCGCGGCTTGTTGAACCAGTTGAAGCCGGCGAGCAGCCCGAGCATCGCGCGCGTGGCGCCGACCGCGGTGATCAGCGAGATCACGGTGCCGATCAGGAGCATGAGGGCGAAGCCCTTCACCTGCGCCGTCGCGACGGCGAACAGGACCAGCGCCGTGATCGCCGTCACGACGTTCGCGTCGAGGATGGTGCGGAAGCCCTTCGAGTAACCGGCGGAGATGGCAGCGCGCACGGACTTGCCGGCGCGCACTTCTTCCTTGATGCGTTCGAACACGACGACGTTCGCGTCGGCGGCGACTCCGATCGTGAGGATCAGCCCTGCGAAACCCGGCAGGGTCATCGTGACGTGGAAGAGCAAGATCGCCGCGTAGAGGAATGCCGCGTAGATCCCGAGCCCGATCACCGCAACGAGGCCGAGGAAGCGATAAAGAAGGAGCAGGAAGAGCGCGACGACCAGGAGGCCGACGAGCGCCGCCTTCTTGGCCTGGGTCAGCGAGTCCTTACCAAGCGTCGCCGAGACGTCGGTGCGCTCGGCGGTCTTGAACTCCCCATGGTGATCTGCGCGCCGTTGTCGCCGGGAATGCCGTCCGGATTTTGGCAGTAGTCGATGTAAGGAGTCGACTGGATCTCCCGGTCGAGCACGATCGCAAAGTGCTGGACGTGCGGCGGAGGCCTCCCCTGGTTGCAGTCGCCGCCGAGGGCCCCGCGCTGCGCCTCTCTCCGCGTTATCTCGTGGAAGATCTTCTTGCCCTTGCCGGTGAACTGCATCAGCACCACCGGTCCGGACTGGGGATCGATGTCGGCGCGCGTCCCGGAGAGCTTCAGCTGATCACCCGTCATCTCGGGAATCGGGTTGTTCGGGAAGGTCTTCACGTCGTGGTGCTTGAGGAGGTAGAACCCCTTCCTCCCGTTCGCCGGCGCCTGAGGGCAGTTCACGGCCACGCAGCTGACGGCGACGGTGTTGTGCGGGACCGTCAGGATCGTCCAGTCCTTGGGCACATGCTGGCCAAGGCCGCCCCGCGCCTTCGGTTTGCTGACGATGTCGCTCGCGAGGAGCTTCGCGCGCGTGGGAGCGGGTCCCGCCTTGACGACGTGCTTGTCGTTGAAGAGGTACCACTGCGCAGCCTCGCCCTTGTTCGCGAGCACGCGGGTGGCCGGATCCGACAGCAGGTCGTAGAGGGACCCCCTCGAATCCGGCGTGGGGTTGAGCAAGCCGCCGGTCACCGACGGACCGACCACGTCGGCCTCGAAGTCGTAGAACTCGAGCACCGCCGTCTTGCCGATCAGTGCCGCCGCATCGTTCACGTTGTGAATGCCGGCGAGCTGGATGACGATCTGGTCTGAGCCCTGCTTCCTGATCTCCGGCTCGGACACGCCGAGCTTGTCGATGCGGTTCCGCATGATGTCGATCGACCGACTGAGATCTTCCGCCGTGAGCTTGTGGCCCTTCGGCGGCACAGCTTTCAGGACGACCTCGAGGCCGCCCTGGAGGTCGAGGCCCAGCGTCAGCTTCTTATGGACCGGCGAACTTGGGACCACCAAAAAGGCGACGCCGACGAGCGCCGCCAGGATGCAGCCGATGAGGATCAGATGGCGACGGCGATCTTTCAAGCGGAATCAGGGGGAAGCGTAGCCGGGGCTTCCTCCTCGTCCGGTGCCTCCTCCGGCTCGTCGTCCTGGCTCACCACACCTGCCACGGCACGCCTTGCGATCCGCACTTCGACACCGTCCGCGATCTCGAGCCGCACCTCGTCGCCGTCGACGGCGGTGACCCTGCCGTAGAGCCCACCGGCAGTCACGATCTCCTTTCCGACGCCGATCTTCTCGAGCATCAGCCGCGCTTCCTGCTGGCGGCGGCGCTGCGGGCGGATCAGCATGAACCACATCAGGGCCAGCAGTGCGAGGATGAAAATGTAGGCGGACACCAGAGCCTCCTCAGGCGGCGGCAGATGCGAGCCGGCCGAGGGCTTCGGCCTTGTACGCCGCCAGCCGGCCCTCTTCGATCGCCGCGCGCGCGTTCGCGGTCAGGTCAAGGAGGAATCGTAGATTGTGGAGGCTCAACAGGCGTAGGCCGAGCAGCTCTTCCTGGTTGATCAGGTGGCGCAGGTAGGCCCGTGAGAAGCGGGTGCAGGCCGGGCAGGGACAGCTTTCATCCAGCGGCCGGGGGTCGCGGGCGAAGCGGGCGTTGCGGAGATTCAGCCGCCCCTCCCACGTCATCGCGCTGCCCGTCCGGGCAGTCCGCGTCGGCAGGACGCAGTCGAACATGTCCACCCCGCGCTCGATCACCTCGAGCACCCCTTCCGGGTCACCGATGCCCATGAAGTAGCGCGGCCGATCTGCCGGGAGCAGGTCAGCGGCCCACGCCGTGGTCTCGAACATCAGCCCTCGCTCTTCGCCGATCGCGAGGCCACCGAGCGCGTGCCCGTCGAAGCCGAGCTCGCTGATCTCCGCAACCGAGCGGCGGCGGAGCTCAGGGTCGGACGCGCCTTGTGCGATCCCGAAAAGGAGCTGGCCCTCGGCACGCGGAGCGTCTCGCTGTCGTCCGGCCCACAACGTCGTGCGCCGGACGGCCTCGGCAAGCTCTGCACGGGGAACATCCGCGGGCGGACAGATGTCGAGACACATTGCGATGTCTGAGCCGAGCGCGGTTTGGATCCTCGCGACCGACTCCGGCGTGAAACGCGCCGCAGCTCCGTCGTAGACAGAGCGGAAGGTGACGCCGTCGTCGTCAACGGCCGCGATCGTGTCGCGCAGCGAGAAGACCTGAAACCCGCCGGAGTCGGTCAGGATCGGCCCCTCCCAGCTCATGAAGGTGTGCAGCCCGCCGAGCTCTGCGATCAGCTCCTCTCCCGGGCGGAAGTGCAGGTGGTACGTGTTCCCGAGCAGGATCGACGTGCCGAGCGCACGCAGCTCGTCTGGATCGACGGTCTTGACTGTCCCCTTCGTTCCGACCGGCATGAAGGCGGGTGTCGGCACCTCGCCGTGTGAGGTGCGCAGAGTTCCAGCTCGCGCGGCGCCGTCCGTGGCGCCCACCGTGAACGTCTCGCTCACCGGCCGGGGCGCTCGTACAGGCTCATCTTGCGCCCGTCGAGGACGAGGTCCCCGCGGTGCTGGAAGCCGAGGTCTTCGTAGTAGGTGCGGATGCCCGGGTTGTCGCCGAGGCAGTCGAGGCGCAAGAACTCACGCCCCGCCTCGGCAGCTTCGGCGTTCGCCCACTCGACGACCGCCGCGCCGATGCCGCGGCCGGCCCGGTCACGCCGCACGGCGAGCTTGTGGACGTAGAACGCGTCGGGCGGCCGGTCGCCCCAGTACATCGGGTCGTCCAGCAGCATGGACACGGTCGCGACCGCTTCGCCGTCCTCCGCCTCGACCACGTAGACCTCGCCGCGGTCGATCGCCTCGGCAAGCTGGTCGCGTGGAAACGGCAGCGGCCACTGGCTGAAGCCGAGGTCGCCGGCCCACTCCGTCGCCTCGTCGAGCAGGGCGGCGACGATCACGGCGTCTTGATGGTGGGCACGGCGGACGTTCACAGCACCAGCATCGCATCGCCGAACGAGTAGAAGCGGTAGCGCTGCTCAACCGCCGTCCGATAGAGCCGCCGGGTCTCCTCCACTCCCGCGAAAGCCATCACGAGCGCAAGCAGTGTGGAGCGAGGGAGATGGAAGTTCGTCAGCAGCGCATCCGTCCGGAGGAACTCAAAGCCCGGGGTGACGAAGAGATCCGTCCGGCCGGAAAGCGGCGCGCCGCGCGCGAGCGTCTCGAGCACGCGCACGGTGGTGGTACCGACTGCCAAAACTCGGGGCGCGGCCCTGATGCGCTCCCAGGCATCGGGCCTGACCTCGTAGCGTTCGCCGTGCAGCCGGTGCTCGCCGAGATCTTCGGCCGTCACCGGGCGAAACGTGTCGAGTCCGACGTGGAGCGTCACTCGTTCGACGTCGAGTCGCGCGAGCACCTCCTCGGTGAAGTGCAAACCAGCCGTCGGTGCGGCGGCCGAGCCTGCGTCGCGCGCGTACACGGTTTGGTAGCGCCCCGGATCGGCGAGCGGCTCGGTGATGTACGGCGGCAGCGGTGTCTCGCCCGCCGGCTCGCCGTGGAGCCGGAGCCGCCAGCGTCCTTCGCCGAGATGTTCGAGCAATTCGACCGGGCCATAGCGGCGACCCGGCCGTAGGCGACGGGTCGGCCGGGCCAGACCTTCCCAGAGCCCGTCGTCGTCCAGTTGCTCCAGCAGCAGCACTTCGCCCTTCGGCTTCTCGATCGGAATCCGCGCCGGAACGACCCGGGTGTCGTTCACCACGACGAGCGCGTCGCCGATCACGTCCGGTAGCTCTGCGAACCTGCGCTCGTGCACCCGCTCGGACAGGCGTTCGTAGACCAGCAGTCGCGACTCGTCGCGGACCGACGCGGGATGCTGCGCAATCAGAGCCGACGGGAGGTCGTACTCGAGCTCCCTCGTTCTCATCCGATTCCCACGGTACCGTTGCCGGACATGGACGACAGCGTCGTCGAGCGCGCGCAGGAGCGGGTCGGGCAGCGGGCAGAGGGTGCGGCACTCGACAACCTTCTTATCCGGGCGCGCGAGCAGGTGGACGCGCTCGCAGCTGCGGCGGCGTCGCTCGAAGAGACGCTGCCTGCGCGGGTCGGCGAAGCGGTGCGCAGCGAGGCGCAGCCGGTCGGACGCAACCTTGCCGAGATCCGCGGGCTTATGAACCAGGTGATCCGGCGCCTCGAACGGGTCGAGGGCGACCTCCTCGGCGAGCGCAATGCGCGCGTCGACGATCTTGCCTTGCTCGTCGACCTCGTCGCATCGGGCTGGAAAGGAGTCGACACGCGGCTGGCCCGCCTGGAGGATGTCATGCACAGGTTGGAGCACGGCATGCAGGAGAAGAGCGGCGCCATCGTCTACCGGATAGAAGACCGGCGTCCGGACGCAGCCAGCTCCTAGCCCGCTAAGTCACTGCAAGGATCACAGCCGCGCAGGCGGCCCACCCCACGATGCAGACCAGGATCGGCAGGTCGCGCAACAGGATCTCTTCCGGCTCCTCCACGAGATCGCGCCGGTGCATCAGGAGCAGGTACCGGAACACGCCGAAGAGGACGAACGGGATCGTGACCATCATCGCCTTCGATCCGCGTGCCGTGAACGTGTACAGGCAGTACGAGATCACGGTCGACGCCGCCACGATCGTCACCAGCTGGTCGACGAGCGCCAGCGAGTAGCCCTCCAAGACGGGCCGGCTCGGAGTCGCCTCGGCGCCGACGACCACGAGCTCGCCGCGGCGCTTTGCCAGGGCAAGAAAGAGCGCGAGCAGCGCAGTGCACAGCAGAAGCCAGGGCGAGATCCTCACCTCGACCGCAGACGCACCCGCCGCAGCGCGCACGACGAACAGCCCGCCGATCGTCATCACGTCCAGCAGCACGACGTCTTTGAGCGCAAGCGTGTACGCGGCCTGCAGTGCGAAGAACGTGCAGAGGAACAGGATCGATGCGCGCCACGAGCAGCACGGCTGACAAGAGCAAGAGCGCTGCGATCGCTTCGGCAAGCCGGGGCGAAAGCTCGCCGCGTGCGATCGGCCGCCCGCGCTTGATCGGATGCACGCGGTCGTGCGGCGCGTCGCGGACGTCGTTCACGAGATAGCTCGCGCTCGACGCCGCGCAGTACGCGGCGAAGGCGGTGAGCGCTTCACCCCACCGGCCGAGATCGCCGAGCTTGGCGGCGAAGATGATCCCCGCAAAGAGGAGCAGGTTCTTCGTCCACTGTCGCGGCCGCAGCGAGACGAGCACAGCGCGAAATCGCGACCGCGGGCGCGGGAACTCGTAGATCGGTGTGGGCTCGGGTACCGCCACGCGGACGGGAGATTAGTTGGGGCCCGACGGAAGAACGAGCTTGAAGCGACTGCCCTGGCCGGGGCGGGAGTCGAGCTCGATGCTCCCACCCAACGCCACTGCGAGCTCGTGGGCGATCGCCAGCCCAAGCCCTGTTCCCGAGTCGTCGCGCGACCAGAACGGTCGGAAGATCCGCTCCTGCTCCTCGACCGCAACCCCTGGCCCGTTGTCGTCGACCGCAACCGACACGCGACCGTTGGACGCGGTGAGCTCGAGCTCCACCCGCCCGCCGTCCGGCGTCCAACGGAACGCGTTCGAGAGCAGGTTCGAGATGATCTGCAGCACGCGATCGCCGTCCGAGACAATCGTCGGGCGCGCTTCGAAGCGCTTGCCGTAGTCGATCCGACGCCGGCGAGCCTCCTCACCGAATGCGGAGTACGCCTGGTCGCAGAGCCGCTCCATGTCGACCTCCTCTGCGTGCACGGTGAAGCGGTGGGCTTCCAGCTTCGCCAGGTCGAGAACGTCGCCGACGAGCCGCTCCAACCGCATCCCCTCCCGTGCGATCACGTCGAGGGAGTCTGCGCGCGCCTCGGGATCGTCCGCGAGACCCTCCCGCAGGGCATCGACGTGACCACGGATGGCGGTCAGAGGCGTGCGCAGCTCGTGCGAGACGGTCATGAGGAAGTTGCGCTCCTGCTGCTCGGCGTCCGACAGGCGCGCGGCCATCTCCCTGAAGCGGTCGGCAAGGTGTCCGATCTCGCCCCCACCACGGACCCGGGGCAGATCGACGTCGTAGCTTCCGCGTGCGATCTCGTCCGTCGCGCGCGACAACGCCAGCACGGGTCGCGTGATGCGGCGTGACAGGTACCACCCGAGCAGGCCCGCGACAATGATTCCACCAAGCGACGCGATCGCCAGTCGTTGGAGCAGCGGAATCAGCCGCTGGTTCAACTCCGTCTTCGGCTTCGCAACGATCAGGTCCCCGAACGCAGGCCCTTTCTTCGCGAGCTTCAACGGACGCGCGACGGCGAGATAAGTCTTGTTCGCGCCCGGCGGTGTGAATTCGAACGTGATCGTTCGACCGGAACGCCAGTCGACGGTGCTCTGCGGCAACCGCTCCAGCCCGACGCTCTTCCCGGGCACCGGCGAGACTCCGACGTAGAAGAGGCGATCGCCGGTCGCCCGCTCGAGCTGTCTGGAGATGCGCGGGAGCACGCCGGTGTCGCTGGCCGTGATCGCCTGCTGTGCCAAGACTTCGGTGAGTCCGATCGCCTCGCGGCGGAGATCGGCCTTGGACCGCGTGAGGACGTAACCCTGGAAGAGCCGCAACGCCAGCGCCGCCGCGATCAGCCCGCTCACGACGATGCCGAGCAGGAAGAGCGCCGGCAACCGGAACCGCAGCGAGCTGAGCATCAGGAGCTACAAGGTACTTGGCGCCCCTACCGGCAATGCTTGCCGGCCTCCCGCCCGCGTGCACGCGGCGCCAGGATCCACCCTCGGCCTTACCAAGGCTTCCAGCCTTGGCTGCGCCCGAGTGCGGCCCCTGGCTTGGTACACACGACCGGGAGACTCGGCAGCATCACCGGCAGGGGCGCTAGGCCTTGACTGCAGCCGGCGTGGGCCCGACCTTGTAGCCGACCCCCCATACGGTCACGATCGGCGAGGCCTCGCCGAGCTTCCGCCGCAACTGGCGCACGTGGACGTCCACGGTCCGTGTGTCTCCGGCGAAGGTGTACCCCCAGACCCGCTCGAGCAGCTGGTCACGCGTGAGCACGAGCCCGCGATGATCGAGCAGTTCCCATAGGAGATCGAACTCCTTCGGCGCGAGCTGCACTTCTTCGTCGCCGACCTTGACCTCACGCCGGCCGGCGTCGATGACCAGCCGGCCGTGCTGCAGAACTGCGCTCTCCGGCTCCTTCCTCCGGTCGGGAGTCGAGCGGCGCAGGATCGACTTCACGCGTGCGACGAGCTCGCGCGGGTTGAACGGCTTCGTCATGTAATCGTCGGCGCCGACCTCGAGCCCGATGATCTTGTCGACGTCCTCGTCGCGCGCGGTCAGCATCAGGATCGGCACGTCGGACTTCTGGCGGAGACGGCGGCAGATCTCGATGCCGTCGATGTCGGGCAGCATCAGGTCGAGCACGATCAGGGACGGCTGCTCGCTCTGCGCGGACGCGAGCGCGTCGGTGCCATTCGATGCAGTCCGAACCTCGTACCCGGCGTTCTTCAGATAGAGCGAGACGAACGAAGCGATCGACGCTTCGTCCTCGACGACGAGCACTGACTGCGTGCTGGCGCTCAGGAGGATGCCTCTAGGGAGTGGTCGACGACAGTTGGAAGGGGAGCGAGAACTCCGGGATCGCGAGGTAGTCGGCACCGTTCACGGAGTAGGAGCCGTCGTCCTCGGTGCCTGCGCCGTCCAGCGTCACGTTGCCCTTTCCGACGAGCGAGAGGTTGATA
>WNGI01007546.1_pt1 | contig 15631 bp, 6 predicted proteins | sample 5400621 | NCBI WGS metagenome assembly WNGI01 (sample SAMN13153374, study PRJNA577476) | soil metagenome | isolation source: 20 cm soil or saprolite under Garry oak tree replicate 1 | place: USA:California | collected 2016-06-15 | reverse complement strand
GCAGGCGCGCCTGCACCGCGTAGTCCCGGCGCTCGGCGGCGATCGCGATGAGGTCGCCCGCGGCGTCGTGCAGCACCGGCGGCAGGAGCCGGAGAAGGCCCTGGGCGAGCCGCTCGGCCTGGCGAGCATCGGCCAGGGGACCATGCCGGCCGTCCCCCATGAGAAACGGCCGGACGGTCTCCAGGTAGAACCGGCGCAGCGGCGCCGAGCCCTCGGCCGGCGCGGCCGCGGGCCGCCGCCCGAGCACCTGGCGCGCCCGGCGCGGATCGCTCTGAATCGCCTCGCTCTCCGCGCGTTCCCCCTCCGCCTCGGCGAGCGCTCCGCACACGGCCGCGACGGCCTCGTACGCGTCGAGGCGAAGCGTCTCGATCACGTGGGGGATCTGCTCGTAGATCGTCTCGCCGGGCGCAGCGAGGCTCATGAGGCGGGGGAGAAACTGCTGGAGGACCAGCCCGAATACCCCGCTCAGGATGACGACGACGAAGACGATCATGAGCGCCGCGGCGAGCGTCCCGCGCAGGTGAAAGCCGCTGTGAAACAACGCGAGCGGTACGGCCAGCAGCCCGAGCCAGATGTGACCTTTGAGCCACGTCTCGGCCTTTCCGAGGTTCCAGGTCGGGACGCGCTTGCGCGCGTTCAGCAGCCACTCGAACGCCATGAGCGCGGCGGCCGCGATGCCGAAGCCGAGCCCGACGGCGGTGCTGCCGCGAGGACCCTCGGGAGCCTGCCGCGCATAGGGCACGTAGAAGGCCGTCGCAATCGCACCGAGCACGACGGATGCGGCGATCCAGCGGCGATGGCGGACGTCGATCAGCGCGATGGCAGGTCGTCCTTCAGCGTCGGCCCGCGGTCTCCTCGCCGAGACGGGCCGCGAAGAACTCCCTCGGGTTCGCCACCCGGATCGCCGCCCCGTGGGGGCAGGCGACCACGCAGCTCGGCTCCTGGTCCGATCCCAGGTTCTTGCAGAGATCGCAGACGGTCGCTTTCTCGCGCACGACGGCCTTGCGACGGCCGGGGCGCTGGTCGTCGTCCACCGTGACCCGGAATCCGTGCATGTTGATGTTGCCGTACGGGCAGTTCTCGGCACAGACACCGCACCCGATGCACCAGTCCTCGATCTGGATCTCGAGCGTGTCGCGACGGCGGATCGAGCCCACCGGGCAGCCGACCATGCAGAGGGGGTCGCGGCACTGGCGGCACGACGTCGCCACGAGGTAGTTCTCGAAGCGCAGCCCCTCGCGCACGAGGCGCGTGACGCCGTCGTGCGCCGTGGCGCAGGCCTGCACGCACAGGTCGCAGCGCGTGCAGCGGTCGAGGTCGAGGAGGAGGAGGCTCTGGGCTTGCATCAAGCCCTGACGCAGGAAGTCCTCGAGGTCGACGTTGGCGGTGTGCGCCTCGACCTCGACGTTCTCCCGCGCGCGACGCTCGGCCTCGGCGAGCAGGTCCTTGGCGACCTCGGGGAAGCGCTCGAGCATCAACCGGAAGTCATCGGCCGAGATCCGCACGACCTCGACGTGGTCGACCGCCGTGCAGGTGGCGCTCCGCGGCGCGTCCTGGATGAGGCCCATCTCGCCGAAGTAGCCGCCGCGTCCCTGGTATGCACGTACGAGGTCTCCGCCCGGACGGTGCTGCGTGATCTTCACGAACCCGAGCCGCACGATGAAGAAACTGTCGGCCGGCTCGCCCTGACGGCAGATGACCTGGCCGGGTTCGTAGCGGGCGAGCTCGACGCGCTCGCGGAGGTACTCAATGAACTCCTGGCCGAGGCCGGCGAGGAGCGGCACGCTGCGGAGGTGCGTGTCGAGCGTGCGGCGGCGGTAGGTCTCCTCGAGCTGGGCACGGAACGCCTTGGAGCGCAGCAGGATCTGCAGCGCCGGGCGCAGCATCTCGAGGACCACACAGTCCTCAGCGGCGCGCACGGTTGCGGACCGCGGATAGAAGTCGAGGCAGGTCATCTCGCCGAAGAGCTCGCCCGCGTTGAGCTTCGCCACGGGAGCGTCGCGGCGCAGGTCGATCGGCGCGTCGATCGGGATGAGCGCCGCCGGCCCGACCACTTCCAGGTCTTCGCGGCCGACGAGCCGGCTCTTCATCTTGAGGAAGAAGCCGGCCAGCCCGCCCGGATCGTTCCGCACGCGCGAGAGCGGTGTCGTGATCGCAACCTCACAGCTCCCTTCGACGATGTAGAACGCCGTCGAGCCGAAGTCACCCTCGCGGCAGATGACCTCGCCGGCGCGGAACGTGCGGCGGACGATCGCCCCCTCGTTGCGCCCGATGCCGCCGGAGGAGAGCGTCTTCGCCAGGAACTTGGGCGAGATGCCGTCGAAGAGCGGGGTCTGCCGGTCCTTACCCGGGAGCCGCATGAGCACCTCGACCGGCACCGGCTCTCCCTCGGGGAGGCGCGCCTCGCTGAAGCCCTTGTTCATGAGCGCGCCGGTCGGGCAGGAGGTCATGCACTCGCCGCAGGAGACGCACGTCGACTGCCCCATGGGGGCGCCGGCGTCGAAGGTGATCACGGTCGCGTTGCCCTTGCCCGCGCGGCCGATCACGAAGTTGTGCGCGATGTCCGTACAGGCGCGCACGCAGCGGTCGCAGACGATGCAGGCCGAATGGTCGACGGCGATGTTCGGGTGCGAGTCGTCGGACGGCTTCCAGCCGGGCTGGTGAACCGGCTTCGCAGTGCCAGGCCGATAGCGAGCGGGACGCGCGCCGAGCTCCCGAGCGCGGAGCTCGAGCTCGCAGTCCTGCGTGTCGCGCTGGCGGGCGCAAGGCGCCGGGTGGTCGGCCATGAGCAGCTCGACGAGATTCCGGCGCACCGTGGCCAGGCGTTCTCCCGTGGCCGTGATCTTCATGCCTGGCTCGACGACGCGGGCACAGGCCGGCGCGAAGACCCGCGCCCCGACGTCGACGACGCAAACGCGGCAGACACCCGCCGGCTCCTGCGGGGGCAGGTGGCAGATCGTCGGGATGTCGATCCCGACGGCGCGCGCGGCGTCGAAGATCGTCGTCCCGGGCGGGACGGACACCGGCCTGCCGTCGATCGTGACGTCGATCATGAGGACGCGAAGCCCCCGTTGATGCGCGCGGGCGGCTCCATGACACACGTCCCGGCGGGACAGCGGCGCTGGTGGAGGTGCGCGTCGACCTCCTCCTTGAAGTAGCGGCGCACCGAGTCGATCGCATTCGGGACCACCTGTCCGAGGCCGCAGATCGAGGTGAGGACGAGCGTCTGCGCGAGCTCGTCGAGCGGGCCGAGCGTCTCCGCTTCACCCGCGCCCCAGGTGACCGCCTCGAGCATGTGGACGATCTTCTCCGACCCCACCCGGCACGGCCAGCACTTGCCGCACGACTCGCGGGCGAAGAACCGCGCCACGCTGAGCGCGACGTCCACCATGCACGTGCCCTCGGCGACGACGCAGATGGCGCCCGAGCCGAGCATCGACCCGGCCTTGGCGAGCGCGTCGAAATCGAGCGGAACGTTCGCGAGGTGTGCCGGCAGAAATCCCGACGAGGCGCCCGACGGTGCCACCGCCTTCAGCCCTCTGCCGTCGAGTACGCCTCCCGCCCGCTGGATCACCTCGGCGATCGTCGTCCCCATCGGGATCTCGAACACCCCGGGTCGGTTCACGTGGCCGCTGACGCCGACGAACTTGATTCCCGCGCTGCCGCCGACGCCCTGGGCGCGCCACCAGTCGGCGCCACGCTGGAGAATGACGGGGACCATGCAGAGGGTCTCGACGTTGTTGATCACGGTCGGCTTGCCGAAGAGCCCGTGCGTCACGGGGAAGGGCGGCTTGAGACGGGGCTGGGCCCGCCGGCCCTCCATGGCCTCGAGGAGCGCGCTCTCCTCGCCGCAGATGTAGCCGCCCGGGCTGACGAACACGTCGAGGTGGAAGGACCGCTCGGAGCCGAGCAGGCGGTCTCCGAGCAGCCCCTCCCTTTTGGCCTCGACGATCGCCTGCGCGAGCGATTCGCGCTCGTGTTCGTACTCGTGTCGGATGTAGACGACGCCACGGCGCGCGCCGGTCGCGATGCCGGCGATGGCCATGCCTTCGACGACGAGGTGCGGTGCCGAGTCGAGGATGGCCCGGTCCTTGATCGTCGCCGGCTCGCTCTCGTCGGCGTTGCAGATGACGTACTTCTCGTCTCCCGGAGCGTTGCGGACGGCCTCCCACTTGACGGCCGTCCGGAACCCCGCGCCGCCGAAGCCACGCAGGTCCGCCCCCTTCAAGGCGTCGAGCACGCCGGCGACGTCGCCCGTCTCGAGCAGGCGGCGAAGGGCGCCGTAGCGGCGCTCGCCCCCTCCGTAGGGATCGGCGCGGAGCTCGCGCAGACTCGGCGGTGCCGGGGGCGCGGGAAGCGACGTCCCGTTCTGCACGGCGGCCACCACGTCGCGCCGGGCAGCTTCCCCGAGCCCGAAATAGGGCACGTCGTTGAGGGTGAAGGCGGGTGCGCCATCGCAGCGCCCGAGGCACGAGGCCGCCGCCACCGCCACCTCGGCCGGACCACGCGCCCGCGCGGCTCCCTCGAGCGCGCCGAGCAACGCGGGCGCGCCGCGCAGACGACACGACAGGTCGCTGCACACGCGGACGTCGAGGGCCGGCGGCGGCTCGACGCGGAAGTGCGGGAAGAAGGTGGCGACGCCGTAGAGACGGTAGATCGGCACGCCGAGCTCGGCAGCGAGGGTTCGGAACGCTCCCTGCGGGATGTAACCGCCGTGCTGCCGCTGCACCGTCGTAAGGGCTTCGACGATGCGTGCGTCCGCTGTGTGGTTCAGAGCGACGCGGCTATAGCCAAGATCCGCGCAAGATCGCAAGCCCTCTGGACATTCTCTTCGGGAGTGGGTTACGCGGGGGCTCCGAATCGGATCGGACCTCGATGCGGCGAGCCAGCTGGGAGAGCCGAGCGCTAGCGGGCGGAAGCGTCCTGCTGGGTTGCCTGCTCGGCCTCGGCGCCGCGCGCGCCGACACGCGCCCGTCTTACGTCGGCGCCGGCGCCTGCTCGGCCAGCAACTGTCACGGGAGCGTCGTCCCGAGACGAGACAGCAAGCTGAGCCTCCAGAATGAGTACATCACCTGGTACAAGCAGGATCGTCATGCCAAGGCATATTCCGCGCTCTCCGAGGAGCGAGCGCTGAGGATCGCGCGCCGCCTCGGCATGGTCTCGGGCGGGGAGGCGTCGAGCTGGCTGGACGGCGCGGCGCATCCCGAGCGGTGCCTCGACTGCCACGCCCTCGACGTCCCGGCGGCCGAGCGCGGCCCCAGGTTCGACGTGCGCGACGGGGTGAGCTGCGAGGCCTGTCACGGGCCCGCCGGGGGCTGGATCGACCGCCACACCGAGGCGGGCTGGACGCCGGAGCGCTCGATCGCCCTCGGCATGGTCGACACGCGTGACCCCGCCCGGGCGGCGGAGATTTGCCTCTCCTGCCACCTCGGATCGGCCACCCAGCGCGTCGACCACGAGCTCATCGCCGCCGGCCACCCGGCGCTCGCCTTCGAGCTCGACACCTTCGCCGCCAGTCTTCCCGCCCACTGGACGGAGCACGAGGGGAACGGCGGCTGGTTCCGGGCCGGCCCGTGGCTCGTGGGGCAGGCCGTCGCCCTGCGCGAGGCGGCACGCCATCTGCCCCGCCAGGTCCGCGGCGCGGGCTGGCCGGACTTCGCGGCCTGAGGAGTCGCGCTACGCGGTTCTCTCGGACCTCGCGCGGACCGTCGCCCCCGACCTCGCCGGCCCGCTCGACGCCGCGGTCGGCCGGCTCGACCGGCTGACACGCGAAGGGCGAGACGGACCCGAGCTCGGCGGGGCGGCGGAGGCGCTCGTCACGGTCGCCGAGCAACTCGTGGTGCGCGCGCGCCGCACCGAGCTCGACGGCCAGGGTGTGGCGCGGGTGATGCGCGCCGTCGTCTCCGACGCCCACCGTCTCGCGTACGCCGGCTTTGGAACGGCGCAGCAGCTGGCATGGGGGCTCGACAGCCTGGCGGTCGCTCGAGAGTCGCTCTCGGGCGCCCCGCCGCCGGCGACGCGCGCCGTCGCCGGCGACGATGCCCTGCGGGCCGCGATCGGCCGGCTGTTCGACCAGCTGACTGACCGGGCGAGGTACGATCCAGCTCGCTTCGCCCGCGACGTGCGCGACGTCGCCGGGAAGCTGCCGTAGCGCACCCGCGGGTCAGCGGGGACGCGGCGCCGCGAAGCGGTCCGCGACATCCGCGTCCCTCCGCAGCTCGCGTACGGTGTAGACGGTATCTCCGCGCATGTAGAGGCGGCGCTGCTCCTCGGCGTTGAAGGGCCGAGCCCCGCGGCGCCCGAAGACCGCGACCTGATTGCCGCTCTCGTCGACGGCGCGGTCGCGGTCAAGACCCTTCGAGAGGCCGACCGCCGGGCCGCGCGTCCGGTAGGTCGCGATCAGGCCCTGGCCCGGCAGGTCGGGGCGCGGGCGCGGGCTGAAGCCCTGGTAGCCGGGCGTGTCGGCCGAGGTGAGCTGGATGACGCGGAGCCCGTTGCGGCCGTCGGCCACGTAGGCGAAGAGGCTGGCGTTCGTCATCCCTACCTTGACCGCGCGGGCGTCGTTCACGACGCCGCCGGCCGTGTAGACCTGGTCGACGAACGGGTGCTCGGGACGCTCGACGTCCACGATCACGAGGCCCTGAGGCCCGCCCGCCACGTAGGCGTAGGTTCGCGCCACGTACACGTCGCGTGCGTCCGCGAGCGGAACGCTCGCCCCTGCGACGGCGGCGGCGCGCTCAGGGACGGTGACGTCGACCACCTTCAGCCCCTCGGCATCGGCGACGAAGGCGTAGCGGAACTGGATCGCCACGGCGCGCGGTCGCACCACCGCCGGCGGGCCGATCTCCGCGACCAGGCGCGGCCGGAGCGGATCGTCGAGGTCGATCAGGAGGAGGCCGCGATCGGCGCAGACGTAGAGGTAGTGTCCCGCGATCGCGCCATTCACCGCTCCGGCGAGCGCGCCGCCCGGGTTGAAGGTGGTGGCCCCGTCGGCGAGCCGCGCGCGCTCGAGGAAGTTGTTGTCCGGGTTGCCGTCGAGGAGAGTGCCGGCGGGGACCAGGATCAGGCCCTCTTCGCGGTCGAGGAGGTAGAGGTAGCCGTAGAGGGGATGGATCGGCTGCTCCTCGTTCTCGGGACGACGGCTGCGAAGCGGGTCTACCGCAAGCGTGGACGGCGACACGACGGCCGAGGCGTCCTTGCTGCGCACGTAGAAGCGCTGGCCGAGGGGGGAGTTGACGGAGGTCGTGATGCGCTCGGCGATCCCCTTGTTGTCGATGTCGGCGACGTCGTAGACGCGGAGCCCACCGCTCCGGTTGGCGCTGTAGAGGTACTCGCCGCGGAGCTGGAGGTTCTGGACCGACTCGCGGTACCACGGCACCGTCAGGATGTCGTTCCCCGGATGCTCGAACATCGAGGAGCGCTCGAGCACGCGGCCCCGTTCCAGATGCCGGCGGTACGCGTCCGGATAGGCGAGGGCGTGCAGGCGGCTCCCGATCACCGCCTGTGGCTCGTCGGCCTCCGTGACCGGCACCGCCTCGAGCCCCTCGGTTTCCTCCGCCACGTAGACGTAGCGGCCGAGGAAGTTGACGAAGTTCGTGCCCTGGAGGAGCACCTGCGCCATCCAGGCGTTGTTGTTCCCCTGCTCCGACAGGTGGCAGTCGTCGCAGGTCTTGGTCTCGGCGGCGCGCACGGCGTGCGGGAAGTGCGGGTTGAACGCCTGGCCCGCGAAGCCATCGGCCGACACGGTCTGCTGTTGAGAGTATATCCACTCGCGCTTGACGTTCTGCGACCCGACGAGCACCGCACTCGATGAGCGCACCGGCGCGATGCGGTGGTTCTTCACCGTGCCGTCGCGGCCGAGCATGAAGACGTCGTCGCGGAGCACCTGGTAGTTGTACTGCGTCCAGTTGCGCGTGAGCTCGCCTTCGTTGTGGAGCATCGGACGGCGCTGATTGGCGCGCATGGGAAGATGGCACCCGAAGCAGCTCGTCATCCACGAGGTGTGGCATGCGTAGCACGCCATGTCGTCGTCTGGATGGGCGAGCGCGTCGGCCGAGCGGGGAGCGTCGCCCCAGGTGGTCCCGTCGCGGCGAAGGGTCTTCGCGAGTCGCGAGCGCGCGCTGTAGTGCCGGCTCCCGGGCCTGATCGTATCGATCACCTGCACGACCTCCCAGGAGAGGTTCGGGTCGACCATCGAGCGTTGCACCAGGCGGTCGCTCTCCCGCCGGAAGACAGGTGTCCCGAACGGGGTCCGCCGCGTCGAGAGATCGGTCCCCCCCGGGGGCGCGGCGGGGCCCGAGGTGATGAGCGTCGCCGGCCCCCGCACCGAGCCGTGACAGTCGACGCACTCGATCTCGATCGCGTTGCGGAGCTCGCCGTAGAGCTTTCCGTTGCCATGCACGTCCTGCTCGAAGTGGCAGTCGATGCAGTGCATCCCCTTCTCGAGATGGATGTCCTTCAGGTGCACGGGGATGCCGGCCCCGCCGTGCGGCCGGTCCTCGACCGCGGTCTCGAGTGCGATCTGCGTGTTTTCGGGCGTGACCGGATCGACGACCCGACCGATCGCGTCGAGCAGGTTTCCCTTGCGGTCGTGCTTGAAGACTGCCCGGAACATCCACCCGTGGCCGTGGAAGTCGGCGAACTTCGTGAGCCAGAGTCGGGGGTTCAGCTCCGACGTCCGCGCCAGGAAGTCGGGGCCCGCGCGTTCGCCGATCAGGCTCACCGCATCCGGATCGAGGTCGGACCAGAGTCCGCGGACGGCGGACGCCTCGGGGTTCTTGCTGAGGCACGCGAGCTCTTGTTCGGGCGTCGCACGGCGCTGGTGCCGCGGGTACATGAACTCGCCGTGGGTCTCGTTGTCCCACCACGTATAGCCGAAATAGCTGTTCGCGAAGCCGGTGCCGGGATGCATGTGACAGACGACGCACTGGCTCGACGGGATCGCCCGCGTGAACGCGTGACGGATCGGATGGCCCCGCTCGCCGTGCGGAATGGTCGGATCGACGGTGGCGCTCGTGCCGAGGTTGCCCGCGCGCGCGTACGGTCCGGAGTGGAACCGGTCGCGGTCGTTGGCGTAGACCACGTGGCAGGCGCTGCAGCCGCTGGAGCGATAGTCCCCGGGATGATCGTTGGTGCCGAGGAGCGAGAGCGCCGGGTCGAGCAGCCGGGTGCGCTGGAGACCCTGGAAGACAGGGTCCGTGCGCGTGAGCGTGCCGTAGCCGCGGAAGCTGAGCCGGTCGTCACCCCGCTCGAAGACGCGCAGCACGTTGCCCGGCTGCGTGACCTCGAACCGCGGCAGGGGCATGAGCGCAGGGAGCACGCCCTGCACGCGCGTCGCCTCGAGAGCCGGCTGCGGGATGGTCTGGAGCCGCTGCGGGCTGCCGTCCGGCGCGTAGCTCTCGCCGAAGTGCGGGTCTTTCAGGGGGAACGCACCGTTGTTGTACAGCGCTGCGCCCCAGAGCATCGCGCCGTGGGTCATCATGCTCTGGCGCACACGAGCGACCTCGGTCGGGTGGCAGCTGCGCGCGCCGCAGGTCTGGTCCGCCACCCGGAGGTCGCCCGGGTTCACGAAGCGGACGAAGTCGGCGCTTTCCTTCAGGAGCGCAGTGTAGGAATTCTCGGGGTTCGCCGCGGTCTTCCAGACGTCCGCCTGCCGCGGCAGGACGTGCACCCGCTCTTTGGTCTCGGCGTACTCGCGCGAGCCCGGCGCGGCGCCCGCGGCAAGGGCGACCTCCGGCCGCCCGCCGTGACAGTCGGCGCAGCCGAGCTGCACCGTGCCGGTCTCGTGCATCGTCGGGGTGTCCGTCTCGGTGTGGCACGTCACACATCCCGCGCTCGCGCGCTCGACGTCCGCCGCGCCGTGGCCGGCGAGGTCGTCGGCGCGGGCGGCGGCGACCGCGACGAGCACGGCGAGGATGGACGCGCGCATGGTCAGAAGGTGAGCGTCGCGGCCGTGAACGCCTGCCACAGCGTCCGCGCGCCGTAGATGTCCTGGAAGCCCCCGAGCGGCGTGAAGCCGGCCAGGCCGGCCACCAGGATGATGTTGTCGATCAGCAGCGGCCGGTAGCGGAGCCCGAGGCTGTAGTCGACGCCCGCCTCGTGGCCGATGCGCCGCTGGAGGAGAACGAGCTGGAGCGGGCCCGTCTCCTGGAAGCGGATGTAGTTCACGTTGAGCTCGCAGAAGAGCTTGGGGGTGAGCTTGCCGGAGAGCCCGGCGTTGTAGAGGAAGAGCCCCGGGTTCACGAAGTTGGCCTGCCCCTCGTTCTTGCTGCTGCGCAGGCTCGGGAGCAGGCTGAACGGACTGGTGAGGTTCACGTTGGTGTCGGTCAGCTTGATGCCTTGCCGCTGCCAGAAGCTGAACGGCCCGCCCGCGAAGAGCGGGTCGTCGAAGACCGCGTCGAATCCGCGCGCCGTGCCGTCGGTCGGGTTTCGATCGCCCGAGGCCCAGAAGAAGGAACCCTTGAAGCGCAGCCAGTCGCGGTCGTACGAGACCTCGACGGCGGCCATCTGAGCGTTGAGGTCGACGGCACGCCCGGCGATCGGGTTGTGGCTGTCCCGCCCGATGGCCTCGAACACGGCATGGTCGACGTTGATCCGCCCGATGTGGCCGTCGCCGGCCCACCCGAGGTAGCCGACCCGGATGTCGTGCGGCCGGCTGTCACCCACGTTCGCCGGTCGGACGAGGAAGCCGTTCTCGTCGAAGTGTCGGCTGGCGTCGTCACCGTTGTAGTGGAGCGAAAGCTGCGCCGTGTAGCCGGGCCAGATGGTGTCCTGGCGGAAGACGTTGGCGATGGCGACGTTCTGCCGGCGGTCCTTGAAGATGGTGTTGAGCCCGCTGTTCGTGTCCTTCTCGAGCTGTCGGAAGAAGGCGAGGTTCCATTGGTAGCGATTCGAGGCGTAGTTGCCGTCGAGCTTGAGACCCGGCTCGGAGTCCGCGAAGACGAAGCCCCGAAAGTCGCTGACGAAGTCCTGGATTCCGGCGCGCAGGTCGACCACGTCGTAGTACGGGCTCACGTCCGCGAGCTTCCAGTCGGCGAAGAGCTCCTGGAAGGCCACGTGGCCGTCGACCCGATCGGTGCCGCGGCGGACGTCGATGTTGACGAGCCCGGTCTCCCGGGTGGCCAGGTAGTTCACGTTGAACACCGGTGAGGCGCGCAGCTCCCAGTCGCGCGGCTTGAAGCCGGCGTCGCCGTGGAAGAGCTCGAAGGTGACGCGGAAGTCCTGGTTGACGGCGAGCTGCTCGCCCTTGCCGAAGAACCGCTCGCTGTTCGCGCGCTCGGCGCTGACGCCTGCCGGGACCGGGACGCGGTGCCCCTCGACCAGCGTGTCGCTCTGCAACGTGAGGTCGACGAACGTGTGCTGTCCGAGCAGCGGGTAGTCGCCCTTGAGCGCGTTCAGGTCGTACGGGTCCCACCAGCGTCCGCGCGTGTACGGATACTCCCCGGGGTACTGCGGGCCGTAGCGCTCGTGGGTCGGGAAGCCGATGCGCCAGCGGTCGGGCACCGGCACCTGCTCGACGGGCGGCAGAGTCTCGGGAGGCCGGCGGACGCCGGTGAAACCGAGTGGCTCCTCGGTGACCGGGACCGGTGGCTGTGGCTCGGGCGCGGAGGGGGGCGGCGGCACCTCGGGCGGGGGGCGCCGGCGTGGCGTTGCGGGTCGGGTATCGTCCCCGGCGTCGCCCTCGGTCCGCTCGGGCGCGATGGGCCCGGATGTGTTCTCGGCACGTGCGGGCGCCGCGCAGAGCAGGATGAGGCTCGCGAACATGGCGTACCGGGTTCGCACCTGCTCGCTCGTCCATCCTCCGGCAAACGACGGGGAAAACTTTCCAGCCGAATCGGCGGCGGTGAGTAGCACATCCTTGCAGCCGTCGTCTAGATTGTCTACAGGTTCGGCGCGTGCACGCAGGGAGCGGCTTCTGTTCGGCGGCCCGCGCCTGCCGCATGGTGGCTGCGCTCGCCACGCTCCTCTGGACGCGGCCGGCAAACGCCGGCGCGGTCCTGACCGCGGCCGACGTCGAGCGGATCATCGCGCAGGCGGTGGCCGAGGCCGAGCGGGTGCGGCTGCGGGTCACGGTCGCGGTCGTGGATCACGAGGGGAACGTCCTCGGCCTCTTCAAGATGACGGATGCCCGGGACGACATCACCTTCCGGGGCTTTCCGAAGAAGAGGCAGTCGGAGGCCGTCTTTGAGATGCAGCAGGGGCTCGAGGGGGTCCTGATCGGCCGTGTCCCCCTGACCGGAGTGCTCCATGTGCCGGGGCGTTGCGAGGGCGGGCAGCCGACGGCGCCGACCGAGCTGGTTCGCACGGGCGCGGCCGTGGCGGCGATCTCCAAAGCCGGAACCGCCGCCTTCTTCAGCACCCAGGGCAACGCCTTCACGCCTCGAACGGCCGCGTTCATCATCCAGCCGCACTTCCCGCCCGGCCTCAAGGAAACCGCGAGCGGACCGCTCTTCGGGGTCCAGTTCTCGAGCCTGTTCGGGTGCAGCGACGTGAGCTCGCGGCTCCCGCTCGGGCTGTCGGGCGACGCTGGCGGGTTGCCGCTCTACAAGCGCGGCCGTGCGGTAGGCGGCGTGGGCGTGGAGGGCGACGGGATCTACACGCTCGATTTCGATCCGCGCGACGACGACGTCACCAAGGAGGAGCTGATCGCGACCGCGGCCGCGCGGACCTTCGCGGCGCCGCCGCACATCCGCGCCGACCAGATTCTCGTGGGCGGCCTCCGCCTCCCGTTCGCGAACACGCGCGAGACGTCGGGCCGGTCGCCCCCCGCCGGTTTCCTGACGGGCAAGGGGACCGCCCTCGTGGGTTCAGTGGATGCGCCGCCCAGTCGCTTCCGCCGGGCAAGGCTCGGGGGAGTCGCGGGAACCGTCGACCCCTGCTTCTTCCCGCCCGTCGGCAGCGTCGACCCACCCGTCGCCGGCGGCGGGCTCTCGGCCGAGGACGTCTCGCGCATCCTCACCCGCGGCGCTCGAGAGGCCCTCCGGCTGCGCGCCGCGATCCGCCGACCTCTCGGAGACCACGCGCGGGTCAACATCGCGGTGGTCGACCGGGGCGGCGGCATCCTCGGCATCTTCCGCACGCTCGACGCGCCGGTCTTCGGGTTCGACGTGTCGGTCCAGAAGGCACGGGCCACCGCCTTCTTCAGCGCTCCGCTGGCTGGCGAGAAGCTCGCGGCACTCGGCAATTTCACGGTGCGGCAATTCGTCGCGGCCGCCGCCAGCGACGGTCTCCATCTCGACGGCCGCATCGCGTACACCGACCGGAGCATCGGGTTCATCGCTCGGCCGTTCTTCCCGGACGACATCGACGGGACCAGCCCGGGGGCACTTTCCCGACCCGTCGAAACGTGGAGCGTCTTCAACGACGGGCTCCAGGTCGAGCTGGTGAGGCCCTTCTTCCTTTCCGTCGTCACCGGGATCCCGCCCGAGCTCCCCTCGACCTGCACCGGCCTCTCCGAGCTGAAGAACGGTCTCCAGATCTTTGCCGGCAGCATGCCCCTCTATCGCGGGTCGACGCTCATCGGCGCGGTGGGGGTCAGCGGGGACGGCATCGACCAGGACGACGCCGTCGCCGCCGCCGCCGGGGCGGGCTTCGGAGCGCCGCCGGCGCTGCGAGCCGACCGGGTGTTCGTGCGGGGCGTGCGGCTGCCGTACTTCAAGCTGCCGCGCCGCCCCGAGCGCCGCTGAGCCTCGCCGGCGCGGCGCTGCGCACGCGACCCCGGGCAACCGACGGTTCCTTCGAGAGCCCTTGACCGCGATTGTTACGCGGCGTTATGCGGAACCGGGCGCGGGGCGTATTCCGTTGAAGTACCGTCCGGAACCCATCGATACGTCCGGGGTAGCGCTCGGCGACGACCTGGTCGCGCTGACGGAGGTTCTGGCGCGCAACTCCCATGAGCGGTGGGCCCGCCAGCGCCTCGAGGACGGGTGGCGCTATGGCCCACAGCGCGACGACGCGCGCAAGGAACATCCGTGCCTCGTGCCGTACGAGGCATTGCCCGACTCCGAGCGGGATTACGATCGCGTGATCGCGGTCGAGACGATCAAGGCCCTGCTCGCGATCGGCTATGGCCTGCAGGCGCCTCGCCCTTCGCGGGTGACCGCGACGTCGCGAGTCAGTGCGGGAACTGCCGTCGAGCTGCTCGAGAACGTCGAAAGCCTCGACCTCGCCGCGTTGATCGCCCTCTGGAACGCACACGATCCAGAGCGCGCGCTCGGGACGCGGGAGGTGTACCGCCGCCTCGGCGAACGCATCCTGCGGCTCGGCGAGCCTCTCCTGGCGTCGGACGTCCTTGTCGAAGGGCTCAAGCGACACGCCGGCGACGTGCGTCTGCTGCAGCTCCAGGCGCTGGCGTTGGCGCGCGCGGGCGCGACCCAGCGGGCGAATGGCATCCTCGCGCAGCTGGACCGTGATGGGCACGGCGATGAGGAGACTCTCGGCTTGCTCGCCCGCACCTGCAAAGACCTCGGCATGCGAGCCGGCGATCCCGAGGAGCGCAAGGCCCAGCTGAGCTGTGCGTTCGACGCCTATGCGCGCGCCTATCGTGCCAGCGACGGCTACTGGAGCGGTATCAATGCTGCCACCCTGGCGGTCGTCCTGCGCGACCGAGAGACGGCGGTCGCCATCGCCCGCGAGGTGCGGGAGACCTGTCACCGGGTGCTGAGTCAGCCAAGGACCGGGGGGACGGATGCGTACTGGGTCCTCGCCACGCTCGGCGAGGCGGCGCTCATCCTCGATGACTGGGGGCAGGCGGAGATGTGGTACGGGCGGGCGGCTGCCGCGGGCGTGGGTCGCTTTGGCGACCTCAGCTCCACGCGACGCAACGCCCGCCTCCTGCTCGAGCACATCGGCGGGGATCGGACCCGCGTCGAGCGCTGCTTCGAGATCCCTCGTGTGGTGGTCTTTGCCGGGCACATGCTTGATCGGGCGGACCGGCCTCATCCGCGGTTTCCACCGGAGATCGAAGGTGCGGTGCGCGACGCGATCGAGGAGCGTCTCCGGCGGCTGGACGGCCGCCTCGGCTTCGCATCGGCGGCCTGTGGATCGGACCTCCTCTTCCTGGAATCGGTCCTCGCGCTCGGCGGGGAGGTGAGTGTCGTCCTGCCGTATGGGCGCGACGAATTCGCGGCCGATACGGTGAACGTCATTCCGGGCGCGAGCTGGCGAGCGCGCTACTGGAAGGTGCTGACCCAGGCGACCAAGGTCGTCACCGCCTCGAGCGACAAGCTCGCCTCCCCGAGCGTCTCGTACGAGTACGCAAACCTGCTGCTTTCGGGATTGGCGAGCATCCGCGCCGAGCAGCTCGACACCGAGCTCGTGCCCGTGGCGGTGTGGGACGGCGAAGCGGGCGACGGGCCCGGCGGGACGGCGAGCCTGGTCGAGTTGTGGCGAGGCCGAGGCCTGTCCGTCGAGGTGATCGACCTCGCCGCGATCTTGCGCCGCGAATGCCCGGCGGTTTCGGTTCGGCCGGCGTCGGCGCCGACTCCACCGTCGGGCGGCGTCGCGTCCAACCTCGCGCCGCGGATCATGGCAGTCCTGTTCGCCGATGCGGTGAACTTCAGCCGGCTGACGGAAGGGGGAATCGCGCGCTTCGTCGAGTGTTTCTTGAAGACGATCGCGGACCTGGTCGACC
>WNGI01002624.1_pt1 | contig 15638 bp, 15 predicted proteins | sample 5400621 | NCBI WGS metagenome assembly WNGI01 (sample SAMN13153374, study PRJNA577476) | soil metagenome | isolation source: 20 cm soil or saprolite under Garry oak tree replicate 1 | place: USA:California | collected 2016-06-15 | reverse complement strand
GCTCGCCCCGGAGATCCTCGTCAACTGCGTCGCGCCCGGATTCATGGAGGGCACGCGCATGAGCGAGAACCTGTCGCCGGAATACCGCCAGCGGGCCAAGCAGGGGGCCCTGCTGCAGCGCGAGACCGATAAGGATGACGTCGCCTCGCTCATCGTCGAGTTCTGCCGGACGGACAGCGTGACGGGGCAGACGCTCGTGGTCGACGCCGGGCGCGTCTTCCACTGACCGCCGGAGGCGGGGAGGGTCGCCCGGCGCGCGCGGGCGCCCATCACGGCGCCGGACAGGGGATGGAGGGGGACATGGACCTCGGACTGGACGGGAAAGTCGCGCTTGTGACGGGAGGCAGCAAAGGGATCGGCCGAGCGGTGGCGGCGGGGCTGGCCCGCGAGCGCGCCCGCGTGGCAATCGCGGCGCGCCGGAAGGAGCCGCTGGAGCAGGCCGCCGCGGAAATCCGCCGCACAACGGGCGGCGAGGTCGTCCCGTTTCCCGGGGACATGTCGAAGCCCGAGGATGTCGCGCGCGTGATGAACGACGCGGTCACACACTTCGGAGGCATCGATGTGCTCGTTAACAACGCCGGCTCGGCCCCAGGCGGGCTCCTGCTGAATCTCACCGAAGAGGATTGGGCGCTCGCCCTGCAGTTGAAGTTCCTGGGCTACGTGCGGTGCATGCGGGCGGTGATCCCGCACATGCTCAGGCGCGGCGGCGGGCGGATCGTGAACATCGTGGGCAACGACGGCGTCAAGCCCACCTACCTGGAGCTGACCCCGAGCGCCGCCAACGCCGCCGACCTGGCCGTGACCCAGGCGCTGGCGGAACAGTACGGGCGGCACAACATCCTCATCAACGCGGTCAATCCCGGGCCGGTGGGCACCGACCGCTGGGACGGGCTGGTGCGCGGCTACGCCCGCGACAAGGGGCTGAGCCTCGAGGAAGCGTCCCGGCGCGCCACGCAGAGCATTCCCCTCGGGCGCATCGCCACCCCTGAAGAAGTTGCCGACGTCGTGGTGTTCGTGGCCTCCGCCCGCGCGAGCTTTATGAACGGGGCGCTGATCACATTGGACGGCGGGCAACGCAAGGCGATCATGGATGCGTGAGCCAGGAGGACCCCACCACGGGCAGCGAATCTACGGGAGCCGAGCCCGCACCGCTGAGGGCCTCCGGAGGAGGAAATGCCGATGCACCTGAGTTCCCGCGCGCTCTCCGTCCTTGTTGCGATGGCCGTCGGCCTGACGCTCGTCGGCGCACCAGCGCACCAGGGGATCGGTGCCGCCCGCACCGACGTCCTGGTCATCGCCAAAGACATCTCCGATATCCACACCCCCGATCCCGGAAAATCGTATGACGTCGGCGGCGTCTTCCTGCAGTTCCCCGTCTACAGCCGGCTGGTGCGGCAGCGCGCGCCGGACTTCTGGAAGATCCAGCCCGACCTTGCCGAGTCCTGGACCGTCAGCCCGGACGCCACGATCTACACGTTCAAGCTCCGGAAGGACGCCGTGTTTCCGAGCGGCAATCCGGTCACCGCGGAAGACGTCCGGTTTTCGCTCCTGCGCGCCAAGAACATCAAGGGGTACGGGTCGTTTCTCGCCGACTCGCTCCGGACCGTCGAGGTCGTCGACGGGCAGACGGCCAGGGTCCTCCTGAACGGTCCGGATGCGACCTTCCTCGCCGCGCTCGCGGCCGGGGTGTTCTCGATCGTCGACAGCAAGACGGTCCGGGCGCAGGGCGGCGTGGAGACCGTGGGCGCGGATTCCCTGGATAAGGCCGAGCAGTGGTTCTACACGCATTCGGCGGGCGCGGCCCCGTATCTGCTTCGGCGCTACACGCGCGAGACCGAGATCGTCCTCGAGCGCAACGACGGGTACTACGGGCCCAAACCGTTCTTCCGCCAGGTGATCGTCAGGCACATCAAGGATCCGAGCACGCAATCGCTCACCCTCCAGCGCGGGGACGTCGATCTGGCCTTGGACTTGAACGTCGATCAGGCCGAGGACCTGAAGGGCAAATCCGGGACGACCCTGTTCGAAGACCCCTCCGCGTACACCGTCTACATGGGGTTGAACACCACCGCCGCGCCGTGGGACAACGCGAAGGTGCGCGAGGCGGTCAAGTACGCGATCGACTACGACGGCATCGTCTCCAGCATCATGCGCGGCCACGGGCGCCGGATCGGCAGCATCATGATGCCGGGGATGCTGGGGTTCCCCGAGTCGCTGAACACGGCGCTCCTGTACCGGCACGATCCCGCCAAGGCGGCGAGCCTGATGAAGGAGGCCGGCGTCCAGAAAGCCAGCGTGCCGCTGACCTGGGCGGCCGGGACGAGTTACGGAGCGCTGCCGCTGGACAGGCTGGCGCAGAAACTGCGCGGCGACCTGGCGAAGATCGGGATCGACCTCCGGCTGCAGCCGGTGCAGCAGTCGATCTTCCTCACGTTCTACCGCCAGGGCAAGCCCCAGACGGCGATCGGGTTCTGGTTCCCCGATTACATGGACCCGGACAACTGGTCGTACTTCGTCACCGGGTTCATCAACAAGCGCCTGCACTGGCAGAATCCCGAAGCCGCGAAGCTCGTCGCCGATGCCCAGAAGACCGCGGACCCCCAGCGGCGGGCGGCGATGTACGAGCAATACAATCGGGCGCTGGCTGCGCCCGGGTCGCCGTACGTGAGCCTGGCGCAGCCGACCAACATCGCCGGGGCGCGCGCCGGCATCACCGGCTTCAAGTTCCACCCGCTTTACTTCCTCGAGGTGGACTCTCTCCGCCGTCAGTAACACGTGCGGCGGGTGCCGGCGGAGCGCCGGCGCCCGCCGGACCTGGTGATGGGCCGCTACCTGGTTCGCCGGGCGCTCCTCGCCCTCCCCACGCTGCTGGGGATCACCCTGGTGACGTTTCTCGTCTCGCATCTCCTGCCCCCGGATCTCGTGTTGACCACCCTCGGGGATCGGGCCGCCCAGAACCCCGGGCTCGTGGAGGCGTTCCGGCACCGCTGGGGGCTCGACCGGCCCATCATCGTCCAGTACGCCGTCTACCTGGGCAACCTGCTGCGCGGTGATCTCGGCACGTCGATCGCCACCAACCGGCCCGTGCTGACGGAACTGGCCCTTTCGCTGCCGGCGACGGTCGAGCTGGCCACCGTGGCGCTGCTCGCCGCGCTGGCGGTGGGCATCGCGCTCGGCGTGCTGGCGTCCGTGACCCGCGACTCGGCGATCGACGCCGCGGCGCGCGGCGTGTCGACGATCGGGGTGGCCATCCCGACGTTCTGGTTCGCGGTGCTGCTGGTCTCCACCGTGTACTTCCGTCTCGGCTGGGCTCCGCCGCCGGGGCGGCTCACCGCCGGCGCCTCTCCGCCCGAGCCGGTGACCGGGATGTACCTGATCGACAGCCTGCTCCGCGGACGGCCCGACCTGTTCGGGGACGCCGCGAGCCACATGGTGCTGCCCGCCGTCGTGCTGGCCACCGTCGGCATCGGGTTTGTCACCCGGATCACCCGGGCCAGCATGCTCGAGGTGCTGTCCAACGACTACGTCCGCACGGCGCGCGCCAAGGGGCTGACGGGATGGGTGGTGGTGTTCCGTCACGCCCTCCGGAACGCCCTGATTCCCGTCATTACGGTCGGCGGGACCCTGTACGCTCAGCTGATGTCCGGGACGGTGTTGACCGAGACGATCTTCTCGTGGCCGGGACTGGGCAGGTATGCCTTTTCCTCCGCGGCGAGCCTGGACTTCCCCGCGGTGATGGGAGTGGCGTTGATCGTCGGCGCGATCTACGTCGTGGTGAACCTGTGCGTCGACCTGCTGTACATGCTGGTCAATCCCCGGGTGCGCTACGCGTGATGCCCGGCCCCGCGCGGTGGCGCCGGCACGCCGGACTCGTCCTCGGATGCGCGCTGCTCGGCCTGGGCGGTGCGGCGGCCGCCGCGGCGTCGCTCCTGGCCCCCGGAGGGCCGGACGAGCAGCACCTCGACGCGGCGTTTCAGCCGCCGGACGCCGGCCACCCCTTCGGGACCGACGACCTCGGCCGGGACGTCCTGGCCCGCGTGCTGTACGGGGGGCGGTACACGCTGACGCTCGCCTTCTCGGTCGTCGGCCTGGCGGGCGGGGCGGGCACGCTGCTCGGCGCGGCCTCGGGCTACCTGGGAGGGTGGATCGACGACGGGGTGATGCGCGCGACCGAGCTCGTCATGGCGTTTCCGGCGATCATCCTGGCCATGGCCATCGTCGTCGCCCTCGGCCCCGGGCTGGTCAACGCCGGGCTCGCCATGGTGCTGGTCTGGTGGCCCCCCTACGCCCGGCTGGCGCGGGGCGAGGCGCTGGCCATCAAGACCTTCGAGTACGTCGAGGCGGCCACCGCCATCGGGCAGACGCCGATCGGCGTCTTCCGGCGGGCGATCCTGCCGGGAGTCCTCCCGGGCATCGTGGTGCTCGCCACGATCGACCTCGGGTCGGCGATCGTCACCGGCGCCGGCCTCAGCTTCCTTGGGCTCGGCGCGACGCCGCCGACGCCGGAGTGGGGCGCCATGGTCAGCGCCGGCCGCGAGCTGCTGTCCCAGTGGTGGGTTGCTACCTTCCCGGGGCTCGCCATCTTCCTCGTGGTGATCGCGTTGAATTTTGTGGGCGATGGTATCCGTGATACGCTGGACCCGAAGAAACGGGGGCGGGCCTAGGCACATGCGCGCCATGGTCATTCGCGAACACGGCGGCCGCGATGCGCTGCGGCTGGAGACGGACGTCCCCACCCCGCGCGCCGGCGCCGGTCAGGCGGTGGTGCAGGTCCACGCCTGCGGCCTGAACCACCTCGACATCTTCGTCCGGCGCGGCATGCCGGGGAAGAAGACCCCGCTGCCGTTCATCAGCGGCGGCGACATTGCGGGGGTGGTGGCCGAGATCGGCCCCGGCGTGGAGGGGGTCGCGGTGGGGCAGCGGGTGCTGGTCGACCCCGCGATCGAGCACGGCGCCATCGGCGAGGACGCCCCCGGCGGGCTGGCGGAGTACGCGCTCGTGCCCGCGGCGAACCTCATCCCGCTGCCCGACCGCGCGGCGTTTGACGAGGCCGCGGCGCTGCCGATCGCCTACGGGACGGCCTGGCGGATGCTGCTCAGCCGGGGCCGCCTCCGTCCGACCGAGCACGTGCTGATCCTGGGCGCGTCCGGCGGCGTAGGGACGGCGTGCGTGCAGATCGCCAAGATGGCCGGGTGCATCGTCTACGCGGCCGCCTCGCGCGAAGACAAACTGGCGAAGCTGCGCGGCCTGGGCGCCGACCATCTGATCAATTACCAGGACGGGGAGTTCGACCGCGAGGTGTGGCGGCTGACCGACAAGCGCGGCGTGGATGTCGTGGTCGACTACACCGGCGCCGCCACCTGGGTCCGCAGCCTGCGCAGCCTGCGCAAGGGCGGGCGCCTGCTGACGTGCGGCGCGACGACGGGGTACGATCCGAAAACCGACATCCGGTACATCTGGGTGCGCGAACTGACCATTCTCGGCTCCGACGGGTGGACGCGGCTGGATCTCGAGGCGCTCCTCCGGGCCGTCTGGGCCGGGCGGATCCGGCCGGTGATCGACCGGGTGCTGCCCCTGGCCCAGACCGCGGAGGGCGAGCGGCTCCTCGAGGAGCGCGAGGTGTTCGGCAAGGTGATCATCCACCCGCAAGAATAACGGGGGAGGAGCGGAGGGCCGATGGCGGCGTTTCCGAGCAACTTCGGCGACCTGGCGTACGTCCCGATGCGGGCGTTCCCGGAGCGGCCGGCGGTGATCCAGGGGAACGTGACCCTGACCTACGGGGACCTCGACGCGCGGATGCAGCGCGTCGCCCACCTGCTGCGCGCGCTGGACGTGCAGGCGGGCCGCCGCGTCGCCCTGCTGTTCCCCAATGAATGGCCGTTCGTCGAGGTCTGCTTCGGCACCATGCGCGCCGGCGCGGTGCCGGTGCCCCTAAACATCCGGGCCGGCTACGAGACGCTGCGCTACTGCGTGGAGCATTCGGATGCCGAGGTGCTGGTGGCGTCCCAGACGCTGCTGGAGCAGGCCGTGCGCCTCCGAGCGGATGTCCCCGCCGTGCGCACGCTGGTCGTGACCGGGGCCGCGCCCCCAGACGCGCTGTCCTATGAGCGGCTGCTGGAGGCCGCCTCCCCGGAGTTCCCGACGGTCCAGGTTGCCCCCGACGACGTCTGCATGCAGCCGTACACGTCCGGGTCGACCGGTAAGCCGAAGGGCGTGCTGCTCACGCACGGCGGGCAGTTCTGGAACGCGGACGCCGTGCGCCGGGTCATGATGTTCGACGAGACCGAGCGGGCCCTGGTGGCCGTGCCCCTGTACCACAAGAACGCGATGGCGTCGGCGGTCAAGCCGATCCTGATGGCCGGCGGCGCCCTGGTCATCCTCCCGGGCTTCGACGCCGCCAACGTCATCGCGGCGATCGACCGGTATCGCTGTACGTACATGACCGGGGTGCCGGCGATGTTCCGGCTGATCTTGAACCAAAAGGCGCTCCTGGCGCAGCACGACGTGAGCACGCTCCGCTGGGCCGCCTGCGGATCGGCCATGGTGCCGCCCGATCTGCTGAAAGAGTTCGAGGAGACCTTCCACGCCGGCATCAGCGAAGGGTACGGGCTGACCGAAGGCGGCCCGGTGGTGTTCGAGAGCCCCCGGTTTGGTCCGCGCAAGGTCGGCAGCGCGGGGCTGCCGCTGCCGGGGTGCGAGGTCCGGGTCGTCAAAGCCGGTGGGCAGGAGGGCCGCGCGGGCGAGGCCGGGGAGCTGTGGACACGCAACCCTGGACTGGCCAGATACTACAACGCGCCCGAGATCACGGCGCAGAAATTCGATGCGGAGGGGTGGCTGCACACCGGCGACCTGGTGCGCGGTGACGCGGACGGCTACTACACGATCCTCGGCCGGCTGGACGACATGATCAACGTCGGCGGGGAGAACGTGTACCCGAAGGAGGTCGAGGATACGCTGCTCCTGCACCCGGCCGTACGGGAGGTGGTCGTCGTCTCGGTGCCGCACGCGCTGAAGGGGGAGGCGCCCGTGGCCTTCGTGGTGCTGCGGGACGGGCAGGCCGCCACCGCGGAAGACCTGAAGCAGTTCTTTTTCTCCCGCGGCCCCGCGTATGCTCACCCGCGGGAAGTCTTTTTCATCGAAGCCCCGCCGCTCGGCAGCACCGGCAAGATCGACCGCGCGGCGCTGCAGCGGCGCGCCAGAGAGAGGATCGGCGTACTGAAAGGAGGCATGTAGGCGTGGACAGCCTGCCGCTCAAGACGCTTCCGGACGTCCTACGGCGCTCACCCTATCACCGGCTGCTGGGCCTGGAGATGGTGCGCGCGGCGCCGGGCGAGGTGGTCGTCCGCATGCCGTTCCGGGAAGACCTCCTGGCCGGGGAGGAAGAGGGCGGCCGGTACGTGCACGGGGGAGCCATCGCTTCCCTCATCGATACCGCGGGAGATTTTGCGGTCATCGCGGCGGTGGGCTACGATGTGCCCACGATCGACCTGCGGGTCGATTACCTGCGGCCGGTCACCAGAGGGGCGCTCACCGCCACCGGCCGCGCGGTCAAGGCCGGCCGCTCACTCGCGGTCGCCGACGTCGAGGTCATCGACGAGGACGGCAAGCCCGTCGCCCTCGGCCGGGGCGTCTTCAAGACGTGACGGGTTAGCGGATCACCAGGGGACCGTTCGGCGTGTCCAGTTCCACGGCCAGGACGCCGCCCGCCCCGGCCTTCTCGACCACGAAGGGGAGGTCGTCTCCGAGCAGCGCACGGATCCGCGCCGACGCCTGCGGGCTGGGGTCCCCGAGTCGAACCGCGCTGATCCTTCGCGCTCCCGACGGGTGGGCGATGGCGGAGGCGCCGGGGTGCATTCCCGCCGGCACCGACCACTCGATGACAAACGGCAGCGCGCCGGAGGCGGGCGGCGGCTCCAGGAACTGTGTGCGCCAGCGAAGAACCACGCCGTCCGGGCGTTCCCGCGCGCCGGAGGCGGGCGCCGGCAGCGCCAGCCCCAAGTCGTGGAGGTGGCCACGCAACCCCTCCAGGTCGTCTGTGCGCACTGCCCAGGTGGCGAAGGTCCGGCCCTCGGAGATCGCCCGGCTGATCAGCCTCCCGGTCGGCGCCCGACCCGCCTCCCCGGCATCGACGACAGCGATCAGCTCGAGATACTCGGAGCCGAGGGGGATGATCATGTTCGCCGTCCCCACGCCGGGGTGCCGTCCCCCCTCCAGCGCCCGCAGGCCGTACTCGGTCGCGAACCGGCGTCGACCCTCGGCCAGATCCGGGACGGCCACAAGGACGTGGTCCAGCGACACGCGGGGTGGACGGTGCATGATCGTGCCGCACACTTCTCTACTGGTGAAAGGCTTCCTGTAGATAGCGTCGACCAGCAAGGTTCGACTGCGCAATAGGAAGCTGGATCGGGCGGCGCGCATGCGGGACCGCCGCCCCACGGAGGTGCCGGTTGATGCCCAGGGTGCCATTCGATCTCGACGCGCGGCGGCCATACCTCGTCCAGGCGTTCAGCGACGCCGAATACGACCGCCGGGGCGCCGCGCTTTGCGAGGCGATGCAGCGCGAGGGGCTGGACGCGCTCTGCGTGTACGGGAACGCCGCCGCCCCGTCGGCCGTCGCCTACCTGACCAACTACGCGCCGGCGTTCGGCAACGCGTTCGTCGTGCTGCACGCCGACCGGCGGATGGCGGTGGTCACCGACGCCGTCCTGCATGGGGAGCCGATGCACTCGATGATCTGGTCGTGCCGGGTCCCCGACGTTCGTGTCGCGCTCGGACCGATCTACGGGGGGTCCCTGGACGAGGTCGCCGTCCTGGCCGCCGATGCGGCCGGCGGCGCGTCCCGGGTCGGGTTGGCCGGGAGCGCGCACCTGCCCCATCCGCTGTACGCGGCGCTGGCCTCGCGGCTGCCTGGGCTGCGCCCCGCGGACCAGTTGCTGGCCGCCGTGCGCTTCTTGAAGAGCGACGAGGAGATCGTGAAGATGCGCTATGCCGGGACCATCGCCGATCAGGCGCTGGAGGCGGCGTTCAAAACGCTGCAGGCGGGGGCCGAGGAGACCGCGGTGGCGGCGGCGGGCGTGGCGCGGCTCCATACGCTGGGCGCGCGCGAAGCCTTTGCGACCTGCGTGGTCGGCGGGGTTCAGGCCGGGTTGAAGCACGGGCAGCCGCGGCGCCGGGCGCTGGTGCAGGGCGAGATGGTCTTCATCGACCTGGGAGCCGGCTGGGACGGCTACATGTCCGACGTCAGCCGGTGTACCGCCGTGGGCCGGGCGGCCGGGCCCGCCCGCGCGCTGCTGGACATCGGCCTCGAACTCTACCGGGCCGGGCTGGAGGTGATGCGGCCCGGCCGGACGATCGATGACGTCTCCAACGCGCTGCTCGCGGCGGTGCGGGGGACCCGCTTCAAACCGTACTACTGCTCGGGCGGGTTCGGTCACGGCATCGGCATGTCTGTGATCGAGGCGCCCGGGCTGTTCGCCGGAAACACCACGGAGCTGCGGCCGCGGATGACCGTGGCGTACGAGCCGATGGTGGTGGTCGAAGGCCTCGGCACCGGGGTGGTCGAGGACACGCTCCTGATCACCGAGTCCGGCTACGAGCGGCTGACAAACTATCCGCTGATCACGTGGGCGTAAGGGAGGGGGGCCTGAGGAGGGTGGCGATGGCGCGGGTGGCGTTCTTCGGGGTTGGGCTGATGGGCGAGCCGATGGCCGGGCACCTCCTCGACGCGGGCCACGGCGTGGTGGTGGTGGCGCACCGGAGCCGGGCCGGCGTGGGGCGGCTCGTGGGGAAAGGCGCCGTCGAGGGCTCGACCGCGCTCGAGGCGGTCGAACGGACCGAGATCGCGATTATGATGCTGCCGACCGCCGACGAGGTCGAGGAGGTGCTGTTCGGCGCCGGTGGGGCGGCGCGGGCGATGGCGCCCGGATACACCGTGATCGACATGGGCACGAGCTTTCCTCCGCAGACCCGGCGCCTCGCCGCGCGCGTGGCCGAGCGGGGAGGGCGGTTCCTGGACGCGCCGGTGACCGGCGGGACGAAGGGCGCGCGAGACGGCACCCTGACGATCATGGTGGGGGGCGACGCCGCAACGCTCGAGTCGGTGCGCCCGCTCCTGGCCGCCATGGGATCGCAGATCTACCACTTCGGCGGCATCGGGACCGGTCACACGGCCAAGCTGGTGCAGAACATGATCGGCATCGTCAGCGCCGCCGCGATCGCCGAGGGCTTCGCCCTGGCCGCCTCCGCCGGCCTCGACTGTGAGCGGCTCTTCCAGATGCTGTCGGCGAGCACCTCGGCGAGCCCGCTGCTCCGAGCCATGGTGCCCAAGATATTCGCGCGCGCGTTCGACCAGGTCAACTTCCGGTTGGATATGGCCTACAAGGATCTCCGCCAGGCCACCCAACTCGGGCGGGAGATGACGGTGCCGCTGCCGGCGGCAAACGGCGCGGCCGAACTGATGCAGCTGGCCCGCGCGCTCGGCTTCGGATCCCAGGACAGCACGGCCGTGGTCCGGGGGCTCGAGACGCTCCTGAAGATCGAAATCAGGGGAGGTTCAGGGTCTCAGGCCGGATGACCCACTGCAACCGCACCTACCCCCGCTTGTAGGTGAGCTCCAGGCCGTGCCCCAGGGGGAGGGTGACGGTCTCGAGTGACGGATCGCTCCGCACGCGGGCGAGGAATTCCTCCAACTCGTGCGCGTGAGACACCACGTTGTCCGTCACCAGGAGCCCGCCGGGCTTGAGCAGCGAGAGGAGCACGGGGAGGTACGCGAGGTAACTGGGACGGTCGGCGTCTAGGAAGACGAAATCGAACAGGCCGGTCTGCGCCCGCAGCACGTCGTGGGCGTCACCCTCGCACACGGTGACCCGGTCCGCCAGCCCCGCGCGCGCCAGGTTGGACCGCGCCATCGCGGTCTTGTCGGGAGCCCGCTCGATCGTGGTCACGCGGCCGCCGGTGTCCTGGGCCGCCCACGCGAGCCAGATCGTCGAGTACCCGTTCGAGGTGCCGATCTCGAGGAGGCGCCGCGCGCCCGCGGCGCGGATCAGGATCGCCAGGAAACGGCCGGTCTCGGGCGTGATGTTCAGCATCCGTCTGGCCCGCTCCGTTTCGCGGGCGTCGTTGCCCAGCCCGAACGCGGCCAGGTCGTCCAGCAGCCGGAACAGTGAGCTCTCGGCGCTCACGGGGCTCCTCCTCTTGCGGCTTTGCCCGCGGCGGGGATCTCACCGGGTTGATCGCGTTGACGCGGTTGACTTCGCTATCGTAAGGGCAGGCCGAGATGCGTGTCAACGGACGGACGAAGGATGGGAGTAGGACCGCCCGCCGGCAGCGCGCTTCGCTACCCGTTCGCCATCGCGGCGACCTCCGGACGCTGCCGGAAACCGGCCCACTCCCGGGCCCCGCCGATCTCGTGGTAGAGCTCGGTCAGCACGCCGGCCTTGAGCCTGGCGAGTTGGGGCGAGCGGCGGTCCCGGGGCCGGGCGACGTCGACGGCCACTTCGACGCGGCGCCGGGCCGGCCGGGCGCTCAGCACCAGGATGCGGTCGCTCAGGTAGAGCGCCTCGTCGATCTCATGGGTAACCAGGAGCATCGTCGCGCCCTCCTGGCGCCAGATGGCGAGCAGCAGGTCCTGCAGATGCATGCGGGTGAAGGCGTCAACCGACGAGAAGGGCTCGTCGAGCAGCAGCACCTCGGGCCGGGTGGCGAGCGCGCGGGCGATGGCCACGCGCTGAGCCATGCCCCCCGAGAGTTCCCGAGGCAGGGCGCCGGCGAACTCCTCGAGGCCGACGGCCCGCAGCAGGGCCGTGACCCGCTCGTTCGGCTTTCCGCGGGGCAGGCCAAAGGCGACGTTCTGCGCGACGGTGAGCCAGGGCAGCAGCCGGGGTTCCTGGAAGATGACCCCGACTCGCGGGCTCGGGCCGGTGATCGCCCGGCCGTCTAGATGGAGGCTGCCCGAGTCGGGACGGTCGAGGCCGGCAATCAGACGGAGCAGGGTCGATTTGCCGCAGCCGCTGGGGCCGACCAGGGAGACGATCTCGCCGGGCTCGATGCGCGCGCTGATGCCGGCGAGGACGCCCAGGCTGCCGAAGGACTTCTGGAGCTTGTCAACTGTGAGGGAGCCGGCCGGGATGCTCATACGCTCACCTCTGTTCTGCGGGGACCGATCGTCGGACTGATCGTGGACCCGAGCTCGCCGGCCCGTTCCCCCGCGAACGAGTCACGCCAGTACAGCAGGCGGCGCTCGAGCCACTTCAGGAGTCCGTCGCTGAGCTTGCCGAGCAAGGCCAGGAGCACGATGGCGCCGAGGATCAGGTCGGCGCGGGAATTCTCCCGTCCATCGGTCAGCATGAAGCCAATGCCCCGGCTGGCGGCGATGAGTTCGGCGGCGACGACGAAGAGCCAGGCGACGCCCATTCCCGTGCGCAGCCCGACCAGGATGGAAGGCAGGGCGCCGGGCAAGATGATGCGGCGGGCCAGGGCGATTCTGTTGAAGCCGTAAACGTCGCCCACTTCGACCAGCTTACGGTCGACCCCGCGGATGCCGCTCGTGGTGGCGACGTAGGTCGGGAAGAAGGCGCCGACGGCGATCAACGTCAGTTTGGGCGCTTCGCCGATGCCCATCCACAGCAGGAGCAGGGGCACCCAGCCCAGCGTGGGGATCGAGCGGATCGCCTGCAGCGTGGGGTCGAGGAACGACTCCATTCCCCGGCTCAGCCCGACCACGGTGCCCAGGGCCACCGCGATGGCGGTGCCGATGGCGAAGCCCGCCAGCACGCGCCAGGTGCTGGCCGCGATGTGAGCCCAAAGCTCGCCGCTGCGCGCTTCCAGGTAGAGGGTCTGCAGCACGGTCGAGGGCGACGGCAGGACGTGGGCGGGGAAGACTCCGAGGCGCGTCGCCACCTCCCAGCCGGCCAGGACCAGGGCCGGCAGCACATAGGGAGAGATCCGGCGGCGCCAGCCGGTCCTCATTTGCCGACGACCGCCCTGGCGAAGTGCCCGTCGACCACCTGCCTGACCGCCGCCGGTACGTCGGCGCCGGGAGCGGCGAGCTGCTCCGCCACCAGGATCTCGGATGCGGCGGTGAGGGCCGCGAGATGTTCGGCTCCGGGGACCGGGTTGCGAAAGTCGTTGCGCCGGAGCTCCAGCCTCGCCACATCGAGGGAGATCTTGGCCTGGGTCGCCACGATCTGCGCCGTCTCGCCGGGGTTGGCGAGTGCCCACAGGCGGGCCCGTTCGTACGCCCGGAGCACCCGCTCCACCGTGCCGGGGGACTGCCTGGCAAAGCCGTCCCGGACGTTGAGGAAGCCGTAGGTGTTGAAGGCCGGGTTGCGGTAGATGAGGCGCGAGCCCTCTTCCAGTTCCGTGGCAGCCATGTGGGGATCGAGCCCGGCCCAGGCGTCGACGTCGCCCCGCTCCAAGGCGAGGCGCCCGTCGGGGTGCTGCAGGTTGAAAATCTGCACGTCGCTCTTGGTCAGGCCGGCCGTGTGCAGCGCGCGCAGCAGGAAGATGTACGGGTCGGTGCCCTTGGTGGCGGCGATCTTCTTGCCCCGGAGGTCGGCGACCGTCGTGATCGGCGAGTCCCTGCGCACCACCAGGGCGGTCCACTCCGGCCTGGAATAGATGTAGACGCAGGTGAGCGGCACCTTGTTTGCCCGGGCGAGCAGGGCGGCCGCGCCGGCAGAGGAGGTGAAGTCGCCGGCGCCTGTGGAGATGTACTCCACCGCCTTGTTGGACCCGGCGCTGAACAGCCAGGTGATCCTGACGCCGTCCTCCTTGAACTCGTCCTCCAGCCAGCCCTTCTGCTTGAGCACCAGGCTGACCGGGTTGTACGAGGCGTAGTCGATGCGGATCTCGGCGGGCGGCTTCTCCTGCGCCGCCATGGGCTGCCCCGCCAGGCTCAACGTCGCGGCGAGCGCCAGGAGCGGCAGGAGCAGGCGCCTCGAAGAGCTGATGCCTGCGAGACGGGTGGTTATTCCGATGGCGCTGTGCGTTGCGTCGGATCGAGGCATGTTTCGCTCCTCCATTGATCTTGCGTCTGTCCCTTCTCCGGGATGAGCCGGCGCGGCGAGGCGCCGGAGAGCGACGCCCGCGGCTTGAGCCAGGACGTCCCGGCCGGCGCGCACGGATGCGCACCAATCATTGCGGAGCTATAGGCGATCTATGGGGTGTGCGGAGGAAGCCTCGGGTCGACTACGCGGACACGGACGACGGCCGCCTCCGCTTGGGACAGATGCACTGTACGGGGAGATAGCATAGGGCTTTCATCGTTGAAACTGAATTTACGGGAATGGCCATAGGTTTGTCAATAGGGGAGGGTATGCGGGAGCTCAATACGAAAATCTCATAGGAACGGTGGAAGGAAAAGGAGGTGGAGAATGGCTTCCTACGCTTTCATGATCCCGGTCAAGCCGGGTAAGGTCGAGGCATGGAAAAGCTACGTGAAGGAGATGACAGGCCCCCGCGCGGCCGCGATGAAGGAGTCCCGGAAGCGAGCGGGGCTTACGAAGGAACAAGTCTTTCTGCAGCATACCCCGGCGGGGGATTTCGCGGTGGTTTATCGGGAGGCACCCGATATCGGGAAGGTGTTTCAGAACCTTATGGGCTCGAAGGAACCTTTCGATCAGTGGTTTCGGGAGAAGATTCTCGTTGAAGTCCATGGTATGAATCCAAATAGCCCACCTCCGCCGATGAATGAGCAGATTCTGGACAACAAGTAGGAGAAGGGCTTGCTGGTTTTAATGTCGTCTCTCCAGTCTTAGATCAAATACGAGAAGTGCGATAGCTGAATTGGACATCCCACTCCTGTGGGAGCACTATGAGGCGCCCAGGAGGGCGTCGGCCTTCCTGACGAAGGCGAACGGAAGAGGGGGAGAGGTTGATGAAGACCATCAAGGCTGCCCGCGCGACCCGTGTGATCATGACGCTCACCGTGGGTGTGCTGACGGCCCTCCTCACCCTCCCGGGGCCGGTGGTCGGCCAGGGCGTGGGCACCCAGGTGACCGTCCCGAGCCCTGCGGGCGTCGACTTCTTCAACCTCAGCCTTCAGCAGACGAGGAACCTGTCGCGGAGCAAGAACTTTGAGGTGGTAGGGCACAGCTACTTCAAGGGGCCCTGGCTCACGCCCTTCGCGCAGCAAACCGGGATCGGCGCGGGATTCAATGCCCCGCGCGTCTACGACGGGACCGCGTACCTGGCCGGCTACGCCAGCCCGCCGACCCTGTTTGGGGTGCTGATCGCGGACGTCCACGACCCTGCGAACATGCAACCGCTGACCTTCATTTCCTGCAATCCCGGCACCCGGTGTCCCTACGTCCGTGTCAATCCTCGCCGGCACATCCTCGTCGCGTCGAACGACCGGAACCGTGACAACCCCAATCAACCCCCGGCCGGGCAGCCGGCGCGCGCGGGTCTCACGTTCTACGACATCTCGAACGCCGCGGCGCCGCGGCCGCTGGGCTCTTACCTGACTCGTGAGAACGGAGCCACCCACGGGTTCGAGATCGACGATCGGTACGTCTATGCCTGCGCGAACACGCCCCAGAGCAAGCCGGACCCGTTCGGGAACCAGGAAGTCGTGATCGTTGACTACCAGGACCCGGGGCACCCCACGCTGGTGAGCAGCCTGCACATCCAGGGACAGC
>WNGI01008762.1_pt1 | contig 15640 bp, 16 predicted proteins | sample 5400621 | NCBI WGS metagenome assembly WNGI01 (sample SAMN13153374, study PRJNA577476) | soil metagenome | isolation source: 20 cm soil or saprolite under Garry oak tree replicate 1 | place: USA:California | collected 2016-06-15 | reverse complement strand
CGGCTGCCATCGCCGCCGCGGTGCGCGCGGCGCTCGACGCGGCCGGCGTGAAGGTGCGTGCGGCGGTCGTCTGGCCGTGACGCCGCGCGTCGTGCCTTTCGGCGAGGGCGCGCTGCTCGTCGAGCTCGCGGACGAATTCCAGGAGAACGTCGTCGGCTGGGCGCGCGCGATCGCGGACAACTGGGAGACGGTCCTCGCGTTCGGTCCGGCGGTGCCGGCCTACACCACCGCGCTGCTGCGTTTCGATCCGCTGCGCCTCGCGCCTGCGGAGGCGGAGCGGGCCGCGGTCGAGCTGCTCGCGCGCGGCGAGTTCATCACGCGCGCGGGCAACGGACCGCCGCGCGTCATCCAGGTGCCGACGACATACGACGGACCCGATCTCGCGGACACGGCCGAGGGTTCGCAGCTGAGCGTCGACCAGCTCGTCGCGCTGCACGCGGGGCGCGAGTACACGGCCTACTTCCTGGGATTCCTCCCGGGATTCGCGTACTGCGGTCGCCTCGATCCGCGGATCGTCGCGCCGCGTCTCGCGCGTCCGCGCGAGCGCGTTCCCGCGGGCTCCGTCGCGGTCGCCGACGGCCAGACCGCGGTGTATCCGCTGACGTCGCCCGGCGGCTGGCGCCTCATCGGACGGACCGACATCGCGATGTTCGATGCGGGCGCGGCAGAACCGGTGCGCATCCGCGCCGGCGACCGCCTGCGGTTCGTCCCGCGGTGATCCGCATCAGCGAGTCGGGCGTGCGCTCGACCGTGCAGGACCGTGGACGCTTCGGCCATCTGCGCTCGGGCGTGCCGCCGTCCGGCGCCGCCGACCCGCACGCGCTCGCGGCGGCCAACGCGCTCGTCGGCAACAGCGCCGACGCCGCGGGGATCGAGATCATCGGCACGCCGTTCCGATTCACCTGCGACGACTCGCGCCTCGTGGCGGTCACCGGACGCGACGTCTCGCTCGCGACGCGCACGCGTCTTGACGGATGGGGCTCGGTCTTCGTGCGCGCCGGCCAGATGGTGACGGTGCGTTCCGGCGAACGAACGCGGTTCGCGTATCTCGCGCTGAGCGGTGGGATCGCGACGCCGGCGGTCCTGGGATCGCGCGCGACGTATCTCCCCGCGGGTCTGGGCGCGCCGCTGCGCGCGGGCGACACGCTACCGCTCGGCGAGGCGGACGCGGGACCCGAGGATGCCGCACGGCGCATCGAGCCGACGACCTATGACGGTCAGGTGCGCGCGATGGCGGGCCCGCACGACGATCGCTTCGAGCCGGGTGCGCTCGAGCGCTTCTTCGCCGCGACCTACGTCATCGACGCCGCGAGCGACCGGCAGGGCACGCGCCTTGGCGGCGCGCCCATCGCGTCGCCGGCCGGCGAACTACAGAGCTGCGGCGTCGTCGCCGGCGCGGTGCAGGTGCCGCGCGGCGGCGCGCCGATCGTGCTGCTCGCCGATCATCAGACGACCGGCGGGTATCCCGTGATCGCGACCGTCATCGCCGTCGATCTCGGGAAGGTCGCGCAGCGGATGCCGGGCGAATCGCTCCGCTTCTATCGCGTCGAGCGCGACGAGGCGCTCGACGCGCTGCGCGCGGAACGACGCGCGCTCGACGGCGTGCGCATCAGCGCCTGACGTAGCGAGATCATCTCGAGGGCCGCATCCATCGACTCCGCACCTTTGTTGCCTTCGGCGCCACCGGCGCGTTCGCGAGCCTGGTCGATGGAGTCGCAGGTGAGCACGCCGAACGGGATCGCGGTCGGGTACGTGAGCGTGAGATCCATCAGGCCCTGCGCGACGGACTGCGCGATGTACTCGAAGTGCGGCGTCTCACCGCGGATCAAACAGCCGAGCGGGACGACCGCGTCGTAACGAGCCGTATCCGCGAGGAGCGCGACGGCCGCGGGCAGCTCGAACGAGCCTGCCACCTCGAAGAGATCGACGGTCGCACCCGACTCGGCCGCGCGCTCGATGGCGCCGCGCTCGAGGGCGAGCGTGATCTCCTCGTTCCACCGCGCGCGAACGATCGCGACGCGGGCACCGCGCTGTGCGCCGGCGCGCGTACCGGCACGTGTCTTTCCGGTCGCCATCGATCGCACTCTATCGGGGGCTCGCCGTCGCATCCCGCGTGCCCTAACGTTCAACAGGGAATGGACGACCCTCGCCTCGTCGCGCTCGGCCTTGTTCCGCCTCCGCCTGGGCAGGAAAAGGCGGAGGAAACACCGGCCGCGCCCGCGGCGCCACCGTTCACGCCGGAGTGGCAACCGGCCCAGCAGTCGCAGTACATGCCAGCTCCGAATCCGTTTTCGGCAGCGGCGAGCTCGATCCCCGAGTACCCGGATCCGTTCACGAGTCCGCCAGCCGCCCCGCCACCGGCCGCGCCGGCTGCTCCCGCGAAGCCGGTGGTGCCGTCGATCTTCAACTCGCCCAACTCACCGTTCTCGTTCGCGCCATCGTCGGCGCCCGCGCCCGCGCAGGTCGAACGGACCACCGCGCCGTCATGGACGCCGGCTTCCGCGCAGAACGTACCCACCCCTCCGCCGAGCCCGTTCACCTCGCCGAACAGTCCTTTCAGCATCGCGTCCGCGCCGACCTCGTTCGCTCCGGCGGCGCCCGCGGTCGTGCCGACCACGAAGCAGGACAAGAAGGCGGCGCTGCGCGCGATCGAAGAGGCGAAGAAGGCCGGCAAGCTCGCCGAGGAGAACGCGGTCAAGGCGGCGAAGATCGCGGAAGAAGACGCGAAGCGGAACGCGAAGCTCGCGGCGGCACAGGCCAAGGTCGACGAACGCGAGGCGAAGATCGCCGAACGCGACGCGAAGATCGCCGAGCGGAAGGCGCAGGAGGTCGCGAAGCGCGAGAAGCCCGCGGTGGCAGCAAAGGCGCCGGCGCCGGCGTGGGTGCCGCCACCGGCCCCGAAGCCGTTCGTTCCGCCGGTGTTCGCAGCGCCCGCGGCGCCCGCGAAGCCGCCGGCCTACCTCGAGCTCATGGCGACGATCGCAAAGCATCCCGCCGTCATTCGGATGGACGTCCGCTTCGGCCTGTTCGGCCGTGCGCGCCTCGAGCTCGCGCCGATCGGAGTCGCGCTGGTCGGCCTACGTGGCGGGACCGCGTACACGTGGAACGAGGTCAGGGAAGTTCAGTACAACCGCGGTCGACTAGTGATCAAGACCGAGGCCGACCGTGAGAAGCTCGTGAAGACGAAGGAAAGCTCGACGCTGCAGCCGTACGTCGAGAAGCTGACCCGCGCGCTGGTCGTCTCGATCGAAGGCGCGACCGAGCCCGGCCTCGCGCAGTACGTGGCGAAAGTGATGCAGGACATGCGCGCGCAGACGTTCAACTACCACGCGACGTCGTGGCTCGAATATGAGAACGCGCTCGAGCGGGTGAGAGGTGACTTCGCCGAAAGCGACGATCCGTTCGTACCTGCGGTCGCCGGTGCATTGTTCGCGTTCATTTTCGTCGCCGGGTTGTTCACCCTCCCGGTGATCGTCAACCTCGTGTCGGACATCCGTCCTCCCGCCGGATCTGGTGCGTTCGTCATTCAGCCGCGATCGTCCTGGCTCGACGTCCGCAGTTTCGTCATGGCCGTCGGGCTGTCAGCACTGCTCACGCGACTGGTGCTGCGCCTCGGACTCGGTTTGACGGCGCTCTCCTGGGCGCGCGGAGCGGCGCGCGGCTGGCACACGACCGGTCCGCGAGTGCTGCGGATCGCCACACGGGAGCTCGCGCGGCTACTGCTCGGCACTTCCGTCGCGGCGGGCGCACTGTTTCTAGGCTTCGCGGCATTCGCGCCGACCGTGGCGTCGACGCTCGTGATCGACAGCGACGGGCTGCGCGACGTCGTCCCGTTGCCGATCGTCGGCGTCGACAAGAAGTGGTCCGAAGTCACCGACGTGCAGAAGAGCCAGGGTCCGGGCCGTCTCGAAGGCTTCGGTGTCACCGTGATCTTCAGCGGCGGTCGTTGGATCACGACCATCGATCACTACGTCGCTGGCGGGACCGACGGTCAGCTACTCAAGGCGGCGACCAGCTGGTGGCAGAACGCTACGCGTTAGCTAGTTGGCGTCGTCCGCGACCACGCTCAGCAGATGGCCCATCTTGTCGCGCTTGGTGTTGAGGTACGCGCGGTTCGTCGCGTTCGCACGGATCTCGATCGGGATCCGCTCGACGATCTCGAAGCCGTAGAGCGACACGCCCGCCTTCTCCGGATTGTTCGTGAGGATGCGAGCGCGCCGCACGCCGAGATCCATGAGGATCTGGACGCCGATGCCGTACTCGCGGTGATCGGCCTTGAAGCCGAGGCGCTCGTTCGCCTCGACGGTATCGAGGCCCTGGTCCTGCAACGCGTACGCGCGCAGCTTGTTCATGAGGCCGATGCCGCGGCCCTCCTGCCGCAGGTAAAGGAACACGCCGCGACCCTCGCGGGCGATCCGTTCGAGCGCCGCGTCCATCTGGGCGCCGCAGTCGCAGCGCTGCGAGCCGAGGAGGTCGCCGGTGAGGCATTCCGAGTGAACGCGCACGAGCACCGGCTTGCCGTCGGCGACGTCGCCCAGCGTGAGTGCGACGTGCTCGGCCTCGGTGTTGCCGAAGCGCGCCTTGTAGCCGTGCACGAGGAACTCGCCGTACTTCGTCGGCAGCTTCGCGGTCGCGATGCGCTCGACCATCTGCTCGCGCGCCATGCGGTACGCGATGAGCTCTTTGACCGTGATCATCTTCAGGCCGTGACGTTTCGCGAAGCGCTTGAGCTCCGGGAGGCGTGACATCGAGCCGTCGGGGTTGGTGATCTCGCAGATCACGCCGACGGGCTGAAGGCCCGCGAGCCGGCAGAGATCCACGGCGGCCTCGGTCTGGCCGGCGCGCACGAGCACGCCGCCGTCACGCGCGCGCAGCGGGAACATGTGGCCCGGCTTCACGAGGTCCGCCGGCGTCGCGTTCGGATCGGCGAGGACGCGGATCGTGCGCGCACGGTCCGCCGCGCTGATGCCGGTCGTGATGCCCTCGCGCGCGTCGACGGTGACGCTGAACGCCGTGCCGAGGCGGGCCTCGTTGCGCTGCACCATCTGCGGCAGCTCGAGCTGCTCGAGCCGCTCGCTGGTCATCGGCACGCAGATGACGCCGCTCGCGTATTTGCGGATGAACGCGACCATCTCGGGCGTGCAGGCCTGCGCAGCCATCGTGAGGTCACCCTCGTTCTCGCGGTCCTCGTCGTCGACGACGATGACCATGTGGCCGGCCGCGATCTCGGCGACCGCTTCATCGACGGTGCCGAACGGCGGCAGTGGCTTGACGACCCGCGGATGACGCGCGATCTTCCCCGGCGCGCGAGCCTTCTTCATGAGTCCAGTTTAGTTCACGACCTTCGCAGCAAACGCTCCACGTACTTCGCCACGATGTCGACCTCGATGTTGACCGCCTCGCCGACACCGAGCGCGCCGAACGTGGTGCGCTCGGCGGTATGAGGGATGAGCGCGACCTCGAAGTACGTCTTGCCGAGCCCGGCGACGGTGAGGCTCACGCCGTCGATGGTGATGAAGCCCTTCATGACGATGTAGCGGGCCATCGTCTTCGGCAGGGCGAAGCGCAATCGCGCGCCCTCGCCCTCGGCGCTGCGCGCGACCAGCTTGGTCGTCCCATCGACATGGCCCTGCACGAGGTGACCACCGAGCGCGGTCTGCGGCGTGGCCGCGCGCTCGAGGTTCACGCGGCTTCCGCGCAGGAGCGTGCCGAGGGTCGAGCGCGCGATGGTCTCGGGCACGACGTCCGACGCGAAGCCGCGGTCGTCGCGCTCGATCACCGTGAGACACACACCGGCGACGTTGACGCTGTCGTCGACCGAAAGGCGCTCGAGGACACGCGCGCACGCGATCTCGAGACGCGAGCCCGATCTCGTCGGGCTCACGTGGCGCACGGTGCCGAGCTCCTCGACGATGCCGGTGAACACCTAAAGGTCTCCTTCGACCGCGACGTCCTCGCCGAAGCGCCGGACGCGCAGGTTCTTGAGCTCGGCGGTGCCGGTGACCCCCGCGAGCGCGGGCGGTCCATCGCCGCCGGCGATCGGCGCGGTGATGATCATGAGCCGATCCGCGAGCCCCCCGCGCACGAGGGCGCCGGCCACGCGCGGTCCGGCTTCGGACAGCACGGTGTTCACACCATGTTCGCCGAGCCAGCGCATCGCCGCGCCGAGGTCGAGGCCGCCGTCGGCGCGTGGCAAGGTCGTGAGCAGCACGCCCGCCTCCCGGAGCTTGTTCGTGCGGCGTGCATCCGCGTCGCGCGCGACGAACAGCACCGTGTGCTGCGGGTCCTTCGCGCGAACGACCTTCGCCGTCGGCGGAGTGCGCGCCTCGGTGTCGACGATCACCCGCAGCGGGTCGCGGCCGGTGACCTCGCGCACCGTCAGTGCGGGATCGTCGGCGAGGACGGTGCCGATGCCGACGAGTACCGCGTCCGAGCGATCGCGGAGTCGGTGCACTTCACGGAGCGCGCGCTTGCCGACGAGGTAGCGGCGGCCGGGCGCGGTCACGCGGCCGTCGAGGGTCGTCGCGAGCTTCACGACGACGAACGGGCGCCCGCGACGCACGCGGCTGACGAAGCCCTCGTTGAGGCGCAGCGCTTCCGCTTCGAGCACGCCCGGCTCGACTTCGACACCGGCGGCTTTCAGCTGCCGGAAGCCCTTGCCGTCCGTGCGCGGGTCCGGGTCACGCATCGCGGCCACCACGCGTCGAACCCCCGCCGCGAGGATCGCGTCGACGCAGGGCGGCGTGCGGCCGTGGTGGGCGCACGGCTCGAGCGTCGTGTACAGCGTCGCGCCTCGCGCGGCGTCGCCCGCCTTCGTCAGCGCGCTCACCTCGGCGTGCGGCTCGCCGGCGGCGCGGTGGTATCCCTCGCCCACGATCTCGGTGCCGCGAACGATGACCGTGCCCACCATGGGATTGGGGCTCGTGCGACCTGCGGCGCGCGCCGCGAGACGCAGCGCGCGTCGCATGAAACGTGTGTCGTCTTCGCTCATCGGTTGTAGTCTGCGGCTTCGTGGCCACCGATCTCACTGCCGTCGCGAAGCGTCTCCCGCGCGAGCTGCGCGTGCGCGGGCGCCTGGACGCCGACATCGAGCGCGTCGCGGAGTTCCAGAACCGCTGGGCGACGCCGAGCCAGTGGATGTCGCCCGCCGCGTCGCGCGCGATGCAGAACTCCAGTCCCGAGCCGCTGCGCCTCGTGCTCCTGGTGGAGGACACGGGCGGCGCGATCCAGGCGGTCGGGTCCACGAGCAACGGCGGGCTGTTCGCGTCGCCGGACGGCTCGTGGCGGGTCGGGTTGCGCACCGCCCCCCAGTGGCGCCGTCGTGGCGTCGCGCGGGCGTTGCTCGAGGAGCTCGCCGAGCACGCGCGCGCAAACAACGCGAAGCGGCTCATCGCGGCGGTGCGCGGCGACGAGCCCGAGGGTGCGCGTTTCGCCGAGGCCCTGGGCTACCGCGCGTTCCACGAACGGATCGACTCGTACATCGATGTCCCGTCGTTCGACGCGTCGGGCTTCGACGATCCGGACGCGACCGCCGCGCGCGCGGGTGTCCGGCTCGCGACATACGCCGAGCTCCTCCGCGAACACGCCGCGGATGTCGAGGTGTTCCAGCGCGAGCTGCTGCCGGTGATCTGGGCGATGGCACGCGACGTTCCGTCGCCGACGCCGATGCCGGAGCAGCCGCCGCCGTTCGAGCAGGCAAAGCGGATGTTCTTCGAGGGACCCGGTATCGACCCGCCGAGCACGATCATCGCGCTGCGCGACGGCCGTACCGTCGGGATGACCGTGACCATGGTGAAGGAGAACGGCACGGCGTACACGAACTTCACCGGCGTGTCGCGCGCCGAGCGCGGCAAGGGCATCGCGCTCGCGATGAAGCTCCGCGCGCTGCGCGACCTGATGACGCGCGGCGTGAAGCTGTTCGGCACGACCAACGACGAGCAGAACGCCGCGATGCGCGGCATCAACCGCCGCCTCGGCTACGTGCCCGACCCGCCGACCACGATGTACGAGAAGCGTCTCTCGTGACGCTCAGCACGGCCGCGCCGATCCATCCGGGCAACGAGCTACGCGACTCGGCGCTGCGTCAGCTCGACAGCGCGGCGCGCGCCCTGGGCCTCGATCCGGGCATGCACAAGTTCCTCAGCACGCCGGAGCGCACGCTCATCGTGTCGGTCCCCGTGATGCTCGAGGAGGGGCAGCTCGAGGTCTACACCGGCTATCGCGTGCAGCATTCGACCGGCCGTGGTCCAGGGAAGGGCGGCATCCGTTTCCATCCAGGCGTCACCCTGGAAGAGGTCGAGGGACTCGCGATGCTCATGACCTGGAAATGCGCGGTCACCGATCTGCCGCTCGGCGGCGCGAAGGGCGGGGTCGCGGTCGATCCGCACAAGCTCACGCGCCGCCAGGTCGAACGCCTCACGAAGCGCTACACGGCAGCGATCCTTCCGATCATCGGGCCCGAGCGCGACATCCCGGCGCCCGACGTGAACACCGACGAATCCACGATGGCGTGGATCGTCGACACCGTGACGATGATGACCGGGCAGCACTCGCCCGAGGTCGTGACCGGAAAGCCGATCGAGCTCGGCGGGTCGCGCGGCCGCACGGAGGCGACCGGACGCGGCGTCGCGTTCGTGACCCTCGAGGCGTTGAAGCGCGCGGGCCGCGGTCCGGACAGCACCCGCGTGGCGGTGCAGGGCTTCGGCAACGTCGGCAGCGTGACCGCGAAGGGCTTGGCGGAGGCCGGCTGCAAGATCGTCGCCGTGTCCGACGTGAGCGGCGGCTACGCCGCTCCGCAGGGGATCGACATCCCGGCGGCGATCGAGCATGTGCGGCGACACCCGAGGCGGCTGCTCGAGGGACTTCCCGGTCTCTCGAAGATCAGCAACGCCGAGCTGCTCGCGATGGACGTCGACGTCCTGGTACCCGCCGCGCTCGAGGGCCAGATCACGTCGGCGAACGTCCACGAGGTCCGCGCGAAGATCATCGTCGAGGGCGCGAACGGCCCGATCACGGCCGACGCCGATCGCAAGCTCGCCGACCGAGGCGTGACCATCATGCCCGACATCCTCGCGAACGCCGGCGGTGTGGTCGTGTCGTACTTCGAATGGGTGCAGAGCCGCGCGCAGTTCTACTGGGAGCTCGACGAGGTCGAGCGGCGCCTCGAGATCTACATGCGCCGGGCGAGCGAGATCTACATGCGCCGGGCGAGCGATCTGGTGCTCGCCAAGACGAAGGTGTACGACTGCACGCCGCGCGAGGCCGCGTTCATCGTCGCGGTCGAGCGCGTGGCGAGCGCGATCGAGAAGCGGGGGATCTTCCCCTAGACCACGCGGCCCGGTCGCACGTCGGTGTCCAACTGCGAAGCGGCTCGTAGTACTTGCGCGCACGTAATGTGACGTCCGCGGCCCTTCCATGATCCAACCTCACGGTGTCCCCCTGGAGGTGGACCCATGAAAGCTCTGCGCATCACCGCACTCATCGCTTCCGTCCTCTGCCTCGCCGTCCTCGTGTCACCCGCGCTCGCTTCCGGCCCGGTCACGTCGACCGCCGCCGCTCCCACCGTCGATGGCGCCTTCGTCAGCGCGATGGGCATCGGCGTCGTGCCGGCCTCGGCGAGCGATCCCTTCGCGATCGGGCAGACGCTCTACGTCAGCGTGCAGTCGACCGCCGACTCGGCTGGCCTGCAAAACGCGGCCGACGAGATGGTCGCTCGACTCGGGGCGATCAAGGCCGCGCTCGTGGACGCGGGCGTGCCCGCCGATGGGATCCGCCTGCAGGGCCTCAGCGTCAATCCGATGTTCGGACCGTCGAAGCCGGGCGACGCGCCGGGCCAGAAGGGTCAGACGCAGGCGCTCAGTTCGGTCAATCTGAACGGCAGCCTCTCCGCGGACGTGCCGTCGATCCGCCTGCTGATCGCGGCGATGAACGCAGCGACGGCCAGCGGCGCCACTCAAGTCAACGCGAATTCGGGCAAGGGTGGAGTGCCCTTCGGCACGGTCCAGCCGTCCGCGTCCGACCTCGCGAAGGCGACACAGGGTGCCGTAGCCAATGCGCGCACCAACGCCGAGGCGCTCGCCGCCGCCAGCGGCAGGAAGGTCGGCGCCATCCGCTCCATCTCGTCGACCCAGCTACCGATGATGGGCTGCTGCCCGCCCAACAGCGGCTGGACCGTCCAGGTCACGGTGACGTTCGACTTCGCGCCCTAGCCTCGACGGGATTGCATAAATATACGGCTCGCCGCATAATATGCGGTGATGCCGGTGAAGGTGGCGATCGTCGGCGCAACAGGATACGCGGGCGGCGAGCTCGCGCGTCTGCTGCTGCGCCATCCGGAGGCCCGGCTCGTCGCCGCGGTCGCGCGCGGACGCCAGGGCGAGCCGCTACGGGAAGTGCAGCCGCATCTCCACGCCGCGCCGGCGTCCCTCGTCGTCGGCCAGGATCCGGGCGACGCTGAGGTCATCTTCACCGCGCTGCCGGCGGGTGAAGCCGCGAAGCTCGCGCCGGCCTGGCTCGGCGAGGGGCGCGCGGTCATCGACATCGGCAGCGACTTCCGCCTCCGCGATCCGAAGGACTACGAGCGGTGGTACGCGTACACGCATCCCGCGCCCGAGCTGCTGAAGGAAGCGGTCTACGGACTGACCGAGCTGACGCGCGACCGCGTACGTGGCGCTCGCGTGGTCGCCAACCCGGGCTGCTACCCGACCGCGACGCTGCTCGCTCTTGCACCCGCGCTGCGTGCGAACCTGGTCGAGGACGATCTCGTGGTCGACGCGAAGTCGGGCGTCTCGGGTGCCGGCCACAACGTCGACGATGCCTTCCTGTTCGGAACGATCGACGAGAGCGTGCGGCCCTACGGCGTGCCGAAGCATCGCCACACGCCGGAGATCGCGCAGGAAGTGCGCGGCATCTCCGGGCGCGCGCCACGCCTCACGTTCACGCCGCACCTGATCCCGATGACGCGCGGTCTCATCGCCACCTGCTACGCGACGCTGCGCGATGGCGCCAGCCCGGCGCGCGTCGCCGATGCGTACGCGACGGCGTATGCGGAGGAGCCGTTCGTCCGCGTCACGAGCTCGTATCCCGCGACGAAGGCCACGCTCGGGAGCAACTGGTGTCTCGTGCACGCCGTCGTCGACGAGCCCAACCGTCGCCTCGTCGCCTTCGCCGCGATCGACAACCTCGTGAAGGGCGCTGCCGGGTGAGCGGCGGTCGGGGCATCACCTACGCGCACGGCTTTCGCGCCGGCGCGGCGAAGGCCGGAGTGAAGCACGGCCGACCCGAACGGCTGGACGTGGCCCTCATCGTGTCGGAGCGGCCGTGCGTCGCGGCCGCAGTGTTCACGACCAATCAGGTCATCGCCGCGCCGTGCGTCGTGACGCGCCGCCACGTCGAGCGCGGACCGCTGCGGGCCATCGTCGTGAATTCAGGCAACGCGAACGCCTGCACCGGCGAGCAGGGGGAGCGCGATGCGATCGCGATGGCGGAAGCGGCCGCGGCCATTCTCGGATGTTCGCCGTACGAGGTCGCGGTCGCGAGCACGGGCGTGATCGGGTTCAAGCTGCCGGTCGAGCGCATCGCCGCGGTCCTCCCGACGATCGCGCTCACGGAAAGCGGCTGGGACGACACGTCCCGCGCGATCATGACGACGGACACGCGACCCAAGGTGAGCGAGCGCGAGGTCCACCTCGCGGCGGGGACGGTGCGCATCGGTGGCGTCGCGAAGGGCGCCGGGATGATCCATCCGAACATGGCCACGCTCCTCGCGTTCGTCACGACGGATGCGGCCGTGGAGGTCGGCGATCTGCGACGGATCGTCTCGCACAGCGCGGACACGACGTTCAACGCGATCTCGGTCGACGGCGACACGAGCACGAACGACACCCTGCTGGTGCTCGCGAACGGCGCGTCGGGAGTGGCGCCGAAGGGCGCGGACCTGGCGGCGTTCCAGGAGGGCATCCACACCGTCTGCGCGGACCTGGCGCGGATGATCGTCGCCGACGGCGAGGGCGCGACCAAGGTGTTCGAGGTGCGCGTGCGCGGCGCGGCCTCGGCCGCGGACGCCCGGCTGGCCGCGCGGACGATCACGAACTCGAATCTCGTGCGCACCGCCATCCACGGCGGCGATCCGAACTGGGGCCGGGTACTGGCCGCGGCGGGCCGCTCGGGCGCGCGCGTCGACGACCGCCGCGCCAGCGTGCGGATCGGCACGCTCCTCGTCTACCGCGACGGTGCGCCGCTGCCCGTCGCCGATGCCGACGTTCGCTCGCTGTTCGCGGCCGATCCGGTCGAGATCGAGGTGACGCTCGGCCTCGGCGACGGTCAGGCGGTGGCGTGGGGCTGCGACCTGTCCGCGGAATACGTGCGCATCAACGCCGAGTACATGACGTGAGCGATGTCGTGGTGTTGAAGATCGGCGGCGCGGTCCTGGGCGAGGAAGCCGGAGCGCTCGATGTCGTGGGGGCGCTCCACGACTCCGGACATTCGCTGGTCGTCGTTCACGGCGGTGGTCCGCTCGCGACGGAGTGGTCAGGACGTCTTGGCCTCGAGACGCGCTTCGTCCGCGGACTGCGCGTGACGGACGCTCCGACGCGAGACGTCGCGCTCGCGACGCTGACGGGGCTGACGAACACCCGATTGGTGGCGGCGCTCGTCGCGCGCGGTGTGCCGGCGGTCGGATTGTCGGGCGTCGATGGCGGGATGCTCCGCGCCGAGCGCGAGGACGCCGAGCTGGGTCTGGTCGGGCACGTCACGCTCGTCGACAGCGGGTTGCTCGAGGAGCTTCTCGACGCGGGCCGCGTGCCGGTCGTCGCGCCGGCCGCGCTCGACAAGAAGGACGGCGAGATCCTCAACGTGAACGGCGACGGCGCCGCCGGTGCGCTCGCGGCCAGCCTCGGCGCGCGGCTCCTCGTGTTCGTCACTGACGTTCCGGGCGTGCGCTCGAAGGACGGCAAGGTGATCGCGTCGCTCGACACCGCCCGCGCGAAGACGCTCGTCGACGACGGGACGATCGAGGGCGGCATGGTGCCGAAGGTCGAGGCGTGCCTGCTCGCCGCGAGCGCGGGCTGCCGGGCCGCGATCGTCGCCGCGCGCGGTGCCGACGCGATCGAGAAGCTGCTCACCGGCGAGCAGGTGGGCACCGTCTTCGAGGCAGCCGCATGAGAGAAGGCCTCGCGCGCAAGCACCACCGGCAGCAGGCGCTGGTGCGCCTGGTGCGGCAGCAGCATCTGTCGACCCAGGAGGAGCTGGTCCGCGCGCTGAAGACGGCGGGCTTCCCGGCGACGCAGGCCACCGTCTCGCGCGACATCGTCGAGCTCGGTCTCGTGAAGGTCGCGCGCGACGGCGCGCACATCTACGCGCCGCCGTCCGCGGTGAGCCAGGGCGGCGGCACCGATCGGTTGCGCCGCTTCAGCGAGGACTACCCGGTGGAGGCTGCGGTCGCGGCGAATATGGTCGTGCTGCGCTCGTCGCCCGGCACCGCGAACGCGCTCGGCGCCGCGCTCGACGCATCCGGGCTCAGCGAGATCCTCGGCACTCTCGCGGGCGACGACACCGTCTTCGTCGCGACCTCGACGGAGCGCCATGCCCGCTCCCTGCTCACGCGTCTCACCGCGTTCGGCATCGCTCGGAAGGAGCGGGCATGAGCGCGCAGCAACACAAAGGGGAGACGTGCGTCCTCGCGTACTCCGGCGGCCTCGACACCAGCGTCGCGGTCGCGTGGCTCCGCGAAACGCACGGCTTCGAGGTCGTCACGTGCACCGGTGACCTCGGGTCGGTGCGCGATCTCGACGCCATCCAGAAGAAGGCGATCGCGAGCGGCGCGCGGAAGGCGATCGTCCAGGATGCGCGCGACATCTTCGTGCGCTTCTTCGTCTGGCCGGCGCTGCAGGCCGGCGCGCTCTACGAGGAGCGCTATCCGCTCGCGACCGCGCTCGGCCGCCCGTTGCTCGCGAAGCTGCTGGTCGACGTCGCTCGCGACGAGAACGCGCGCTTCGTCGCGCACGGCTGCACCGGCAAGGGGAACGACCAGGTCCGCTTCGACCTCGCGGTCGGCGCGCTCGCCCCGGACCTGAAGGTCATCGCGCCGATGCGCGGCGGCATGAACATGACGCGCGACGAGGAGATCGAGTACGCGCGCGAGCGCGGCATCCCCGTCGAGGCGACCACGAAGAGCCCGTACAGCGTCGACGAGAACCTGTGGGGCCGCTCGGTCGAGGCCGGCGTCCTCGAGGACCCGTGGGGCGTCCCGCCACGCGACGTGTTCCAGTGGACGGTCGATCCGGACGAGGCTCCGGCGCAGCCGCGCGAGATCGTCATCGCCTTCCGCGAGGGTCTGCCGGTCAGCCTGGACGGCGACGAGCTGGGCGGCGTCGACCTCGTCGAGCGTCTCAACAAGCTTGGCGGGAAGTACGGCGTCGGCCGCATCGATCAGATCGAGAACCGCCTCGTGGGGATCAAGTCGCGCGAGATCTACGAGGCGCCGGCCGCGGTCATCCTCCACACCGCGCACCGCGCGCTCGAGGACCTGGTGCTATCGAAGGAGACGCTGCGCCTCAAGGCAAAGCTGGCGCAGGAGTACGCGGATCTCGTGTACAACGGCCTCTGGTTCACCGCGCATCACCAGGACCTCGCGGCGTACGTGCGCAGCACGCAGCGTTTCGTGAGCGGCGAGATCCGCCTGCGACTCCACCGCGGCGCCGCGACGATCGCGGGCCGCCGCTCGCCGCACTCGCTCTACTCGACCGCGCTCGCGACCTACGGGAAGGGCGACCAGTTCGACCACAGGGCGTCGGAGGGCTTCATCACCGTCTTCGGTCTGCCGCTGCGGACGCAGGCGCGGACGCAGGCGCTCTGGGGCGAGGGCAGCGAGGCGATGCTCGACGTGCCGAAGAAGGCGCTCGAGGCGCCGAAGACGAAGAAGAAGACCACGTGAGCAAGGATCTCTGGAAGGGGCGGTTCGAAGGTCCGCTCGATCCGAGGGTGCGCGACTTCACGGCGTCGCTCGAGCTCGACAAACGCCTCGCCGCGTACGACGTACGCGGGAGCATCGCGCACGCGCACATGCTCGGCCGTCAGCACGTCATCGCGAAAGAGGACGCGGCCACGCTGGTGAAGGAGCTCGAGCGCATCGCGGCGGAGATCGCGGCGGGGACGTTCGCCTGGCCGCCGGAGGCCGAGGACGTGCATTCCGCGGTCGAGCGCGTGCTGATCGAGCGCGCCGGAGCTGTCGGCGGAAAGCTGCATACCGGCCGCAGCCGCAACGACCAGATCGCGCTGGATCTCCGGCTGCTGACCGTCGAGCTCCTCGATCGTCTCGACTCCGCCCTGGTCACGCTCGCGCGATCGCTCGTCGAGCGGGCGGCGAGCGAGGTCGACACCGTGATGCCCGGATACACGCATCTGCAGCGCGCGCAGCCGGTCTCGCTCGCGCACCACCTCCTCGCGCACGTCGAAGCGCTGCGGCGCGACCGCCTGCGCGCCGCCGAGGCGCGCGAGCGCGCGGCGGTGTCGCCGCTCGGCGCGGGCGCGCTCGCGGGCGTGCCGTATCCGATCGACCCGCAGTTGGTCGCGAGCGAGCTCGCTCTGCCGCGCACGTTCCGCAACAGCATCGACGCGGTCGCGGACCGCGACTTCGTCGCCG
>WNGI01013160.1_pt1 | contig 15641 bp, 14 predicted proteins | sample 5400621 | NCBI WGS metagenome assembly WNGI01 (sample SAMN13153374, study PRJNA577476) | soil metagenome | isolation source: 20 cm soil or saprolite under Garry oak tree replicate 1 | place: USA:California | collected 2016-06-15 | reverse complement strand
GTTCTGCGTCACTGGCGCGCGCGATAGCCAAGCAGCAATCGAGGTAGGCCCACCACTCCAGTGGGCGCCTCACTCCAGGCGTGCAGAGGACTGGCCGCTTTATCGATGACCTGTCTGCGTAATCCCGCGGGTGATTTTTCCCGCGAACTCAAATGGATCCGCGAAAGCCGCGGCCGGGATCGCCCGGACTGATTACGCCGGCCATTGTTTCCCAGACGGAGCTTACTTCGGGACGCACCGTGTCTCACGCAATGCTGAATCTGGCTTGCCCTGCTCGTACTCGACGGCAACGGAATCTTCGACTTCGCCGAATTTCTTGCCTGGATTTTTCAGGTACGAACTGTAAGCGGTGCGATACGCGTGCTCGAATTGCTCGTAAGAGTGATCCTTTCGATATGGTTGTTTGGAATGTTGTTCGCGTTAATATGCTGCTTCATTTTACGGGTACACCCACCTGATCGGCCGCTTTTTTTAGACTGACTGCAACACGAACCAACTCGGCGCGAAGTGAAGTTTACCCGCCGTGTCGGCGGCCGCTGACCTTGCTCCATCGCATTGATCAAGCATTGAATGCTCTTTTCAGGATGCTGAAGATAATTGGATGAACGCAGACGCGTGCCGAATTCCGAATCGTTTTTAGGGTGGCGCTGGAAATCACAACGCCAGCAACAACGGGTGAATACGACGGCAATACTTCTTTTGGTGCTCATCGTCGTGGTGATCGCGGTGGGTGCGTTGCTTTTCTTTCAACGTCGGCGTTCGGCGGCATTGCAACAAAAGTTCGGGCCTGAGTACCAGCGCGCCGTCGGCCAATTCGGAGACGAACGAAAAGCCGAGGCGGAGCTGGCCGCACGTGAGAAGCGCGTGCGTAGCCTGAACATTCGCGCGCTCACGCCCGAGGAGCAGGCGCGCTTTGCCGACTCTTGGAAAAAAGCGCAGACGCGCTTCGTCGACGAACCGTCGCAGGCGGCTGCTGACGCGGACATTTTGGTGAAGGAGCTGATGCAGACCCGTGGTTATCCAGTGGGAGATTTCGAGCAGCGGGCGGGAGATATTTCTGTGGATCACCCAGAGGTCGTAAGCAATTATCGCGCGGCGCGCGAGATTGCGATGCGCAACAACGCCGGCAAAGCGACAACAGAAGATATTCGGCAGGCCATGGTCCATTATCGCTCGCTCTTCGAAGAATTATTGCAGACAGGAGAACCAGCAACACACACCGAGAAAGTGGGATGAACATGGAAACAAAAACTGATCAACCGGCGATCGAGATTGCCGGCGACAAAAACCGCAGCGAGGGACCAAGTTCCACCAAAGAAGTGGTAAGGGACTTGGAACAGCGTAAAGGAACAACAGGAAAACCGTCAGGCATCGATAAATCCACGCCATTATTTCCTGAAAACGAAGCGACGAATTTTCGCAATCGTTGGACAGAGATTCAGGGTGCTTTTGTGGACGAACCCCGTCGCGCAGTCGAGCAGGGCGACGCACTTGTGGCTGACGTCATCAAACGCCTCGCCAGCAGTTTTGCCGATGAGCGTTCGAAGCTCGAAGGCCAGTGGGGTCGGGGCGATAATGTTTCGACAGAAGATTTGCGTGTAGCGCTGCAGCGTTACCGTGCGTTCTTCGATCGGCTGCTTAGCGTGTGACGTGAGGTCGAAATGATCAAAGGAAGTCAATTACTCGGACGGTCTGTCATCGACATGGAAGCGGCGGAGCGGCTCGGGAAAATCAAGGAAATCATCGTGCAACGTGACGGCGAGCGCGTCGCTGGCTTTATCGTCGTGCATGGCGAAACGATTGTCGGCAGTGGCGGAAAGCGGCGAATGATTCCCGCTGCCGCTGTGCATTCGATCGGGCCTGACGCGATGACTGTGCGTGGATCTTCGATGCAGGAATTGGCTGAGCTCGATAACCTGCCGCGCATGTCTGACATCATCGGTCACAAAATGGTGACGCAAAGCGGACGGCTGCTCGGCGTAATCGATGACATGCTCATTAATCGCGCAGATGGGACAATTGTCGGCTTTGTTGTCGGTGAAGGCGTCCGCAACAAGCTGGAGAACATCTTCAATCCCCAGCGCGCGCGGGTTCACGGTTATGTACGCGCCGACGCCGATCTCCACGTAGGCAAGGAGCTGATCGTCGTACCAGATGACGCACTAATCGAAGGAGAGCCGAGCGTGCAGGAAAGTGACCGTGAAACGGCGAGGGCGAAAACCAATGAAGCCGACTCGCACCCTTGGGAAGAGCGGGCTTTGGCAGAATCGACCAGATCCAGTATTTGGACGCGGCGAACGGACGCGCCAGCACGAGTTCGATCGGAAACACCCACAGAGCCTCGTCTTAAAAGTGAAACTGCACGAGCAGATGGAAACACTCGGGCCGCTGCACCCGACGAAGAAGCGGCGCCTGAGATAGCTACGCCGATTACCACGGATGAAGCCGTTACAACGGTTCCGGAGGATCAATCTCGAAAATAGGCTGTAGCGTCCAGACCCTGCTCGCCGCGGCGAGTTCTTAGCGGAAATTGTAGGGCGTCTCTGCGAGACGCCAGGGGTTTTGACACCAACGCCTCCACAACGATTCCTGTGTTCCCGGTTTCCTGATAGAAATTCTAGCGTCTCGCGAAGAGCCCTATTATTCTCTATTTCTCCACCAGCTGCCAAACACCGTTCCAATTCTTCCCGGGAGGATCTCGACGCAACGCTTGAACGCGCTCAAGGAAAATACGCGACGGTCCGTCGGTCGGCTGAATTTGCAGACATTCACCGAAAGCCGCCTCAGCCGCATCCCAGCCTTGCGCGAGGTAGCTTCGCCGGGCTGCGTCGTAGCGTTCGCGCAAGCGTGCTAATTCAGCAGATAGTTGTCCCGCTGCCGACATCAATTCAAACACGCGCGTGGTTTCTATCTTGCCCTTGACGAAAATGGTGTCGATCTCTCGCATTTCGAAGTGCGAGGCCACTGCCTGAGCGGTACTATCGGCGACCAGGACGTGCGTACCGTAGACGCGATTGGCCGTTTCCAATCGGGCGGCGAGGTTCGCAGTATCGCCAATGACGGTGTAGCTGCGTGTGTTCTCTGAACCGATGTTGCCGACTACGACTTCTCCGGTGCAAATGCCGATGCCCAAATCAATGACAGGCGCATCTCGGCGCAAGCCCGTGATGTTCGGCAATTCTCGACGCAGAGTGTCGAGCGCGGCCAGTTGCGCTTGTGCAGCGCGACAGGCCAGCACGGCGTGTTCTTCTGGCTTGACGAACGGCTGACCCCAGAACGCCATAACGGAATCGCCGATGAATTTATCCACGACGCCATGGTGTTCCTGCACCGCGAGAGCCTGCAAACCGAAGTGTCGATTGAGCAACGTCACCATGAGCAACGGAGTCAGGCGTTCTGATAAGCCGGTGAACCCGACGAGGTCCGCGAACAGCACGGTCATTTCGCGTCGCCCGCTGGCTACTGCCTCCGCGTCAGGCTGCGCGAGCACGTGCTCCAGTATCCGCGGGTCTATGTACTTGCCAAACGTCTGCTTCAAGCGCTGCTTGGAACGCAGTTCTTTCACGAAAAAATTAAACGAATCGGTCAATCGCCCCACCTCATCAGTAGAACTGACCGGCAATTCGATGTTGAGATTGCCTCCCTGGACATCGCGCATGGCGCTGGCCAGCGACCGCACGGGTCTACTAAGCCGGTTTGTGATAAGCGCCGCCACAGCCAGGCCTAACAATACGGTAGATGTTGTCGCGGCGATCGTTAACCAGAATACACGCCGCTCGCGTTGCTCCGTTGCCTTCGTAGCAGAGTGACTCCACGCCGCCATTTTCGAATTAACTGACTCACGTTGACTTTGGACGGTGCCCTGAAGATCGTTGAGCAGATTTAACTGCGCATTGGCCTTTTCGTGTTGGCCCGCGCGTTGCATGTCGAGGACCTCCTGCTGGCGATTATTGATGGTTTTATAAGCAGGCTGAATTTGATCCAGAAGCGTCTCTACTTCAGCGAGTGTGTTAATGCCTGGCGCGTTCTGTGGATATGCGTCAATGATGCGTCGCGCAATTGAGAATTCGTCTGTAAGTTTGCGAGTGAACACCGCGTAGTTCTCAGTCGCCTCAGCAACAATTTCGCGATTTGGCTCCGCAGCGTTCAAGGCGCCGAACCAACGTTCGAACGCAAGGCGCCGTCGTAGCCCGAACTCGTGCAGCCGCGCCAGAGACTGTGTAAGCGGCACATCGAAATTCGCTACAACCGTGAGATCCTGTTTTGTGCGCGTTACTTCATACAGCAAGAAGCCAGCAAGCGCGATGGTGAGTAGCAATAAGATTATCGCCAGGCCGAAAATCTTTGCTGCGATGGTTTTCCGGAACGCCATACAACGGGGAATTTCGCGAAGAATGTCCCGCACGCACACGCGAGGCAAGCCGAAGTATGAGCATTGGCGGCGACTGAGTTCGACCCAGGAGAACGCTTGTACCGTCAAGAGCTCCTTCGCAGCGGCGAGTTCTCAGCGGAAATTTTCGGAGATTTGAACCAGGAAGTTAGGAAAACAGGAAAAGATCAGGAAGTACTTGAGGTCATAGTTTCGTGGCTTCCAATGTGAGTTCGATTCCAATATTGAAAGTCGGAAATCGCTTTCCTGGATGCCTGGTTCCTGATTAAAAGTTAAAAAAAGCCGCGTCCCTAACCGGCTTTGCGTTCGTTGACCGCGACAATTTGGAGATCGTCGCCGGCTGGTTTCAGAACAAGCGTTTTGCTGATCTTGCCGGACGAATGTTTGGCGCCGTTGCGCAATTCGTACCGGAGCGGAAACGTAACCCGCACGCGATTCCCGTTCTGCGGATCCACTGTGATATCGCCGTCCAGCCAAAAACGCCGGTCCGGCCAGCGCGCCGCGTAACGCGCTAAATCTTTACGGATTTTTTCGCGGCCAATCACGCCCTCGTCGTAATACTGGACGCGATCGGCAAAGAACTCCGTTTCCGAGCCGACACGCGGATCCAGCCCGGCGAGCACAAATGCACCCACATAATCGCGCAAGCGTTCGGTGCTGAACCCTGGCGACGAAGAAACGGTGTCCGATGCTGTAGCCGGCGGCGCTGACGCCGGTTCTGTGCTCCCCGAGAAGAGTGGCGTTGTAGCCGTGGGCGGTGACCGCGCCGGCATTTCGGCGCCGCTTCCCGGTGTTCCCGCGGTGCGAGAGGACGACGTCTCTTGCGCATTGTTGGGCGTTTGTTGCTTGCTCATGCGCAACCTTCGCCACGTTTCGGAACTCCGCGTGCGATCTGCTGCCGTTGTCGCCACCGCCGGCTTAGCGTCCAATGCCTTGCTCGTCTCCGTGTCGAGCTGCCCGGTAATCGGGAGCCCGTTCCGAATCTGGTAACGGCCGAGCGCCGCGGCCAATTCGCTGCTGTACGCACCGTCGATATCACCGAAGTACAAACCGGCCTCGTGCAATTTCATCTGCACGACGCGCACGTTCTCCTCTGCCCAGCCAGCGCCCGCATTCTCGTCTGCCGAAACTAATCCGGCGAACGCAATCCCAATCGTGACCGCCAAAGCAACAAAATGCATCGCCACATGATTTAATCGAACGCCACGCCGGCTTCGCTCCTCCAAACTGCCGTGACGGTAGGGATCACTCCCGTGAGTACCGCTTCGTAGCAGCAGTCTCTGACTGGCGGCGAATCCTTCTTACTTTTTCCTTCTTCGTTCTTACTTTACTTCTGCCGTGCCGATCATCGTTTTTGCGCTGCTGCTTTTTGTCCTGCTCGCCTTGCTGGGTGTCGTTTTGCTTTCGCTTGCTTTGCGTTACCGCGCTGGCACTGCTCGCCGGCTAGCACGACGCTGGGTCGCGACCCTCAATCTATGCATGACCAGCTTCTCCGCCGTTTTCTTTATCTCGTTCACGTTGCTTCTTTCCTTTTGGATCGGGTCAGCGTTTCGATTCTCCTTGATTGGAATGGGCGTTGGAGGCATTCTCGGGTTGCTCGGCTTGGCGCTGACTCGTTGGGAAAGCCGACCCGAAGGACTTTTCTATACTCCGAGCCGCTGGCTCGCTTTCATCATTGTATTCGCGATCGCCGCACGTGTTGTTTACGGCTGGTGGCACGCTACGCACCCCGGCAGCAGCGCTCCTGGCCATCAGCATTGGCTGATCACCGCCTCCGGGACGCAGCTTTCGCTGGCAGTTGCTGCCGGGTTGATAGGCTACTATCTGGTTTACTCAATTGGAGTGCGCCTGCGATTTAGGTGGTACGAGCAATGCCGGTCCAGTTAAGCGCGGGTCCAATGATGTTGGCTAGTGTTATTCGGGTGCGATCGAAAATTGCTGAAAGATTTCCACAATAGGCCACGAATTATTCCCAATGCTTAGCCGCGACTGGGAAGTGGTTCCACGTCGTGATTGATAATCTTTACTTCTTCTTTGTCGTGTGAGGAGCGAACCGACACCAACGCTTCAAGTTAATCTTGATCCGCGGTTCCAGGATCGACAGAGGCAGCCTGGTCTCGATCTCCTTCGGGCGCTAGCAATCATCATCGTCGTCATTTATCACGCCGGCATCATGGGTTTCCGTGGCCCGGTCGCGTGCACCGCTGGGGTTGGATCGGTGTAGATCTTTTTTTGTTCTCAGCGGTTATCTGATTGGTGGCCAGCTTCTGGCGGAGCTCGCGCGCAATAACCGTCTGGATCTGCGACGATTCTACGCACGCCGGGCTTTGCTGATCTTGCCGGCCTACCTTTTCATTCTCACGATCTACTTTTTGCTGCCCTTGTGGCGCGAGTATCCGGATATGGCCCAGCCGCTCTGGAAATTTTTGTTCTCCCTTCAAAACATCGCGCTGCACGGCGGTACCGCGTTTTCGCATGCCTGGTCGCTTGCGGTGGAAGACCAGTTTTATCTCGCGCTTCCGTTTATTTTGCTGGTCGTCTTCTGGCGGCCCCGTGCTGCCATCGTTCTTTCGTGTCTGATTGTTCTCGGTGGCGTCCTCCTCCGGGCACTCCTTCCTTCTCAAAATGCCACCGATACCGGCGTTTCTTTTCGCGGATTTCAGGCATGGATTTATTATCCAACCTGGACGCGGCTCGATCCGCTTGTGTTCGGAGTGATGATTGCCGCGATCGAAAAATTCCGGCCACGATTATGGCAGCGGCTGACCAATTTGGCGATTTGGCTCTGGCTGCCTGCTCTCGCGCTGATCGTCTATGCCCTATGGCTGGGAGAAGGCGATTACATCAACTTCACTGCTTGCGTCTGGCAGTTTCCCCTGCTTGCGACAGGCATGGCCGCGCTGCTGATCTGCGCGCTTAGCCCGCGCCTGCCATTACGTCGCGTTGCGATTCCCGGCGCAGCGTTCATCGCCAGCATCGCGTACAGTGCGTATCTGGTACAAAAACTCCTGATCCACGGTGTCGCCGAATTCTGCCGGTCACAGGATATTGATAGTAAATCCGCTCCCGCACTTATCGGTGTGGAACTTTGCGTTTACGCCGGCGCGGCGATTCTCTTTTTTGCAGTGGAACGCCCTTTCCTGCAGTTGCGTCATCGCGCTCGTTCGTGATCCGGGGAGCGCACGCGTGTCGCGTGCTGGTTTTGGCGGCGAGTCCCTAGCGGAAATTTTCAGAGATTTAGATCAGGAAGCCAGGAAAACAGGAGAAGATAAGGAATTTCTCGGGATTGAGTAGCATTCCAGCATTCCTGATTCCTGAGCGATAATTCCCAATAAATTCTTGGTCGCTATTCACTCGATCTCGATGCGCTGGTGCGGATGCACGGTGATTCAGGACTGAAGAATGCAGCAGGGCCGATCAATCTGGAACCTAGGAGACCATAATAAGCGTAAGCACCGATCTGCGTTCCTGGTTTCATGGCTTCCAGGTTAAATCTGATTCCTCCTTTCCTGGGCAATGACTTCCCTAGACAGAAGCGGGTAGCGGTTTTGATACGCGTCGCAAATCATCGAGCAAAATCTCCATGTCGCGCAACGTCGTCCGATAATTCAGTACGCACCCACGCAAGGCGAAGCGACCGCCGAGCATGGTATTCGAAAGATACGAGCTGCCGTCTCGTTGCAGCGCGACTAACAGGCGTTCGTTGAAGGCATCGACTACTTTTGGCGATTGGTTTCTGAGTTGCACCGGAACGTGCCGAAAACAAAAGATCGATAGCTCCACCGGCGCGATCATCTCAAAGTCATCGCTGGCTCGCACCATCGATTCGAGATGGCGCGCGCACGCAAGATTGCTTTCGATCGCCTCGCTTAATCGATCCAAACCCACGCCTTTTAACAACATCCACACTTTGAGCGCGCGGAAACGCCGCGACAGTTCCGGCCCGTAGTCCCAACATACAAACGCTTCGTCTGCTTCTTCACCAAACATCCGAGTGTATTCAGCCTCATGAGCAAAAGCGGCCCGGGCAGCCTCTGGGTCACGATAAATCACGCAGCCAACGTCTACCGGCAGATAAAGCCATTTGTGAGGATCGAGCGCGATCGAATCAGCCTGCTCCACGCCGGCGAACAATCTTCTCGCCGACTCTGCGAGAATGGCGAACGCACCATAACTTCCATCCACATGCATCCAAAGCTGGAAGCGGTCTGCGATCTCTCGAATCTCGCGTAAAGAATCCACCGCGCCGGTATCGACCGTTCCCGCATTCGCGACGACACAGAACGGAATGTAGTCCGACGCAAGGTCAGCATTGATCTTTGCAACGAGATCGTCCACCTGCATTCTGAAGCTTTCGTCGACCGCGACGTGCCGTACGTTCTCGCGGCCAATTCCCAAAAGCGCCGCTGCCTTGGCGATCGAAAAATGTGTCGCATTCGACGCATACATGCGCAGCCGGCCTAACGAGTCATCTCTGGCATGCCGGGCCGCACCCAGTGCGGCGAGATTGGCCATCGATCCGCCGCTGACAAAGAGCCCATCAGCTTCAGCAGGGAATCCGAGGATTTGCCGGATCCAATCGATCGTCAGGCGCTCGAGTTCCACCGGCGCCGGCGCCGAACGCCAAATGGTGAGATTGGCATTTAACGTGGATGCAAGCAGATCGGCGAACGCACCGATTGGCGTCCCAGGCGATTGCACATACCCAAACATGCGCGGATGCGCGTTCTGGCGGCTAAACGGAACGATGGTTTCGCGAAGAAGTTTCAGCAGCGAATTGAAATCGGTTCCTCTGATCGGAAGCGTCGAGTCCAGTCTGCCTCGAATCTCCCGTGAGGATGTGTGGCGATAAGCGGGGCGATCGCGGAGCCCGCCGAGATAATCGATCATGAATTGAGTGACTGAATTTCCCCAATCACGTAACTCATCGGCAGACGGCTCAAGCATGCTTGACGTATTACACCCGCAAAGAATCGCGCGTGCAAATTGCGATGATAGGGCGCGACCGCCGGGCGCGCCGAGTTCTCTGGTAAGTTGCAGTTGCTGGGGAGCACACGCGGCTCGGGTGTTGGTTTCGGCGGCTCGCCGAAACGAACTTCAATCGACCGGGTTACAATCGCGGGTTCCACCCGTCACTCGTCACTCGTCACTCTCTGTTCATTTCCAAGCGTTCTCGCTCTTCTGTGCGTAATGTTTGAACGCTGTGCCCAAACCGCTAATCACTTCCGCAGTCGTTTCGAAGAGCGCCTGGGCTTTCGGCTCGGTCATCTTACCTATGTCGCCGCGCAGATGATCGATCAGTTCCCGGAATGTTTCCGAACATTCGCGGTATGCGCCCGCGGATCTTTTGATGCAATCGTTTCCATACAATGCGTTCGCCTGTGGAACAGGTACAGACGGATCAGAGTCCGTTAGTCGAAAAATGATTCGCGCAAGTGTCAAGTATACGAAACGTGCGCCAATATGAGTGTGGTGTGAAACGCGATATAAAGTCGGCCGATGCGGTCCGAAGGTGGGAGCGTCGATATGATCGCAGCCGCCCATGTTCCTGATCTTGGCATCCATTCTGGACAAAAGTTGATGCTTCTCGAGTTGCGCGAGTGTGTATCCGTACCACTGGAAAGCGGCATACATTTCACCCTCAGCGTGTGACTTACCGCCGCTTGGTCGTTGCAGTAATCACGCAGCAGCCGTGTGGGGGATAGTGAATACCCAACTCCATAACACGTTTCCTAACATGCTTTTTCCTGGCGTCATCTGGCACGTCGCTACCGAACCATTCATCGAACGTGCTCTGGTGGATCAATAATTCGGACATCAATGATCCCGGGTTTCAACAACTGCTGACCATGCAGGAGCATGTCGGACCGTAACAAGTGACTATCCCATCTGAGCAATCCTCCGACATAAGATTCGAGATCGGGCACGTCTTGTTCATCGACATCGTCGGTTACTCAAAGTTGCTGATCAATGAGCAGAGCGAACAGATTCGAACGCTAAGGGAAATCGTGCGCGGAACCGAGCAGTTCCGTCTCGCCGAAGCACAAGGAAAAGTAGTGCGCCTGCCCATAAATAATCCGAAACCCATGAGCTGACGTTATAGGGCAAGCGCTGCGTTTGCCCGGGCGACCGACGCGGTTGCCCTACAATCCACATCGCCTGAAGGTGGCGTGTGGCACAAGATCGCTGGGTGAATCGAAAGAATTTTTTCGGCGAGCTGAAACGGCGCAACGTTTATAAGGTTGCCGTCGCGTACATCGTTGCCGGATGGGCTCTCGCTCAGGGCCTCGCACAGGTGCTACCGGTTTTTGCCGTTCCGATCTGGGTCATTCAACTGTTTGTTGTCCTCATCATACTGGGTCTGCCGATTGCGCTTGGCTTGGCTTGGGCGTTTGAGCTGACGCCGGAGGGACTCAAGCGCACCGAAGAAGTTGATGAAGCGGCAGCAGGTGCTCACAAAAAGCGCGCTTGGATTTATGTGGTGATTGCCGGAGTGCTTGTATCGATTGGACTATTTTTCCTGGGTCGCTACTCGGCTGCCCCTACGCAACACGCAGCGATCGATAGTTCGGCAAAATCGATCGCGGTTTTGCCGTTTGAAAATTTGAGTGACGATAAACAAAACACGTACTTCGCAGACGGCGTGCAGGATCAGATCCTGACGAATCTGGCCCGGGTTGCGGATCTGAGGGTCATCAGCCACACCACCGTGCGCCAGTATAAAAGTGGTGAGCCACGAAACCTGCGCCAGATCGGTCGCCAGCTCGGCGTCACTCACATTCTGGAGGGTTCCGTTCAGCGCGCGGGTGATCGGCTGCGTATCGCCGCGCAGCTGATTGATGCTCGCACAGATTCACAAATCTGGGCCGAGACGTACGACAGAACCGCGGCCGATTTGTTTGCGATCCAGACTGAGCTCGCGGAATCAATCGTCGCTCAGCTTCAGACGAAACTCTCGCCGCAACAAAAGGCCGAGATCGAGCAGCGCCCCACTAAGGATTTGGTTGCGTTCGAGCTGTACCTTCGCGCGAAGCAAATCGTCGACAGTTATCTCATCGCTGAGGACGTCCGAGCTGCGGTGTTATCTGCTTTGCAATCATTGGATCAAGCAATCAAACGCGACCCCGACTTTGTCTCTGCGTATTGCTACATCGCGCGCGCGAACGATCTGCTCTACTTTTTCGATCTCGACCCTACACTGAATCGAATCCTGCTTGCGGAAGCAGCAGTAAAGGCAGCTCTGCGACTTCGCCCCGAGTCAGCCGAAGCACATTTCGCCATGGCTGATTTTTTGTTCCGTTGCCACCGGGATTACGATGGCGCTCTAAAGGAACTCGCGATAGCGCGTCCCGGTCTGCCGAATGACACCGCGTTTTTCATTCTTTCAGGTTACATCAACCGGCGTCGCGACAACTGGGCTCAAGCGGAACGGGATTTCTCAGATGCAGTCGCGCTAGATCCACGAAATCCCAATGCTTACAACCTGCTCGCTGATACGTACAACCTGCAACGAAAGCATTTCCTCGCGGCGCAGGTGTACGACCGCGTGCTGGCTGCGGGCGAGCGCACCCCAATTGTTTTCTTCCGGCGGGACTCAGCCATTTTCAATGGGACCAGCAACTCAACAGAGCTGCGCCAGGTGCTGTCGGAAAATCCCGACATGGACATAGGTGGCGGACAAACTCCGGTTCGAGTATTCCTGGCGTTGGTCGACGGAAATTTTGCCGAAGCCGAACGTGTACTTGCCGCTTCATCCCGCGAAGATTTCCAGGACATCGATTACAGCTTCTACTATCCCAAGGCGTGGTTTGAGGCGATGATTGCGAGAGCAAAAGGCGATTCCGCGCGTGCGACCGCTGCCTTCTCCGCCGCGCGCACAATCTTGGAACAGAAATTGGCGGTTAAACCGGAACACGCACGAACGGTGGCCGTCCTCGCTCAGGTAGACGCCGGTCTCGGCCGCAAAGAATTAGCGATTCAAGAAGCGCAGCACGCAGTCGATTTGATGCCAGTTTCCAAGGACATTTATGATGGCGCTTTAGTGCTTGAGGGATTAGCGCAGGTCTACACGTGGACCAATGAAGCTGATCGCGCTATCGAAGTCTTAGAAAAGCTGGTAACAATGCCGGGTTACACTAACTACGCCCGACTCAAGCTGCATCCCATGTGGAATCCGCTTCGCGGCGATCGGCGGTTCCAGAAGATCGTTAACTCACTCGCGCCGAAAGATGAGACCAAGTAAATTTGGGCGATGAATCCGAAGATATTCTTCGGTGAGCTGAAGCGGCGCAACGTGTACAAGGTTGGAGTCGCGTACGCGATTGTCGCCTGGCTGCTGATGCAGGTTGCCAGTCAGATTTTTCCGTTTTTCGAGATCCCGAATTGGGTGGTGCGGCTGATAATTCTCCTCCTCGTCATCGGTTTTCCGATAGCGCTCATCATCGCATGGGCGTTTGAAGTGACATCCGAAGGGATCAAACGCACAGAAACTGCCGATGCAGCGGGACTACGGTCCCACGGCGGCGCTTGGATTTATGTTGTCCTAATCGGTGCAGCGCTCTCGGTCGGTTTGTTCTTTGTCGGCCGTTACACTGCTGGAAATGCAACGCGCCAAGTCAGCGAGGTCACGACAGCTATTCCGGAAAAGTCTATCGCGGTGCTGCCATTGATTAATGAAAGCGGTGATCCGAAGGACGAGTATTTTTCAGATGGCTTATCGGAAGAGTTGATTGCAGCTCTGGCCCAAATCAGCGGACTAAAGGTGATTGGTCGCAGCTCTTCGTTCCGCTTCAAAGAGAGGCATGAAGACCCGAAAGCGATCGGCCAGAAGCTCGGCGTAAGCACGCTTCTCGAAGGCACGGTGCGCAAGCAGAACGATCGGGTACGCATCGTAGCTGAACTGGTGAACGCCGGCGACGGCATCGCGCTCTGGACGCGAACGTTCGATCGGGAATTAAGAGATATCTTCTCACTTCAGCAGGAGATCGCCAGGGCCGTCGCCGAGTCACTCAAGGTGACCTTGCTCGGTTCGAACGAAAAATCGGCCCAGATGGCATCGAACAGCGTGCAAGCGCACAACGCTTACCTTCAGGCCCATTTTCATTGTCGAGATCGCACCCGCCTTGGCCGAGGCGCACGCGGCCTTGGGCTGGGTCCGCTTTTTTGGTGAGTGGAAGTTTGCCGAAGGCTTGAGGGAACTAAAGCGCGCGAAGGAACTCTCTCCGGCAAATCCCACCGCCAACGATCTGCTGGCGCGTGTAATCGTTTACTTGGGGCACATCGACGAGGCGGAGCGACAGGCACGTGAGGCGGTGGAACTCGATCCGTTGTCGGTTGCGACACAATTCAACCTGGCGCGGGTGCTTTTGTATGCGGGAAAGCTTGAGGAAGCAGACGCGGCAGGACGCAAAATAGCGGAGTTGCAGCCGTCTTCGTCTTCCAGTCATCGCTGGCAGGTGTTCGTTGCAGTTGAACGCGGCGACGGCGAAACAGCTCTACGCGAAGCGCAGCTCGAGCCAGATGGTGACTTTCGTCGTTTTGAGCTCGCACTCGCACATTACGTGCGCGGTGATCGCAAGGCGGCGGACGCGGCTTTGGCCGAACTCGTGACCACTGGCCGAAAGGGCTTGGACTATCAAATCGCTCAGGCTTACGCCGTGCGAGGCGAGAGAGACAAAGCTTTCGAATGGTTGCAAATCGCGTTCGATAATCACGACGGCGGGACGCTTAGTCTTGCGGTCGATCCATTATTGCGCGGCTTGCGCGACGATCCCCGATACAAGAACTTGGTCGTCAAAGTCGGTTTACCCACAACGTCATGAGTGACAAGCCGTCATTTTTCTCCGAGCTAAGACGACGCAACGTTTTCCGGGTTGCATTGACTTACGCAGTGGTGGCGTGGCTGTTGATTGAGATTGCGTCGGTTCTTTTGCCGTTACTCGACGCGTCAGAATCGATCATCACAGCATTCGTGGTATTGCTCGCGCTTGGCTTCGCCGTGGCTCTGTTCATTTCCTGGGCTTTTGAAATGACACCGGAGGGCCTGAAGCGGACGCAGGATCTTTCGCCTGATGAGGTCATTCCGTATTGGAGCCGCCGCAAGTTCGCGACATTTATCTTTGGCGTTGCAGGCATTGCGTTTTGTCTTTCTGCTTACCACCTGCTCTTCCTCCCGCCATCGCGAAATGTTTCGCAAAACGAGACGGTTTCGATCTCGCAATCATCACCTTCGCCCTCGGAAAAACCTAGCGGTACGCAACCAATCGAGCGAAGTCTTCGTGATCTCGATGCCCAATGGGCGAAAGCTGCAGGAGCAAAGGATGTCGAGCAAACGATGGCTTCCTATTCGGATGACGCGATTGTGCTGCCCCCAAACGCGAAGAGCGCAGCGACGAAGGAGACGATCCGAAACGTCTGGAGAGAGATGTTCGCGAGCCCGGGGTTCATCATCACTTGGAAGCCGACCAGAGTGCAATTGGCGAAGTCCGGCGATATGGGGTGGGTGAGCGGCACGTACGAATTGACGATGAACGACGCGAGCAGCAAACCGATCAACGATCGCGGGAAATACCTCGAGGTCTGGGAAAAACAAAGTGATGGAAATTGGAAATGCCGTGCCGACATGTGGAATTCCGATCTCGCCGCTTCTGCGCCCGCACCTCTCGAGAACAAATAGCCGGTTGTCGTCGTTATTTTGCCGGACCTGAAGACCATCAGCTTCACACTAAAACCGAAACAGATTCGATGAACTGGGAAATGCTCACCGCGATCGGCCAATTGGCTGCTGTGTTCATTGGAATTCCTTCGGTTATTTACTTCGCGGTTCAACTCCGTGAACAAACCAGAGAACGGCGTCAGGCGGCGGTGAATGCGCTGACTGTTCAATGGGGCGATCTGACGAAAGCGTTGCATGAAAACGCAGAGTTTACCGCCGTTTATCTTCGCGGTGTGCAGTCCTTTCACGACCTCGATGCTGTATCGAAGCTTCGCTTTAGCGCTTTCCAAAATCGCTTCTTCAAAAACTTCGAAGGAATGTACTACTCAAGACGTGAAGGGATATTAAATACCGAGTTGTGGAATGAGATTGATCGCACCATGAGCGATTTCCTCGCCTACAACGGAATTCAGGAATGGTGGCAGACACGCAGGCACTGGCACACCGAAGCGTTTGCTCGTGTCGTTGACGGCATCATAGCCAGGGGCGAGAAGCCGACGGCGTATTCGACTTATGACCTGAAGCAGGTTGTGCTGC
>WNGI01002622.1_pt1 | contig 15641 bp, 9 predicted proteins | sample 5400621 | NCBI WGS metagenome assembly WNGI01 (sample SAMN13153374, study PRJNA577476) | soil metagenome | isolation source: 20 cm soil or saprolite under Garry oak tree replicate 1 | place: USA:California | collected 2016-06-15 | reverse complement strand
CCGCCCGGCCGCGACTCGCCCGTGGCGGTCACGTTGAGCACGACGGTCATCCCGGTCGGATCCGCTCCTGCTGCACGCAGGCACGCACCCAGGTCGAGCGTGAAGGATAGCGTGCGCGAGCCATCCGGCGGTCCGTCGTCGGCCGCGTCCTGGAGCGGGAAGAGCTGGAGCGCGAAGTCCGGACTTCCCGGCGACACGGCGGTGAGTGTCGACGACAGATTCGAGTAGTAGGCGGCGCACGCCACCTCGCGGTTGTTGACGTTCAGCGGGATCCCCCAATGCAGGTGACCCATGTCGATCCAGTCGCCGGGCTCCGCGCCGGCAATCGCCGTACGCTGCGGGCGATAGACGGTGAGCGCGATCTGCTCCCGCGTCATCGCGATCGGATGACTGTTCGTGCCCGGGCCGTCCGGCGCCACAGGGTAGGACAGCGGCTGCGGGCCGCCGCCGGCGTCGTACGTGATGACCGCAGGCGAGGTGACGAAGTACGGCGGCAGGCTCCGGGGCAGGCGGACCACGCCGGTCGGTGTGGTGAAGAGCACGTCGAACGCGTCGCCGGGCGCGATCTCGGCGGTCGTCGCGAGCGGGCGGATGTTGGCGACGTAGAACGTGCCGTCCGGCCGGGTGATCGGCTCGAGGTTCGGGAAGCCGTCGCCGTCGGGATCGTAGTTCACCCACGGACCACGGGGCAGGGCCGGCGAGGATTCGGAGACGCCGGTCGACTCCCCGGTGCCGACGTGCGGCGCGCAGTACGGCAAAGTGTGGCAGTCGACGTTGGCGCTCTGGATCGTCCGCCCCTCGAGCTCGCGCTGGTCGAAGAAGAAGATGACGTTCATGTTGTCGTGCACGCTCGCGTCGATCGCGCTGCGCGTCACCGTGCCGACGTTGGCGTTGAGCGAATTGTTGAGGGTCACGAACAGCGTCGAGAAGACGCCGCCGTGCTCGCCGCTGTTGTCCGGATCCTCGTTGTCGAGCACGAGATCGCCGTCGTCGTCGGCGTCGTAGGCGTTCACGATGCCGTCGCCGTCGGGATCGCTGCCGGGGCTGTGCGGGTCGTCGCCGGTATCGCCGGACGTGCGCGCGGCGCCGGCACTCGCCACGAGGCCGAGTCGGCCGGCGCCGAGCGGCGCCCCGTCCGCGCCGAGCTGCGTGGTCCGGCGGCGATCCACGAGCTTCCCCGCAGTCGGATGGACGGGCGCTGCCCAGCCGTCGTGGAGAACGACGTCACCGAGGTTCCCCGGCTTGCCGGAGAGGGACAGCAGCGCGGTGCTGCCCTTGTGCCGCAGGACGACGGGACCGAAGTAGCGGCCGGCCGGCGTCAGCAGCTGGAGGGTGGCGTCACGTCCCGAGGTGCCAGGGAACCTGAGCGCGAACTTCTCGCTGGCACCGAGCGTCTGGCTGACGCCCTCGCCCGAGACGGACGTGCCGACGATCACGTAACCCTTGCCGCCGCGGAGGCGGCCTCGGACGCCCTTGGCGGCGTCGGCCGCCGGGGCGGCGAGGACGGCGAGAGTGACGGCGAGAGCGAACGTGCGCATGGGAATCCCCTTTCGGACGAATTCCCAGCGAGTATCGGCAGGAACGGGCCGTCACGTTATGCGCTCTAAACTCCTCCCTCGAGCCTGCCGAAGATATACGAGAGCGCCCGCGGCTCTCCGTGGACCACATGAGACTGGGGCTGAGGCTTGGGGCCGTAGCGGCCGCGCTGAGTGCGGCTCAGGCCGTTCTCGGATGCAGCCAGGCGCTGGCTGCCTGCACCGACGGCCGATACCTCCTGACGGCTCCCCTCATCGCCCGGGACGGGGGCCCCGCGACCGACGTGCTGACCGTCGCCGGCTCGCAGGTGACGCTCGCGAGCGGCTGCCCCACCGCCACGGCGCGGATCAAACCGCGCAAGCGGTTCACGCAGATCGTCGTCACCTGGCCGGCGTGCAGCGGGCTCCCGGGCAAGGCGACGCTCAAGGCGCAGGTCGACGCGGCGACGTGCGCGCGCATGAGCGGCACCTTCGCCGTACGCGCGAAGCCGCGGCGGAAGCCCGTGGCCTTCACGGCCGGACATTCGCGCTGCGGCGACGGGGTGCTCGATGCCGGCGCCGGCGAGCGATGCGAGCCGGGCGACTCCTGCTGCACGGCGACGTGCGAGCTCCAGACGGCGGGAACGCCCTGCGCCGGCGGGGTGTGCGACGCGGCGGGCGGCTGCGTGCCGCCGGCCACGACCTCGACGACCGTCGCGGCCACGACCACCACGACGGTGGCGACGTCCACCACCAGCACCAGCACCACCGTGGTCGCCACGACGAGCACCACGAGCACGACGTCGACGACCTCCACCACCAGCAGTACGACCTCGACCACGTCCACGACCAGCACCACGAGCACGACGACCACGACGTCCACCACGGTGCCGTCCCGCGACGACGACTACTACCCGCAGGCCGTCGCGCCTCCCGACTTCTCGAAGATCACGCTCACATCGGATGGCGCCGCCTACACGCACGTCGTCGGCACCGCGGGCGCGATTCCGGGCGCCTTCCCCGTGTACGTCGCCAGCCCCAACAGCGCCAACGACGTCTTCACGACGGCTGCCGCCGACGGCAGCTTCACGGCGGACGTCATCGCCCCGCCCGGCGCATGGCTGCTCGTGAAGTACGATCCGACGAACGGCCGGTGGATCGATGCGGCATCCGGCGACGTCCTCCGCGCGCCCGTCAACTCGGCCCCGGGCGCCTGGAGTCAGGTGCCCTTCGCACCTCCCCTGGGGAGCGGCGTGCCGTTCGTGCTCGCCGGCTCGACCTTCGAGAACCGCGTCGACTTCCAGCTGTCCGGGCTGATGACCCAGTCGGCGGGCAGCGTGACGCTCGCCGGCACGATCACCTTCTACTCGACCGACTCGCTCACCGGTCAGACGCCGCAGTTCTCGATCCTGCTCCACCGGCTCTACAACGTGGACGGCGAACCGCGGCTCATGGCGAACCAGTTCTTCTCGACGATCCTGACGCCGACGGGACTTCCGGTCGAGCACTGGAACGGTCCCGCGCTCCTCGCCGACGCCCTGGTGTCGGGAGCCCTGGGCCAGACCGCCGCGAACGTGTACGCCGCGCCGTTCACCTACACGCGGCCGCTGCCTCCAGGGCTGGGCGACGGGACGTACGTGTTCTCTCTCTCCACCTTCGGCACCGGCCTCACCGGCTCGCTCGGCGGTGCACGCCGTGAGGTGAATCCCTTCCTCACGAACCACGAGCTCTATTTCCCGCCGTTTGCCCTGGGCAGTCCGGCGGCGCCGCACCTCTTCTGGGGCCTCCTGACGGACGTCTTCAGCGCCGACGGCAGCCGGGGCACGGTCGCCGCCGAGGATGCCGCCGCGTTCGGCATCGTCGACCGGATGGCGACGCAGTCGGGCAGCTTCATCGTCCCGCGGGTCAGCAAGAAGGACGGCCAGCCGCTCGTCTATCGGCTCGAGCCCTACGTGCCCATGGTGAGCCAGGGCGAGCGCCGGCTCGCCAACGTGCCGACGCACGCGTTCAAGTTCCCGTCGGGCTCGCTCACGGCGACGATCACCCGTCCCGATGCGCAGGTCGTGACGCTCGGCCCGCAACCTTTCCGCGGCGCCGCGTCGCGGACACCCGCGTCGTCGCACGGCCATCTCCTCGACAACGGCGGCGGGCACCTGGCCGATGTCTTCCAGCTCACCACGGACTCGGGCGCCTTCGACTACCAGTTCTCGCTCTATGGCGAGTACACGATCGTCCTCGACGGCACCGTCGACGACGTGTACGGCAACACCTATACCGGCGGCGGCACGTACACGGTATTCGTGGCGGAGCCACTCGACCTCGAGCCCGCCGTTCTCCCGATGACCCCGCTCGAGGTCGGGAACAGCCTCGACCCCGGCGTCACGATCCTGCCCGGCGTGCCCGCCGACGTCACGGTCGACGCGACGCTCGTCGTGAACTCGGATCCGGCCCAGGCGGTCACGCTCTCGGCGCACGGCACGGCGAACCGCTTCGGCACGTTCACACCGTCCCCGGGGAGCCCGCCGCTCACGATGACCGGCCCGGGCGAGCTCGTGGTGAACACGGTCGCGACCTACACCGACGCCGACGGCGTCCTCTGGATGGGCGCGACGCGTTGGGGCCAGGTGGTCGCACAGCCGAACAGCAGCTTCGTCGCACATGGCCGGCACGAGATCGACGACGTCCCGATCGCGTCGGCCCGCCAGTGGTTCTCGACCGGCATCTTCCCGCGCTCGGCGCACGCCTTCCTCCCGTGGGCGACGGGCGACGTCCTCTGGCAGGGCGAAAGCGAGGCGGCGCGCGTCCAGATCACGGCGGAGGACACGGACGGCCCGATCGAGGCCGCGATGGCCGACTGGGTCGCGCAAGGGAATTACTTCTCGAAAGGCGACGAGTCTTCACCGCCGCCGAGCTTCGCCGACCGCGCAGCGAAGGGCGAGCTGCCGCTCGCGTTCTCGACCAGCACCGGGACGAACCCCGCCGAGGAGCCCGCCGACATCGTGGCGGCCGGCTACTGGTACGCAGGCATCGAGCGCCCGGGCGAGCGGGTGCGCGAGATCATCAGCGACGACGACAACGGCACCGCGTACTGGCGCTTCGGCGAGCTCTACGGGCTCCAGCCCGGCATGGGAGTCGCCGGCGATCAGCCGGGCGACTTCAAGTTCCAGTTCGGCGGCGCGGTGTACCGCGACGCGGTCCACGCGGTGCAGGGATACGGCATCTACGCGAGCCTCTGGATGCACCTGCCCGACGACGAGGCGACGGAAACGTACGTCTTCCCGCCGTTCGAGGGCGCGAACGGCGGCCCGTTCGACGGACCGCTCCTGACGCTCCAGGGCCAGTCGATCGACGCGTTCGTCGTGCCGCTCGCGGTCCGTCCCGGCACCGTCCTCGAAACGGGCGACGCCTTTTCCTTCGCCGCGCAGCTGGCTCCCACGCTGCCCGGCGCCATGAGCGTCGTCGTGACCGGCCCTGGCGGCGCGACGCACACGATCACCGGCCGGGCGAACGCCATCGGCTACTTCTACGATCCGGCCCAGGACTTCACGGTCGTTACGCCCGGTGTGTACCACGTCGCGGTGACCGCGACGTTCGACGGGCCGACATCCGCGGGCCCGATGCCGGCGCCCTATCCGACGGGCACGATCCTCGGCGCCGTCGGCGGCGGTTTCGACGTCTACGTGGTCGCGAACGACACCCCGTCGCTCCCTGCCGCGATGCTCCCCTGGAGCGTCGTCGACGGGAACGGCCCGGTGAATCTCACCCTTCATGCGCCACCGGGCACGGACAACGGCACCGTCAACTACACGATCGCGATGCCGGGCTACCTCCTCACGGCCGGCACGACCGCGCTCGACCACGGCAGCGCCACGATCGTCTACGACCCGGTGACGCTCAGTCAGACCTTCCCGAACATCGACGTCGGCGGGCGCGTCGCGGATGCCCCGGGGCTGGCGGACACGGTGTGGGCGAGTGTGACGTTCGAGGGCGCCGACGGCCGCGTCTACGCCGATCACGTGACGCTGCAGGGGCCCGACGTCTACCGGCCCGCGCGGTAGCGGATCTGCTCGTCATGAGACGTAATGTTCACATACCCGGGCCAACCCGATACACAGCCTCCCATGACGATCTTCACCGGTGTCGCGATCTCTCCCGGCGTCGGGATGGGCCCGGCGTGGCTCGTCGTGGACCCGCTGGAGCTTGCTGCCGATCCCGCGGCGATCACGCGCGATCAGATCGCCGGCGAATGGACTCGGATCCTGGCGTCGTTCGAGCAGACGCGCCGCGAGCTCGAGGACTCGGCCCGGCGCATCGAAGAGCAGCTCGACGCCCCGCTTGCCGGCATCTTCCGCGCGCACGGCATGATGCTCGACGGCATCCTCTCGTCCGGCGACATCGAGACGGAGCTGGAAGCGCTGATCGGTGCCGAGGGTGCCGTCCGTCGCGTCTTCCGCCGGCTGCAGGCGCGATTCAGGGCGTTGAGGGGTCCGACGCAGCAGCGCGCGGACGACGTCGCCGACCTCGGCCGCCGGGTCCTCCGGCACCTCGGGGGGGTGGATGGGTCGTCGGTCGAGCACGTTCCCGCGGGACACGTGCTGGTGATCGAGCGCTTGCTCCCGTCCGACGTCGTCCCGCTGTCCAGGCGGGGCGTGGCTGCGATCGTGGTGGGCGCGCTCGCGTCGGGAGCACACGCGGCGTTGCTGGCTCGCGAGAAGCGCATCCCGGTGGTGGCGGGCCCGCCCGGGATCGTGCACCGCCTGCGCAGCCTCGAGGAGCTGCTCGTCGACGGCTCGCGCGGCACCATCGTGGTCTCGCCGGACGCCGAAACGCGTCGGGTCTTCCAGGCGCGCGTCGAGGCCTTCAACCAGGCGGCCGTGCGTTGCCGGGGCGCCTGTCTCGAGCCCGCCATCACGCTCGACGGCCAGCGGATCACCGTCGAGGCGAATCTCGGCGCGCACGACGACGTCGAGCTGGCGATCGACAACGGCGCCGACGGCGTCGGCCTCTTGCGGATCGAACAGCTCTATCTGGCGCGCACGCTGCCGCCGTCCGAGGACGAGCTGTTCGAGGAGCTGCGTGCACTCACGGCGCCGCTGCGCGGCAGGTCAGTCACGGTCCGTCTCCTCGACGTCGGCGGGGACAAGCCAGTGTCGTTCCTGCCGTTGCCCGTCGAGCCCAACCCGTCGCTCGGACGGCGCGGCGTGCGGCTGCTGCTCGAGTACCCGCAGCTGGTGCGGCCTCAGCTCGCCGCCCTCTTCCGACTCGCGCAGGAACTGGACGTGCGCATCCTGGTTCCGATGGTCACGCTCGAGGAAGACATCCGCGCGATGCGCGTGCTGTTCGACGCCACGCTGGAGACGGTGCCGGGCGCCAGACGTCCTCCGTTCGGCGCGATGATCGAGACGCCGGCCGCGGCACTCAGCCTCGCCACCATCGCCCGTCACGTGGACTTCCTGTCCGTCGGCACGAACGACCTCGCGCAGTACACGCTCGCCGCAGGCCGCGACGATCCCGCCGTCAGTCATTACTACGATGACACGCACGCCGCCGTGATGCGCCTGCTCGGGATCGTCATCAGCGACGCGCCCGGCATGCCGATCGCGGTCTGCGGCGAGCTGGCCGGGCGTGAGGAGACGATGCCGGAGCTTCTCCGGCTCGGCTTCCGCTCGCTCAGCATGGCTCCCGGGTTGATCCCGCGTGCGAAGGAGCTGATCCGCGGCATGACGTCTGTGCGGTGATATGGCGCTGTTCGAATGGACCCTGGCGCTCCTCCTCGGAGCGGTGATCCTGACGGGTCTCGCCCGGCGTGTCGGGATTCCTTACCCCTCGCTCCTCGCGATCACCGGCGCCGCGCTGGCCTTCGCGCCGGCGGGGCCGGAGATCCAGATCGAGCCCAGTCTGGCGCTCGCGCTGTTCGTCGCTCCCGTCCTGCTCGACGCGGCGTTCGACACCTCGCCGCGCGACCTCCGGCGGAACGTCATCCCGCTCGCCTCGCTGGTCGTCGTCGCCGTCGGTCTTACCACCGTGGCCGTCGCGTGGGTCGGCTGGCGGCTCGGAGGTCTGCCGATAGCCGCCGCGGTCGCGCTCGGTGCCATCGTCGCGCCCCCGGACGCCGCGGCGGCCGCCGCGGTCCTCGGTCAGCTGCGCTTGCCGCGGCGGATCCTGCACGTGCTCCAGGGCGAAAGCCTCCTGAACGACGCGACGGCGCTGCTCGTGTACCGCGTCGCGGTCGGGGCCGCCGTCGGCACGGTCAGCCTCGGACGAGCCGGACCGATGATCGCGCTGATGGCAGTGGGCAGTCCGATCGCCGGATGGCTCCTCGCCCGGCTGTACCTGCTCGGCACCGCACGGGTCCGCGACGCCGCCAGCTATACCGTGCTCACGTTCGTCGGGACGTTCGGCGTCTGGCTCCTCGCGGAGCGCATCGGGCTGTCGCCGATCATCACCATGGTAGTGTACGGCATGTCGCTCGCACGCGACGCCTCACGCCGCGCGCCCGCGCGCAACCGCGTCAGCACCTATTCGGTGTGGGAGACCGCCGTGTTCGTGCTGAACGTGCTCGCCTTCGTGATCATGGGACTGCAGGCGCGACCCATCCTGAATCGCCTCTCGCGCGAGAGCCTCTCGCACGCACTCCTCGTGAGCGGCGCCGTGCTCGCGACCGTGATCGTCGTGCGCATCGCGTACGTGATGGCGTACAACACGGTCGCGCGCCTGAAGAACCGCTGGTTCGGGGTGGCGCTGACGCCGGGAACGGCCGCGCCGACGGTCGCGGCCGGCGTGCTCGTTTCCTGGTGCGGCATGCGTGGCCTCGTGACGCTGGCGACGGCGTTCGCGCTGCCATCGGGTTTCCCCGGCCGGGACCTGATCGTCCTTTCCGCTTTCTGCGTGGTGCTCGGAACGCTCGTCATCCAGGGCTTCACGCTGCGGCCGCTGCTCGACCGCCTCGGCTTCGAAGCGGACGACGCGGTCGAGCGCGAGATCTCGCGCGGGCGCCTCGGCATCATGCAGGCGGCGCTCGACGCGCTCGCGGAAGAACGCTCGCCTGCAGCAGCGGCAGTGCGCGAAGGGTACGTCGCCGCGCGCGAGGTGGCCGCGAGGCCGGAGGAGCCGCAAGGTGCGACCGAGCACGACCGGCTGCGCTTGCGCGCGATCACGGCCCAGCGACAAACGCTCCATCGCTTGCGCAACGAGGGCGTGATCGGCGACGAGGCGTTCCACCGGCTGGAGGAAGAAGTCGATTGGGCGGAGCTCGACGCCGCCCCGGCCGGATCCTTTCAGCCACTCATGACGGACGGCGCGGCGCCGGGTCCTCGGACGTGACAATGGTCATCGTCGTCAGAGCCATCGGCGGCCACCGCGGAGTGACACGCTCAAACGACCAGCGCGACAACCAGCACGAGCACGCAGAGCGCGCCTAGAACGGTCAGCGGCGACTCGAGAGCCAGATCGATCAGCTGGAAGAACGGGCTCGTCAGCACGTCGGCCATGCGGGGTTGAGTTCAAGCCCCGTGCCACGGCTTCAGCGCTCGGTTCCGCGGAAATTACGGTTCTGCCGCACGCCGGCTGCTGCAGGGCCGACGGCAAACGCAGCCAGCTCGCTGCGGTACCCTGGACAGCGCCATCCTCACCGGTCGCGGGCACGCAGCCCGTGCTGCCGCATCCGCCAGACGAGAAGTTCGATGCGATCCTGGCCGAAGAAGGGCTCACCCGCGAACACCATGGTCGGCACGCCCCAGTGCCCCGCCGCTTCGAGCGCGCGCTGGTTCTCCGCGATGACGGCGTCGTACCGTCCGGGGGCCTCCGCGATCGCGACGTCGAGCGCAGCGAGGTCGAGACCCGCTCGCGCCGCCGCGTCGGCGAGGTGCGAGCCCTGGTGCCAGCCGTCGACGTCGCCACCCCAGATGGCGCGCGAGACCTCGGCCACGAAGGGAAGCCCGCGCCCGCGTTCGGCCGCAGCCACGCCGAGGCGCGTCAGTCGATAGATGTAGGGCTGCTCGGCCGCGACCTCGCGGGTCGCGAAGTCCTGCACGATGGGATCGGGCCGCGGCCACCCGTACGGAATCCGCTCGTACTCGGCGATCCGCATCGTGTCGCGTAGCAGGTAGGGCGGCCAGAGCGGATTCACCGTCTCGAAGAATCCCGGGATGCGGACGGCGATCGGCAGGACGACCCGGACGTTGACCTCGACGTCGTACTCCGACGCGAGCCGCACGAGGCGAGGTGTGGCGAGGTAGGAATACGGGGAGCGAAAAGACCAGAAGACGTCGAAGGCGAGGGACATCGGTCGGGCCGGTACACCCGGACCCATCTCGCACGCAAGTCCGAAAGTTGGCCACCGCGCGGGGCTGCGGGCACTCGCGGAGACGCGCAAACCCGTTTACACCAGCGAAGGCCGCACGGTGAAAGAGCTCGCCCCCAACACCCCCGTGATCGTCGGCGTCGGCTTCGAACAGGAGCCGTCCGAGGACCCCTCGCAGTGCGCAGAGGCCTGGCAGCTCATGGTGCGGGCCGTGCGCCGGGCTGCCGCGGATGCTGGGTCGGAGACGCTGCTCGGGCAGATCGAGTCGATCTCCGTCCCGCAGGGCATGTGGGAGTACCGTAACCCGGGCCGGCTGATCGCCGACGCGCTGGGCTGCCCGTCGGCACGGAGCATCCTCTCGGATCTCGGCGTGCTGCAGCTGTCGCTCCTCAGCGATCTCTGTCGCGCCATCGTCGCCGGCGAGCAGCACGTGGGCGTGATCACCGGAGGTGAGGCCAAGTTCCGGGAGCTGCGCGGCGCGATCACCGGGCAGACCGTCGCCAACACCGAGCAATCGCCGGACACGCCGCCACCGGACGTCCACCAGACGTCGTCCGACCCGTGGGCCTCGGACCTGGAAGCACGCGCCGGACTCGCCTCGCCGGTCGAGCTCTTCGCGATCATCGAATCGGCGCTGCGCCATCGGCAGGGCCTCGGCGTCGAGGAGCATCGCGACCGGATCGCACAGCTCTACAGCCGATTCAGCGAGGTGGCGGCCGGGAACCCCCATGCCTGGCGGCGGGAGCCGCTGAGCGCGCAGGCAATTCGCGATCCGTCGCCGAGAAACGCCATGCTGGCGTTTCCGTATACCAAGCGGCACAGCAGCCAATGGAACGTCAACCAGGCGGTCGCGATTCTCGTCTGCTCGGCGGCGCGAGCGGACCAGCTGGGACTGAAACGCGACGGCTGGATCTTCCCGCTCGCGGCGGCGCAGTCGAAGCACGTCGTGCCGCTGGCGCAGCAACGGCTACTGTACACGCACCCGGGCACCGTGCTGTCCGGCGAGCGGGCGCTCGCGCTGGCGGGTGTCTCTGCCCGGGACGTCGACGCCGCAGAGCTGTACAGCTGCTTTCCCGCGGCGATCCAGTCCTTCGCGCGGGATCTCGACGTGGCAGAGACGTGCCCGTGGACCGTCACCGGCGCGATGCCCTTCGCCGGCGGGCCGTACAACAGCTCCAGCCTGGAGGGCATCGCGAGGATGGTGGAGGTGCTGCGCGCGGCCGAGAGGAACAACGGATCGGAGCGACGGATCGGTCTCGTCTCCAACCTGAGCGGCATCTTCGCCAAGCAGGCATGCGCACTGTTCTCGAACCGGCCCAACCCGGAGGGGTTCCGGTACGAGGACATCACCGCGGAGGTCGCCGCATGCGATGTCCCTGTTCCGCTCGACGGCGACTACGTCGGTCCTGCGGTGATCGTCGGGTGCACGGTCGTGTTCGTCGGAGGGATGCCCTCGCACGCCATCGCGATCTGCGACACGCCCGGGGGCCGGCGCACGGTCGTGCGCACCGAGGACCGGGCGCTGCTCGAGTCGATGACCCGGGAGGAGTTCTGCGGTCGCGTCGTGCAGGTTGCCGGCGCTGCGCTGCAGCCCTGAAGGCGGGCTGCAGCGAACCGTAGCCCCTGTCTGCTCTGATTGCTTCGCGAACCATCCCATGATTCCGGCCAGATTCTCCCGTATTCGGAGCTGAGTCTCGGCGCAATCAGGGTATTGTGTCCCGCGCTTGCCCGTCCGATGTGAACCTCAACGATGACCGCCCTTTTCTCGTGGATATTCAACTCAAATGAGGTAGCTGATTCGCTCCTAATCGAGTCTGGTTGGTGTCAGTAAGCAGTCTCGTGTGCTGGTGAACGGAGGACGACGAGGAACGTCGGTTGCCCATGACGCCTCGATCTAACCGCAGGAGAACGCGCATGTCAGACGTCAGGACGAAGCGGAACCTCGTCATGTCCATCCCAGTGATCGCCCTGTTGCTGGTGGGGCCGGTGCTCCGCGCGGGCGCGGCGCCGTGTGGTCATACCGCTTGCAAGGATGAGGTCGCACTCTCGGGCCTTACGGGCGGGGCGAAATCCGGGTGCTCCAAGGCTGTCATAAGCGCCTGCAAAGCCGGGACATGCGACTGCGGTGGCGGTGCCAACGTCTGCGGTAGCTGCGGCGATATGATCGGCAGCCTATGCCCGGGCGGGGCCTCCGGCTCGTGCCCGCCGACGACCACAACCACCACCACCACCACGACGACCACAACGACGAGCGTCACCACGACAACCTCGGTCACCACGAGCTCGACCACCACGACGTCGATCACGACGCCGACCACGACGACGACCACCACGACCACGTCGACGACGTCGACCACGACCGGCCCATGCAGCGCCTGCACGGGCGGCGTCCCAGGACACATCTCGTTCACCACCACGGTGGGATCGGGCGAATGCGGCCACCTCGATGCCGACGGCACCCCGAACTTCTTCCCGCTCGCCTGCGGCGGACTCTACTTCGGGGGCGCGAACGTCGGAGTACCCCTGCCGTCCAAGGTCCCCGATCAGGGGAGCTCAATCACCAATGCTGCGTGCGCCAGTGGTACGACGCTCACCCTGACCGGCGCGTCCGCGTCCGAGACAGCGGGTGGTACGCCGCCGAACAACCGCTGCGTCCAGGGATTGACGACGAAGCTCAACACGGCGTGCCTCGTCAACGCCGACTGCGCCTCGACGTGCACGACCACGACGGACTGCTCGCCCGGCGCTGCCTGCAACGCCGGCGCCTGCAGCAACGCAAAGTGCGCTCAGACCAGGTGCACGAACGCCGGCTGTCTCTTCGGACCGCCGCTGCCGATCCCGAACTCCTCGCATACCGGAGCGGCGACCAGCACGTGCGTCATCAACACGATCACCGCGAACGCCTCGGGGACCGCGGACTGCAACGCCGGAAGCACCTCCGGCCTGAGCCTGCCGCTCCGCTCCGGCATCTTCCTGACCGGCGATCTCATGCCGATGCGCTGCTCCGGCGGGACGACACCGGGGGCGAACTGCTCGGGCGGCGGCGGCTGCGGAACCACGCTGGCATGCGGGGGTGCCGGTACGTGCGTCAACGATACCGGCCGCTGCCGTGCGCCGGATCCTGCTAACACGCCGTGCTGCAGCGACGCGGATTGTACCGCCTCCGGCACCTGCGAGACCGGTGCCTGCGTGGGCGGCGCGAACGCGAATCTCGGCTGCATCACCGACGCCGACTGCCCGAGCAGCACCTGCAAGACGTTCATTCAAACCTGCCCGATCTGCAACGCCACCTCGAACAAGTGCAACGCCGGCATCAACGACACCCTGTCGTGCACGCCGGGCGACAGCGCCATCGACGGCGACTATCCGACCAGCCACGACTGTCCGCCGCCGCCGGCGTCGAGCCTCGGCGCACTGCCGATCGCCTTTGTCCTCGACTCGGGGACGGTCACGAAGACCGCGGTGGATCTGACCGACCAGGTGAACGTGTTCTGCGCGTTCTGCAAGAACAAGGCGCTCAACTCGTTTGCCCGTCGCTGCGGCGGCACGCCGGCCGGCAGCGTCTGCACGGGCAACACCGGCACGACGGGCGCGCCGTGCAGCGTGGCGGCACCCTGCCTGCCCATCCCGTGCACGTCGAACGCCGACTGCTCGGGCCAGACCCAGTCGCCTGGCTTCCTCAGCTGCGGCCAGCGGACATCGGGCGCGTTTACGGCGAGCAACATAGCCCGGACGATCGTCGAGACGGGCTCGCCCTCGGGTCCCCTGACGGTGGGTGGCCCCGGCGCGCCGTCGAAGCTGGTAAGCATCTTCTGCATTCCCTTGACGTTCAGCTCCCTCGTCGACACGGCGGCCGACCTGCCCGGTCCGGGCGCGGTCGCGATCTCGGGCACGGCGCAGGCGCTGCCCTAAACGCTCGCTTGACCTCGAGGGAGCCCGCCGGTCGGGCGGGCTCCCTCGTTGTGACAGAGCCTTGCTCGCGCTCGGAGCGGCGAGGGCTGTCGGCGCTAACAGCACCTCCCCCTGCCGGACGGGCGCAGCTCCGCTACCCTACGTCACCCTCGTGCGACGGTGCCTTGCCGTGCACACGTGCGGGGTTGCAGGCAATGGCGCCTGCGGGTCAGGCAAGGAGGACGCCCGGGAGCGCTCCGCAGCGAGCGCCGTCCTTCCCTTCACACGTGGGCATGCGGCGCGCACAGCGTCGGCCGCGGCGCTTGCAAGCTTGGTAGCGCCAACCGCTGATTCGGATACAGGTTTCCTGCGTCTTCGAGCGACCCTGTCGGGCGCAGCGTAGAGACCGCTCCGTCACGCGGCATAGAGCGCGGTACGGAAGTTGCGTTGCTGCGTGCGGAACGCGCCGACCAGTCGACACCCGGAGCCGGCTCCGGCGCCGAATAACGTAAGAGACACCGAGGAGGGATCCCAAATGAAACGCGTCCTCCGGTTCGCATGTTTCGTCGCAAACGCACGCTATACGAGGAGACTCGTCGTGGGGGGATCGGCCGTGCTCTTCCTCACGCTGAGCGGCGCCGCGCGGGCCCACCACAAATCCGTGGAGCCTGTCACCTGCCGCAACTCTAGCGGTCAAGTATTCCTGCGAAGCGTCTGCAAGAAGGGCGAGACGCAGATCGACTTGTCGCAGTCGTCGGGACCGCAGGAGCCGCCGGGAACGCAGCAGGTGCCGGGACCGACCGGAGCGGCGGGGCCGCCCGGGCCCCCGGGACCGACCGGACCGGCGGGGCCGCCGGGACCACCGTGCGTACCCGGACCGCTGGGTGAACCTTGCTTCCAGGGGCCCCCGGGTCCGCGAGGTCCACGAGGTTCCCAGGGCGACAAGGGCGACGTGGGGCCCGCCGGTCCCGCTGGTCTTCCGGGCAAGCCCGGCCCCGCCGGACCGCAGGGTCTGAAGGGTGACAAGGGTGATCCCGGTCCTGCAGGCCCTTCAGGACCTGCGGGTACCCCTGGTCCCAAAGGCGATCCCGGACCCAAAGGCGCCAAAGGCGATCTCGGACCCAAAGGCGATCCTGGACTCAACGGTGCGCGCTGTTGGGACAAGAACGGCAACGGGCAGTGCGACCCTGAAGAAGACGCTGACAAAGACGGCGCGTGCACAGTGCTGGACTGCCGTGGTCCGCAAGGCCCGAAGGGCGAGCCCGGACCTCAGGGTCCAAAGGGTGACAAGGGAGACAAGGGAAATCCGAGCATCGTCCACGTGCAGACCATGACGCTGCCCACCGGCGCGGCTACCATCCCGAACGATGGGTCGGAGGTCACGGTAGGGAGCTACCCCCTCGATGCCGGGACCTATCTGATCAGCGGCAAGATGCTGTTCTCGAACGGCAGCTCGAAGGCCCACTCCGTGAAGTGCACTCTCTACATGATGGACGCGAGCAGCAATGTTCTCGATTACGATATGAGCGCGATCTCCGTTCCAAGCGCGACAGGGAACATCTCCGGTGCCGCGGGGGCGTCGTTCATGATCGCCCACAGCTTCAGCGTTCCCGTGGCGGTTACGTTCCACTGCCAGCGCCTCGACGGCAATGCAGGTTCCACGTCGGTCTTCAACATCAAGCTGGCGGTCGCGACGGTCGATCCGGTCACGCAGTGAGTTCAGCAACTGCGGGGGGCAAGAGCCCCCCGCAGTTGAAAACACCGTCCTGCTATCGGCGCGGCCGAACCGAGGCTCCCGGCTGGCGACACCGTCGCCGAAGCCGGCCGACGATCGCGTCTCGCGCCACGATCGGAGGGACGCGCTCAGGGAATGAACGGCCGGATCAGCGGTGCCGCCGTGTCGTTCACGAATGCGTCGAGCACCACCCACGTGT
>WNGI01002893.1_pt1 | contig 15645 bp, 12 predicted proteins | sample 5400621 | NCBI WGS metagenome assembly WNGI01 (sample SAMN13153374, study PRJNA577476) | soil metagenome | isolation source: 20 cm soil or saprolite under Garry oak tree replicate 1 | place: USA:California | collected 2016-06-15 | reverse complement strand
ATACAAGGGCGGCAATAGCCATGATCAGTACGAGACCGCCCGCGAAGATAACGAGGATCTGACCGCGCTCGTCGCGCCGACTGTCAATGGTTGATGACAAGGGTCGACTCCCCATTGATGGTGATCGATGGAATTGGGACCACTGGGATCATTGACTGGAATTGATAGGTGACCGTGACCTTCACCTTCTGGCCGCGATCATTGGTTGCACCGGCTCCACCGTCTCCCCAGATCGAATGGATAGAGAACGTGGCGCCAGTTCCTACAACGCCGGTCGCATAGTTCTTCACGATGGCGGCAATAGTCGGGTCGTCCGAGCCAGGACCAGTCGGCACGAAACTGCCACTTCCGTGAACGATCGCGTATCGAGCCCCTTCGCGAGCGGCGTTATTGAGTATCTGCACGTAGTAGACGTAGCGGCCGAAGTCGAGGATCGCGAACAGGAGCAGAAAGAAGATCGGCGCCACAAAGGCAAACTCAACCAGCGCCTGCCCGCGCGAACGGAGCGAGTCGGGTTGCGATCGGGTCCTGACGCGTCGAATCATGGTGGAGGTTGAAGATTCGAGATGCGAAATCGGCTGTCCCTGACGATCTGGATCGTCGCGGGAAGCGGAGGGAACGACAAGAGCGCCCGGAAGTCGTAGACCAACTGGACGTGGACCGTACAGGGAATTTCCCCACCCAAGCAGTCCGCCGATGCCCCGTTCCGCTCAAGGGTGCAAATGAACGATGGATTCGTGCAGGTCGCGTTGTTTACTGGGTCCGTCGTCTCATAGCCTTCGAGGTGACTTCCCGCGGCAGCCGTACAAGCGCGTCGCTGCATTTCGCTGACGGTGGTGTTGAGATTCGTGGTGTTCCAGTACGTTGCGTCGAAGGAGCCGAAGTCGGCTGCTTCACGGCCTGCGGCTTCGACAGCGACAGCGCTGGTGTACATCCTGCCGAAGTCGGCGATGGCGAGCAGGATGAGCAACAAGACGGGAACGACAAGCGCGAACTCGACCACCGACTGTCCGGAACGTCGGTGTCGCGGAACTGGCCGACTCACGGTGCGCCTAGGGTGAAGCATCGCGCGTTCTTGCGGTTCTCCGATAGCAACCGGCTGGCCCCGGGTGGCGACTATTGCAGCGAGACCTTGCAGCGCACCTTACGTTCGGTACTACGAACGGCCCCGGACTTTCTGGTGTTGCCGCCGGGCAACATTGGTGATGAGCAACGTAACCCGGGCGCGTCATTCGCCCGTCTGTGCTCGATCAGGCTGTGAACGCGGCGAGAGTCGGGCCCGGAGCTCGACCGAGGGCGTTCTTCAGCCCCGATTCCGCGCGGCCTGAACCGGCGCGACCCGCCGCAGAGCCGGGAAGGCGATCGCCACGATCGCCAGGAGGATCAGCGTCACCGTCCCGCCGCCGGCGAGCGCCAGAGGGGCACCGAAACCCTCTGCGATCGCGCCGGCCATCAGGTTGCCGAACGGGATGAGCCCGAGCGAGGTCATGACGTAGAGCGACAGGACTCGCCCGCGGAGCCGCGGCGAGACGAGGACCTGGATGAGCGTGTTCGTCGTCGCGTAGTAGGCCACCTGGCTGCCACCCAGCGCCGCCAGGGCCAGGCACGACAACGGCAGCCACGTCGACAGCCCGAAGACGATCAAGCCGATCGACGCCGAGGCGAGCCCCATCAGCATCAACCGCCCGCTTCCCCCGCCCGGCCGCAGGACCGCGACGAGCAATGCACCCGACAGCGCGCCGATCCCCAGGGACGCGTTCAACAGCCCCAATCCCGGCGCCCCGATCCGCAGCACGTCGCGGGCGAAGACCGGCATCAGGACGAGGTAGTTGAGAATGAACAGGGCCGGTATGGCCGCGAGGAGCACCAGCAGCGCGATCGTGCGCTCGGACCGGATGTAACGGATCCCGTCGAGCACGTTCGCCCACATCGACGCCTCGACGCGGGCCGCGCTGGATGCCCGGCCGATCGGCAGGCGGGCGATGAGGACCGCCACGATCACCAGGCCGACGGCATTGGCCCAGAACGCAAATGCCAGGCTGCCGGCGGCGATGATGAGCCCGGCGCTGGACGGCCCGAGCACGCGCGACAGGTTGAACTGGGCCGAGTTGAGGGCGACCGCGTTGCCGATCGCGGACCGATCGACGACAGTCGACACGACCGCCTGGAAGGCCGGCGAGGCCAGGGCGCCGACGGATCCGGCGAGCAGGGCCAGGACGAGGACATGCCAGTAGGCGACGACCCCGGTGGTGGTCAGAAGCGCAAGGAGCGCGACGATCCCGGCTCCGGCCAGCTGGGTCGCAACGAGCAGCCGGCGCAGATCGACTCCATCCGCCAGGGCGCCGGCGAAGATCGAAAGGAGGAGGATCGGGGCGCTGGCCGCGGCACTCGCCGCCCCGAGCGCGAACCGCGAGTCAGTCAATCCGAGGACCAGCCAGCCCTGGGCCGCCGACTGCATCCAGTTGCCAATGCTCCCGATGAACGCGGCCAGGATGAACCGCCGGTAGACGGGCGAGGCAAGAGCCGGTAGATGGCGGGCGAAACCCGTCGGGCCAGGGGCTTCGGGCGGCATCGCCGTGCTCTCTGGCGGTGGCGCCGGGTCGGTGCCGGTTTCAGCGAGCGTCGTCGGGTCCGCTCTCAGCGGGCGTCGTCGCTCTCGGCTCGGTGATCGGCGGCGGGCTCGCTGGTCTCTACATCGGTCGGTTCCTCGGCCCCCTCGGTCGGGCCCGCGGGGCCGCTGTCGACCGGGCCGAGCGCCGCCGCGACACCGGCCTCGCGACCTTCCTCGACCGGACCCTCGTCGCGTTCGACCGTGACCTGCCCCAAATCGGCCGATTCCAGCGCTGCCCCGAATGCATCGGCATCGCCGACGAGGACGATCGCCATCTGCTCCGGCGTGATCCGCGTGCGAGCGGCGGTCAGGACATCGTCGATCGTGACCGCCTCGATCGCGGGCCGGTACCGGGCCAGCTCGTCGTCGGGAAGGTCATGAACCACGAGGCCGGCCAGCGATCCAACGATCGGGCCGGGCGTCTCGAATCGCAGCGGGAAGACCCCGATGAGATAGTCGCGCGCGGCCCGCAGCTCGGTGGCCTCGACCGGCGCGTCGCGGATCCGATCCAGCTCGGCGAGAAAGTCCTGGACGGCCGGCAGGGTGACTTCCGTGTTCACCGCGGCGCGGGCGTTGAACGGCCCGGCGCCGCGACGAAGGTCGAAACCGGCACCCGCGCCGTAGGTGTAGCCCTTCTCCTCGCGGAGCTTCATGTTCAATCGCGAGTTGAACAGCCCACCGAGGATCGCCCCCATGACGGCCAGGGGGTGGAAATCGGCGATGCGCCGGGGGGCCCCGACGTGGCCGATTCGGATCTCGGTCTGGACGGCACCTGGCCGGTGGATGATCCGGACGAATCGCTCACGGACGGCGCCGGCGTCGACGATCGGGCCGGCCGGAGCCCTCCCCGCTGCGGCGCCCCAGCCGCCAAGCAGCCGCTCGGCGATCGCGGCGACATCGATCCCGGTGAGGTCCCCGCCGACGATGAGGGCGGCCCGGGCCGGATCGAGCCCACGCTCGTACGCCCCGCGGAGCCTGCCCGGCGTCAGCGCGGTGACCGTTTCGCGCGTTCCGCCGGACGGCCGATGGTAGGGCGACGCGTGCTCATAGATCGTCTCGGAGAAGGCCTCATCGGCCCGGCGCCGCGGGTCGGCCCGTGCCTGGAGCAGGTCGTTGAGTCGCTCGTCCCGGAGCCGCTCGACTTCCGATGGCGGGAAGGTCGGGTGGAGGACGACCTCGGCGAGCAGCGCGAGCGCCGGCTCCAGACGAGCTGCCGGGACGTCGACGCTGACGCTCATCGCGTCCCAGCCGGCCTCGGAGTGGAGCGACGCGCCGAGTCGCTCGCTGGCCTCGACGAGGGCGATCGCGTCGTACTGTTCGGTCCCTTCGGACAGGGCCCTGGCGGCGAGGACCGTGGCACCGGCGTGGGCCGGCGGCTCGTCGGCAGCGCCGTTGCGGATCACGAGCGATGCGGACACGAGTGGTCGCCCGGGCAGGTCGGCCAGGATGACCCGCAGGCCATTGCTGAGCTGGAAACGCTGGACCGCGGGGAACTCATATGGGCGTGGCGTCCCCGGCGTCGGGCGCGTTGCGACGACCTCGCTACGTCCGCCCGTCACGCCGCAACCTCCTCGGACTCGCCCTCGCCGCGCAGCGCGGCGGAGTCGGCCGGCGGCTGCTCCGGGAGGTAGGTCAGGACGATCCGGTTGTCGGCGCGGAAGACCCCTGCGCTGGCTGCCTGGATGTCCGCCGCCGTCACCGCGAGGTAGCGCGGCAGCATCCGGTTGATGAGATCCGGATCGTCGAACAGGGTCGCGTACATCGACAGCCGGTCGGCCCGCTCCTCGACCCGCGACAGGGACCCCAGCTCGTCGGTCTCGATGAGCGCTCGGGCTCGCTCGAGCTCGTCATCCGAGACCGGCTCCGAGGCGATCCTTGCCAGCTCCTCGTGGAATGCCGTCTCGACCCGCCCGACCTCGACACCCGGCCGAACCGTCGCCCAGCCGGCGGCCAACGACGCCCCGCCGACGAACCCGAGGCTGAACAGGGCGACGTCCTGGGCGATCCGCTCGTCGCGCACCAGCCGTCGATGAAGGCGGCTCCCCTTGCCCCCGGCGAGGACCTGAGCCGCGATGTCGAGAGCGTCGAGGCGAGGGTCGCCGAAGACTGGCGCCCGAAAACCGACATAGACCCGCGGCAGCGGGACCTTGTCGCGAACTGTCTCACGTCGCTCCTCGCCGAGGATCGACGGAAGGCTCAAGTTGCCGACCGGCGGGATCGACGGGTTCGCCGGGATGCCGCCGAAATAGCGCCCGGCCCAGGCTCGAACGGCCGCCGGGTCGGCATCGCCGACGACCGATAGGACCGCATTGTTTGGCGCGTAATACGTCCGGAAGAAGTCGCTGACGTCCTCGACCGACGCGGCATCGAGGTCCTCCATCGAGCCGATCGTCGTGTGGTGGTAGGGGTGCTCCGGCGGGAAGAGATGCGCCTGGAGCTTCTCGTTCCACGAACCGTAGGGCCGGTTGTCGTACGACCAGCGCTTCTCGTTCTTGACGACTTCGCGCTGGTTGTCGAGGTTCTCCTGGCTGAGCGCGTCGAGCAGCGTCCCCATCCGATCGGCCTCGAGCCAGAGGGCGAGCTCCAGCTGATGCGAAGGCATCGTCTCGAAGTAGTTCGTTCGATCGAGCCAGGTCGTCCCGTTCATCGTCCCGCCGGCCGCCTGGACGAGGGCGATGTGCTCGGCCTTGGCGACGTTCCGCGAGCCCTGGAACATCACGTGCTCGAAGAGATGGGCAAAGCCGGTCTTTCCCGGCACCTCGTTCTTCGAGCCGACGTTGTACCAGATGTTGACCGCGACGACCGGGGCGAGGTGATCCTCGGCGATGATGAGGCGCAGCCCGTTCGGAAGGCGCTCGTCGGTGAACGAAACGGTCGGCGTGGGCATCCGGGAGAGCTCCTCCAGAACAACGGGTCCGACGAATTGTACGGCCCATTCCGGCCTCCCGGGCTGACGCCGAAATCGGTCGCCGGCGAAATCAGTGGCCTACGTCGATGCCGTTGTTTGCATAGTTTGACGGTGAGTGACGTGGCGCCGGATCGGTCATCGCGCAGCAGTCCCGCCCTCCCGGATCGATGATGCAAAGAATCGCATCGCGAACCAACGGTCGATTTCGGCCGGCCAACGTGATCGGCGCGCCCGACGATCTACTTGACATGGCGGTCGAACGGATGTTAGATATCGGTCTAACATCGAGTTTGGAGAATCCACCAACAGATGGCAGCTCGCCCCGCCACCCGCGCCGTCCGAGATCGCTCTGGCGAAGCGCCCGTTCGTACGCCTGTCCGGGATCTGACCCGCGGCGCAACCTCGTTCCGCATCGACTGGGACGTTCGGCCGGCGTACGACTTCGTGTTCAGCCTCTCCGCCGAGGCCGGTGAAACCGACGACCTGCCGGCCGAGGATCGGACCTGGCTCAAGACGGCAAGGGAAACCTTGGCGGCCGGCGTCACGGATGCCGACAGGCAGTTATTCGATTCCGATATCTGCATCAGCGCAGCTGTGCTTCTTGTCGACCGGCCGCAGGTCCGGACGGCGCGCGAGTTCATCGACGCTTTGGGGGAGGCGACACCGGGCGAGGTCATCCGTGGCGTGTTCGAATACAGTAGCCGCGAGCCTGACGTTGCCAATCTGATCGATCGGGCGATCGACGGTGATGAGGCCGCGCTCGCGGCGCTCGACGAGACACTTCCCGACCACCATCGGCAGGGCCGGCTCGAGATGATCCGCCAACCCGAGCAGACGGTCTCGGCGATGGTCAACGTCCTCGCCGGCTGGGCCGAACTCTTCACCCCGATCGAGCCGAGGGTTGCCGAAATCCTCGAGCGGGACTACGAAGCGCGGGCGGCGGACCGGGCCACACTCCCACCGGCCGACCTGATCGAGCGCACCACGGGCGGCATCCGCTGGCTGCCGGAAGCGGGCGTGCGGCGGCTGATCCTGGCCCCCTCCTACTTCTCGCGCCCATACAACTTCGTGATGTCGGCCGGCGACTGGCGGCTGTTCGGCTATCCCGTCAGCGACGACGCGCTCGAAGCGATCGATCCATTGGCGGCGCCTTCTGCCGTCGTCCGGCTCCATCGGGCACTCGGCGACTCGACCCGTCTGAAGATCCTCAAGCTGCTCGCCGGTCATGACCTATACCTGACCGAAATCGCCCAGCAGCTCGACCTGTCCAAGCCGACGATCAAACACCATCTCGCGCTGTTGCGTGCGGCCGGGCTCGTGACGATCACGGAATCCGGGTCGGTCGTCTACTACACCCTCCGTCGCAACCGGCTCGACGACGCGTCGACCGATATCAAGCGGTTCCTCATCGGATAGGCGTCTTCACAACTAGCGGGCACGGGTCACGGCACGGCCGCGGCCCTCTTTCAGGGATCGGAGTTAGATCGATGACTAACACGCGGCACATTGAGCAAACACACGGATGGGACGCCGAGGAAAGGATCATGCACAACCACGAACTGGTCAGGGAGCACATCGACGACCTACTGAAGGAAGGGGCGGTACTCCGCGCGGAGCGGATGGAGTCCGACTACCGAGCGTCGATAGCGCCCGCCGTGGCCGGTCATCGGACGCCTGGCCTGGCCCAAGCGATTCGGCCGGCGCGGCTCCGGTTTGGTCACTGGCTGGTCTCGGTCGGCTGGGCCGTGGCCGGCTCCACCGCCGAGTCGCGCGGGACGACCGGACAGGCTGGCCCTGCCGCCTGAAGGGACGATTCACCCGATCTTTCGTCGCTCCCTGACCGGCCGCAGCCCGGGGCGTCGCCTCCCAGGCGGCCCGGGCTGCGGCGTTTCCTGATCCGACCGTCGCTCCAACAATCGACGTATCCTGCGGACGATGACTCCCCGACCACGCGGCCTTCGCGCCGCCCTCCTCGTCGTCGGCGCGTTCATTACCCTCGCGCTGCCGCTCGGCGCGAGTGCTCACTCGGAGTTTGTCTCGTCGATCCCTGCTGACAAGAGCACGGTCAGCGGTACACCGGCCGAGATCGTCCTGACTTTCAACGCGAGCCTCGACCCGAAGAAGAGCTCGATCATCCTCCTCGATTCGAGTTCCTCGCAGGTCGCCAAGGCCGGTGTCGATCCGGCCGACGACAAGGCGATGCGCCTGACACCACCGACGCTTCAGCCGGGGGCGTACGAGATCGACTGGACGTCGGTCGCGCTCGACGGCGACCTCCTCCGCGGCAAGGTCACGTTCACGGTGACCGCACCCACGCCGTCGCCCACCGCCGCAGCGACGGCAACCGCGTCGGCCGCCGCGAGTGAAACACCGGCCGTCAGTGCCGTGCCTACGCCCTCGCCGGCGCCATCGGTCGCGCCCACGCCGACGAGCACATCCGGCGCCGACGTCATCGTGCCGGTGCTCGTCGCGATCGTGCTGATCGCCGTTCTCGGTGGATGGCTGCTTCGTGGACGCATGCGCGGCGGCCCACGATGATTCGGCAACCGAGGAGAGCCGCGATCCGACTGGCGGTCGTCGCCGGGTCGCTTGGCCTGCTCTTCGGCGGCCCGGCCACGGCCCTCGCGCACCAGCTGAGCGTCACCTACCAGTCGCGCCTCCCCCTTGTCGTCTACCTCGCCGGAGCCGCGCTGACCGTTGCCCTCTCTTTTGCGTTCCTCCTCATCGCCGACGTGCGGGCCGATCCTCCAAACACGAGCGACCCCGGTCGCCTGCCGCGGGCTCCGGTCCGCTACGGGCTCAAGGCCGTTGGGCTCATCGGCTGGCTCTGGATCGTCGCTCAGGGGATCGCCGGCGGCAACAGCGCCGGTGACGTCACGACGCTCTTCCTGTGGGTCTACGGCTGGGTCGGGCTCGCCCTACTGTCGGCGTTCGTCGGTCCCGTCTGGCGCTGGCTGAGTCCGTTCGCGACCCTGTTCGACATCGGTTCGGGGGTGATGAACCGGCTCGGGATCAGGGGCTGGGATGCGGCCGAATACCCGAGCTGGCTCGGGCGCTGGCCGGCAATCGCCGGTCTCGTCTTCTTCATCTGGGTCGAGCTCGTCGGGCAGGCCGGCCCGAACCTTCTCTTCGTCGTGGTCGTCGGCTACACGGCATTCAGCCTGGCGATGATGGCCCAGTTCGGCCGCGACACCTGGCGGACGAACGGCGAGACATTCAGCGTCTGGTTCGGGGTGCTGGGGCGACTGGCGCCGCTGGCGCTCGTGGATCCTGCGGGTCATCTGCGGCGGCGACCGTTCGCATCCGGCCTCCTGGAAGGTGGCTGGACGACGAGCGACGTCGTTCTCGTCGCATTGGGCACCGGGTCGATCCTGTTCGACGGACTGTCACAGACAACGCCGTGGTTCTCGGTCTTCGGTGCGCCCGGAACGCTGGTCAAGACGTTCCAGCTGGCCGGGTTCCTCGGAGTCATTCTCGTGGCGGCTCTGGCCGTGTCCCGGCTCGTTGGCATCTCCGCGACCGGGGCGGGATTGCTGCCGATCGCCGTCGGGTACCTGATTGCCCACTACTTCACGTACCTGCTGATCGACGGCCAGCGGATCATCGTCGCGATCTCCGATCCGCTGCAGCAGGGTGCCAACCTCTTCGGAACGGCGTTTTACGAGCCGACCGCCGCGTTTCTCCCGCCGGGTCTCGTCTGGACCATCCAGCTGGCGGCAGTGGTCGGCGGTCACATGCTCGGGGCGTGGGGCGGCCATGTCGTCGCGGCCCGCGTATCGGAGCGACGGGCCGGCGACGTTGCAATCGCGGCAGGTCCGCGCGGCGCGGCCGGCGAGCGACCCGTTCCCGGCCAACCGGCCTCGTCCCATCGGCAGCGAGAGGTGCCTCTCGCGGTAATCATGGTCGCCCTCACGACGCTGACGCTCTGGTCGCTCGGCCAGTCGCTCCTCGTCGAGCAGCCGGCCGGCGCGTCGTCGATGACGGCCTCAGTCACGACGGCGGCCGTCACGGGGCGGTAGCACCCGATCGAGCCGCCTCGTTCCCGGATTCTCGTGCCACGAGCACATACGACAGATTTGACAGCCCGAACTGGCCGTTCGGGCCGTTTCTGCGGCATTTCGGTCGATTCCTGCTCGCCGGGCGAGAATCTCTTGCATTCGGGAGAGGTCGACCGTCTGACTGGTCGTATGTGCTCGCCGGGCGAGAATCGGCGGCCCCGGGCGAGAATCGGCGGCCCCGGGCGAGAACCGGCGGCCCGGCGAGAATCGGCGGCCCCGGGCGAGAATCGGCGGCCCCGGGCGAGAATCGGCGCCCCGGCCCTCGGCCTCGGGCCGGGGCCGAGCGCCAGCAACGCGCTCAGGATAGGGACCCGGCCGACTCCAGCAGCCCCGGCAACTCACGCATGTCCTCGAAGACGACGACACCAGATCGGGTCAGCCGATCCGCCGCGGTGACACCGCCCGCGTAGGCGAAGGCCTGCATCCCCGCGGCGATCGCCGCGTCGACCCCGAACGCGCTGTCCTCGACCACGGCGGACCGGGCGGGCGCCGCGCCCATCCGTTCGGCCGCATGGAGGAAGAGGTCTGGCGCCGGTTTGCCGTGGGCGACGTCCGCCGAGCTGAAGATCCGGTCGTCGAAATAGCGGGTGAGACCCGTCAGCTCGAGGCTTCGCCGGATCTTGTCGTGACCGCCGCTCGACGCGACGCACGTTCGAATGCGGGACCCGGCAATCGCGTCGAGCGCCTCGACAATGCCATCGATCGGTCGCAGCTCGGCCTCGAACATCTCGCGGTAGAGACGGTCGAACTCACGATCGACCTCCGCCGGGATCGGGCCGCCGATTCGATCCTCGATGTCCGCCCGCATGTCGGCATCCGAGCGACCGACGAATCGCTCGACGATCTCGCTTTCGGCCATCGGCCAGCCTAGTCGGTCGAGGAAGAGCGAGTCGACGCGGATCGAGAGCCGCTCGCTGTCGACGAGAACCCCGTCGCAGTCGAAGATGATGAGATCGAACCGATCGATCACGTGCCGGCGACGACTGCCAGACGCACTCCCGGCGTCGTGCCGTCCGGCACCCATTCGCCGAGCGAGCGGACCTCGGACAGGCGCTCCAGGATGGTCGGGTCGAGGGCCTCGGCGGCCGCGATCGCCGTCTCCATCGCCGTGAGGCAGAGGATCCCCTCGGAGGTGGCGGCGAGTCGGATCTCGGCCGCGTCTCGGACAGCGCCGGATCGGGGGGTCGGGGTGTTGACGACGAGCCGGACCGTGCCCGACGCGATCAGCTCGAGGATGTCGGCCTCGCCGGCTTCCGGGTCGGCAGTCGCGCCGAGCTTGGCGACGGGCGTGGCGTCGATGCCGGCCGCCGCGAGTGCCGCCCGCGTCCCGCTCGTGGCCGCAAGCCGATACCCGGCGGCAAGCAGGGCCGCGCCTAGTCGCGGCAGATCCTCCTTGTCGCGCTCGGCGATCGACAGCAGTGCAAGAGCGCCGCTCGGACCCGATCGCGGGGGCACGAGCGCCGCCCCGAGCAGCGCCTTGGCGAGCGCGACCCGTGGATCTGTATGGATGCCGATGACCTCGCCCGTCGACTGCATCCCCGGCCCGACCGATGGATCGACCCCGCGCAGCTTGGCGGTCGAGAACGCCGGCGCCTTGACGGCCACGAACGGCGGCGGTGGCAGGAGCCCGTTCGGCCAGCCGAGCTCGGCGAGCGTCTCGCCGAGGCTGATCCGGACGGCCAGCTCGACCATCGGCACGCCGGTCACCTTGCTCATGAACGGCACCGTCCGCGAGGCCCTCGGGTTGACCTCTATCAGGTAGACGCCATCCTCGCGGATGATGAACTGCGCATTGACGAGCCCCTTGGCGCCCAGCGCCAGCACGATCCGTTCCATCGTGGTCACGATCAGCGCCTGATCGCCATCTCCGACCGATCGCGGCGGAAAGACCCCGACGGAGTCCCCGGAATGGACCCCGGCTCGCTCGACGTGCTCGAGAAGGCCCGGGATGAGGACCCGCTCACCATCCGAGATCGCGTCGACGTCGACCTCGACGCCCTCGAGATAGCGATCGATGCGGACCGGCCGATCGGGGTCGACGACCGTCGCCGCGGCGAGCTGCCGGATGAGGTCCTCCGGCGAATAGCAGAAGTCGATCGCGAGGCCGCCGATGACGAACGACGGGCGGACGATGACCGGGTAGCCGATCCAGTCGGCGAGCGTCACCGCCTCCTCGACGCTGTGGGCCATCCCGCCCTCCGGCTGGGGAATGCCGAGCCGATCAAGAAGCGCGGCGAAGCGGGTCCGTTCCTCGGCCTGGTCGATTGCCTCCAAGTCGCTGCCGAGGAGCGGGACCCCGCCCGCAGCCAGTGGCGCGGCGAGGTTCAGCGGCGTCTGGCCGCCGTACGCGACGACGGCGGGGAGCGGCGACTCCCCGTCCCGTGTCTCTGCGTCGATGACGCTCCTGACGCTCTCCGGGTCGAGCGGCTCGAAGTAGAGCCGCGTGCTCGCGTCGAAATCGGTCGAGACCGTCTCCGGGTTCGAGTTGATCATGACCGCCGACCAGCCGCGCTCTCGCAGGGTCTGGGCGGCCTGGACCGCGCAGTAGTCGAACTCGATCCCCTGCCCGATTCGCACGGGCCCCGAGCCGATCACGAGGGCCGCCGGTCGACTGACCGGGGGCGCCTCCGGAGCAGACCCGGCGGCTGCGAAGGTCGAATAGAAGTACGGCGTCTCGGCGGCGAACTCGGCGGCGCACGTGTCGACCATCGCGTATCCAGGGACGAGCCCCAGGGCGAGCCGGGTCTCCCTGACGGCCGACTCCCCCACCCCGGCGAGGCCCGCCAGCTCGCGATCGCCGAAACCGGCCCGCTTGGCCGTCGCAAGAAGCGTTGCCGCCTGTGCATCCGCGGGGTCGACGATGCGCTCTCCCGCCTCGTGGACGTCCGCCTCCAGCGCAACGTTGCGGGCCATCTCGGCAAGGAACCACGGGGCGATGCCGGTGGCGGCCTGGATCGTCGCCTCGGGGACACCACGACGGAGCAGGCCGAGGAGGCGCCAGAGACGCGAATCGGACGGCTCCAGGAAACGGCGGAGGACGATGGGCGCGGCAGTCCGCTGCGCATGGCGGGTGGATTCGCATGCATTGCCGGCCTCGTCGACCCAGTGGATCGGCTCGTCGGCGCCGAAGGGGTCCGTTGCGGCCGCGGCTCCCGTCTCGGACCCGGCGTCGGCGTCGGTCGATCGATAGACCGCGGCCAGGTAGTCGAACGACGGCGTCCAGCTCGGATCCTCGGCGAGCGGTCCGGCGCCGGCCTGCTCGAGACCGCGGAGGGCCTTGTTCAGGGCGGACCCGAACGTCCGATCGATCGCCATCACTTCGCCGGTGGCCTTCATCTGCGACCCGAGCGTCCGATCGGCCGTCGGGAACTTGTCGAACGGGAAGCGCGGCAGCTTGACGACGACGTAGTCGAGAGCCGGCTCGAACGCGGCGACGGTCGTGCCGGTGACGATGTTCGGGATCTCGGCCAGGCGCCGGCCGATCGCGATCTGGGCGGCGACCCGGGCGATCGGATAGCCGGTCGCCTTGCTTGCCAGGGCCGACGAGCGGCTCACCCGCGGGTTGACCTCGATGACCGCGTAGTCGGTCGAGTCCGGCGAGAGGGCGAACTGGACGTTACAGCCGCCCTCGACCCCGAGCGCCCGAATGATCGCCAGTGCCGCACTGCGAAGCCGCTGGTGGACAGGGTCGGGCAGCGTCTGGACCGGCGCGACGACGATCGAGTCGCCGGTGTGGACGCCGAGCGGGTCGACGTTCTCCATGGAGCAGACCGCGATGCATGTGTCGTCGGCGTCGCGCATGACCTCGTATTCGATCTCCTGCCACCCGACGAGGCACTTCTCGACCATCACCTGGCCGATCGGGCTGGCCCGGAGGCCGGCCCGGATCCGCTCGCGGTAGGTGGGCTCCGTCTCGACGATCCCGCCGCCGGTCCCGCCGAGGGTGAATGCCGGGCGGACGATCGCCGGGAGCCCGATCTCATCGAGGGCGGTGTCGGCGGACGCCTTGCGGTCCTCGTCCGTCTCTCCCTCGACGATCCGCGACGGCGCATACGGCTGGCCGATCCGATCGAGGAGGTCCCGGAAGCGCTCGCGATCCTCGGCCATCTCGATGGCGATCAGCGGCGTGCCGAGGAGCTTGACGTCGTACCGCTCGAACGTCCCACGCGCGGCGAGGGCCATCGCCAGGTTCAGGGCCGTCTGGCCGCCGAGGCCGGCGAGCAGTCCCTCTGGCCGCTCCCTGGCGATGACAGCCTCGACGGCTTCGGGCGTCAAGGGCTCGAGGTAGATCGCGTCGGCGACCTGGGGGTCGGTCATGATCGTCGCCGGGTTGCTGTTGACGAGGATCGTCCGGACGCCCTCGGCGCGCAGAGCACGGCAGGCCTGGGTCCCCGCGTAGTCGAACTCGGCGGCCTGGCCGATGACCACCGGGCCCGAGCCGAGGATGAGGACCGAGGCCGGCTTGGCGGTCATGCGGCCGCTGCTGGCTCTGCGGCTGGTGCTGGCTCGTGGGCCGGTGCTGGCTCTCGGGCCTCGCTGGGCCCGGCGGCTACCGCATCTGGCCAAACGCACGCCACTTGAGCGTTAGCGGCGATTGGACGACCCAAGAGCCACCGCAGCTGAGCGCGATTAGCCGTTTCAGGCTGATTCCCATGAGGCGAGGCCGCCGATCTGAGTCTCAACCTCCGCGAACGCTCACCCCATGTGAATTTGGCCAAGTAGGAGGCGAATGTCGCGGAGCGGGGATGAGCGGCACTCATCGGCGGTGCTCCCGAACCCGTGCCACGAACCTGTCGAACACGGCCAGCGCATCGAGCGGTCCGGGTGAGCCCTCCGGGTGGTACTGAACCGTCTCGATCGGTTTGGTCGCGTGGCGGAGCCCCTCGACGGAGCTGTCGTTGAGGTTGACCTGGCTCACCCTGAACCCCGATCCGGCCGGCACCGACTCGCCGACCACCTGGACCTCGTGGTTCTGCGCGGTCACCTGGACAAGACCGAGGTCGACATCGCGAACGGGATGGTTGGCACCATGATGGCCGAAGCGCAGCCGGGTCGTCTCGGCGCCGGCGGCGCGGGCCACGATCTGGTGGCCCAGGCAGATCCCGAGCAGCGGCCGCCCGTCATCGATGATCGCCCGGGCGAGCGCAACCGGACCGTCGAGTCGGGCCGGATCGCCCGGTCCTGGCGAGAGGATCAGGCCGTCGATGTCGCGAGCCAGGGCCACCGCCGTCGAGATGGTGTGCGGCAGGATCCGGACGCGCGCGCCGCGTCGACGCATCGCCCGGACGATGTTCGACTTCAGCCCAAAGTCGACGATGCCGATCAGCGGGCCGCCCTCGTCGTGACGCCCGACATCCATGATCGATGCCGGCGACACCTGGCCGACGAAATCCTGGTCCTCCCAGCGCGTCACCGCCCGCGCTCGATCAACGGCCGCGTTGCGATCGACGAAGCCCGGTTCGGTGACGATGCCGCGGAGCGAGCCGTTGGCGCGAAGGTGCCGCGCCAGCGCCCGCGTGTCGACCCCGGCGATCGCCGGGATGCCGGCTCCCCGCAGGAGAGAGGCGAGCTGGCGAGCGTCATCCAGGACTCCGGCAGTCGCGTTGGCGACGACGAGGGCCCGCAGCCACGGCCGGACTGACTGGTCGTCGTCGACGAGCCGCCCGTAATTGCCGATCAGCGGGTACGTCATGACCACCGCCTGGCCGGCATACGACGGGTCGGTGCAGACCTCCTGGTAACCCGTCTGGCTCGTGTTGACGACCATGTCGCCGCCGGCCGCGGCCGGCGCACCGAAGGCAATCCCCGGGAAGACGGTTCCGTCCTCGAGGGCGAGAACGGCAGGACCTAGATGACCGACACGCGGATCGACGATGGCGCTCGGGCGGGGCGCGGGTGGCAAGGTCACGAGGGCAGCATCGGCTCAGGCTGGAGATCTTTGGAAAGGAACAGGTGGCCCGGTCGCGGGACGTGGCGGCGAGCGCGCCGGTCGAACCGGCCCGAGCCGCCGAAGGACCTGGCCACGGTCGATCAGCCTCCTTCCCGGCCTCACGGGACCGGTACGCCGG
>WNGI01003833.1_pt1 | contig 15666 bp, 10 predicted proteins | sample 5400621 | NCBI WGS metagenome assembly WNGI01 (sample SAMN13153374, study PRJNA577476) | soil metagenome | isolation source: 20 cm soil or saprolite under Garry oak tree replicate 1 | place: USA:California | collected 2016-06-15 | reverse complement strand
CATTGACTCAAGCGTGATATCGCCCGCGGTCGCGTACACTCTCATCGCGGCCAGTGCAAACGTAGTCGGCGCCGCTGCGGTGACGTCGCATTCGCGTCTGAGCATGTCGGCGCTCGACAAGCTCATCGCTTTCTCTGCCGGGTTCCTGATCTCGGTTGCCCTCGCCGATCTTGTTCCGGAAGCGATCGCGCAGCATGGAGCGTCGGGCGGAGTCATCATTCTCGCGGGATATGTGCTCGTCCATCTCACACAACACACGCTTGCGCCGCATTTCCATTTCGGCGAGGAAGTTCATCACGTAACGAGTGCTGTGAGCGTCGCCGCGTTGATCGGACTGTTGCTTCACACATTCATAGACGGTGTAGCGATTGCCAGCGGATTTCAGGTGAGCCAATCGCTCGGGCTCCTGGTCTTTGTGGCGATCCTTTTGCACAAATTTCCTGAGGGATTGGCGATCTCGAGTATGTTCCTGGCTTCGGGTGCGTCGCGTGGACGCGCGCTCGCCGCTGGTACGGCACTCGCTGTTGCGACTGTAGTTGGCGGTCTGACAACTCAGTACTTCGCGCCGCTACGCACGTACGGTTTGCCTCTCGCCGCTGGTGTCGCGCTTTATGTCGGCGCATCCAATCTCGTTCCCGAATTTCAGGGAAAAAAAGGGTGGGGACTTCCGGTCAGCTTCTTCGCCGGGTGCGGATTATTTCTGTTGGCGCGAAATCTGATAAGCTGAGGAGAGGAGGGATAAGAGAAATGGAGAACAACTTTGCCGCGGAGGCGCGGAGACGCGGAGCAGACGTCGTCTACACCGACGCATCTCTAGCTTGACACCGAGCCACCGAAATCCGACGCATCTCTAGCTTGACACCGAGCCACCGAGATCACCGAGAAAAACGCAACTACAGCTCTTTTTCTTTTATTGACTGCGGAACTACAACGAACTCTAGTCTTTTCCAGGGCATGGTCCGTCGTTCCGCTGTTCCAATAAATGAAAAAGGTTTTCCGCAGTTCTCGGTGATCTCGGTGGCTCGGTGTCAAGCTAGAGATGCGTCGGTGGGTCCGTCTGCTCCGCGTCTCAGCGCCTCCGCGGCAAAGTTGTTCTTCCCATCTCCGCCATCTCGTTCTTCTCCATAATGCCGAAAAAATTTCGTGGCTCGCCCGCCAAACGAGAGCAGTCCCTATTTACGCCGCCTGTCTCGGCTCAGCCTCTCGCAGCTCGGATCCGTCCGAACTCACTCGATGAGCTCGTGGGACAGCATCACCTGCTCGATCCAGGCAAGCCGCTGCGCGAAGCGATCGAGCGCGGCGCAATAACGTCGATGGTGTTCTGGGGTCCACCCGGCTCGGGCAAAACGACAATCGGGCGGCTCATCGCGCATTACACAGATCGCGAATTCGTTCCGTTCTCTGCAGTCACTGAGGGAGTCGGTCGCGTGCGTGAGATCATCGCTGCAGCCGAAGAGCGGCTCGAGCTCGGCCGCCAGACAATTCTGTTCGTGGACGAGATCCATCGATTCAACAAGGCGCAGCAGGACGCATTTCTTCCGCACGTCGAGAGTGGAACGATCACTCTCATCGGAGCGACCACAGAGAATCCGTCGTTCGAGATGAACAGCGCGCTCCTCTCGCGCATGCGAGTGTTCGTGCTCGAGCCGATTTCTGCCGAAGACATTCTCGTGCTGATGCAGCGCGCGCTCACCGATCCGGAGCGCGGACTCGGCTCGCTGAACCTCGACGTCGATGACGACGCGATGCAGCTCATCGCGCACGAAGCCGATGGTGATGCACGACGCGCGCTCAGTGTACTCGAGGCCGCAGCGCTTCTGGTCGGCGAAGAACGCCATATCACCGCGGAAGCAGCACGAGATGCGATGCAGCGGCGATACGCACTCCACGACAAAGCCGGCGAAACTCATTTCAACATGCTCTCCGCGCTTCACAAGTCACTGCGTGGAAGCGATCCAAACGGTGCGCTCTACTGGATGGCGAGAATGATCGAAGGCGGAGAAGATCCGATGACGATTTTTCGCCGAGCGATCGCGATGTCGGCGGAAGACATCGGACTCGCCGATCCAAATGCCCTGCAAATCGCCGTTGCTGCACGCGACGCATACCACATGCTCGGTCCGCCCGAGGGATATCTCCCGCTGGCTGAGATGATCATCTATCTCGCAACAGCGCCAAAATCCAATTCGGGTCTCCGAGCTCTCAATGCAGCATTCGAGGCTGCGCGCGAGACACCGGGCGCGCCTGTTCCGTTCCACATACGCAACGCCCCTACGTCGTTAATGAAGGAACTGGGGTATGGGGAGGGGTACCAGTACGCGCATGGCGTTCCCGAGGCATACATCCCGCAGGAGTACCTGCCGGAGGCTCTTCGGGGGACCGTGTTCTATGAGCCGGGCCCATTCGGCTTCGAGAAGGACATCGCAAAACGACTTGCCTGGTGGAACGAGCTGAAGAGCCGGGCGGCAAACGATACCAACGATCAAAGCCCGCCCGACGGCAATGGCGAGCAGGGGGGGAGAAAGTGATGCGAAGGAAGATTCTGGTTGCAGCGATGACGGCCGTAGCACTGGGCGGATGCGCGACACTAGGCGTGGGCGGATTCAGGCAACCCCTCGTGAATTTCAGCGACGTGAAGATCCGTGGACTGGGTCTGAGCGGGGGTTCGCTCGACATCGTGTTGAGCATCTACAATCCGAACGGATTCAACCTCAACGCGACGCGCTTGACATACAAGCTGATGGCCGAAGACAAAGACCTTGCGAATGGTGTTCTCGATCACGCGTTCCGCGTGAAGAACGGAGACTCGACGTTCGTTACGATTCCAGTGGACTTTACATACGCAGCTTTGGGTGCGGCCGGCCGGCAGCTCCTGGAAAAAGGCTCTGTGAATTATCGAGTGATTGGCGATATTACTGTCGACACCCAGCTCGGGAATTTCACGGTACCCTATGATCGGACCGGGCGCTTCTCGAGTTTCGGCAGCACCAGGTAGCCAAGAAGGCATAGATATCAAGAGAGAATTGATCGAGCTGGAATCTCCGGTCGAGAGAGCGATACTCGTAGGAGCACAAATCAAGGGGCCGCACGGGCGCGCGAACGGAAACGGTTCGTCGGGTTCGGCGGCCCCAACTCGTTCGCAGCTGATGGACGAGCACCTCGGAGAGCTCGAGCAGCTCGCGGACACGGCGGGTGCGATTGTCGTCGGGCAGCTAACGCAACAACTGGATCGTCCGAATCCGGCGACCTATCTCGGCAAGGGAAAAATCGATGAGCTCGCTCGCGCAATCAGCGACAATCGAGCGACTCTTACGATCTTCGACGACGAGCTGACGCCCGCACAGGGAAAAAACATCGAGGACGCAACGGGACAACGCGTGATCGACCGCGCAGAGCTCATCCTCGACATCTTTGCGACGCGCGCGCGATCGAGCGAGGCACGAATGCAAGTGGAGCTTGCGCAACTGCAATACATGCTTCCTCGTCTCACACGCATGTGGACGCACCTCGAGAAATTCCGCGGCGGCATCGGTGTGCGTGGCCCCGGTGAGACTCAGCTCGAGACCGACCGCAGGCTCATCAACACTCGCATCAAGCTTTTGCGCCAGCGACTCGAGGATGTTCAGAAGTCGCGCAGCGTGCAGCGCGTGTCGAGAAAGGGCGAGTTCAGGGCAAGCCTTGTCGGATATACGAACTCCGGAAAGTCGTCGGTTCTAAGAGCGATGTCGGGATCGTCGTCTGTCTTTGTGGAAGATCGATTGTTCGCGACGCTCGACCCACTTACACGAGAAGTGCAGCTCTCGGAAAACACGTCGATACTAGTCACCGACACTGTTGGATTCATACGCAAATTGCCCCACCATCTCGTCGCATCGTTCCGCGCAACTTTGGAAGAAGTTGCGGAGGCAGACCTTCTTCTTCACGTAATCGATGTGTCGCATCCTGCGTGGGACGAGCAGCGTACGGTTGTCGATGCCGTGCTAAGCGAGCTCGGCGTAAGCGACAAACCGCGCCTGCATGTCTTCAACAAAATCGATCGACTAGCTGAAGAAGACCTCTTGCCGATCGAAACGGCGATACGCGATCAGATTCCCGATTCCGTCTTTATCTCGGCAATAACTACTGGCGGGCTCGATCCTTTGCACAGGGCGCTGTTGTCTGCGTTCCGCGCACGACGCCCGGTCACAGAGGTCCGTCTCCCCGTTACGAATGGAAAATTGATCGCCGAGATTCACCGCGAGGCGGAGGTCGTCGATCAGCGACACGAAGGCGAGGAGCTCATCATCCGCGCGAGGATGGACGCAGCCCTCGCGGGTCGGCTCAAGAGCGCAGGAGCGAAGGTCGCGATTTAGACGCTTCGGATTGGTGGCGGTTAGGGGGACTGGGGCTTATTATGACATCCCCATGTTTCCGGTAGACAGTTGACTCTCCTGCAGTTCGCCTGGCTCAGCGCAGCTTTCCTCGCCGCAGGCTCACTCAGTCTCATCCTGACTCCTCTCGTGATACGAGCGGCGTCCGCGCTGCGGCTGTACGATGCCCCCGACGGTGTAAGACGACTGCACGCTTCGCCCGTTCCGCGTTTGGGCGGAGTCGCCGTTTATCTCTCCGCTGCCGCGGTTAGTTTCGGTGGAATCGTTTTCGGCGCGCGGGTGTTCTGGGAGAATGGAGTACTCACCAACTCCGCCTGGAATACGCTCACGGGATTGCTCGTCGGCTCGGCGATTCTGTTTGCAGTCGGCCTCATCGATGATGTTCGGCCGTTACCGCCAAGCGTGAAATTCATCGCTCAGGTTGCGGCTGCACTGGTTGCGTACTACTACGGCATACGACTGCATAGCCTCACGCTCGGGCATGGCGAGGGTGTGCGGGTGGGAATCCTTTCCCTTCCGCTCGTGCTGTTGTGGATAATCGGCGTAACGAACGCATACAATTTCATTGACGGGCTGAACGGATTGGCCGGCGGGATAGCCGTGGTCGCGTGTGCGACGATGGTAGTGGTCGCTCCAAGACTCGGGAACGTGGTTGCGCTTGTCCCCGTTGTGGCCCTGGCGGGAGCGCTCGTCGGATTTCTTCGATTCAATTTTCCGAAAGCGAGAATCTTTCTCGGCGATGCCGGGAGCATGAGCGTGGGATTCATTCTCTCGGTGCTGCTTCTAAAAGCGGCTGAGGTGCCTGGCCCGTCGGTGCTTGTCGCGGTTCCGATTCTGGCCATGCTGGTTCCCCTTCTCGACACCGCGCTCGCGATTATCAGGCGGTGGCTGCGCGGTGTGCCGCTCTCGGGCGCAGACGCGCGTCACATTCATCACCGGTTGATGGCGCTCGGATTGACGAATCGGCGTACTGCCATCGTCCTCTGGTTCCTTGCAGCGGCGATGGCTGCATTCGGAGGTGTGATTGCGCTGAGCGCGCCTTACGTTGCGACGTCGATCGCCATTGCTGCGCTGGTGGGATTGAGCATCCTCGTGATCTACGGCACGAACCTCTTGTCGTACGATGAGCTAATCGTTGCCGGTGAAGTCCTGCTCACCGCGCCGTCCCGTTTTCGTCGCGTGATCAGCGACCAGATTCTCGCGCACGATCTGACTGCGCGAATTCAGAGCGCGCGTGCACCCGACGAAATCTCGGCGCTGCTCTCGTCGACCGCACCGAGCTTCGGGTTCCTCAAGATGGAACTCGTTCGCGAGTCGCGCACTCTTCACGCTTTGGACGATGAAACCGTTACGAGTTGGGCGTGGAAGCTCGAGTATCCGCTGGTGAGACCCGAGGATGGCGTCGCCCCCATTTACAAGCTTGCGATCTGGTGCAGTGCGGAAAACAGCGTGAGACCGTACGGAGCTGAGCGCGCAGCGAAAATCATAGCGCCCGGTCTTGCGAGGTGGTTGAGCAGCAGGTCAGCCGATCTCATGACACCGCGTGACAACTATCCCGTTGAGGAAATACCGCCGCGTATTGCGGGACGCCGCGGCGGATTATGGAGGAGTCGAGGTCGCTGAGGGCAAAAGGAGAACGGCTCTCGTCTCCTTGAGCCGTCCTCCTGACTCGTTGCGTCCTTCTCAAAGGCTCAGTCGCTAGCTCCCGCTCCCGCATACTCGTAGTGGTAGTATCCTCCATATGTCGGAACCTTTGCGTCGGGATCATTGAGAACTGCGCCAACGACTCGCGCGCCAACGCCAAACAGTTGCTGAATCGCCTGCTGCGCCGCTTCGCCCTCGGTCGAGCCCGCGCGCAGGACAAGCACTACGCCGTCCGACAATGTCGCCAGAATGGCGCCGTCAGACGCGGCCAGAAGAGGCGGAGTGTCGATGACGATGAGATCGAAGGCCTCCGACAGCGACGCCAGCGTTTTGCGCATCCTGTCACCGCCCAGCAGCTCTGAAGGATTGGGCGGCAGCTTGCCGGACGCGACGACGTAGAGGCCCGTAATGTCCGTCTGTCGAATCACGACTTCGGCTTCTTCCTGACCGATGACGAGCTCGCTCATGCCGGGCTCCCGCGGAATTCCGAACATCTTGTGGAGCCGACCACGTCGCAGATCGCAATCAATGAGCAGCACGCGCATGCCGTGTTGCGCAAACGACACGGCGAGATTTGCGGCCGTGGTTGTCTTTCCCTCGCCGGGTGAAGCGCTCGTGACGAGCACTGTACGCAGCGTCTGCACCGCCTGCGAGAAGATGAGATTCGTGCGGAGCGTCCGATACGCTTCAGCGCTTGCCGACCGCATGTCGGTCACGGTCACCAGCTCCTCGATCGTTTTCTTTCTCGGCGGTTTGCGTCCGTTTCCTGTCTTTCTTGGCAAAGCCAGCTGAAGGCCGCGATCCACCGCGGTGTTGCGTACGAGTCGAGGAATGACCGCCAGTCCTGGTATCTGCAGCACTCGTTCGATATCGGTGCGACGCCGGATGGACGTGTTCATTCCATCGACCACCACCGCGAGACCGATTCCGACAAGCAATGCAACGATTACTCCGAGCGCGACCTTACGCGTTGCACCGGAGGGAATTGGTCCGCCGGGAACTTTTGCAAGGTCCACGATCTCGACCTGTCCCGCCTCGACCGCTTCGGCCATCTTGGCTTTTTGAAGCTCGCCCTGCAAGTCTTCGGACATCTTCTGAATCGTTTGAACCTGCTGGCCGAGTTGTCCCTCTTCGGTTTCCGTTGCGGGCGCGGCGGCAATCTGCGAAGAGCTCGCTGCGCGAAGATTGTCCATCGACTGGATGCGAGCCTTCAGTGCATTGATCTGGTTGCGCACCGCACCCATTAACCGATCCGCTGTAGAATTGATACGGGAAGTCACCGAGACCATGTCGGGATTGGTGGGCGCGGCACCCGCGGTGGCCATGCTGTCGCGTGCGCCTTCGTAAAGCGTGAGCTGCGAATACAGTTGCTGAATTACGGGGTTTGCCGCAATGCCCGGTGACGACACGAGCAGACGCAGGCTTGCATCGTTGCCTTCACCAGAGCGTGCCGCTTGTGCGAGCAGTGATTCGTATGTGCGTCGCTCTGCATCGAGGTCAGCCCGTTTCATGTCGATGTCTACAAGCGCCCGCTCTTGAGCGGTTGCTTTTTCCTTGGATGAAAAGACCTGCTGCCGGCTCCGATAATTGCTGTACGCGGCGCCAGCGGCTGCAAGCATCGAATCGGTCTGCTTCAGCTGACCCTCGAGAAATATCCTTCGCCTTTTGGAATTGAGCTGTGAATTTTCTGCATTGTGCGCCTGAAACGCCTTCGCCATGGTGTTCGTCAGGCGGCGTGCCTGATGCGGCTCTGATCCGACGTAAGACAAGTCGATGATGTCGGTTTTTGGGCGCGGGTTAGCGGAAAAGCCGCCAAGCGCTTCGCCGACGGCGTCCTCTCGCGCGACCACCTGAAGCACCGTTGACGCGACGGGCGGCCGCTGCGTAACGGCGAACGAAACGCCTTCGATTTCCAGAGGTTGTCCGTATGACGCACTAGCCTGTTTGCGGCGCGTCGTGGCGATCACGGAAGTTGGGCCAAACGACAACGAGATCGAATCCGCCGCAGTGCTGTCAGCAACGCGGATATTCGTGAGCTCGTCGACGAATTGCATCTTTGGGGCAGGTCGAAGACGGAGTCCGCCTAAATCGACCGCTTCCGTGGCAACCGCTTCGCTTGTCAGAATCTGAATCTGCGACTGAAGAACGTCAGTCTCGCGTCCGATGACGTCGTAAGGACTCTGGGCGTCGCCGGCGAGTGCGCGGCGGCTGTCGTCTGCGAGGCGAATAGTCGAGACCGCCTTGAAGAGCGGTGGGGTCTTCCTCACGAAATACACCGTCGGCCCGACGATCATGATCAAGACCGCCAGCACGAGCCATATCTGCCGTCTGACAATCGCGAAATATTCGCGAATTCCAGCGGAATCAGCCTGGGGCTCGGCGTAGCCTTCCGGATAGCCTGGAGTAATGCCGCCGATCTCACGAGGCGGCGGCGTGTAGCCGCCCGAACGATAAGGAACGATGTCAGCCACTGCTGCTACCTTCTCCAGAAGATGCTTGTTATTGCGGCGGCCGCACCGACGGTGCTCGTGATCGGCCCGATGTAATCTCGAAGGATGCTGCGCTTCGTTGGAATCAGAATCTGGTCTCCCGAGCGGATTTGCAACGAAGAAGCTTGTGAATCAGCTCGGCTGAGATCGACTAGGATTTCCTGACGATCACGGAGCAGTCGCACATGATCGACCTGCGCGCTTGCTGTCGGGCCTCCGGCGAGGACAATTGCTTGTGCAACGGTAGTCTCGGGAGGAACACTCAGCACATTGGGCGTTCTCACCTCGCCGCTCACGATGACTCTCACGAGAGGCGATATGACGAATTGCGGATTCGTCGTGTAGCGGGTGAGAAAGGTGCGGAGCCGATCCTCGACAGCGGACATGGGAATTCCGGAGACCTGTACCTCCCTGTACAAGGGATGCATCAACGTCCCATTGGCTGCAACGGTAAAATCGCCGCTGAGCTCGGTATTTCGCCAAACGAGGATGCGAACCTGATCGCCGGGGTTCAGCCCTTCAACGCCGGCGGTCGACTGCGCGCGCGCATTGCCGGCGGCGAGTAGACATAGAAGCAATGATAAAGATTTGAGGATTCGGGACATGGATGTCTGAGAGCCGCCCGTCCGGACGAGAGGCAGAGTATGCATGGGATCGGAACCGTCGACGATGCAAACTATAACGTGAGCGGCGGAGAAGCCATTGGTTAATGCGTCACAGGGTGACGCCGCACGAGCGTATCGTGTACGACGATGGCGTCCATTTTGGTCCTAAAAAAACAATCGAGAGCCTGTTCTGGTGTGTCCACGATCGGCTCATTTTCGTTGAAGCTGGTATTGAGCAAAACTGGGACTCCGGTAATTTGCGCGAACGCTTCGATCAATCCGTAGTAACGCGGATTCGATTCGCGATTCACCGTTTGAAGTCTGCCGCTTCCGTCGACGTGCGTGATCGCTGGCAGTACGGCGCGCTTCTCCGGGCGTACCGGGTACACCTGCTGCATGAATGGATCGTGAGCGGCTCCGACGAAGAAGTCGTCAATCGCCTCCTCGAGAATCGAAGGCGCGAACGGACGAAATTTCTCTCGAAACTTGATTTTCGTATTGATCAGCTCGCGCATGTCGCCTCGCCTGGCGTCGGCGAGAATGCTCCGATTGCCGAGTGCCCGCGCGCCCCATTCCATGCGTCCCTGATACCAGCCGACGACGTTTCCGTCGGCGATCAGCTGCGCCGTTTGCTCCAGCAAACTTTTCTCGGACAATCGCACGCAGCTGTAACGCCATTCGGAATTCTCGCGACCGTCGAGCACGATTCGTGAATTCGCATCTGTGTAGCTCGTGCCCCAGTATCCGTGCATCATTACGAAGCGTCTCGGCTGTTTCAGAATTTGATTCCACAACTGGTACGCTGCGCCGAGCGCGGTTCCACTGTCGGCCGCTGCCGGCTGAATGTAGAGTTCGCGAAACGGAGTGTTCTCGCGAACTTTCCCATTCGCCACGCTGTTCATCGCGCAACCGCCGGCGAGGCACAGGCGCTGGTTCTTTGTGCGCGCCCACAGCGCGTTTAGAACATGATAGGCGCACTCCTCGTACACTGCCTGCAGTGATCGCGCGAGATTTTCGTGGCGACCTTCCAGTGGCTCGCCCGCCGCTCGTGCAGGTCCGAGCAGTCCATCCAGGTCCGGGGTGTAGAGCGGTCCCATTGTTGGCGATCCGCCATCCCATTCCATCTCGACGCCCTCGTCCCAATGGCGGAAATATCGCCGAGTGAGCTCGAATTCCCCGCCTGGCTTCAACGTCACGAGCTTTCGTATCTCATCAACGAATTCCGGTGTGCCATAGGGCGCGAGTCCCATCACCTTGAACTCGTCGCCATAGTTGGGGAATCCGAGATGTTGCGTGACGGCCGTGTACAGAACGCCAAGTGAATGCGGATACGAAACCTTGTGCAGCATGCGAATCTGGTTTCCGCGTCCAATCGCAGTAGAGGTGCTGATGAAATCCCCGAATCCGTCAATCGCGCAGATAGCCGCGTCGTCGAATGGAGAAACGAAGAACGCGCTTGCAAGGTGCGCGGGGTGGTGCTCGACGAAGTGAATTCGTGGCAGCTCCGATTCAGTCACGCGGAGCGCGTCAGCGAGCGGCGTTCGCACATCGTGAATTTTTTTCAGATTACGCGTCCGATTCACGATGTTCGACAACTTCATTCTATTTCGCACGGCGAAGCTCGCCTTGCTGAGGAGGTTCGCGCGCGGATCGCGGCTGATTGCGACGTGCGTGATGTCACGGCCGGTGATTCCTTCGAACTCGAGGCACTTCCTTATTGTGTCAGCCGGAAAGCCAGCCCAATGCTTGATGCGGCGGAAGCGTTCCTCTTCGAGGGCTACAACTAGCTCACCGTCGCGAAGGAGTACTGCCGATCCATCCGCGTGATAAGCGTTGATTCCGAGGATGTACATACTAGGCGATCGGAGTCGACAGGGATGCGGCCGTGCGGGCTATCGCACCCTCATACATTCTGCAAAGAGACTCACCGATTACATGCGGCGAAAACGTGCGCGCCAATATTTCCGGCCCCACCGTGCGAACCCGCGATCGAATTCTTTCGTTTCGCATAACCTCGAGAATGGCGGCCGCGAATTCCGTTGGTTCACCGGCGGCTACTCTTCCCAGATCGTTATGGCGCACGAACTCCGCCAGCTGAACGTCGGGGGAGATGATTACCGGCACACCGGCGGCGAGCGCTTCGATTGCGGAAATCCCAAAATTCTCGTGATAGGAGGGAAGAACGAGCATCGCTGCGGACGAAAGAAGGCGTTGTTTTTCCGCTCCGGAAACAAATCCCCGAAAATTTATTCTCTCGGCGACGTGGAGACGTTTGGCGCGTTCGCGCAGCGTTCGAACGTACGATTCGTCTCCTGTTCCAGCGATCTCAAGTACTGCGTCAGGGACCTCCCGGTTGACATCTACCCAGGCGTCGAGAAGGCATTCGACATTTTTTACTGGAACAAGCCGTCCAAGGAAAAGCGCTGACGTACTCGGAATCTTATGTAATTCCGTCCTGTCTGCCGGTGCGGACCATGGGGGCGGAATTACGTATGCACGGTCGGCAAAGTTGATCGCGTGCCACCCTGCGGCATCGCGCTCCCCGGTTGTCGTGAAATGGAGTGCCGCTGCGCCGAGAACATTTTTTCGCTCGATAGCGCGAAAGTAAACCTTCTTGAGCAGGCGGCGCCGGTGCTGAAACGTGTAGCGTGACAGCGTTCCAAAGGGACGGATCACCACAGGTCGTTTTCGACCCAAGGCGGAGCGCGACGAGAAAGTGCTGATCGGATTGAACAATCCGTGGACATGAATCACGTCGTACGAGCTGCACGCCCTCCCTACCCAACGCACGAGAGAGGGCGACGTGGTGAATGCACCCGATCCTATCGCTGCAAAGAGATTCAACGTGCCGCCGTTGATTCGCGAAGAGACGTACTCTGCTTCGTCAGGGTCGCATCGGGGCGCAGCAACAGACGTGTCGATTCCTGCAGCATGAGCGGCGGTGAGATACCCAGCCAGAGACTGAGTCGGACCGCCGTAGGATTTTGAAATGCTCGGAGCGACGTGCAGTACTCTCATCCCCCGACGCTTAGAACGGGTGTCACAGCTTCCGCTGTTGGTGCCGTCAAGCGTACCTGATTTTCTGCCGCCCAGCGAATCAACGTGTAAAGTGCCCAGGGCCGACTCCACGTCATTCCACCGCGATGAGCTCGGAACTGACTCCACACGCGTCGAACCTCAGAGTGACTGAGTCCGACGCGGGCGCACGAGTCGGCAGTGATTGAGGCGTCAATCTCGTCACGCAGCTCGAATCGCATCCAGCGCTCAAAGGGGAGAGTAAAGCCACGCTTTGGTTGAGCGACCTGGTCTTTGGGCAGCACATCGCGCATCGCCTCGAACAAAACCGGCTTGGATGCTCCGCTCTTGAGCTTCGCTGACTCCGGGATTTTCATGGCCATGCTCGCGACTTGACGATCGACGAATGGCACCCGCAGCTCCAATCCGTGAGCCATGCTGAACACATCGCTGTCGCGCAGCAATGTATTTCGCATGTATCGCGTGAGCTCGTAGACTGAAACCTTTTGAAGCACCGACATGGATTCGAGTGGCGCATCGCCGGCAGTCCAGGCTGCCGGCAGTTGGACTGATTTCGGATGCGTTGGGAGATCCATGAGTTTTGCAGCTCGCACGCGGCCGAAGAGGAGTCTCGATGCAGTGTATGCTGAGAGTGAGGGATCGCTACCATTCAATAACGTCCGTATCTGTTCCGCTCGAAAATGGTCGGATTTTTCGAGGCGTTTCGCGACAAACCGTCTGACCGGACCGGTATAACTTCGTAGCCTCGCAAGACGTTTTGCGCGCGTGAACGAAGGATATCCGCCGAAGAGCTCGTCGCCGCCTAGGCCTGACAATACGACTTTGATGTCGTGCGCTCTCACCGCGCGACTGACAATGAATGTATTTATTCCATCGAGTGATGGCTGGTCCATCGCCGAGAATGCGGCAGGAAGTGCATCGAGCAGCTGATGAGCCGTCAGACGAATTTCGTGGTGCTCGGTTCCGAATCTTTTGGATATCTGGCGTGCCTGCGGAGCTTCGCTGTAACGCTCCTCGTCGAAAGCGATCGTGAAACTGGAGAGTTTTTTCTCCGTTACTTCCGCGGTCAGAGCAGCAACGATTGACGAATCCAGCCCGCCCGACAAAAAAAGTCCAACCGGAACATCACTGATGAGATGATGGGCAACGGAGTCGCGAAGTGTGTTCCGCAGAAAGCCCGGCGTGAACTCCGAATGTTCCGTTTCGCTGGTGGCGACGTCTTCGAACGGGAGCGCAAATCTTCGGAGCTCTGCGGATTTGGCGCCATCGGACCCGACGGCTACTTCCAGCACACAACCCGCAGGAAATGCCGAAATCCCTTCTATAACGGTTTGCGGCTCGGCAACGGATCCTGTTTCCAGATAAGAAGTGATGGCGCGGGCTGACAATGTTCGCGGAATCGCCTCTGAGGCGAGAAGGGCACGCACCTCGCTGGCGAAGAGGATGGTACCGTCGCGCTCAGCAACGTAAAGAGGCTTGATACCGAAAGCATCTCGCGCGAGAAAGCCGCGACGAGCATCCGAGTCCCACACCGCGAGCGCAAACATTCCGCGGAGCATCGGAAGGATCTCCGCCCCGTAACGTTCCCAGCCGCGAAGTATTACTTCTGTGTCACTGTTTGTTTTGAAAGAGACGCCGTCCATCTGGAGCTTTGCACGGATCTCCCTGAAGTTGAAGATTTCTCCGTTGTATGTGATGCACAGAGTTCGATTGGACGTAAACATGGGTTGATGACCCGCCGGTGACAGGTCGAGAATCGCGAGCCGACGGTTGCCGAATTCTCCGCCAAAATTCCCGGCTTTGTCGCGAAGAACCTCACAACCACCGTCGTCAGGCCCACGATGTCGCAGACACTCCGTCATCGTCTCGACGACACCACTTGCTGGATGAGTTGCGAAGCGGCCGGCGATGCCGCACATCAGTTGTGCGAACCCTTCGCACGAGGCAAAACAGCAACCGGTGGCCGGGATACAATGAGGGGACCTCGCAGGTTCTGCCGCGGGGGTTGCGTCGTGTCTCGTTCAGCCGAGGGCAATCGTGCCGCTCTCAACAAAAGCATCACGCAGATCCAGAACGGAAAAGCGAATGCGTTTCCAACAGAGTAAATCCAGCTTTCAAGGAACGAAGCCGCTATTCCTCCGAGAAGCATTGCCTCGTACCCGAACATGCGAATCGAATGCTCTTTCGCAAACTGCCTGCTTATGAGGAGACCAATGAGCGGGAGGAAGAGCAGAGCCGCACCAACGAGGCCCAACTGATACGCTATGCCAAGATAGGAATTGTGAACGTAAGCTCCGACGTGCAGGTGAAACTTCATCCCGCGAAAAATCAGCTCTTCCGTGCCGAACCCATGTCCGAAAACCAGTTGTTGCTGTATCAGCGGTAACGCGACTTGCCACGCCTCGACGCGACCTCCGCCTGTGCGAAGAGCCTCGTCCGGCGCCAGACGGGCGATACCCTGAGTAACTGCTACGTCCTGGAAGGATAGGTAACTCGTCATCGCCAAATAGAGAACTGCAGTCACGGCCGCCAGTGCCAGCCCTGCCTTCCAGGCTCGCGAGCGGAGCAGGAGGTATAGCACAGAGATCGACGCCGCGAGAACTCCATTCCGCGATCCGGAGAGCACGACGGTTCCTACGATCAGCGCGAGAAGACCCAGGTCAAGCGTGCGCCTGCGTCTCATGAACCGCGAAACGACGAGCGGGAGAAAAAGTATTCCCATCATGCCGATCGCGTTCGGGTTCGCCATGATTCCGCGGAATCGGCCACCCATCCACGCGCCCGTAGCCGCCTCCGACCCGGCAACAGATGGAAGAATGGAAGCGGCAACGCCTGCGACGAGAATAAGTGATGCCGCCATGATCAGCGTGTCGGTGACGCGGTCCTGACCCGCTGCATTCGCGTAATTCCAAACGGTCCAGAAGACGGCCACGTACAGAAGGAGGACAGTGCCCGTGCGCAGAAGCGTCAGAGAAGGGGCGATCGAGTACAGAGCAGACGCAGCGGCGAAGACGAGAAAAACAACGGCCATTCCATCGACACTCAACGGTTTGCGGGAACGCAGCTGTCGCTTCGGCCGAATCAGATTGAGCGCGGACAAAAGCGCCAATAAGCTCCAGCGCGCAATGTTCGCGGAACGGTTTTCCGTGAGGTACGAAGTCTCGGCCAGCATCAACACCAGCGTCGTGATGAAGATCACCGCGCCGGTGAGCTTCACCCATCGATATTCGTAACGGTTGGAGATGGGTGCCTGCATTACAGGCAATGCGATTGCTTGCGCGCGGATCATCTAAAGCTTTGTGCTCGAGCGAGTAAGAGTCCCCGAATTCCACAACTGCGACAGTGCGCGGAAGTGAATTCACGCGGGCGATGCGAGGAACGTAGATTAAGTTGCTGTCGCTGTTGGAGCAAGGAAATCAATCGTGTCCTGGCGGTTCCATTCGGCAGGTTTTACAGAGTGTTGTTCCGGAGATGTTGATGAAATCAGCGGTTAGCGGGTTGTCATGGAAGGGTTACGAAGGT